>Ga0256831_1000052_pt1 | contig 54591 bp, 62 predicted proteins | sample 132544metaG_FD_189087 | JGI IMG/M metagenome (GOLD analysis project Ga0256831, IMG submission 189087) | Hydrothermal vent microbial communities from Lau Basin, Pacific Ocean - 132-544 | ecosystem: Environmental > Aquatic > Marine > Hydrothermal vents | place: Pacific Ocean: Lau Basin | collected...
TAAATGATTACAATTATATTAATTGCTAAAAGTAAATAAACAACGGACATATATTTATTTACTTTTTCTAAATAAAACCAAAGCGAAATAATAAACAATAAAAAAGACAGGACTAATGAAAGTTTGATTGATTTACCAATTTGTTTATACTTATTCATCTGATGTTTTGCTATTGACAGCTCTCTTTCTTCAAAAATAGATAAATTTCTTTTTTGTTTTTGGTCAAGCAAATACACAATTTTGTCTTTTTTGTCCAGAATAAATGCATATAAAACGGTAAAAACAGTAGCCCCTATACCAAAAAATCCAATTGATATTGAGTTAAATAAACTAAGGATATTTTCATTGTTGGTCGGAATCATAGGATGATAAATAGTTTTTCAGAATAGGTTCAAGCGTATTCCTAATACATTCAATTTCGTAATAATCAGGGCATTCGTTTGTGTCTATTTCTGTTGCAAAGTTAAAAATTTCTTCGATAGTTTCTGAAATTTTTTGCTCATCTTCATTTAAAATCTCTTCTAATTTAATAGTTCTTTTGCCTATTTGTATATCTATTTTACGTTTATTGAAGTCATCCAGCATACTTTTGTCATTATAAAATTTTTGCAAAGCACTTATGGGAACATTCTGCAAAATGTATTTTTTCACTTTCTTTGAAACACTTTTTATTAGTGAATCTTGGCTGAAATATAAGGGTGCTTCGCCTTCTTCTTCGTTTTCCAGCAATATAGTTAATTTTGGAATTCCGCTATTACTTTTATTTAGTCCTTCTGTTAAACTTTTAGGTTTAATATTTTTAGGAACAATATTAAACACCTTTCTAAGAATTAACTTAGTAACAGTAATTACACTATTTGTTTCTTTATTAGGATCAACAAAAATAAGAACGACCCATTTTACTTTATCGTTTTTATCGCCATAGATATGTGGATATATTAAGAAAAAATATTTATCACTTCCTACTTTATCTTTTGGACTCAAATGCTTTATTTGTTCAGTTGTTTCAAGATACCTGTCATCAGTGCCAAATGTATAAGCAGTTGCCTGAACAAGTATTCCCGGATCATTATCCGGAAAAACTACATCGTGAAGGGTTATGTTGCTTATCCCAATTCTAATGTTTTTTAAGCGTTTCTTTTTAGAAATTGGTTTAAATTCTCGTCCTTTTTTCCGTAAGAAATTTATTAGGTCATTTTTGGTATAGGTAGGACCTTCAAATGGGAAAGTGTTTTTTTCGTTGATTTCGTCGGATACAAATACGGGAATTGAAATAGGAACATTTGATTTCATAATATAGGTATTTTGGGTTTATAAGCTTATTCCAACCGTATCACCCCCACAATCAAAGCAAGGCCGTCCACTTCATCTTTGGGGACTTCAAAAGGCGGGTAATCTTTATTATCTGATTTAAGTATCAATGTATGTTCGTCCGGTCCCTTCAAAATACGTTTTACCAAAATACCCTGCGATTTGGTGGCTATAATATGCGGTTTGTTCCATTGTATAAAGCCACTCTCGGTAATGATCGTAGCGGCAACAATGTCACCGCTGTTATATTTCGGATACATTGAGTTGCCATAAACTTCTATCATAAAATCAACCTTCCGGTGTCTAAACTTCGGAATGGTGTAATATTCCTTCACATCTTGCTCTTTAATGGCAAAGTCTGCATTACCAAATCCGGCAACCGCCGTTTCATCTACCAATGGTATGGCTTTTATATTTTGGTCACCCTTAACCGGAACCGCCACCGGTAAGTCCGGCTGCGCATCCGACTTTAACATAGATCCTTTACCGGTTAATAGCCATTCGGGGTTATATTGTTGAAAATTCTCAACTATTTTAGAAATCCATTTACTTTGAATATCACTACCCTTATTTAAAGCTCTACTTAAAACACCTTTACTTGCACCAATCCTATTTTCAAGAGCGGTAATTTTAATTCCTTCATTATCACATATTTGCTTTATTCTATCAAGAGTAGTTTCCATTTTGTTGAAATTTATCATCAAAAGCTTGCATAGTTGAAAATTATCAACTATATTTGCGGTATTATTCTAACAATACAAAAGTATGAAAAAAAAGCTTTTTACAGACCGCCAGTATAAAATAATTAAAATGAACTATACAAACTTGGCTCAAAAGCATTTTGTACATCCAAGTTATGTAAAGCTTATTGCGACAGGTCAACGCCCTACCAATAGCGAACGGGCAAAAGCCATAATGAAAGATTTAAAGGCACTTGTAAAACTTTTGGAAGCTGAAAATTAAGCCTATGAAACCGGCATATAATAATATCATCAAAATAGGTAAAAGCTACTGGATTTCGCAGGATACGCTGAAAAAATCACTTGGTATTTCAGATAAATATCTTGAAATATGCAGGGTAAGGTTCAAAAAAAGCGTTCCCCCGTCCTTGCAAAATACCGCCGTATTCCCGGACACCGGCAAAAGCTGGCGTTGGACACGGCAAAACGGCCGCTTTTACTATTGCTATGATGTCATACCCGACCGTTCGCCTGCTTTTTATCGCACCGCACTGGGCGATGTGGCAGATGCTTACAACAAACTGCAAGAAGAACGTAAAAACAATGCTGCCGAAAACCTAAACAACAGGTTTATGAGGTTTGTTACCGATACCTATAATATATATATGTCTGCCTACGGCTATCCGCATACGCAAAACAAGTCGCAACAGGAAAAGCTGTCAATGGCGGCAGCAACACTCGAATTTGCCGTTCGTTACCGCAACGAACACCCCGATATGAGCGACAGCGCCGTGTGTAAAGCAGTAGCGGGTTTGATTGACCGGCACAATTTGTCCTACATTCCTTCGCACTACAAGAAGCTTAAACAAAAGCTCAAAAGATACGATGCCGGCGAAAGCATTACAGAGATTATCCGCCTGCCCCGTGCCGGGAACAACAACTCACTACTATACAACGACCCGGAAGTGATCAGCTGGGCAATACAACTGCGACAAATGCCCCAAAACTATACCAACGAATTTATCATCCGCAAGGTGTCCGATATGTGTCGCCGTGCCGATAAACCGGTGCCGTCGCGCCGTTGGTTCGGACAAAACATTTTTGAAAAACAAGAAATCAAATACCTGACTGCCGTCAACCGCTTTGGTTCCAACACACGTGGCAGTAAAGTATATGAAGGATATGTGCCCATACAAAACGCCTTGTTTGCCGGCGATGCTTGGCAGGTCGATGCTACGCGCGTCAATTTAATTGCTCATAAAACTGCCGAAGGCAAACAGGCGTTTCTTTTTATGATAGTTGTGCGTGACGTGCATTCGGGTGACATACTCGGTTACCATTTTGATTATAAAGAAGACCGTTGGAGTGTGCTGAATGCCGTTAAAATGGCGGTACAAGAAGCCGGTTATTTACCCTATCAGTTGGTATTTGACCGCTTTCCGGGACACAATACACCGGAGGCAAAAGAGTTTTTGGCACATCTTGACAAGCTCAAAGTAAACGTCACTTTTACGCATAAAGCCACCGGTAAGGCACAACTCGAACGTTGGTTTGGCACCCTGCAAACCGTTTTTATGCAAGAAAGCGAATACTACTACGGACAGGGCGTACAATCTACACGGGAATATGCCCACCGCAGTCCCGAATATTTGAAACAAATCCGCAGAGATGCCCACAAAATCGGCTTTGATTTTATCAGGGCAACCCAAGAAGCGACCAAAATCATTGAGGCGTTTCGCAATACCCCGTATAGCTATTACTCTAAAAAACACCGCGATATAAACCAATCGCCAAAGCTGATGCACGCCGAAAGCGAAAAACCCAATGTAATCTGGGCAAAAGAACAAACCATCAGCCTGCTGTTCGGACACAAAAAAGAAGTGTCTATCAGTCACGAGGGCTATATCGTAACGGATATTTACAAAACCGAACACGTATTTAGAGTAGATGATTTCAATATCATCAAAAACCACAAACGCATTTGGGTCAGCTATGATTTAGAAGACTTATCCAAAGTAGATTTGTTTGTCAAGCACGACAATCTGTATGCCTATATCGGCACAGCCCCTGCCTTTAAACGGGTTCAGGTTTACGGGCCGCAAGCAGAATTTAACCGCTTGGCAAAGGCCAAACAGCGAAACAAACAGATTGAAGAACAGCGTCAAGCGGCATTGGCCGAAAAAACGGCGTTGGCAGACGAAACCGATTTGCTAATGGGACGCTTTACCGACAAAAATACCAAAGAAGAAACCGAAACGGCACTATTGCAAGCCGCAGGCGACGAAATGCCCGCCCAAGTGCCGGAAATACCCGAAGAAGATATTGACTTTGTGTCAATGACCATAAATAAGTATTAACCCCTAAATGAAGTTGTTATGAATGACTTACAAAAACAAAAGATTGTAGAAGCCATCGCCAAAGAGGAACGCCGCTTGGGCTCTGCCCGTGCGGTTGCCAATAAGTGCGATGTATCTGCCGCTACAATCAGTCAAATGAAAAATGCCAAATGGGAGCTGATCCGTCAGTCGCTTTGGCAAAAAGTAGCCGCCCGGCTCGGTGTGGCATATTCGCAGTGGCAAATCGCCCCGGATATTACCAATACACGCACGCTGACACAAGTGTTTAGCGATGCCAAAAACGACCGGCTTTTTATAGCCGTATCGCACAAAGCCGGAAGCGGAAAAACAGAAGCTGCCAAACAATACGCGGCACAACACACCGACCAAGCCGTGTATTTCACACAAGCGCGTGAATGGGCAAAGCGTGAGTTTTTGCTCAACGCCTTTCAAACCTTCGGGATTGAAACCCCACGTGGCATTGTTAGTATTGACAAGCTCGGGCAACGTTTGATTGACTTTTTCAACGAACGTGTGCATCTGTCACCGGTGTGGATCATCGATGAAGCCGACAAGCTCAAACCGTCAGCATTACGCTTTATCATTACCTTTTACAACCAACTGGAAGATAAGGCCGGTATGGTTATTCTCGGCACAGACGCTCTGAAAAAAGAAATTAACCGCGGCGTCAGGCTCAACAAAAAGGGCTATGATGAGATTGCCAGCCGTTTTGGTCGTAACTTCATCAGCTTGGTAGGTGCTACCAAAAGCGATGTATATGCTATTTGCCGTGCCAACGGTATTGAAGACAAGCAAAAAGCCACCGATATTTTTAACGAAGCCCAACCGGTTCAGGTCAAAGTGGAACACACCGGCGGTATCTCGTTTATCAAAGTCGTGGAAGACTTTCGACGCATCAAACGCATTATCAAACGTGAACTCATAAAACAACGTCGCTATGAAAAAACAGCCTAATTTTTACTTTAATAAAAGCAAGTTATTATTGGTTTTACTCAATGACAATTTGAAACCCATAGGAGGCTATGGCGGTAATTTGGCCTTGAAAAAGTATCATGAACTTACGGCAAAAAAGCCTGTCAAACCATCCAGAATAGATCTACTAAACGAGATTGAGCTCTGCAAGTCCGTTTTGTTAAATAATATTGAGCTTCCTCAAGATTTGCGAATAGATTACCAAAAACGCTACCGAACGGCTAAAAAAAAGCTGGAATTAATTGAAAATAAACTTGTTAAAACCCTTTAAAATGACCAAAACTTACACCCAAATTAAAAGAAAAGACTTTTGGTATGACGAAACCGGCATTGCCATTCCGGTTAATCGAATCACCAAAGCAGAGAAACTGGCCGAACGAAAAAGCGGCCAAATTGTCAAAAAAGCGATCGATTTAAACAAGCGTTTAAAGTCGTTTAAACGCTATTTAAAACAGGCCGTTATGGACGTTTACGAGGCTTTTTTAAATGAAAATGGTGGAAAGGTTAAAGAAAATTATAAGGGGAATTTCACCCTTTACAACTTTGATCGGTCTATCAAAATTGAAGTGAATATCAGTGAGCCAATCGACTTTGACGACATCACTATTCAATTGGCACAAGAGAAATTACAAGAATTTTTATCAAAAAATATAAATTCTAAAAATGAATTTATCAAAGAGCTGGTACTCGATGCCTTCAAAACCCGCCGCGGCAAACTCGACAGCAAACGGGTGTTGAACCTGACCCGTTGGGTACAAAAGGTAAATGACCCGCTATTTACCGAGGCTGTCGAGCTGATAAACAAATCTATCCGCCGCAAACCCAGCAAAACCTATTATAAGGTCTTTGTCAAGGACGACGAAGGGCAATATCAAAATATTGAGTTGAACTTCAGTAACGTAAAAGCCGAAAGTAATGACTAATATGATAGGCAAAGTCAAAGGAAAAACGGCACCGGTAAGGGCATCTTATATTAGCATCACTATTATTAACAACAGTGTGATAAAGGTTAACGGCAAATACCTGATTCGCACCTTGGGCAACGACTGGATGCGCCAGGAGGCCGTATGGGCGGACGATGAAATTGATGCGGCTAAAAAAATTATCCGAGATTTAAATAAAAACCGCAAAAAAGCCTGAACCTTATAAAATCCCGTGTGTGCGTCAGTCATCCGGTCTCGCAACCCGGCACGGGAACTACAAAGTAAAAGATATGAAAGAAACCATAATAATTGAAATTGAATTACCGGATTTCAAAGAAAAAGTAATCCCGGTAAGTAGTCACAGGGAAACCCGCAGGGTATATGTAAACGGGGAGCTGTTATATTCAGAAAAGATAAAATATTCAGAGTATTACCAGCCCGATGGGCACCCTGTATTAGAAGGTTTGTTTGATTGGTTGTCAAGGTTTAAAAAAACTAATAACCGAAAACAGGTTAGAGAGGGCGGAAAGCATTCTGTCGGCTTTGTCAGGATAAGTTTTTTGAAGCGCTTCTACTTCTTTTTGAAGTTTTTGAAGTTCAAGCTCAAAGCTTTGTTCCAATGCAGTAAAACCACCAATACGGACAAGGTCAAAGGCTTCCACGTGAAGCGTAAGACTACAATAACTGGCCCCCAAACCAAAAGTAAGAGATGATATGAGACCTTTGCGTTCAAAATATTCCAATAGGGCAATGAGTTGGTCTAAATCCATTTCCAATTCAAAAGCAAGTTCACGTGGATTAAATGAGAGTTTTGTGAGGTGGTGTTCCGTAAGAGCTTTCAGTGCTTGCTCTTTTAGTTCTGGCGTAAACATATCACTACAATTTTAAATGGTTAGTAAACAAATGTAGTGATTTTTCCCGACAGGCAGACACCCGGGTTCGAGTCCCGGCACGGGAACTAAACTTTAAAACAAGGCAATATGAACAAATCATTGCACCGTAAACTAATGACCTTATTGTCAAAGGCAGGCTTTGACGACGATATGCGACACGAGTTTGTCCACCTGATGACGGACGGGCGCACCACGTCAACCAAAGACCTGACCGAGTTGGAAATGTTCCGGATGATTAACCGGATAGAAAGCGATGCCAATTTCGGCAAAACAAGCACGTCTGAAATGGAAGCACTTTTGCGACAAAAACGCAGTACGGTATTAGCCATTGCCACGCGAACCGGTATATTCCCGGACGGCAATTGGGAAAAGTTTAACGCCTTTATGCGCAAAAGCAGTGTCTTACACAAACCGCTTAAAGACTATACCCTGACAGAGCTTGACCGGTTGATAAAGCAATTCAGAGGCATAGAATATCATAACAAAAAAGCACGTAAAAACAAACAGACAACCTATCCATACAGCTTAAATTAATGGCGTATAACAAGAAAAACAGGCTCAAACGTATCATCGAAATTCAAAACATTGTTTTGGAATACCAAAAACAAGGGCTACCCAATAAGAAAATATACGAATTACATATTCGTAACCGGTTTCGTATCTCAAAACGAACCTTTGACGAATATTTGGGTATCCCTGCCAAACGAGACCTTAAAGAACTGATTAAAAATGAAAAAGCCACACAAAACAAAAACAATACCCGCTGATTGGTGGAACCATAAGATAAATCCCATATTGGGTTATCGCGTGCCACCGGTATTAAAGCAAGGGCAAGGCGTATCATATCATGTGCCGGAAGCAACCTTGCAAAAAATCACCAAGTTAGATTAACATAAAAATAAATAAAATGCCAAAAATAACCAAACAATTTACTTTAGAAATAACACCGGAGCGTTATATTGATGCCTGTTCCGGCGATGAAATATACGAGCTTTGGCTGTTATTGTCAAACCCTAAATATAAGGGCGTCATAGCGCGTCAAGATACAGTGGAAAAGCTGAAAAAAGCTTATAAGCCCAAAAAGAAGAAAAAGAAAGTAGAGCTTCCTTTTTCCGGAACGGCTTTTGAAGCCGCCTGGCAAGAATGGAAGGAATATAAAGCAAAAGAGCACGGATTTAAGTTCAAGTCCGCTATTAGCGAGCGTAAGGCGTTAAAGCGTTTGCAAACAGACAGCGGAAATAATGAGCAACGGGCTATTGCCATTATCAACCGCAGTATCGAGCACGGATGGAGCGGCTTGTTTCCGCTACCAGCCGGTTATCTACCGAGGGTTAACAAAACGCAACGAAAAGATTTTAAATAATGAAAGTAGCCGAGCATATAGACAGCGTTTTAAAGGAGCTGAAACCGGACAATACCAAGCCGGACACGGCTGTATTAGAACGGCTTAATGATGTGCCAATGCCGTCGTTTAGCCAATACCGGCTGCTCAAAAGCTTGCCGGCACGGACACCGGATGAAGACTTGATGTTGCTCAAATACGAATACCGGCATTTGGATAAAGCGGTCAGCATCCGCAGGGCTAATGACCAAGCCCTTGCAGACGCCCAAGAAGCTAATAAGCCCCAAGTGCTTTCGCCGAAAGCTTTAAAACATCGTTTTATAAGAATAGCCAAAGCACAGGTAAAAGGTAAATATATAGTTGATGATGAAAACAGAGCCATTATCTCGTATGTGTTTAACTACTTTGCAGGCTTACCGGTTGATGACAAGCTTTGCCGTAATGCCCCGACAGATGCACGCAAAGGTTTGTTGCTTGCCGGTAATTTTGGCAGCGGCAAAACCGCACTTTTGGATATTCACAGGCAAATGAACTGGCACGGCAAACGCTTTCGTACCGTATCGGCACACGATATTGTTGCCAAGTTTGATGCCGAAGGTGAAAAAGGCATTACAACTTATCTAAACACCGGAAACTTGTTTATAGACGATTTGGGCGCCGAAGCCGTTGGGATGCACTATGGCAAGCGTGAGGAAGTCTTAAAGCGGGTATTAGAAATGCGCTACATCCTGTTTACCAAAGAAGGCAAGCGCACCTATGCTACGACCAATTTAAGCATACCGGAACTCGCCGAACGCTACGGCGGACGGGTGGAAAGCCGGTTGTATGAAATGTTTAATATCGTGTATTTGGGCGATAAAGCCGATAGCCGGGATTTTCGTAAACGAGTTAAAAGTTGAAAGTGTGTCCGCTGTCATTTCTACAGAGCGAGGCACGAGCGACAAGAAATCTAACTTTTAATTAAAAAACCTTAAAACAGAATTGACATGAAAAATTTGCAACTGAGCCTAAATTCACAAATATCCTATCTGGAAAGCTATATTGATTTTTTAGAGGAATCAAAAAAAGCGGCCAGAAAGAGAAGTAAAAAACGTGCCTATTCGCAGGCGATTGAAAAATATTCGGAAATATTAAAATCTTTGAGGTTTTTTCAAAAATGGAAAGATGAAAACGAACTTTCTATAAAGGAAATACTAACCGATTTTGTCGGCTTTTTGACTTTAAATGATGAGATAGATATAGAACCGGATAAGATTAACCGGTATATCGAAGTGTTTTTAAAAGATAATCAATAAAACCCCCATAAATATGAAACAAACCATTTACACCGGACACGTAAGAAGTCATTACGTGCCGAAAAACAAATTACAAGAAGCCGTATCAAACTATCTTGATACGTTGGACGGCAAAGCCTTCGCTATTGACCAATATTTGCATAAACGCTTTGAAATAGCCGATAAAATAGCCGAATTAAACAATCAACACCCAAGAGCCACACCTGTAAAAATAAGCTGGCATAAAGTAGTAGAGCCAACCGGTAAAGCGATATTCTTTTTACACGGTATTCAAGCGATTGATTTTTGTTTTATAACAGGAGAATTAGACCTATGACAAACCTACAAGAACTTAAAGAAAGTGTTGATTTTTGGCGCAAAAAGAAAAAACGACTGCTTGAAGAATCCGGTAAGGTGCAAAAGATTATTGAAGACTTACAAGCGCTCTGCCCCCACCAATACGAAGACGGCCGCAGCGCCATTGAAGAAGATGCCCCGCTTCACCCGGCATCACAGCCGCAATGCCAAATATGCGGAAGATATTTTTAAGATTCAATTGATTTTAAGTATCATCCCCCTGACTTTCGTCGGGGGATTTGCTTTTTAAAGCCCGTTTAAAGCTTTATCAAAGGTTTTTAAATTACCGGTAATGCTCAGTTCTTGCAGTTCGGTTTCGTCGTATTCTTTCATATTGCTACGTCCGGTGTAAGATGCCGAATAGGTTTGCAGTAATACTTTGACTATTCCGGGTTCACCGATACTGCTTTCGCCGTTCCACACCAGCTTGCCGGTGTGTTCACTCTCGGTGTCTTTGACCAGCTCGTATATTTTTTCGGCAAAGTCCAAATATTTAAGGGCGCGGTCAATATGCGGGGCGTGATTGTCACCGTGTTCCGGTTGTTCATATAATATATGTAAGGTCAAAGACAGCTGTCCGGGTTCTGTAAGCTGTGGCTTGTCAATGCTGAACTCTACCAGTACGGCGGGCAACACCAATCCTTCAAATTTTTCGGGGTTGTAATATTGTCCTTCGTATATATCTACGTATTTGACCGGTGGCAGTCCGGCAGCCGATAATAGTTGGTTTGTCGTATCGGCAGTCAATTTTTCGAGTAAGGTTTTGTATAGAGTTTTCATAAGTTAGTTGAATATTGATAATATTAAAAATCAGATTTCTCACTGCGTTCGAAATGACAGCGAACGCACTTTACCGCTTTCCACTTGGCACTTAAAGCTTTAATGCTTCTTTAAGTTGTCGTTCCATCAGGCGTTCTATCCGTCGCATCAGTATGGCGGATTCGCCTAAAAATTTCCTTTGCGGTATGGTCGTATTCATTTGGCGTTGGTGCGCTTTGACATCAACGGTTTTGCCTTTGGCACGTCCGCGGGTAATGACGCGTTTGTGTGGTTTGACCTTTACGGTTTTGTTTATGGTACCGCCGTCATTATTGATTTGTGCATAAGGCACATCGGTGCCTATCACAATAAAGCGTCTTGTCCAACTGATTTTCCGGATAGAGCGTTTTAATCTGCCGGTGCGGAGCATCATTGAACCTTTTGCGCCTTTACGCTTACGTAAAGCTTTTAAAGTTGCTCTGCTGTTTTTTGGCCAAGGTTCACGACTGCGGTTTACCCAATTTTTCATTACAAAGCGTTCCTTACTGAAATTTACAGCCGTAACCGCCGCTTGTATCGGGAATTTGTCCATAGCGTTGGCAATCCGATCCACCTGTGCAAAAAATTGTTTTTTTCCTTTGATCATCGCTTTGTGTTTTACCCGGCTGACAGTTCTGCCCCCCTTACCACACGCATCAACATTTCGGTAAAGAAATTTTCCAGTTCTTTCGGGGTCATTTGGTTGATATGCTCGTTATTCACGTTGATGTCGCCTTTATTAAGTGCATCAATATTAATGGTAATACTGCGTGGGGCAGATGCTTTGCCGGTAACTTTGGTCAGCTGCGTATCAGTATTGCCGCCGGTTGTATTATCATTGTTGCCCACGTCGGTTGTATTGCCGGAAATATCGGTTTGTAACAGCGGATTATCACTGTCGGCATCTTGTCCGGTGGCTTTCTTTTTTTTCCAGTGCAACAGCCATTGGGCTTTATGGCGGTTTTGTTTCAGATCAATCAGGCGTTGCTTGCGTACCTGTTGGTCGATATACCGCTGTGTCATTTGTTTACCTAAATCGTCTATAGCTTTTTGGTTTTCGGCCTTACTGCTGATACCTAAAACATTTTTGAGTTTGTAAAATCCTATTTTCAGTTTGTCTATCTTGTCGAGCATTCCATCAATCACATTATGCCAGGCAATACTTATCGTTGTGCCGATGATAGCCATAGTATCTTTAAAAAAAGCTTTTAGATTTTCCCATTGCTTACGCCAGCCATCGGTTTTTCGTACTAGATAGACAATAGCGGAAACCGCCAGCAATATCCAGCCTACAATTGGAATATTAAGAATGGCCACTCTTATAGCAACCAATCCCGCGGTTACCATTCCAAGAGCCCCCGATAGTCCCATTGCTGCAACACTACTGACCAGCATCACGCCACCTACTATCCCAATGGCAATGCCCACACTTTTAACCACTTCGGCTATTTGGTCAAAATGTTTCCAAATCCACGTTAAGACAATATCTATCCCCCGCAGTATCTTGTTAATGGTGGGTAAGGCGGTTTCGCCTATCCTTGCCAATATTACGTTTATTTTGTTGCGGATAACCCCACCTAATACGGTGGCATCGTTTTTGGCGTTGCGGAAAGCTTTATCAAGGTTATACTTGCTGCTGTCAAAGGCGTTCATTGTTTTTTCAAAGTCGGCGGCATTTGTTTTGAGTTTGATAAACATATTACGCAATCCTTCCGGACCGCCAATCTTATTGATGATTTCATCAATCTGTTGCGAGTTCATTGTTTTAAACTTGTCTTTAACATCAGTCAGGATACTACCCAAGTCTCGCATTTTGCCATTGGCATCATAGAGCTGTATGCCTATTTTTTTCAGTCCTTTAATGGTGCTTTCCTGTGTCAATCCCAAAAAGGCGGTTTTGGTCATTGTGGCACCGATACGGGCATCTTTGGTAATAGACGTAAAGACCGCAAAGAGTTTGTTGGCTGTGTCCACACTTTGTCCGGCACCGGCGGCCGCACCGGCATATTCGGTTTGTACGCGTGCCAGTTCTTTAAAGTTGACAATACCGGTCTGCACGGTTTTGGCATTGCTTTCAAGGTATTTGTCAATATCTTTTTCGGTCAAACCAAAGGCTTTTATTGCTTTGGTGGTCATATTGATACTGTCGGTCAGTTCGGCACCGGTGGCGGTGCTGTATTTGGCAATTTTGCGAAATACCGTGTCGGCTTGTTTGCCATATAGCCCGGTAGCGGATTGCAGGTCGTAAAAGGCAATGGTGGTTTGTTGCAGGTTCTGCCCGGTTTCAAAAGCCGCCGCCCGGATATTCTTTTTGTAGGTGTCGAGGCTTTTTTGGGTTTTGTCAAGGTTTAGGTTTTGTATCTGCAAAAACTCGTGATTAAACAACTTTGCCTGGTTGATAGCCTTGCCATATAATACCGTTACCGACAGTAGTCCGGCGGTTAGCATCACATACGGGTTGCCCAAGAGCTTAAAGGCACGCCCAAGTAGCGGCACTTCGGCACGCATATCATTAAAATTTTTCATAAAGCCCATTTTAAACTTGTTGAGCTTACCACCCATTTTGTCGGTAACCTTGTCGAGCTTGCGTTTGGCTTTCATCAGTTTGTTGTTAAACAGCTTGTTCTGCAATTCGAGAATTAAAGTCAGTTTGCTTTTTTTTACCATTTTGTTTGGTTTTTAACATTTTTTGTTTTATCTTTGTAGTCCAATGACTTAGTATTCCCTTCAATAGGAGGATCACTGCGCCGGACATATCAGCCGAATATTATATAGGGGACAATGCTAAGTATCCGGCATCAGAAAGGTTTGTTGTTTAGCAACAGACCTTTTCTTATATCCGTTTCTTTTATTTTTTATTTTTATCATTTCACTTGCTTTTTATCATTTTTCGTTTTATCTTTGTATCGAACTTGGTATTTCCTTTAATAGGAGGATCACTGTGCCGGACATATCAGCCGAATATTTGTAGGGAACAATGCCAAGTCTCCGGCATCAGAAAGGTTTGTTGTTTAACAACAGACCTTTTCTTATATCCGTTTCTTTTATTTTACCTTTATACCAAGTTTTGAGTTCCAGTCCGGTATTCATATTAATGTGTGTATCTACGATAATCATTTCATCTTTAAAGAACTTTACATACCGGATTTGCCATTTGTTTTTTACACCTATATTGTGCATCCATACTTCATCCGGTTTTTTTAAGATACCCGGCAATAATGCAAATATTTGGTGTCTTAATTCATCTTCCTTTACATAATGTTTTTCAGGGCTTGTGTGATAGTCAAACACATCTTTAAACAGCTTTATATGCCTGTTTAAATAGTCTTTAAATCCCATAAAAGCTTTACCGTTTACTTTGTCTGTTTTTTTAAACAACTCTTTGACGTTGTCTTTGGTAATGGTTTTGTCGAGTTTAAGCGGTTGTTTGGTTTTGGCTATGTCTTTAAAGTCTTTTAGCCCGTAAGCTTTATAATCCAATTGGTTCAACTCGGATAGCAATTTGCCGTCTTTGGTATAGAATTGTTTCCGGGTAAAGACTTGTTTGAGATCGCCGCGGTTAAAGTCAAAGCCTTTAAAAAAGCTTTCGGGCATTTTGCCAACCCAGTCTTTGCCTTTGCTGACTTTACCTTTGACATCGCCCACATATTGCAACATTTCGCAACGGCAACCGTAACCGTTTGGTGGCCACAACCGCATGGCTTCTTTGTCGTTGAGGTTAAAAATCTTGCCGTCGAGTAGCTGGTGCTGTTCACGTACGCGGCTATCCCCTGCGGTTTGGTATTGCACGTAGGGGATTTGTTCCCTTTCGTTCATAAACCTTGCATAAGCGGCGGCATTTTGTCCGGTAGCCACGGCGAGGTTGTATTCGGTGCGAAGCCAAGTTTCGTTAAAGTTTTTGGTTACTTTCAGTGCTTCGGCTTTAAAGTCGTCAAAGCTGCGGATTTGATGTTTGTCTTTGTCTATCAGCAGTTGCGTCATACTTGCTAACCGGGCTTCTGTTTTGCTCGCCGCAAACTCAAACAGGTTGTACTCCATCATCTGCAACATCAGATGATCGGGGGCATTCCATTGGGCATCTATCAATTTTTTGTCCCAAAGCTCGTGCAATCCTTTGCGTAAAAACAAAGTTTCTTCAGTTGTCAGCCGTGCGGCATCGGCACCGGTTTTGCGTTTGTGCCAAATACTGCTTGCCAATTGTTCTACCAGCTTTTTAAGCCGTTTGGCAATATAAAATTCATTGTCGGCGGCATCAAAGCGGTTGTGATAAGCACAGCAGGTTTCTGCCGGATAATCCGGCAAGTTTAGCCCTTCAATTTGCAGGCTCTGCGGGCTTGTTACCGGTGTTTTGGTCAAATTTTTTTTTTTACCGGTTATTGGCACAAAGAAGGTGTCGGACAGCCATTGCTCATCTACATCGTATTCTTTGATGATGTCACGGATGATGTTCCAATATTTATCCAGTTTCAAATTGTGTGCCTTAGCAAATCCAAAAGTGTCGTTTTCGCCTATAAAGGTATAGCCGTGTCTTCGCAATAAGGGAAGTAGCTTGTCATTGATAAGAAATGTAATATTGCGTTTGTCGGCAATGGCAATTTTCTCATCCAAATTACGCTCGTGAACTTCACTTTGGCTGCGGCTGCTACCGTCGTTGGTTATCATCGTACCGCCGACTATCGCCACACTAATCTCTTCTTTGTTGTACTTGATAAAATGTTCATATGACTGATAGGCATCGGTGCGGTCTGCTTCCCTAAATTCCAAAGTGGTGCCTTGCGGAAATACACCGGTACTGGCTTCGCCCATCTGTTGCAACATATAATTGATTTTATCAATGGTGTCGTCATCGTAGGCGGTGGTGGTTGCCGTTACCATAGGAATACCAAACTTTTCAGTAAAGTCGGCCCAACTTTGTCCGACGTTTCGTTTCCAAATCAAGTTAGGGACAATATCGTTAAGAATACCCAGCTCTTCGGGTTCGCCTATTTCAATCAACCAATCGGCAAAATACGGGTCGTCGTAATGGATGGCTTCATCTTTGGTCAAATCCGGCAAAACGATTTTTTGTTCCGGAACGACATTTTGTCGCGGTATGGTATTGTGAATTACGCTGTCCGGAAAAAAACTTTCAAATTCTTGCAAGGTGTATCCGTAAAAGATACTGTCCAACGCCACTTCCAGAAATTTATAAAACCAAGATTTGTTTAAAAATTTAGTCGCTTCTTCGTTGACATTGCCTTTATCATTGGTAATTTGAAACCCGGTATTGAGTGTGGTATATTTACGCAGTCGCATCACGGACTTTAAATGCCCGTCCGTGCCAAGGTCGTAATAAATGTCTTGTAACAGATTACGACGCGGCTTGTCCGGCATACCTGCCATAAGCAACGCCTTACGCCATTTTTGAATATCTTTACGACTGCGATCTTTAAATCGGTTGACAATTTTGTCAATAATCAGCTTTTCGGTTTTGGACAAACGGCGTCCTGTTCCGGTGGCTTTTTGCCGGTTGTTAAAATTAGCCGTTTTCAGCCGTTTTATTTCAAGGTTAAATATTTTCATTGTCTCAAAGTTTATCTTTTAATTTGAACGAGTTTAAACACTGTTTGAACGAGGTTTAGCTACAATTTACCAGCGATTATCTTCCGGTGGATGCTTTGAGCTGATTTTTATCCCCAATTTAGGTTGACCGTCCGTATCAATTCGCCGGGGCAAATCGGCAAGAATATTTCCTTTTGCCACATCTTTCAGCCACTCAATCGCATCTTGATACCGGTTGCTGCGATGTTCGGGTATTTTGTCCGGGCTGATAGAGCTGTAAAGATGATATAGTGCCATATCGATAAGCGTCATAATAATATGCTGGTTGCGGTCTGCCCCGGTGGCGTAGAAAATCTGCTCGACATCATATTTGCCAAACAGGTAATTTTTGATTTGTGCCACTGCCATACTTTCGGCTTGCAGTATTTTAGCATTATTGACCGTGCCGTCGTTTTCGGACAACAGCGATTTGATTTCCGCTCTTATCAATACATCGTAATCGGTATCTTGTAAAAATCTTGCCATAGTTAAAATCGGTTTTTGCTTCGGTTAATTACATCTCTACGGCGGCTCAGTCGCACATCAAACTTGCCCACATAAGTCGCTTGGTTAAGTTTGGCGATACCGCTTTGCAGTGCATCGGGCCCGTCATCGTTGGCACCCGATCCTTTTTCAAATGCCAACAACTGATCTATCAAGGTTTGGGTGTCTTCGCCGTCTTTGATATTCAAATCAAAATAAACGTTGCCCCTTTCAAAATACCCGACCATACTTTCAATCCGGTCAAACTTATTACCTTTGGGGTCTTTGTCGGCAACTACCGGAATGTAATACCCGCGATTGTCCCCTTCCAAATCAAAGTCGTTGACAAATTCGTCTTGGGCAAACAGCCCTTCAATCCAATACCGAACCGGATATTTTTTCAGGTTCAAGTCTTCATATACATTATATAACCAATAGGCAACATCCGCCCGGCTTGATTGGCGGACAAAGGCTTTAAGGATATGAAATTCTCTTCCGGCTTTACCTATCAACAGCATTGCCTTGTAGTCGCCTTTGTCTTTGTAGCTCAAATCGCCGTAAAATACCAGTGCGTCGTATTGGCGGAGTTGCAAACGCTTTTTATAGCGGATATGTTCCGGTTTAAAAATGGCACCGTCTTGAATATGTGTGTGCATATATTCCCGCATAAACGAGCGGTATGGAAAGTCTTCAAATTTTTCTTTCCAATATTTTGCACTCGTTTTTTCGGGCCAGTTCGGTTCAAAGCTTGTCAAGTCTTTCACGGCTTTAACCGTCAAGACGTAATATTTAGAGTTTTTACCTCGTTCACGGGCTTTTTTCGCATTATGCCTAAAGGTAACTTTCAGTTGGTTGATAATGGTATTTTTATGAAAGTTGTTATTGGCAACCACAAATCTTGCACGCGTAGCACCTTCGTCAAAGGTTCCCTTCAAGTCTTCCCATACCCAATCGTGAGCTTCCCGGGAGAGCCGGTCGTTTTTAACGCGTTTTTTGCTATCGACATCATCCACGACGATATAATCCGGGCGTTCGGCACCTTCACGGGCGCCCCGTGGGTTTTGCCCAATACCAATAGCTAAAAATTTGGCATCGTCGGAAGTGGTAAAATCCCCATCCGACCAGTCGCCGTATTTAAAGCGTTTGCCGTAATCGTTAATCAGGCGTTGGTTTGTTGTGAGTTGTGCTTGTATATCGGAAATCAGTCGTTTGGCTTTTGGCTCGGTTTCACCAACGAGTAGCATAAAATGTAATTCACCGGTAAAATATAAGTATAAAGGTATGCCCATATCCAAATGAACGGATTTGGCACCGGAACGGTAAATTTCGGCTAACAGGTTGACCACCGGATTTTTTATCAGAATGTTTGCCATTCGCTTATGAAACCATGCCGATTTGCTTTTGGCATACATGGGGAAGTAATACTCAAACCAAGTGATATAATCACGTTCGAGTTGTTTTTTACGCTTTAATTTTTCCTGTGGGCTTTCACTAATATCAATGTAGGTCGATTGCTCAATGCGCCGACAATGCTTTTCGTAATCACGTATGATTTTTTCATATTTGCGATTGATTTCACTCATTCGACCGAAGCTTTATACAGGATAAATTGTTTGTGCCATTCGAGGAACTTAACCGCCATTTCGGGGTCTTGCGATGCCATCCAGTTGTCAAATTCTTTAAAAACCGACAGAACCACTTGCACGGATATTTTTCCGGACACGGTTTCCAATACCTTACTGATTTTTGCCAGTGCGTCGGCATCAATTGTTGCTTTTTCTCCTTTGGCAATTTTCTCGAGCTGCTCTACCAACAGTTCTTTAATTTTATGCGGTGCCGACAGCACTTCCGCCCGCCGCAGATCCCAAGACTTTTCGCCATTACGTCCCTTACGCCAGCGGGAAACGGTAACTTCCGACACGTCCAGCTTGTAGGCAATGGCTTTGGCGGTCATACCTTCTTCGATAAACATGCGTTCGGCAAGTGCCCGTTTTTTTTGATTGGTCAGTCCTTTCATAAATATAAATAATGTTCAAAGGTAAATTGATAAGCGGTTTTTTCCTTAAATGTTTGCAAGCCTTGCAATGATTGTTGCAAGCCTTGCAACATTCTTTGTTTTAAAAACAAGCCCGATTTACCTTTGGGCATAAAACCGGAAGGAATGATTTTAAAAACCCGTGATAATAACTTATATATGTATGGCACCATTTGGAGTGGTGATGAACGATCTTTTGATGAACTTTTTTCCGCATTGGAAAAGAAGTATGATAATATCATCATTCACTTACATACTAATGGTGGCGATGTGTTTGCGGGTAACTTTATGATACAGCGTATTGAGAATTCAAAGGCAACTATACAAATAGATGTCGTTGGTACGGCATTCAGTATGGGGGCTATTATGCTCACCGGTGCCGATAAACGCCGTATGGTAGCCAACGGTTTTGCCATGATACACCCACCCAAAGGAGGCATATATGGTACTGCTAAAGATATGTTATCCGGAGCCAAACTGCTTCAAAATATGGAGGCAAATTTTATTGAGGCATTGGGACGTATTACCAATTTATCCGACAAAAAACTCAAAGAGCTGATGACCGGTGATCATTATTACGATGCAAAAGAGGCTCTTAAGATCGGCTTAATTGACGAAATCATTCCGGCAAAAACCAAAACCAAGTTGAAAGCATTAGGCGATTTACGTCCTGATGATGTCTTTCATAGTTTTGCGGCTATTCTTACCGAACCGAAAAAAGCAAAAGATAAAAATCAGAAATTTATGAAACAAGCATTAATTGAAGCTTTGGGGTTAAACAGTGTTAATCCCGAATCGTCTGACACGGCAGTTATTCAAGCCGTGAAAGCACATTATGACAACAAGCTGGCAAGCATTGAGGCGAAGCTCAAGGAAGAGCAGGAGGCCAAGAAAAAGCTTGAAGAAACTATCAAGGCACAGCAAAAGGCCAAGATAGATGCCCTTTTAGCCCCGCTTAAAGGTAAAATCACCAAAGAGCAGGAACAAACTTACCGCGATATTGCCGAGAAATCGGGCATCGCTGCACTAGAGACCGTCTTGGAAAATATGTCGGGGCGTAAATCTATCAAAGACTTTATTACCAAAGACGTTATCGGCGGTAAAGCAGCCGGGCGAGAAAATTGGGATTGGGACAAATGGCAGGCAGAAGACCCACGCGGATTGGAAAAACTGGCACAAACCGACCCGGACAGTTTTCTTGCACTGGGAAAAACAAAATTTGGAGAAAACTTTAAAATCAACTAAAAAAGAAAAAACATTATGAAGAGATTTGTAGCATTATTTATGGCTTTGTTTGCCGTAGTATTTGTATCGAGTGCCGTTGCACAGGTAACCGGCTTTGACTTTAAAACCACGACTGCCGTTATCGCCGGCTTATCAATGTTGGCACAGGCGCCGGCCGGCGTTGCCTTTGCGGGCTTAAACCAAGAGATTTGGACGGATATTCTGGTTAAGAATTTAAAAGCGGGTGAGGATGCATCGTTTTTAAATGAAATACCGGACAGGTCGGATTTGGTTATTGCATCACGCGGTGATAACGATATTATCCACTTGGTTGATGTAGGCGTTGACCCGGACGTATTGATCAATAATACCACCTACCCGATACCAATTCAACAACAAGTGGATACTGATATACCCATTCAGTTGGATAAATTTCAAACCAAAGCTACTGCGGTAACGGATGATGAAATTCAATATATCGCTTACGATAAGATTAGCTTGGTGCAAGAAAAGCATGTTAAAGCTATTAAAAAGGCAAAATTCGGAAAATCGGCTCATGCTTTGGCACCCCAAGCAGACAGCACTTTGACCCCGGTTATTTCCACTACCGGTGCTAATGACGGTACCGGCCGTAAGAAAATGACCTTTAAAGATTTGACGGCATTGAAACGCAAGTTTGACGATGCCGGTATCGATGAAGAAGGTCGTATTTTGGTTTTATCCACCGATCACTACAACGACTTGTTGGAGGATGCCGATACTAAAAACTTGTTTAAAGGACAGTTTTTAGACGAGAAAAAAGGTAAGCTGAATTTGTTCCTTGCCGGGTTCAAAATCTATTGGTATTTGCGTAACCCGTATTTTAATGCGGCGAGCAAAACCAAATTGAGTTACGGTGCCATTCCGGGTGCCGGAGACTACCGCGCTACTTTTGCCTTTGTGGCAGATGACATGTTTAGAGCTACCGGTCGTACCAAAAACTACACCAAAGAGCCGGAGCCGGAGTTCCAACGTTGGTTGTACAACGTACGTCACAACTTTATCACTTTGCCCAAAAAGCAAAGATCAATCGGTGCTATCATCAGTGCCACTGTCTAACCTTAAAACTTAAAGAACGTGAATATCACTAAAAAAGTCAAAGAAAAAGCTAAAAAGCTGTTTGGTCAAAATGACTACAAAGAGCTTTATGTGAATAAGAAGGGCGAATTTTTCACCAATGAAAATTTAGCCAAGTTGTCTGTTAAAGACCCGAAAAAAGAGCTTGCCGTATTAAAACGGGAAGATTATGTGGAACCCGCCAAGCCAACCGGTGAAGGTGGCGACGGAACCGGAACGGGTGAAGGAAAAGAAACCGGAACGCAAAAATAAGACCGGATGGCACTACAAGGCGTAGAAATAACCAGAGGCAGCATCGGCGCTAACACGTTAAGTGTTGGCGACGGTGTTTCCGCTATCGTCATAGGGGCGCCTGCCGCTACGGGATTGGCGCAAGGTGTGGTCAAACATTTATTTGGTATCAAAGATGCCGAAAGTGTTGGCATTACCGCCGATTTTGACCAAACCAACAACGTCAACGCTTACCGGCATATCAGCGAATTTTACCGCAAAGCCGGTGAAGGCTCGCACCTGTATGTGATGTTGGTTGACCCAACCAAAACGATGGTGGAAATTTTGGAAGATACCGGTAGTAATTATGCTAAAAAACTATTATCGGAAGCCGGAGGCGATGTGCGACAGTTGGCTGTTGCCGTGAACCCTACCGGTGCCACGACCCACTTAAACGGCTTGCCGGCTGATGTGTATAATGCCATAGCCAAGGCACAGGGCTTATACGACTGGGCAGACAGCCACTATATGCCGTTACAGATTTTATTGGAAGGTTACGATTATGCCGGCGATGCATCAACCGTTGCCGATTTGCGTGACTTACCCAATTTGCAGGCACACAAAGTCAGTGTGATTATCGGACAGGACTGGGCGTATGCAGAAAGTAAAACCGGTAATGCTCAAAAATATGCCGATGTCGGTACCGCACTTGGCGTGTTGTCAAATGCGGCTATCAATCAAAATATCGGTGATGTGGAAAGCTTTAATATCACGGATGCCACCAAAAACATTTGGATGGTACCGGGATTGAGTTCGCATCAAAAAAACAGCGATGTGATGGAACAGCTGCAAACATTGGATACCAAGGGCTACATATTCGGAGTTGAATATATCGGTATATCTGGTGTTCGTTTTAACGACGACCATACCTGCACACCGATTATTATGGATGCGGAACATAATGTCAACGAATATTGTATTGCCTTTGGCCGTACCCACGACAAAGCTCGCAGACAACTGCGCACGGCTTTGTTGCCCAAAGTCAAAACGGTGCAGCCGACCGATAAGAAAACCGGCAAGATACCGGCAGGGGTTATCAAGTATTTTGAAAACTTGGCCGGTGGTGTTTTTGAGGATATGGAAAAAGCCCGTGAAATTTCCTTCGGAAAAGCCACGGTTAACCCCGACAGCGATTTGGTCGTTGCCCGGGAATTGGAATTGTCGTTTGAAATTATCCCTTACGGCAATGTAGGTATCATTAGAGGAACGTCTAATCTTAAAACGCAAGTATAATGGCAAGAGCAATCAGAAACGGTAAGGCGTATGACAGCGCCGACGTACAAACATTAATCAACGGTATTCCGTGGGAAGTAGAAGAAATCAGTTACGGCATGACACAAGAGCATCAGTTGAATTATCAATTAGGGAGTGAAAAGCCGTCATCATGGAGTCAAGGTAAGGAAGAGTATAGTTGCAGTGTAACCGTTCCTATGCATGCCATTGCAGCGTTGGAGCGTGTCGCCCCGGGGGGCAGGTTGACCAAAATACGTCCGTTTTATATTAATGTCAGTTTTGTCAATGACTATAACGACATTGTAAACGATACGATTTTGGCAAAGTTCAAAGACCAAGGACGTGAAGTAACCGGTGATATGGGTTTGAAAAAACAGTATGAGCTGTTTGTATTGGATATGAATTTTAATAACTAATCATGTATGAAACTTAAAAAGTTAGATCAAAAAACCAAAGACGTACTCAAAAAAGAGTACGGAGAAGACAAGTTGGTCATTCTCGAAGTGCCTACAAACGAAACGGAAACCGAATATATCGAAGTGGCGGCACGTGTGCCTTCACGTCAGGTTTTCAGCCAGTATTTGAAGTGGGCAAATGACAACCCGAAAAAAGCACAGGAGATTTTGTTGCGAGGTTGTGTCTTAACTGACCGTGAAGTTATTGAAGCCGATGACTTTATGTTTAACACGACGATTAGTTTGTTGGCGGAACTTATTCCTATCGGTCAGGGTCGTATAAAAAAGTTTTAGAGGTCGGCTTGCACTACGCCGATGATAAAGATTGGGTGTTTAAACGAGATGCTTTAATTAGCCACGTTTTACATATTCCGTTTCCGGAACAGCTTCCTGACGATGTATGGGCACTCAAATGGGCGCAAGTAGTGTGGCTGGCCGAGAAAGGCATACTCGGTGTAGAGCTTAAAAATCAAATAAATGTCTGACGGTATAATACTTAATTTAGGGAAAAGATATGCAGCGGCGTTCGGTTTGTTGGCAATAGGTGGCAAACCGGACAAAGCCCATATCGATAAGGATTACAAGCTGACATTTTTTGACGAAAGCGATGAAACAACGGCAGATATAAGTCTGACGTTTGACGGTAAAGAAGTTGCCTTCGGACAAATACCATTTGTTAGTTCCGGTGATGCCGGACCAAAAAAACTTTTTGCACCGCCCCCGCTGATCACCTTTAACCGGCAAAAGCACCATATTGAAACACCTATCAACGGCAGTGATGCCGTAGTAGTGGAACGTTGGGGAATCAAGTCTTGGGATATTAGAGTGAACGGGCTGTTGATTGATGTAGAAAACCGGCAATACCCGGCAGAATATATCCGCAACTTAAACCGGCTGTTCAGTTATAAAGGTGTGGTTGATGTCAGCGGAGCGCAGTTTGAGGATAAGGACATTGACAGTATCTATTTTAAAGGTATCAGCATACAGCCCATTCCGGGATATGCCGATACGGTTAAGTTTAGTTTGAAAGCCCGTAGTATCAATGCGGTTGGTTTTACCCTATTAAATCCCAACGGATGAATTTTCTATACTATAATATGCGTTGTGAGATTCAGCTCGGTAAGGTTAAAACCAATGTAGTCAATTCTATACAAATAGATCAGTCTATCAAAAAGCTTACCGATACGGCGGTGATACAATTACCCCGCAATTTGGTTGTAAAGCGTGACGGACAGCAAGACAGTTTGGAAGGTAAAAAAGTTCGTGATTTTATAAAAGTAGGTGACCGGGTTCAGATTAAACTGGGATATGATGATGAACTTAAATCCGAGTTTACCGGTTACATTACCAAAATAGGTGCCGATGCGCCACTGGTAATTCATTGCGAGGATGAAATGTGGCAGTTGAAACAAAACAAAATTACCAAAAGCTATAAGCAGGTAAAACTGCTGACACTGTTGCAGGACATTGCCCCGGGATACGAATACGAGGTCATTGACAATATTAGTTTAGGAAAGTTTAGAATTGACAAGGCATCTGCTTATGAGGTGTTGAGTCAATTGCAAAAAAAATACGGTTTGTTTAGCCGGTTTACGGGCAAAGTATTGCATGTTGGATTTCCGGTTAGCATAAAGCCGTCTGTAAAGCATCCGATTAATCTGAACCGCAATGTTAGGGCACAACGCAGCGATTTGAAATTTGTCAGTAAAGACGATTTGAAGGTGATGATAAAAGCTATCAGCTTAAACAATGACGGCAGTCGCTTATCGGCAGATTTCGGTGATAAAAACGGTGCTGTAAGAACATTGCATTTTACAGGTAAAACTTTACAGGAGCTAAAAGAACTTGCCGAAAAGAACTATAAAAGTTTGTCGTTTGACGGTTTTCAGGGTAAACTGCCCACTTGGGGTTTGCCCCGTATTAAGGCGGGTGATGCCGTCAGTATAACCGACCCTGCCTATAATGGAGAGCATGACGGCACTTATTTGAATGAAGCCGTTCAAATCAAGTTTAACGGCTCAGAAGGTTTTAAAAGAGAAAATACTTTAAGTATGAAATTATGACAGCAAAAAAAATACAATATTTAGTTATTCATTGCACCGCCACACCACAGGGGCGTAAGGTTACCCGTGAGGATATTTATCAGTGGCATATCAAAGGGCGTGGTTGGAGCCGTCTCGGTTATTCGGATATGATCCATTTGGACGGACACTTGGAAAACCTGACCCCTTATGATGATGATGATCTTATCGAAGCCCATGAAATGACTTGGGGCGTCAAAGGTATCAATGCCATAAGTCGTCACGTGGTTTATGTCGGCGGATTGGATAAACATTTAAAGCCCAAAGATACTCGCACCGAAGCGCAAAAAGAAACACTTGCCGATTATGTGCGGTTTATGGTAAAGCTGTATCCGTGGATAAAAGTGGCAGGGCATAACAAGTTTGCCAATAAAGCCTGCCCCTGCTTTGAATGGAAAACTTGGCTTAAAGAAATTGGAATACCCGATAAAAATATTGCCTTATGAAGTTGAAAGTGGAAAGCGGTAAAGTGGAAAGCGGAAAGTGCGCCTCGATACAATCCCGATTATCATCGGGATCACTCGGCGACCTATTTCGTAAAGTGGCATTAAAGCTTATAGTGGCATTCATTTTTATAAGCTTTATGGTTAGCTGTAAGATATTCGGCACCCGACAGGTGTATAAAAAGCAGAACAAAAAGCATATCGTGGAGCGTGGCACAATTCATTATAAAGTCCCCCGTGAACAGATTATTTACGTGCCGAATATCAAAGTAAAAGATACGGATATTGTTATCCGTAAACCACGAACCATATTAAGGGCAAAGAAGCGTAACGGTAACTTTGAAAAAATTGGTTGCGAAGCTCCGCCCGCGGATATGAAAAAAGACTATGTAAAAGAAACCGATGAAAGTAAAAAGGAAACGGACTCTAAATCCGAAGGACTTATTTCAAAATTAACCTTGAAAAATGCCTTATTCCTTTTTTTAGGATTATCGGCTTTGATAGCAGTTAATAATTTAACCAAAAGAAAGTGAAGGAAGCATTTGCACGGGCAGTTCAGTTAGTAACCAAACCAGATATGACGATTGTCAGCGGTAAAGCTGTCCGTATATCCGATGCCGTTTTTGATTTGCAGATAGAGGAAGGTGCCGATATTAAAGATGTACGTATCGGTGCCATTGCTTCCGGTACACAAACTTATATTAAAATCATTCCGGCTGATAACAGCACGGTATTAGTCGGAATGATTGAAAACAGCGATACCGAAGCGGTTTTATTATCCACTTCGGAAATTGACAAAATTGAGATTAAAATCGGCACCTTGGAAGTTGTCTTAACCGGTGATAAAATCAGTTTTAAAAACGGGCAAACCGATTTTAAAGATTTTTTATCCGGTTTGATTGATGACCTTAAAAGCGCAGTTATTCAGACACCGGCAGGTCCGGGTAATTTCAGCCCGGCTGATGTGCAAAAATTGACGCAGCGAAAACAGGAATTTTTAAACCTATTTGAATAATGGCATTGGTAAAGCAGACGCTTAAAACGGAGATTAAAAACATTTTAAACAGCCTTAAAACCAAGACTGATCAGGCGCAAGCCATTGATGAATTTGCAGACAGATTGGCAACGGCTATTGATAATTACATTAAAACGGCAACGGTTAATACAACGGTTACCGGAACAAGTGCCAGTGGCGGTCCGGTTACTGGGACAGGCACAGGAACATTGAGCTAATGACACACGGAACAGACATATTATTAACGGAAGAATTTGACCTGCAAATCGAAAACGGAGACTTCGTTACCGGGAGAGCGGATGCACAAAATGTTCAAATTATTTTTTTGGCTCACCCGGGGGAAGTTAAAGAATTTCCAATGCTCGGATTTGGGGCATCAAAATATCTAAAAGGTCAAGTCAGTAAGGAAAAATTTTACCGGGATTTGAAGTTGCAGTTGAAATATGATGGCTATGTTGATCCGGTGATTCGTAATAATATAGAAAATATTAAAATAGAGATATAATGATGGAATTTATACAAGCCCACTATTTAGAAATACTCAACGGATTGATGTTGCTGATAACAGGGAGTTTTTGGATAGATATGCAAAAGAAAAAAGCCCAGTTAAAAAAGATGAATGCAGACGCCAAAGGCAGTGATGCCGATGCCACCGGTAAGCTGATGGACTTATATCAAGAAGCTTTGGACGACCTAAAAAAACGCTATGAAGAGCGGATAAAGGATATACAAGCCCAACACGATGATAAACTGGCCGAACTGGAAAAAAAGTTTAACGCCCGATTTACCGAACTGGAAGAAGAAATAAAGCGGTTACGCTCTAATTTAGAACTTTGGAAAAACAAATACCGCAAGCTTAAAGAAGCTTTTGATAAATACAGAGAAAAACACGGCGACAAATGAAAACAGTAACCGTATTAAATAACCAATCCCTTTGGGATATATCCGTACAGGAATATGGCACCGTTGAGGCGGTATTTGAATTGGCAATGGCTAACGATATGGGTGTAACGGATTTGCTCACCGCCGGGCAGGAGTTGCTGTTGCCGGAAGTGGATAAGAAAATAATTAAGCCGGAAGTGGTGGCGTATTACCGTAGGAATGGGCTGCATCCGGTTAGTGGTGTTACCGACCCTGATTTGAATTTTGACCTAAAAAATTATGAAGATATGCGTATAGATTTTGAGTGGGGCAATTCAGACCCCGACCACCCCGATATGACTCAAATAGTCAGTTATGGCGGTGAAACTATCAAAAAGTATTCGTTGAAAATAAAACTATCCGATCCGGACTTTATTCAATCTGTGCAGGACCCTATTCTGCTCATTGACCGTCACCGCCGTAAAGGTGGCCGTCAGGGACTGACACGATTGTCCGGCTGGAAACATCCAAGGGCTGCCGACTGGATGGGTCGTGTGTTTGAGCTGCCACTCACTGCCACAGAGCAGGTGCTGGACTTTAAGCAGGAGTATTTTTTTCGCAGCGGTAATTTTCCGCATCCCTTAGGGGTTAATTACAATACAAATCGAAATGCCGGGCTAACCTCTTACGGCTGGATAGATTTGGCCTTTCGTATCAGCTACAGACAAGGTGGTAGGCAACACATAACGCCGCACATCGGATTTATCCGCATGTACGGCTATGTTCAAACGGACATAAACGCAAAAGTGATTAGCTATGCGCTTAAATAAATTAAAAACTTTTGAGTGCCGGTTAAGACACCTTTTGGTGTCGGTTAATGGCGTCTCTTTTTGGCGCCGGGTATGGCATTCGACCTGCTTTGATGTATGTTGACGAACATACATAGCAGGTAGCGGGTGAGCCGTGAACGCCGGCGACGACCGGTGGGAGCTCATTCGCTTTTATAAAAACATTAAAAAAATTAGGTATTATGAAATATTACATACGACAATTAGTCAAAGCCCTTGCCAAACGCCGTTGCCCTAAACTGACTGAAGTGGTTTATGACAGTCAGGATAATCTGGTAAAGATAAATAATGGTGATTGGGTGCAAAGTTGGGATTTAGACCACAATGCCCCCGCTAATCCGCTGGTTTCCGTTAGGCATAATTGGGACCGCAAAAGTTTGGTTATTATCACACCATTGGTGCCGCGTACAACCGGTATTAAAGTCAACGGACATGCCCTGCCATGTCTTCGTTGGGGCAATAGGATTGAAGTAATCTATGACGATATGCACTGGTATATGGATAACTCGGATATTTTTTACATCGACTTAAAACACTACTAAAATGAGCCGCAGCATCAACCAAATACAGGAAGAAATATTATCGCTGAAATCGGCGGTAACTGCTTTACAGCCTTTGGATATCTTAACCGCCCAAGAGCAACCGCAAGCCCAAAGCGGCTCGAAGGTGGCGCAATGGCGGCTGATGGTTTGGGTGGTAGCCGTGGCCATTTGGTCTCTTGAAAAACTCTTTGATGTATTCCGGGCCGAAATAGATAGGCGGATTGCAGAAACGCGTCCACATACCAAAGGATGGTATAGAGAAAAGGCCTTAGAATTTCAAAAGGGGTATACACTGCATCGAAAAGATTATTATGATGTAATTGACGAGTCGGCTAAAATCATCAAATACGCTTCGGTGCGTAAGCTGATCTTGTCGGGGCGTGGCACACTGTTGATAAAAGTGGTTAAGGCGGACGGCGACAATTTAACGCCTTTAACGGCATCCGAACGTTTGTCTTTTGCCGCTTATATGGACGAAGTTGCTGACCTTGGAACCTTTATCAAGGTGGTGAGCCTGCCGGCAGACAAGCTCGTACTTGAAGCCGATGTCTATTACGACCCGCAATTGGTTGATGCTAATGGCAATTATATCAAAACCGGCACGCCCGCCTTAGTGCCGGCGGTTGAGGCTTATCTTAAATCAATGGACTTTGACAGCCGATTGATTTTGACCAAGCTGACCGATGCCATGCAATCGGCTAAAGGGATTTATTATCCGGTGCTGAAAAAGGTTAAAACAACGCCTTTTGATGGTGTTGAGAATGTGGTGTTAGACCTTTCTGCCGGTATTCATCAAGAATTTACAGAACCGGCGTCCGGATGGTACCAATTAGATCAAACAGCTTTACAGATTAATTATTTGCCACTAAATGAGTCCTAATATTTACCATATCAATTTCGGCAAGTTGATTGCCGCTCACTTGCCGGGTATTTTGCGTAAAAGCAGGCGGATGGCTTTTTTTGTTATCCTGATAAAGCCGGTTAAAAGTCTTTATAAGGCTTTTATCAGCTGGCGGGATGAAAGATTGTATTTGATGAGCCATAACAGTCAGGCTATTTATATCCGTAAGATCTTAAATGATCGCTTTGACACTGTGCAACGCGGCATTAGGGTGGCCAGCAGCCCAGTCTTAGAACCGGTCTGGCATTTTGATACATCGGATAACCGCCCCGTTTACTATTTTGATACGGCCGATAATAAGCCGGTTTATTTTAGAGCCCCTGCTGACTTTTTAGAACTCAATGCCGATTTTGAGGTGATTGTACCGCTACGGCTTAAACCCGCGGATGCTACCGCCTTAAATAACTTTGAAATCCGCCTTCGGATGTTGGTGGATTATTACAAACTTTACTCGAAAAAATATAATATAAAATTTCAATAAAATGAACAAACTCAATATTGCTGCCTCTGGATATCCGGGCACGACCGAAAGCTGGAAATTTTTACACGAAATGAGTGCCGACTTGGCTGCCATCATCGGGCGGATGATACACCGGGACGATCCGGTGATTATTACCGGGTGTAATGTAGCGGGGGGTAACATCTCCGACGGCTATATCAGCTATGCCGGGGAGGTTTACCGGTTTTCCGGCGGTCCATTGACCAACACGGTTGTGCTGGTAGAAGAAGTGACTAATGCTGAATATTACACCGATTTAGCCAACTCGGGGACTATGCCGAGTTACCCGACTTACATCCGCCGTTATGCCAAATGCGGTAATGCCGGAGAGGGCTTTGCCAATGTGCCTTTGGCTGACTTTGTCCGCTTATCGGAATTGGCCAATATTGATAATAGAACCAAACAGGCAACCGAAAACACGGCGGGAATCGCCGAAATAGCTACGCAAGCTGAGGCCAATGCCGATACAGATGATACGCGTATGATTACGCCTAAAAAGTTGGCGGCACGGACGGCCACGGAAACCCGTAAAGGGCTGGCGGAGATAGCTACGCAATTCGAAGTTAACGCCGGTGCGGATGATACCAAAATTGTGACACCGGCTAAGTTACAAGAGAAGTTGAATAATAGCACCTTTGGGGTGGTGGCTGAATTTGTGATTGATAATGTGGATATGAATGGGCAAACCGGCGTTGAACATTATTCAATTAGTGGCGTAAACAACTATGTTGTATTAGCATCATTGTTATTTGATGAAAACCAATATGATACTGAATGGTTCAGGTGGTTTATATCTAACAAATCGGCGACAGGATTTGATTTTGTTTATGAAGTTGGTTCGCAAAATAATCCACAAAATTATGCAAAAATCCAAATAGTCATTTTAAAAGTCAGTTAGATAATTTTTAAGGGGGCTGTATAAAAAAGCCCCCGGAACATTCCGTTAAGCTCTCAAACAAAACAGAACAGGTTATCCACCCATGTTCCGAGGACATAAGTCTCCAGTTCGGGTGGATAACCTGTTTTTGTAAGAGAGCAATGCAAAAATAAAAACAAATAATATTATGGCAAAGAAAAATTACAAATACAAACCGCAATACGGCGTTATTGTGATTTGTGAGACAGAAAAACAGCAAAAATAATTGTTTGAAAAGTTGAAAAAGGAAGGACTAAAACTAAAAATCGTAAATGTATGAAAGTAGAGGTAAAACATAGCACGGCAGAGTTTGACAGTTACCGTGCTAACAGGGTTAAGAGTTTGTTTAATTTTAAAATCCGGCTCGCACTGGGAGCATACGGCAGAACTGCCCATTGAGGCGTTGGATTGGCAAATAGGGTTGATTGTCGGTCCGAGTGGATCCGGTAAGACGAGTATCGGCCGCCGGTTCTTTGGGGTTGATAAGATTATGAACTTGTATGCCGGCCGGCCGGATGACAAGCCTATTGTTGATGTGATTGCACCGGGAGGGGATTTTAATCAGGTTACCGGTGCGTTGGCTTCGGTTGGTTTGGGTGATGTTCCGGCTTGGTTACGACCGTTTAAGGCGTTGAGTAACGGACAGCAGTTCCGGGCGGGCTTGGCTCGGTTGATGGTAGAACCGCCGGAAGAAGTGGTAGTTGATGAATTTACATCTGTGGTTGATAGGCAAATCGCCAAAATCGGTGCTTTGGCGTTTAGTAAAAGCTGGCGTAGGCATAAAGGTAAACGTGTAGTGTTGCTGTCGCCACACTATGATATTATAGAGTGGCTTCAACCGGATTGGGTATATGATACAGGGACAAAGTCCTTCAAAAAAAAAAATCAGCCAACGCCCCACTATCAAGCTCGACATTTGGAAGGTCAAGGGAACTTACTGGCGATTTTTTAAAGCGCATTATTATTTAGACCTGCCACATCCGCCCGCGGCTGAATACTTTGTTGGTTCTGTCAATGGCGAGTTGGTGGCACACGTTGCTGTGATGCCGTTGTTTACGGCTAATGCATACCGGGCGAGCCGGTTGGTTGTTATGCCGGAATGGCAAGGCGCCGGGGTTGGAACAAAGTTTCTCAATGCAGTGATGCAGTATCATTTAGACGGCTTTGGCCGAAAAGGTAAAAAGTATCACACTTTTTTTCATACATCGCATCCGCAGTTAGCACACTATTTACGCAATAGCCCGCTTTGGGTTCAAACTAATGCACAGCTTTACGGAGCTAATAAAAAACGGAGTATGGAAAGTATCAAAAGAACCGGTAAAGGCACAATGAAAGGCTGTGGATATGGCGGTCATTTTAGAGCGATACAGGCATTTAAATATTTAGGTAAAAATGGATAAAAAATTGAAGGTTTTAATTGCCGGACAAAAGAAGTTCGGCGAGGATGTGTTGGCTTTGTGCTTGGCACATCCGAATATAGAAGTAGTGGGTGTGAGTTGCCCGCTTGATGATAAATATATCGGTAGGTTGGCAAGTATTAATGAATTGCCGGTAATTCCTTCCGGAACACTCAACGGTGATAACTTTCCGGAAGATGTGGATTTGGGTATTGCGGTTCATTCGTTTGATTATGTCGGACGTAAGACACGCTATAAGGCGAAGTTGGGTTGGATTGGGTATCATCCGAGCTTGTTGCCATTGCATCGTGGGCGGTCGTCTATTGAGTGGGCATTACGGATGCGTGAACCGGTTACCGGGGGAACGGTGTATTGGTTGAATGCCGGTATTGACCGTGGCGATATAGCATATCAGGAACATGTATTTATCAAACCAAAATATTGGCTTGATGTAAAAGAAGGCGCGCGTGAGCTATGGCGGTTGGAACTGCTACCGCTTGGGTTGAAACTTATTAAACAGGCACTTGATGATATATCAAAGGGTATCATCATCAAAAAACCGCAAGACAATGAACTATCAACCTTTGAGCCGTCCACGAACGTAAAAGATATATTTAAACCGGATTTGTTAATGATTGAGGAAAAGACCAGATAAGTGGAAGATTAATGAAGATTAATATATTTTAAACACTCTTTAAATCGTCTTTAAAGAGTGTTTAATTTGATAGGATTTTTGGAACTTTTGGTTTTGCCTTTTTAGGTAGTCTCAAAAATTATTTTATTTTTGAGAAACATTTTCGCGGGGGAACTTTTGGTTTTGCCGATTATAAATTTCATAAAAAATATACTTTTTATCTCGATTTTGAAGCGGATAATTATTTCTTTGGCGGGCAATCAGTAAATTTGGAAAATTACCACCTTAAACCTGCCATTTTCTATTACCTGCTCAAACGACATCAAATTCATTTATCATCAGATTATTATTGGATTCCTAATTTGCAACAAACTAATTTTTTTCTAAACTTAGCTTATCAATATAAACCCAAAGCCAAAAAATGGCTATTGTATGCAAAGTGGCATAATATAACCAATGTAAAATTTTATACAACCTATTTTGCTAATACCTATTCAACTTACGAGAGCAGTTATACTTTACGCCCGGCTTATCTCTTAATCGGTTTTGAAACTTCGTTATAAGTTTGTTGTTCCAAATTCTTTAAATGATTGATTAAATGGTGAGCGGTTAAATCATATTGGACCGGTACCACTGAAACATAGCCGTTTTTCAAAGCAAAAACATCGGTATCCGTTCCTTTGTCTTCATAGCTAAAGTTGCCGTTTAACCAATAATAATCCCGGCCGAAAGGATTCGTGCGTTTATCATAATTTTCATGCCATTTATCTTGAGCTTGACGGGCAACCTTGATGCCTTTAATCTCGTTGAGCGGTAAATAGGGGATATTGACATTCAAAGCAATCCCTTGGGGCAGGCCGTCTTGCAGGACTTGCCGGACTATTTTTTTCATATAATGTTTGGCCGGTTCCAGGTCGGCTTGCCAATCATAATTGTCTAAAGAAAAACCGATAGAAGGGATGCCTTCAATAGCCCCTTCAAGGGCAGCTCCCATCGTACCGCTGTATAAAACGTTAACCGAATTGTTAACGCCATGGTTTAACCCGGAAACTAACAGATCGGGACGGCGCTGGACGGCATGGGCCAAGCCTAATTTTACGGCATCGACCGGCATGCCATTTGTTTTATATTCTTTTTGTGGGCCATCATCTATTTTAATGGCATCTAAATACAAAGGCTGGTGTATGGTAACGGCATGACTTTTCCCTGAATGAACGCTGTCAGGTGCTACCACAACAACTTCACCTAATTCGTTCATTGCCGCAATTAATGCCCGGATGCCGGGTGCCGTTATACCATCATCATTGGTGACAAAAATAAGTGGTTTGGCCATAATTTTTTTAAATTTTGAAAGGATAAAGGTAAGGTATTTTGCCCATACGGACCAAATGCTGTTTTGGGTTTATTTCAAGGTGCTGAATTGCATTTAGGTAAATAATTTTCTACTTGAAAAATAATTTTAAGTTATTTTTCTTATATTTGGATAAAACCATGACAATATGTTTAAAAAAATCATTTTTATAGCTATTCTTCTTTTCGCAGCGGGTATTTTTGGTTACAATTTTAAAACCGACCCCTATGCTAAGGAAGTGGTAAGAACGGGTTTTTTAAATCATTACAAAGTTTATGCTTTGCCGGTTCCCGACAGTTTAAGTTTGGTAGATGAGCCGGTTCCCGTCAGGCAAAAAGATGTAAAAGAACGTATTGATCGTGAATTACTTGTCAATACTTATTGGCAATCGAATGCCCTGTTGCTAATCAAACGGCAAAATAAATATTTTCCTGTTATCGAACCTATTCTGAAACGTGAAGGGGTGCCGGATGACTTTAAATATTTGGCAGTGGCCGAAAGTGGCTTGCAAAATATAACTTCGCCGGCCGGCGCCAAAGGCTTTTGGCAATTAATGAAAAAAACGGCTATAGAGTTAGGTTTGGAAGTCAATGATGAGGTGGACGAACGTTATAATTTGGAAAAATCTACCGTTGCAGCTTGTCAATATCTTAAAAAAGCCAAACAAAAATATGGGTCATGGACTTTGGCAGCGGCAGCTTACAATGCAGGAATGCAAAAGATTTCAAAAGAATTAGCCCGGCAAAAAACAGATAATTATTACGATTTATTGCTCAATACGGAGACAGCCCGTTATGTACCGCGCATTATCGCTTTAAAATATATTTTAAGTCACCCCAAAGATTTTGGTTTTGTTTATAGTCAAGACGATTTATATACGCCTTACCAGTATAATATTGTAAAGGTAGATAGCAGCATTACGGATTTAGCAGATTTTGCCCGGAAAATGAATATGTCTTACAAAGAATTGAAATTGCTCAATCCGTGGTTGCGACAAGGAAAGTTAACTAATAAAGCCGGTAAAACTTATGCAATCAAAATTAAGCCGGTAAGAAAAAATTAAGATTTTTTATATCAAATCCAAAGGATTGATTTGTTGTCTTTTCAAGATTTCTTCAACAAATTCTCGAAAAGCACCTTCTCCGCCTTTTTTTTGGGTAACAAAATCGACTTGTTCTTGGATATAAGAGGGAGCATTGGCAGGAGCAGCCGAAATGCCAACTTCTTTAAGTAAGTTCAAATCATTAATATCATCTCCGATATAAGCAATTTCTTGTAAATCAATTTTTAAAGTTTCACACAGTTGTCTGGCTATTTTTAATTTATTTGCAATGCCCATAAATAAAAAATCAATACCCAATTTTTCTGCCCTTCGTTTAACAATGACGGTATTTTCGCCGGTAATAATGCCGACGGGAATATGCAGTCGTTTGCAAAACAAAACGCCGGCACTGTCCGTGGTGTTAAATTTTTTCCATTCGTTGCCATGCATGTCATAATACATGCCACCATCGGTCCAAACACCATCGATATCGGTTAAAATTAATTTAGGCAAATTCATTCCACATCCTCTTTTAAAATTAATTCGTCAGCAGGCTTATCTTTGCGTAATTTTTTACCAATCAGCAAATGACGTTTATGCCAGGGCAAACCGGTCCCCGGACTGAGCAAATGCAAATCTTTTTCTGCAATGATATGACCTTTAGGCAGGGCATATTTAGTCGCGATAGAGCGTTCTAATTTTTCTTTGGCTTCTAAAACACAATTGTCAATAAACATATTTTCTTCTCCCAAGGACATTTCAGTCAAACGTATATCACGTATCATCCGGCGGACCCCATCGGGACCTAATGAGTTGATTTGATCGGTTCCTTTCATATACCGGTCTATGGTAATATGTTTTTCGATTATTTTGGCACCTAAGGCTACAGCGGCAACAGGCGCCGAAATGCCGATCGTATGGTCAGAATAACCGATGGTATATTGCGGATATCTTTTTTTTAAATAGCTAATGGTTTTTAGGTTGGCATTGGCCGGATGGGTAGGATATTGCGATACACAATGCAAAATGGAAATGTCTGTGTGTTGTTTGGTGATGATGTCTAATGCCATCTCCAATTCTCGTTCTCCGCCCATACCGGTAGAGAGGATGATGGGTATTTTAGTTTCTGCCAATGCTTCCAAAAGGGGCAAATTGGTTAAATCACGGCTGGCTACTTTTAACTTGTCGGGGGTAAATAATTTAAGAAGGCTAAGGGTCCCCGGTGCACAAAGGGTTTCGACAAAATCTAATCCCAGTGACTTGGCATACCGGTAAATTTCAAAATGTTCTTCATCGGACAATTCTAAATATTGTCGGTGTTCGCCATAAGTACGACCAAAAGCATTTGGACTGTTATAGGGGCGGTTCATTTCAGATTGCGTCAATTCTTCCTTCAAGTCCCGTTTAGTCAATTTTACAGCATCAATTGGTTGTAAATCTAAACCAAAAAGTGCTTCTTTTACAGGACGGGCAACCAGTTGGGTAATTAATTTGGCAATATCGACTGACCCGTTATGGTTTTGACCAATTTCGCCTATAATGTATGTGTGCGCCATTATTTTTGGTTTTTTTGAATGTTTTTATGCATTTGTTCTAACAGTGCCGGCTGTTGTTTAAGCCAATGAACCAAGTTTTCGGTGGACATTTTTTGTTTTATCATCCCGGAATAAACCGATTGCAAAAGTGCAAAATCTTCTGTGGTATCCAAGGTTAGCCGGATTTCTTCGGCTTGATCCAAATACGAAGGTAAAGCTAAGAAATTTAAGTCAAATTTTTCAGGATGTGTATAAATATAATTGGTTACATGTTCTAAATAAAGCGGATTTTGCGTATATTCAGCTGCTTTTTTCAAGGCCGGCAGGCCGGCATATTCGGTAAACAAACCTAAATGTGATTGAATAACCGGTTTACCGGATGAAAAAGCATAGCTGATATAATCGGACGACTGTTTTTTTGCTGTTTTTAAATAATTATCAATGTGTTTTACATCTAAAAAAGGATTATCGGCACAGACACGGATGATACCGGTAAGATTAAATTTTTCGGCTGCCTTAATAAAACGGTCCAAAACATTATTTTCATCACCACAAAAAACTCTCAAACCTTTTTTTTGGGCTATGTCAACCAAAATTTGGTCTGCCGGGTTTTGCGTCGTAGCCAAAATAAGCGGCAAAACACCTTGATAGCTGGCAGCTAATTTGTCTGTGATGATTTCAAAAATTCCCTTTCCTTCATAAAAGTCAAGAATCATTTTATGTGGTAAGCGTGTAGAGCCTGTCCTTGCTTGTATAATTATACCTGGAAGATGATCGGACATGAATTAGCGCCTTACATGATTAAACGTACACCACCTAATTCTTCCAAACGGTAGGGGAATTTTTCGTCCGGCGAACCAATAAACATGAAGTTGATGGGAATATGCCATTTTTTGGACAATTCTCTAATCAGTTTCGGACCGAATTCACCTTCAATAGGAACAAATTCAATGTCAATTTCGGGATATTCTTCATCCAAGATTTTAATATTTCTGATTAATTCTTCCGAAGGCTTTTCGCCGGGTTTTAAAACTTTGACAATTTTTACTTTCTTCGTGTGTTCATTATCTCTGATGTAAAGCATTGCTTTGTTCATATTGGCGATACTTTTACCTTTGGTAAAAAATACAAATTCTTGACTGTTAATCTCATCAATCAACCTATCGATACCTTTATGAAGCCGTAAGAAAAACTTACGAATCGGTTCGAAAATATATTGTAAAATATTAAGTAGCAATTTGAGTAGCATGGTGCGGTTAAGCATAATCATGACGAAAATTAATACCGGAATAAAATACATGATAAAGATTAACCAGTTAGCAGGATCATCGGGATTTTCAGGTTCCATAACCAAGTTGCCTATAAGTGCAATTAATACTGCTGTAAAAGCCAACATAATACCAAACCAAGGCGCCCGTTCGGGTCGTGGCAAATGTTTACGTTTGACCTTAAGCAGAACATTACCGATCACAAAAAGCAACATGACCGATAAGAACGAAATGGTATAAACGCCGGCCAAGGTGGTTACATTTCCACGGGTAATAATCAGGACGGAGACACTGAGGAAAAAGAAAAACAAAATAATGCGGTAAGAGGCATTATTTTTATTCTTTTTCAAAAAGAAATTAGGCATAATACGATCCAAGGTCAAACGTTCCAACAATCCGGTTACACCGATGTAACTGGTCAGAACGGCGCCGGACAAGACTAAAAAGGCATCAATGGAAATGAGAAAAGCTAACCATTTACCGGCAGCATTTTCGCCCAATTGTATCAATAGGGTATTTTCATTTACTTCATTAATCGGTAGGGCCGCCAAAGCCAAAAAGGCCATCAGCGGATTGAGAATGCTAACAACAATCCACATGTTACGAAGCGTTTTAGGAAATACGCCCGGTTTTTGTTCTTCTACAAAGTTAGCCGAACTTTCAAAACCCGAAATCCCTAGCATTGAAGCCGAAAAACCAAAAAATATGGCCATTAAAATGCTGCCGTGTTTTACAGGGGCATGCCAATTTTGGATAAAAATATCAAAACCGTGTTGAGAGATGTAATAAACTAAAGCAATAATAAGAGCTGTCATCACGGTTAAGTGGAAAAGGAAAATGGCAATAGCAACTTTGGCCGATTCTTTAATACCCATGATAGCTAAACCGGCAAATATGGCTAACAGACCAATAGTGGCCGCAATAATAATATTGTTGTCTTCAATGCCGATGACATGAAATAAATAATGAATGGCTTCATTGGCAGAAATGACGGCTGTGGCCATATAGGATAATAGGGTAAGGGTAGCGGCAATAGAGGACATGCGCTTGCTGGTCGTGTTAAGCAGGGCGTTATAAGCGCCACCGTTTAGGGGCAAGGCGCCCACTACTTCACCGTAAATTTTTCTAAAAAAATACAAGACTAATGCGACTATAAGTAAAGTAATCCAAGCATATTGACCGGCAAAGGCAATGGCTAAGGCCGAAACATACAGGACAGATGAACTGATATCATTACCACTGATAGCCGTGGCAGCAAGTTCACCTAACTTTTCATGTTTGGGTAATTCAGGTGCGTTGTAATGTATTTGTTTATCAGTTTTATTTGGACTAGTTGTCGAATTGCTATTCATAGGTTTGCATTATTTCAATTGCGAAGTTAATAAAAAATATCAAATGAATTTATAACAAAAAACCCACCTTTCTAAGAAGGCAGGTTAGAGTATAAACTTATAAAAAACTTATTTATTTTTTAAATTTAGCATATTTTTTCTTGAATTTATCAATACGTCCGGCGGTGTCAACCAATTTCATTTTTCCGGTATAGAAAGGATGAGAAGTTCTGGAAATTTCCACTTTTACCAATGGGTATTCTTCACCATCAATCTCAATAGTATCTTTAGCTTCTGCAGTAGAACGGGTTAAATAGACTTCGCCATTTGACATATCTTTAAAAGCGACCATTCTATAATTTTCAGGGTGAATTCCTTTTTTCATTTTAATCTGTTTTAATATCCTTATTTCGAGTGTGCAAATTTATAAACTTTTTTTTAATTGCCAAGCAAAATATTATATTTTATGGATTATTTTTTATATTTCACAGCTTGTTCCTTCATCTATCGCCATTTCTTTTAAAAATTACCGGTAAAATAAAAGATACTGATTGTGACGGCATACAAAAGTGATGCACTTAAAACCCCTTTTAGCTTGTCTTCTTCACCGCGTTGGTTAAAAACAAAAATAGGGATAATATTAGCCAAAATATTTATGGCAATAACTTGGGTTAATAAATGGCTGTGGATCATTTCGTCCAGACCCGATTCAAGGGTGGATTTTAAAACTAAACGGGTGTAAAAATAAAAGGCGATAACCGGGGTTATTAAACCAATCAGAAAACCTTTGAAAAATTTTGCTGTCATAAAATTTCATTTAATTACGGTAAAAATAGTTTATTTTTGTTTTCAGCGCAACTACTTTGCTTATCTCTTGTTTTAAATAGTATTTTTGTGCTGTAAATTCTTATAAATATGCTTGAAAAAATTAAAAATACTTTGGTTACGGTAATAAATTTTGTGACCATTAGTTTTTGGAGTATCACTTTTTTTATTTTATTGTTGTTTTGGTTACAAACGCCTCATGCTGAATATGTAACGGGCTTTGTCTACAGTTTTTCTATTCTGCTGTATTATTATTTTTTGCTGCTTATTTTGAGCTTGATTTTATCGCCGTTTTTTAGAGCAAAATACCTTAAATATTTAATTATTGTGCCCAAAGTTGTCATAGATTCATTTTTGTTGGCCGATTATTTTGTCTTTAAAATTTACCGCTTTCATATTGATTTGCTGTTTTTAAAAATGATGATTCAAGACTTTAAAGGTATTGGGTTATCTCCTTTACTGGTTATCATCAGTCTATTAGCATTTTTACTTGTGGTTGCCCTTAATTTCTGGCTGTTCAAATGGAGTATGAAACATCGGCTCTTAAAGTTGAAACCTTTGTTGATAACTATGGGCCTGTTTTTTTTATCAGGACAATTAATTCATATATGGGCCAATGACTACAAACAACGTTTTATCCAACAATATACACCTTATTTTCCCTATTATTTTCCTACAACTTCGTCTCATTTAATGGCGAAAATCAAACATAAATATGCTTTTTTGGTGCCGGATCCGCTCGAAAAGCCGGCTGCAGATTTTAAATCCTTAACCAATAGCCCAAAAACGCAAAATTTGTTTAAGTTTCCGCTACACGCGCCTACATATAAAGACACTCTAGAAAAGCGTCCTAACATCATGATTATTGCTTTGGAAAGCTGGCGATCAGATTTTTTGAATCCCTCGGCTACGCCTTTTCTGGATAGTTTGGCGCAAGAAAATCTGAATTTTAAACATCATTTTAGTAGTGGTAATGTAACGGTTTCGGGTATTTTTGGCATGCTCTATGGTTTGCATGCGGTTTATCTGCCTTTTGTACAAGCAAAAGTTATGGATTACCCTGCCTTATTAACACAAGCCTTGCATCATCGACATTATAAATTGGGTGTTTATACGGCTTCTAATTTAGACCGTTTTTCTATTAAAGCCATGATGTTTCCACGTATAAAATCACCCAATTATGTTAATTATATGGGCGAAAGAGCCGATAAAAATGATGCGAAAGTAACTACCCGTCTTATGCAAGATTTGCAACAAAATGATACTTTGCCGTGGTTTAAATTTTTCTTTTTGACCGCTTCACATCATCATTATTTTTATCCGGCTGAATATAATATATTCAAACCGGTCCCCGAAAATAGCGAGGGATTTATTTTTAATAGAAATGCCGATCCATTACCTTATATTAATGATTATAAAAATGCCCTGCGCTACGAAGATGATTTGGTCCGTAAGGTGATTAAAGTTCTGAAACAAACCGGTCAGTATAATCATACATTAATTTTCATTACCGGGGACCATGGCGAGGAATTTAACGATAATCGACAGGCCTATTGGGGACATGGCAGTAATTATACCCGTTATCAAACACAAGTGCCGCTTATTGTTCATTTACCTTATCAACCGGTTAAAGGAGTGGTCAAACGTATGACAGGCCATATAGATCTTGTGCCGACTATCTTAAAACATTACTTAGGACTGCTTAATCCTTTGTCAGATTATACTTCGGGACAAGATTTTTTAGATACGGTTCCACATAAAGGTTTAATTTTGACCAGCTACAAAGACAAAGCTTATATAATAGGCAATAAGGTATATCAAACCGGGTTATTTGTTAAAAGTTACCATATAAATGATATAACCATAGAAAATAAGCAATATAATTACAAAGCTATAACCGATTTGCGACAAGAAGAAACACGCTTTTTGAAAAAACCTTAGTGCGGGTGAACTTCAAGTTTGACTTCCCTTTTTAAATGTTGTATCTTTGTCAAATATTAACCCAAAAATTAGAAAGAATATGTCATTAATTGGAGTATCAAAATTTGAGTCTTTTTTTAGAAAGGCAGGTAGTTTGGACATTGACAAATCAGATGTAAAAAGAATTTATGATTTTACAAACGAAGTCATTTACAGATTGCTTACAGTAGGTGTTAAAAACGCAAAACTTAACGGTCGTGACGTTTTATGGTACACCGATTTGCCTATAACTGAAGGTTTGGAGGCACAAATTAATGAGTTTAGAGAGCTTAATGAAGAGTTGGATTTAGAAGGTATTTTGGAAGCAATTACCAAAATGCCGCCCTTAAAATTAGCCATTGGTGAAGATGTTGAACAAGAATTGCCCAACATAGCCGGTGGTATTTTAGTGGCTTTAACCAAAACTTTTAAAACCATTGAGCCTAAGCTCAAAAATCCGCAAACTTCCCATTGGGAAAAAGCCAAAGCTATTTTTGAAACTTTATTATAATGATGTGTTCAAACTAACTTTTAGCCAAAGTGCCGGTGGTACTTTGGCTTTTTAATAAGTCATTTAAAAACTAAAAAATATGGAAACTAAAAATTTACCCGAAGGTTTATACGCTAAAATCAACACCTCAAAAGGCCCGGTGTTAGTCAAATTAGAACAAGAAAAAGCGCCCGGCACCGTTGCCAATTTTGTGGCACTGACTGAAGGTAATCATCCCAATGTGGCTGATGAACATAAAGGCAAAAAGTATTATGACGGTTTAACTTTTCACCGGGTGATCGATAATTTTATGATTCAAGGTGGCGATCCTACCGGCACCGGTGCCGGCGGACCCGGTTATAAATTTGATGATGAAATTCACCCGGATTTAAAACATGATGGTCCCGGCGTATTGTCTATGGCCAATGCCGGACCGGGAACCAATGGCAGTCAGTTTTTTATTACCCATGAAGCTACCCCGTGGTTGGATGGAAAACATACGGTTTTCGGAAAAGTGGTTGAAGGGCAAGATGTAGTAAATAGCATCGCGCAAGGCGATAAAATTGAAAATGTTGAAATAGTGCGTGTGGGTGATAAAGCCGAAAAATTTGATGCGCCCGAAACCTTTAAACAATTTAACAATGCCAAAGAAGAAAGAGCTAAAAAAGCCAAAGAAGCAGCAGAAGCCGAATTGAATAAATTAGCCGAAGGTTTTGACAAAACAGCATCTGGTTTGCGTTACAAAATTACCCATAAAAGCAACAGTGGTAAAAAACCGCAAAAGGGTAAAAATGTGGCTGTTCATTATGTGGGAAAACTAGCAGATGGGACTGTTTTTGACAATTCGTATGGACGTGGCGAACCTATCGAGTTTCCTATAGGCGTAGGTCATGTTATTCCGGGATGGGACGAAGGTATTCAACTCTTGGAAGAAGGCGATAAAGCTACTTTAGTCATCCCTGCCTATTTGGCTTATGGCGAAGCAGGTGCTGGTGGTGTTATTCCGCCCAATGCAAACTTGGTATTTGATGTAGAGCTGGTAAAAGCGCAATAATGAATTATTTTTATAAACCAAAAAGCGCCGGCAAACCGGCGCTTTTTGGTTTAACGGGTAAATAAAATTTCTCTGTATTTGGTAAGTGGCCATATTTCATCATCCACACGCATCTCTAGTTGGTCTGTATATTTTCTAATTTTATCAAACATAGGTTTTATCTCATGGGCTAAGACTTGTGCTTTTTCTTCTAAGTCTAAAGCATCGATAGCGGCAAGTTTTTGACGCATTTCCCGAACCAATTTGGTGAGATTCTCAATATCGGCACTAACCTCTTTTAATTGTCTTAAAGCTTCATGACTAAACTGGCCGTTTTCCGTGCTTTCTAATTTCTGCAAGTCATTGATGAGTTGCGCCAATTTTTGTTGGTATCGAAAAGCTGCAGGTAAAATATGATTCATGGTTAAATCGGCCAAAACACCGGCTTCAATGAGTATTTTCATCACATATTGGTCTAATTCCACTTCATATTTAGCTTGCAATTCACGTTCGTTTAACACACCGGTTTCTGAGAAAATATTTTTAGCTTTTTTAGTTGTATATACTTTAAGCGCATCCGGTGTGGTTTGGGCATTACTTAAGCCTCTCTTTTTAGCCTCTTTTTCCCATTCTTTGCTATAGCCGTCGCCTTCAAACAAAATACGCTCAGATTGTTTGATATATTCTCTCAAAACATTAAATATAGCTTCATCTTTTTTCAAGTCTTTTTGCGCTATCATTTGGTCCACTTCTTTTTTGAAGTCTCTGAGTTGTTTGGCAACAATCATATTTAAAACCATCATGGGGTTACCGGTATTGGCTGATGAACCAACAGCTCTAAACTCAAACCGGTTGCCGGTAAAAGCAAATGGTGAGGTGCGGTTACGGTCGGTATTATCCAAAAGAATTTCAGGTATTTTGCCAACGACATTTAATTTTAAATCTGTTTTTTCTTTTGGTGATAATTTTCCATCGGTTACTTGTTTCAGTTCTTTCAAAACCTGAGTGAGTTGTTCACCAATAAATACGGAAATAATGGCAGGCGGAGCTTCATTAGCACCTAAGCGGTGGTCGTTACCGGCCGAGGTAATAGCGGCTCTTAAAAGTTCTTCATAATCATTGACCGCCTTAATGGTGTTAATAAAATAAACCAAAAATTCTAAATTTTTCATGGGAGTTTTGCCCGGACTGAGTAAATTAATACCGGTGTCTGTCATCATAGACCAATTGTTGTGTTTGCCCGAACCATTAATACCGGCAAAAGGTTTTTCATGCAACAACACTTCAAAATTATGTTTCCGGGCTATTTTTGTCATAATGTCCATTAAAAGCGAATTGTGATCGACAGACAAATTGGCTTCTTCAAAAACAGGGGCTAACTCAAACTGATTGGGGGCAACCTCGTTATGACGCGTTTTAACCGGAATGCCCAGTTTTAAGCTTTCTATTTCGAGCTCTCGCATAAAAGCCATAACACGTTCCGGAATGGAACCAAAATAATGATCGTCTAATTGTTGTCCTCGGGCCGGTGGATGTCCGGTTAAAGTCCGGCCGGTCATAACCAAATCGGGGCGTGATTTGTATAGGGCTTTGTCTATTAAAAAATATTCTTGTTCCCAACCCAGTGTAGCAATCACTTTATGGACATCTCGATGAAAATAGCGTGATACGGCTGTGGCTGCTTTGTCTAAACTTTGCAAGGAACGCAGGAGGGGTGTTTTAATATCCAAGGCTTCTCCCGTGTAGGATACAAATACGGTGGGAATACACAAAGTAGTTCCGTATATAAAGGCCGGTGAGGAGGGGTCCCAAGCAGTATAACCGCGGGCTTCAAAGGTATTTCTAATTCCGCCGTTTGGAAAACTGGAAGCATCCGGTTCTTGTTGTACCAGTTGTGAGCCGCTGAATTTTTCTAAAATACGGCCATCAGGCGATAATTCAAAAAAAGAGTCATGTTTTTCGGCTGTTGCGCCGGTAAGGGGTTGAAACCAATGGGTGTAATGGGTGGCACCATTGTTAATGGCCCAATTTTTCATGCCGGCAGCAATTTGATCGGCTATATTCCGATCAATTTTTTGTCCTTTTTCTATAGCCTGCATAACAGCTTGGTAAGCATTTTTATCCAAGTAATGCTCCATGGCTTTTTGATTGAAAACATTTTTTCCAAAAATTTCGGTTCTTTTGGATACCGGCTTAACTTTAAGGGGGGTTCTCCTAAAAGTTTCTTTAATGGCGTCAAATCTTATTTTAGGCATAGGTTAAATCTTTAAATTTATGCAAATGTATAAAAAATACCCTTAACTTTATAGGGGTGTTGCCTAAATTATCTATTTCTTTTTGACTTGAAGTGACTTTTTTAATAAAGTAATTAATATTACGCTCATTTTCAAAAAAAATTATAATTTTGTAGATTATTTTTTAAAGATAAGAAAGCTTATCTTCAAAAAGAATGCAAACAAAACAAACAAACTTATGAAAAGAAAAATTACTATTTTATTTATTTTTCTTTCTTTAACCGGTTTTAGTCAAATAAAATTAGGTGGCAGAAAGGGACAGAAAGTATTTACATCAAATACAACTCGTAAGTCAACGGTAAAACCAAAGTTTAAAAAAGCAGATTTTTTCAGGGTTTCACCACCTTTGATCGAGATGATTAAGCAAGCCCGTTCAAATCATCATTCAGTAGAGGGAGATAAAGGAGAGAAAAACAAAGAAAATGAATGGCATCCTAGAGTAATTAATAATGGCTTACATCATCGTGATCCATTATCGTCTAAGCAGAAAAATTATAGAAGTACTTTAGCTGTTGCGATCAATAATTTGATAGATTTTGATGGCGTCGACAACATTGATGGGGTGGCGCCACCGGACACCCAAGGCGATGTTAATGGTAGTTATTATATCCAATGTGTTAATAATCATACGGTGATTAAAGACCGAAATGGCAATGACGTGGTGTCTGCTTTTCCTACCTCAGATTTTTGGCAAGGGACACAATTTGCCGATCGTAATGACGGCGATCCGGTTATTTTGTGGGATGAAAATGCACAGCGTTGGTTAGTCACGCAATTTTACGTGCCTAGTTCAGGTGATCAATATTTATTAATAGCTGTTTCTCAAACTGATGACCCAACAGGACAATATTACCAATATGGTTTTAGTTATGGCACCGATATGCCCGATTATCCCAAATGGGCTATTTGGCCCGATGCTTATTATATGGGAGCAAATGCTTTTGATCCAACCAATAACTATACTTATTTGGGGACATATGTTTCTGCCTTCGACAGAGATAAAATGCTGCAAGGTGATCCCAATGCCGGTGTTGTTACTTTTGGTCCGGATTCAAACCTATGGTCTATTTTTCCGGCTGATGCCGATGCCTTTCCGGCTTATGGTACACCATGCCCTTTTGTAGCAGACCAATATCAATACACGACAGGTAATAATGAAGTTTATTTATATGATTTTCATGTAGATTGGACCACACCCTCTAATTCTACTTTTACCTCTAATGCTACCTTAACAGTGGCAGATTATGGGGTGTTTGGTAGCGATGAGCAAGTGCCACAACCGGGAGTTACCCAAAAATTAGATCTTTTGGAATCCAGAATTATGTATCGCCCTTATTATAGACATTTCAATGATCATGAATCTATAGTCATGACCCGGACGGTAGATGATGGTGGTGTTGCCGCTATTCGTTGGTACGAATTTAGAAATACCGGTACCGGTTGGTCGGTTTATCAGCAAGGGACCTATAATCCCGGTGATGGTTTATGGAGGTGGATGCCTTCCATTGCGATGAACCAAAATGGGGATATTAGCATTGCTTATTCTGTGTCTGATGGAAATAACAAGTATCCTTCTATCAGGGCGGTGGCGCGTTATGCAGATGATCCTTTAGGGCAAATGACGAGCAATGAAATTGAGCTATATACCGGTAATGCGTCACAAGATGGCGTTTCTCGATGGGGCGACTACGCAATGGTAAGTGTCGATCCGGATGGTAAGTCTTTTTGGTTTACCAGCGAATATACTACGGGTAATTGGAATTGGCGAACACGTATTATTCATTATGAGTTGCCGCCCAAATGTTCTTATCCGGCAACACAAGCATCTAACTTACAAACCAATGTGCAAAGCGATACCCAAATAGATTTAACTTGGACACGTGGCGACGGAGATAAGGTGATTGTTTTAGCCAAAGCCAATGCGGCAGTCGATAGCAATCCGGTTGACGGAACGACCTATAATGCTAATGCAAACTTTGGTTCCGGTGATCAAATCGGTACGGGTAATTATGTTGTTTATGTTGGAACAGATACCTCTGTAAGTGTGACAGGTTTAACGCCAAGTACAACTTACAATTTTGCCGTTTATGAATTTAATGCCACAGATTATTGTTATTTAACCCCGGGTATAACAGCACAAGACAAAACATATGGCATTCCTGATGTGGTGACGCAAAGTATGGTTCAAGTCAATGATACCGATGCAGTAGGACAAGGTGAAGTATTGGCAGATAATGGGGCTAATGTGACTGAACGGGGCTTGTGCTGGGGGACTACGCCAAACCCCGACATTACGGGTACACATGCAGCAAATGGAAGTGGTATCGGAAGCTATACGGTAAATATAACAGGTTTAACCATAAATACGACTTATTATGTAAGAGCTTATGCAACCAATGCATATGGAACAGCTTATGGCGATAATGTGAGTTTTGTTACCGGTTGTGCAAATCCTATTTCAAATATACCATATTTAGAAAATTTTGATGTATGGAATACTTCCAATCCGGGAACGTCTTGTACGGCAGATGCTTCGGTTTCTTTAGAAGATTGCTGGGAAAATGTATCCGGTGATGATAGCGATTGGGATATTTGGTCCGGGGCTACGGCCAGTTCAACTACTGGTCCAAGCGATGATGCCAATGGTGGTGGAAATTATATTTATTTGGAAGCATCCGGATGCTTGAACAAAACCGCTTCCATATTGACACCGCATTTTGATTTTACTAATGTTGCCAATCCGTTTATGACGTTTTTTGCGCATATGTATGGGGCAGACATGGGTGAATTAGATGTATATTATTCTACGGATGATGGCCAAACTTGGACTTCATTAGGATATATAGCCGGAGACCAAGGAGATCAATGGTTGCGGTATGGTGCTAATTTGGGGAGTCTGGCAGGCCAAAACAATGTACAATTTAAATTTACAGGTATAACTGGCAATGATTATAGATCTGATATTGCATTAGACAATTTTGTTATTAAAGATTACACGCCACCGGCTGATTATTGTACCTCAAATGGGAATATGGATTATAATACAGCTATCACGCAAGTTAATTTTAATCAAATTAGTAATAACTCCGGAGGAAAAACTAATGCTTACGAAGACTATACAAACTTGTCAACAGTTGTACAACGAAGTCAAAGTTATAATCTGAGTGTTAATGTAGATACAGATGGTAATTATACAGTTTATAGCAGGGTATGGATTGATTGGAATGCTGATGGTGATTTTGATGATACAGCTGAAGAATATGACTTAGGCACGGCAAATAATGTGTCAGATGGCACAACTTCTAATTCGCCTTTATCTATTACGATTCCGGCAACTGCAAGCCTTGGTAAAACCCGTATGCGCGTTTCGGCAAAATATAATGCTTATCCTACGGCTTGCGAAACGGGCTTTGACGGTGAAGTTGAGGATTATACCATAATTGTTTCATCAGCCAATTGTCCCGATATTGCCTATTGGAATGGTGCTTATTGGTTCGATAAAGATTATAATACCTTGCAAGCGGTAGACTTATCGAATAGGTTAATTTTTACCCGGGAAGTTCTTATGACAAATGGTCAAAATATAGAAGCTTGTGGGCTGAAAATTGAAGCTGGTAATCCTGTCACCATTAATACCGGTGATTATATACAATTAACTCATAATTTATATAACGATGATGAAATTGATATAGAAGATAATGCTGCTTTGGTGCAAACAGATAATGGGGCTTCAGTAGAGGGAACAGGCACTTACAAATTGGTAGCCAAGGCACCAAACTTTAACAACCAATATGATTATGCTTATTGGTCTATACCTATTGAAGATTTTAATTTGGGTGATGTGGTAAGTAATGCTTGGCGTTATTATGCCTTTGATGCCGGCACCCAGTCTTGGGTGTTCAAAAATGCAACTGACCCGATGCAAGTAGGTCATGGTTATGCTATTTCGGCGCCCAATGGCTTCGCAGGGGGTAATATACAGGCAATTTTTAGTAAATCTGCGCAAAAATTTAATGCCGGCACCATCCAGGTTCCTGTAACCATCAATGGGACAGGCGCGCAAGATGATGATGACTGGAATTTGGTAGGGAACCCTTATCCCTCACCGGTTGATTTTAATGCTTTGGCAAATGATAATGCCAATATACAAGGGGCTTATTATCTGTGGACAAACTGTGCCGGATTACTCAATGGGCGTCATCAACCGGCCGGTTATACCACCTATTCTGCCGGAGCTGGTGCTACAGCTGCCTGTAGTGGTAATGGACCGGTTGCCAGTCGATATGTACCGGTAGCCGAAGGTTTTTATATCGAGGCAAATGCTTTGGGCAATTTGACTTTTAATAATGCCCAGCGAAGTAATGTCGTCACGCCATTTGTTAATCGCTCCAATAAAGACAGAGTTTGGTTAGATTTCAAAAGCGAAGCCGGTGATTTTCAGCAAATATTAGTCGGTTTCTTTGAAGAAGCAAGCGATAAAAAAGACCGTTTATTTGATGCACACCATCCTAACACGGCAGATTTTTCATTATACTCGCTTATTGGAAAAGATAAGTATGTTATCCAAGGTTTGTCTGCATGGCAAAATACCGACCGGGTGGTACCCATCGGGTATAAGGTGACTAAACAAGGAGCCTATACCATAAACTTAAATAGAGCTGAAGGAGTTTTGTCAAGAGAAGTAAATATTTATTTGTATGACAAAGATTTAAACCAATGGACTAATCTTAAAAATGCTTCGCTCACTTTTGAATCGGATGCAGGGACTTTTGATAACCGTTTTGAATTGGTGTTCAGCCGTAAAACGACAGATGAATTAATAGCGATTTTTTCAGGAAAACTTGAATTACGCTCTAAAAAAGACGATTTCAATTTAGTGAGCCGGTTAAGCAATATAAAAGCGGTCAAAATATATACCGTTGATGGTAAATACCTGATGCAATATGTGCCGGATAAGGCCACTAATTCCTTATGGATGAATTTAGCACAATTACCGCACCAAGTGCTGATTTTTAAAGTTAAATTGCGTGACGGAAAAGAGGTGATATTGAAAGGAATTAAATAATTTAATTTTTTAAAACGAAATAAAAAGCACCTTTGATATTTCCAAGGGTGTTTTTTTATGTCAAAAATCAGGCTATTTTTAAAGCCTTTTATTTAACTTGGTGCGCATTTAAATTTGAAAATTATGAAACATTTATTTTTACTATTGTTAACGCTTATCTCAAGTTTTGGTTGGGCTCAAAACAAAGACAAAGCGGTTTTTAAAACCTACGACAAAGGAAAAGTTTATTATTATAACACTATTCTAAAAGATATTAAAGCCGAAGAAGCTCAGAAGCAAAAACCTGTTCCTTACAAACGTTTAAAGGTTTTGATAAAGGGGCGTAAATTTCCCAACAAAGTGAGCTTATATAAGTCTGCTTGGCACAATCCACCTATTTCTCAGGGGAATACCGGTACTTGTTGGGATTTTTCGACAACCTCTTTTTATGAGAGTGAAGTCTATCGGTTAACCGGTAAAAAAGTGAAATTGTCAGAAGCCTTTACGTTTTACAATGAGTATATTTTACGTGCTAAAGAGTTTGTGCGTACACGTGGCAAATCTTTATTTGATCAAGGCTCGGAAGCCAATGCGGTTACACGCAATTTTAAATTGAACGGCGCGATGCCTTGGTCGGTTTACAATGGTTTAAAAGGACATAAGTTTCATACCCATAAAAAAATGTATGCCGAAATGAAAGCTTATCTTATGTCCGTAAAGCGTGATAATGCTTGGGACGAACAAACAGTGGTTAACACCATCAAAGCCATAATGGATTATTACATCGGTACACCGCCAATAACCTTTAAGGTAGATGGCAAAACTTATACCCCAAAAACTTATTTACATGATTACTTGAAGCTCAACCCCGATGATTATGTCGATATATTGTCTTACGAACAAGCGCCATATTATACACAATGTAGTTATGATGTACCGGACAATTGGTGGCATTCTAAAGATTATTATAATGTGCCTTTGGATGTTTTTATGAATATTATTATTAATGGCATCAAAAAAGGCTACACAATGGGTATTGGAGGCGACGTCTCTGAGCCCGGATTTTTAAATGGTCCGGGCGAACCGCAAGTGGCTATTATTCCGGATTTTGATATTCCTGCCGGTTATATCAATGATGATGCCCGTCAATTGCGTTTCTCAGAAGGAGCCACCACCGACGATCACGGCATGCATCTGGTGGGTTGGTATAAAGATAAAAAAGGAAAATATTGGTTTTTAATCAAAGACAGTAGTTCGGGTTCACGTAATGGCGATCCCAAAAGTCCGGCTTTTGGTTATTACTTTTTTTCACAAGATTATGTCAAATTAAAAATGATGGATTTTATTATTCATAAAGATGCGGTTAAAGATGTTTTAAAACGTTTTAAAAAATAGAAAGATATCTTACTTAAAAGCGGCTCGGATTCAAGCCGCTTTTTGATTTTGAAACAAATTTTTTTTCAAAAAGTGTATATTATAATTTTCCGGATTGGATATCATCCAGTAAATTCAAAATAATCTTAATTCCTTTCATTAGTTCGGCTTCGCTAATAGTGAGTGGTGGGGTAATACGGACTGCCCGTTTTTCATAAAGTAGCCAAAACAAAATCAAACCGTTTTTTAAACTTTCTAAAATTAATTTATTAGCTGTTTCTTCCCGGTCCATAATCAAACTCAACATAAGGCCGCGTCCACGAATTTCTTGGATAAGCGGATGTTTCAAATTTTCACGGATTATTTGTTCTTTACGCAAAGCTTCATTGTGCAAATAATGCTTCTCAATATAAGACATAGTAGCCAAAGCAGCAGCAGCTATGACCGGATGACCGCCAAAGGTGGTAATATGCCCCATAGGCGGATTGGTTAGACTTTGCATGATGGTGGGGGTCGATGTAAAGGCCCCAATCGGCATGCCGCCGCCAAGTGCTTTGCCCATAATGACAATATCCGGAATAACATCATAATTTTCAAAACCGAATAAGCGACCTGTACGGGCAAAACCGGTTTGTATTTCATCCAAAATTAATAATGTACCGGTTTGTTCACAGCGTTGTTTAACCGCTTTCAAGTAATTATTTTGTGGTTCTATAAAACCGGCTCCGCCTTGAATGGTCTCCAAAATGACTGCAGCAGTTTGTGGGGTTATTTTTTCCAGATCGTCAAAATTATTAAATCTTATAAAATTTGTTCCCGGAATTAAAGGCATAAAAGGATTTTTGCGTGCCGGATAATCCATCACCGACATACTGCCTTGCGTATTGCCATGATAAGAACGTTTTGCTGCAATAATTTCAGGTCGCCCCGTGTAGCGCTTGGCCAATTTTAAGGCGCCTTCTGTTGCTTCGGTCCCCGAGTTGACTAAATAGGTAACCGATAAGTCTCCTGGAAGCCATTCGGCTAATTTTTGACAAAGTTCAACCTGTGGACTTTGGACAAATTCACCATAAACCATCACATGCATATAGCGGTCCAATTGTTTTTTTATGGCCTTAACAACAGACGGCGGTTGGTGCCCGATTACATTGGCCGAAACACCGGCTACAAAATCCAGATAACTTTTGTCTTGTTGGTCGTAAATATAACTGCCTTTGGCATAAGCAACTTCTATGCCCATAGGCTGAGGTGAAGTTTGTGCTTGATATTTTTTAAAAAGTTTTAACATTTTAATCAATAAAATTGATAATATAATTTGTGAAATTTAAAAGTTCATAAAACAAATAAACAAATGCAAAGTTATGATTTTTTGCTCATAAAAATTTTACGGAAAATGCTCTTTGAATGTCCATAGACAAAAGAACCCGGAAGCTGTCTTAATTTAACAAAGCAAGGTCCCTGAGTGATTCCGACGCCAGTCGGGATTGTACCGAAGGGAGGTCCCTGAGTGGTCCCGACACCAGTCGGGATTGTCCCGAAGGAGGTCCCTGAGTGATTCCGACACCAGTCGGGATTGTACCGAAGGGCCGCCTTAATGTCCCGAAG
>Ga0256831_1000053_pt1 | contig 54369 bp, 61 predicted proteins | sample 132544metaG_FD_189087 | JGI IMG/M metagenome (GOLD analysis project Ga0256831, IMG submission 189087) | Hydrothermal vent microbial communities from Lau Basin, Pacific Ocean - 132-544 | ecosystem: Environmental > Aquatic > Marine > Hydrothermal vents | place: Pacific Ocean: Lau Basin | collected...
CCAGAAGGATACACCCTCCTCATGCTCCACCACGCCCTTCAGTCAAGGAACGTTAAGGCCGAACGGAAGAAGGGGATTGAGGATATCTACAAAATCTTCCCGAACCTTGACGAGGAGGGCGAAATACTCTTAATCCAGACGTATCTCGATGGGAACCCGGTAAACAGGGTTGCAAGCGGACAGACCGTTGAAGACTTTCCGGTTCAGGACGTCTACATCGTTGGCGACGCCTACAAGCCCCCCGGCGGAATAGAAGTTGAGGGAATAGCTCTCGGCGTCATGAGGACTCTTGAGCGACTCAACCTTGGAAGCTTTTCGGAGTGGTATTTGTGAAGGAAAGTTTTTGAGCATCTTTTCTTTACGTTTTCCAATTAAGTTTACCACCCACCGAACCTTTTTCAAATGAACATCGTTGGCACCTAACGAACGTTTTTATTCTCAGGTTCAGACTTATTCATCCCGGGGTGATGCTCATGAAGAGAGTCGTCATAGCCCTTGGCGGTAACGCAATCCTCCAGCGCGGTCAAAAGGGAACCTACGAGGAGCAGATGGAGAATGTGAGAAAGACTGCCGGGCAGATAGCCGATATAATCGAAAGGGGTTATGAGGTCGTCATAACCCATGGCAACGGTCCTCAGGTGGGAGCCTTACTCCTTCAGATGGATGCCGGCCAGCAGGTTTATGGCATTCCTGCCCAGCCGATGGACGTGGCTGGAGCGATGACCCAGGGACAGATTGGCTACATGATTCAGCAGGCGCTCCTCAACGAGCTCCGCGCGAGGGGAATAGATAAGCCTGTCGCCACGATAGTCACACAGACGATAGTTGACAAGAACGACCCGGCATTTCAGAACCCCAGCAAGCCAGTTGGGCCTTTCTACGACGAGGAAACGGCAAAAAAGCTCGCGAAGGAGAAGGGCTGGGTTGTTGTGGAAGATTCTGGTAGGGGCTGGAGACGCGTTGTTCCGAGCCCGGACCCCAAGGGCCACGTTGAGGCACCTGTGATAGTTAACCTTGTTGAGAAGGGTTTCATCGTCATAGCCAGCGGTGGCGGTGGAGTTCCTGTGATAGAGGAGGACGGTCAGCTTAAGGGTGTTGAGGCCGTCATAGACAAGGATTTGGCCGGTGAAAAGCTCGCCGAAGAGGTAAACGCGGACATCTTCATGATTCTGACCGATGTAAACGGTGCGGCGATTAACTATGGAAAGGAAAACGAGCGCTGGCTCGGAAAGGTTACGGTCGAGGAGCTCAGGAGATACTACAACGAGGGGCACTTCAAGAAGGGTAGCATGGGGCCCAAGGTTCTAGCAGTCATAAGATTCGTTGAATGGGGTGGCGAGCGGGGAATCATAGCTTCCCTCGACAGAGCTGTTGAAGCCCTTGAAGGGAAAACCGGAACGCAGGTCGTGAAATGACCAAAGTATATAAATACTCTTTCTCCCTTCTTTCTTAGGTGATGACATGGCTGACGCTTCGAGCGCGGTGAGCGGGTTCTTTGGCTCCCTGCTATGGTGGCTGTTCTTCCTCTACCTGCTCCTCTGGCCCCAGATGCAGTACAAGAGTCTTCAGATGGCCAGGGCTAGGATTCTCCAGCAACTCTCAAGGAAGAGGGGCTCAACAGTGATAACAATGATTCACAGACAGGAGAGCATAGGCCTCTTCGGGATTCCCTTCTATCGTTTCATAAGCATGGAGGACAGCGAGGAAATACTCAGGGCTATCAGAATGGCACCAAAAGACAAGCCCATTGACCTGATAATCCACACGCCCGGCGGTTTAGTCCTAGCGGCGACACAAATAGCCAAGGCCCTCAAGGACCACCCAGCTGAGACGAGGGTTATTGTTCCCCACTACGCGATGAGCGGTGGAACGCTTATAGCCCTGGCGGCGGACAAGATAATAATGGACCCCCACGCCGTCCTCGGCCCGGTTGACCCACAGCTGGGACAGTACCCGGGACCGAGCATAGTGAGGGCGGTGGAGAAAAAGGGCGTTGAAAAGGTGGACGACCAGACGCTAATCCTTGCTGATGTCGCCGAAAAGGCCATCAAGCAGGTGAGGGACTTCGTTTACAGTCTCCTCAAGGACCGCTACGGCGAGGAGAAGGCGAGGGAACTCGCTCAGATACTCACCGAGGGCAGGTGGACACACGACTACCCGATTACCTACGAGCACGCCAAGGAGCTCGGCCTTCACGTGAGCACAGACGTTCCTGAGGAAGTTTATGCCCTCATGGAGCTCTACAAACAGCCAATGAGACAAAGGGGAACAGTGGAGTTCATGCCCTATCCTCAGAAGGCTGAGAACTCGAAGTGATTTGTTTTCAATTTTACTTCCTTTTGATTTTGGCCAAAAAGTTTTTATTTGCTTTCTCCTTTTTCAGTCCAGATGTTTGGAGTAAACAGAGCTGTTCTAAAAATGGGAGAGGGGTTAGAGAGATGCCAACGGTTAAAGTAGACCCAGAGGAAATTAAGAGAATCAAGAGAGAATTGGAGGCCCTTGAGAAGGAGAGAAACGAGATTAGGGCCAAACTTGATGAGCTCGAAAAGGAGCTCCAAATCTGGATTCAAAAGAGGGATGAGAAGAACAAAGAAGTTCAGCAGCTCCGTCAGAAGGGCAGGGAGTACAAGGCCAAGCGCGATGAAATCAACCAGAAGATAAAGGAGCTCAAGAAGAACCGCGAGGAGATAAACGCGAAGCTCGACCTCCTCTACCAAGAGATACTCGAGTACAGGACCAAGAGGGACGAATACAACCAGCTCAGAAGGCTCAAGATGTCTCCGGAGAAGATACAGGAGAGGATTGAGAAGCTTGAATGGGAGCTCCAGACCAACCCGAACATAACCCCCGAGAGGGAGAAGCAGATAGTTGACCAGATACAGGTTCTCGCGACGGAGCTTGAGATAATCCAGCAGGCTGACAGGTTCCACAAGAAGCTCGTGGAGACGAGGAAGAAGGTCGACCAGCTCAAGAAGGCCAGGAAGGCGATAAGCCTTGAGATACAGAAGCTGGCAAACCAGAGCCAGCAGTACCACGAGCAGATGATTCAGGCCTTCAACAAGGCAGATGAAGTCAAGAAAGAGGCAGACGAGTACCACCAGAAGGTCGTCGAGCTCCGCGAGAAGGTCAGGGAGGTAAGGAGACAGCTTAGAGAAATCGAGAGGAAGATTAGGGAGTACGACGAGAAGCACAAGGAGCTTATTGCCTACCGTCTCGTTGCCAAGATGCGCGCCAAGAAGGACGCGAGCTTCGAGAGAGCAGTTGAGGCCCTTGAAAAGTTCAAGCGCGGTGAGAAGCTCACCCTCGACGAGCTACTACTCCTCCAGCGCTACAACCTCGTGTGATGCCCATGGAAGTGCTCAAACACGAAGGTCCCGGAAGGCTTGGGTTAGTTCGCCTGGGGGATTACTCCTTCAGAACCCCCGCTTTAGCAGGGGTAGACTTCACGCTTTCGCCCTTCAACTCCTTCTTCCACCCTGAGAAACCGGGTGACTACGACTTTAACCTTGCTCCTGCTATACCGCTCGGCTTTTACACGCCAAGTGAAGTCATTGAGAAGGCCATCGGAAGGCTCTGGAGTGTAAACTATGACGGCTTCAACGCCTTCTACCTGCCAGCTTTGAGGAGAACCGAGTATCTGGAGGAGTTCTTTAAGATAATCGAGCGGTACAGCTTTGACGCCGTCTACCTCGGTAACTCGAAGATTCTCGTCAAGGAGTACCGCTATTTCGTTAAAATCCTCCGCGAGCTTCGCGAGAGGTTCCCCAACATCATGATAATAGCCGATTTGGAGCCCTTCTTCTATCCGCTCGCCGTTTACCTCGGCATTGATGCCTTTGAAACGCGCTCGCTGAAGCTCTACGACTTTGAGGGGAAGGGCTTCACCCAGTACAGCCCCTTCCTCTGGGGTAAAGAGCCGAACTCACTGAACTTCGCAAGGGAGACGATTTTGCTCGTTAGAAAGGCCCTGGAGGAAGGAAAGCTCCGTTACCTTGTTGAGAACCTCTTCTACACTCAATACCATGCCGGAATCCTTCGCATAGCGGATTTGGAGCACTTTGATTACCTGGAAAAATACACGCCCATACAAAAGGACACGGTCTACTTTATAAGCGACGCCTCTATAAGAAGGCCAGAGGTTAAGAGGTGGCACGAGCGTGTTATCGAGCGCTTTACTCCACCGAAGAACACCGAGTTAGTGCTTCTCTTCCCCTGTTCGGCCAAAAAGCCCTATTCCTTCTCCCGCTCCCACACCCTCTACAGGAAGGCGGTTAAAGAGGCTTTAGGCTCCGGCGTTTCCAAAGTCCACGAGCTTATACTAACTTCCCCCTTCGGCGTCGTTCCGCGCGAGTGGGAGTGGTTAGCTAAGTACGATATAGTGGTTACTGGCCACTGGAGCGAGGAGGAGATAAAGCCCGCGGCGGAGCTTCTGGCAAAAACCCTTGAGAAGTATCCGAAGGACGTTCCGATAATAGCGCACCTCGATGAAGCCTATGTTGAGATAGCGAAGCTTGCAAGTGAACTGAGCGGAAGGGAGATAACCTTCACGGAAGTGAAGAACGGAACTACAAGCAAGGAGAGCCTAAAATCGCTCACCGAGACGCTTAAGGAGTTCGAGCTTGAGGGGACCAAGGAGGACAGGACCTACCGCTACTTTGAGAACATAAGAAAGGTCTTCGACTTCTACTTTGGCGCGGGAGCAGGAGAGGCCGTCCTTCCCGACAACGGCCACGTCAAGGGTTCTAAAATGCTCCGCCTCTTTGTGGACAACCAGCAGACAGGAACCTTCAGGGAGGGGGTTATAAGCGTCACCCCCTTCGGCATGCAGAGGATTTACGACTCGCTCAAAGCCTACTGGGTGAGGATTGATTTCGACCTTCGCGGTGACGTCTTTGCCGTCGGTGTCAACGAGGCCGACGAGAAAATAAGGCCTGACGACATAGTCGGCGTCGTGAGGGACGAGAAGGTCGTCGGTGTTGGAAAGGCCGTCTTGAGTGGAGAAGAGATGGTTAAAGCCAAGAAGGGCGTTGCCGTCAAGGTGAGGAAGAGGGCTTAACTTTTAAACTCTCCCTCCGACTTTTCTTCATGCCGAAGCATTTCAAGAAAGGCGTCAAGCGGGAGCACCACTTCCTCAAGGGACTCGAGAAACCGCTCGAGGAGATAGCCCAGATTCCGGGTGTTAAGAAGGTAATCCCGGGAAGGATATACGCGAGCGATTCGAGGGGCTTCGAGATTAAGGTAACGCGGGAAACCCAAACGGGTTTAAAGCTCGTCGCCAAGAGTGACGGCTCCGTTCAGGAGGTTTTTCTCGTCGTGGATAAAAAGGACAGGGCTTGGGTTAAAGGGAGAATAGAGATGCTTTTCCGAAAGGGTGACTAGAGCTCCCTCTTGCCCTCGAAGAACTCGACTAACTCCTCGTCACTGATTTCCTCCTCGGTGTAGCCGAGCTCCCGCTTCTGGAGGTCTATCAGTCCCGGCGTTAGCAAAAGCTTTCCGTCAAGCTTCGGCACGGCGTAGTGGAGCGTTATCTCGCTGAACTCGTCCAGCTTAATCGTCGGGTTCTCCTCGTAGTCAATCTCCTCCAGCCTCCTTCCGTCCGCTATTAGCTTCGCCACTATGCTTGCACCATCTATCGAGAACTGGGGCTTTCCGATGTGCCTTACCTTGACCCCTTCCATCTTCGAGGTTATGAACTCCTTGGTTCTGCCCCTTGGGATAGCGTCGCCGAGGATTCCGCCGACGACTATTATCGTGTCCTCCTCGATGTCCTCGGGCCTGAGCTCCTCCTCCGCCTGGAGGTCGAGGACTATTATCTTCGAGCGGTCGAAGGGAAAGCGCGTGACGCTTTCACCTATGACGCTCCCAAGCTTCGCGAGCCTCTCCCTTTCCTCCGGCAGAACGTTCGTGAAAATAAGCCTATCCCCCCACCACTCGCTCACGTGCTTGTACTCCAGCCAGAGCCAGTCGCTTATCTCCTCGAGGTGCTCGATTACCAGGTACGGCATGCTCCCACCGTCGGGCGTTGGGTGAGGTTTTTAAAAGCCCTGCGGTAGTTCCTCCATGTCGTTCCGCGAGAAGTACGCGAGGCTCGCCAGATACTACGATGTCTTAGAAAGGCCCCTCGACAGGTTCTTCTGCCCGCTCAGGAGGAAGGCCATCTCCTTCATCGAGGGGAAGAGAATCCTTGAGGTTGGCGTCGGCGTTGGCAAGACGCTGAAATACTACCCGGGGGACGTTGAGCTCTGCGGGATTGATGCTGTTCCAGAGGCCCTTGTGATAGCTGAAAAGAAGGCCAAAGCGCTGGGTCTGAACGCATGTTTCATGGAGGCCGACGTTGAGGAGCTTCCCTTTCCAGATAAAAGCTTTGACACCGTTGTTTCTTCCTTCGTCTTCTGCACGGTTCCCAATCCCGAGAGGGGAATGATGGAAATCCTCCGCGTCCTGAAACCCGGCGGAAGGGCGATTTTCCTCGAGCACACGAGGAGTGACTCAAGGCTTATCAACTACCTCTTCCTCTGGCCGATGAAACTGATACTCAAGCCCCTCCTGGGGGACGACCCCCTCCGCGAGACCCACAGACTTGTTGCCAGATACTTTGAAATTGAGAGGGAAGAAAGCCATTACAGGGGAATCGTGCGTTTGATTGTCGCAAGGAAGTCCTTCGGAGAGTAAAACTTTTAAAGTGCTCTCCCCCTAAGATTAACGGGTGTGCGGTGGTAGTCTAGCCTGGTCTAGGACACCGGCCTCCCAAGCCGGTGACCCGGGTTCAAATCCCGGCCACCGCACCAGTTCTTGCCTGCAAAAAACTCGTTGTTCTTCTAATCTCTGCAAACTTCAAAGTTAAGTTGTTTGTTTGAGACCTAAAAACTTTTAACCTTCTTTGCTATGTTAAGCTATGGTGTTTACAATGAAGAGTTTTCTCACAGAACAACAAATTAAGATTCTCAGTCTCCGCGCGAAGGGTCTCAAACAGAGTGAGATCGCTGAACTTCTTGGCACGAGCAGGGCTAACATAAGCATACTAGAAAGAAGGGCTCTCGAGAAGATAGAAAAAGCCAAGAATACTCTCTTGATCTGGGAGCAGATCAATTCGAAAGTAAGCATAAGCGTCAAGAGGGGGGACGACATATTTGAAATACCTAAACGACTCTTTGAAAAAGCTGATAGACTCGGTGTTAAGGTTCCTTATAGTACTGCGGAGATAATAGCTTTTCTCGTTGAACATGCACCTGTGGAGGACAGACTTGTGAAGAGGAACTTTACTCTATTTCTCGATACCAATGACCGCCTTAGGGTAAGTGAGTGTATCTTAGATGATTTTGAGGAAATAAGGAAGAACAAGAGCAGTGTAGATGCCGTTAAGAGCCATAGCAAGCCCACTTACCGCTCCAGCTAGCTCGTCCTCTGCTATTATCCTCGCTGTTCCAAGACCGTGGGAGCTTACACCTGTTGCTAAGCCCCTTGCAATTCGGTCCTTTATTCCAAAAAAGCTCAAAAGTTCTGGCGCAAAAGCGTTGCCAAGCAGACCCGTTGTTATTACGAGAACTGCAGTCAAAGAGGGTATCCCACCAACCTTGGCGCTTATCCCTATTGCTATGGCAGTAGTAACGCTTTTTGGAGCTATGCTTTTTAAGACAACGTCACTAGCGCCGAGAAGTTTTGCTATCCAATATGCGCTCAATATGGCTACGGTTCCTCCGAAGATTATTCCCAAGGTTATTTCCTTTGAGTATTGGAATATAAGCTCTCTGTTTTTGTACACTGGGACGGCTAAGCTCACCACAGCAGGTCCTAGTAAAAGTTTCAGGAAGACTGCACTTTCCATATATGAGTCGTATGAAAAGTCAAAAATCTTGAGGACTAATGCTATTACAACTATCGACAGCAGGACGGGGTTGGTGTAGAACACTTTCCTTCTTTCGTGAACTTCTGAGAATATGTAGAAGGTTATTATGGTTAGAGCTATCCCATATGGATTCATTTCCTAGCGACCTCCACAATCTTTGCTGTGATGAGAAGTGTGACTGTGAAGCTAACAACAAGTGCTATGGATATTGGCAAGAGTTGGGATTCTATGAGGGTTAGATAAGTTACTATCCCAACTCCGGGGGGAACGAAGAAAATACTCATGTTCTTTACAAAGAGCTCGGCTTCGCTCTCAACCCACTCAATCTGTATTCCACCATTGAACAGAGCAAGGAGCAAAAGTAACATTCCAACAACACTTCCGGGAATGGGTAGTCTAAGGGTCGAGCTAATGAATTCTCCTAGGGCATAGAACCCAAATATTATTGCCATTCCTCTGTATGGTTTCAAGGACGTCATAGAAAGAACTAGGTGTTTGAAATATAAAAATCATAGTTCCTCGAGGAACGTCTTAACATCTATCCTGTCATTAAGGTTTACTGCTTTAATTCCCCATAGTCTTGCTATAAACTTAATCTCTTCCCTGTAGTCCCCCGGCACTGCCGAGAGATGGTTTGCTCCCATGACTGTTATGAACAATTCTTTGTTGAGAGGATTCTTGATAGCGGTATGAGGCCACTGTTTTCCCCAGAGAAGCTTGTTTTCTATATCCTCTCCAATTTCAACACCTTCTCCGAGAAAGTAGAGTAAGTAGTACCTACCGCCTCTCCGGATAAGTCTTGCGATGGTGAAAGTTGCAGGGGGTGTGCGATAGCCTAAAGCCGCTCCGCTCTTACCCTGACATTGCCCCCTTAGAGTTGTTGCACGTAGGTTTTCCTCGGGGTCTTCACTAAGCTTTGCGTAGTAGAGGGAAGATGCGCCACAGTTTGCTATAATTACGATATTGTCATCTACGTATTTAATATCTCCAAAGAGTGGTGGCTTTCCACTGAGGAGGTAGAGTACTGACGAACTTATCGTGCCTTTGATATCCCCCTCACATGTCGCTGGGATTACTGGTTTTTCACCTTCACCATCTAATGGGAACGGAAGGAAAGCTGGGATAAAACAGGCTGTTGTCCCGTAAACTTCGCTCAGTTCTGGTTGACACTTTATTGAAACACCGACAATGTTCTCGTTGATCAGCCTCTTTGTAGCGAGATAGAGTCTTATCTGTCTCTTTAAGCTCTCTGGAGTTAACATTTTCCCATCGAATTCGACATTCGTTTTTGAAATCAGCCATGAATAAAAACTTTCCACGATATCGTCCTCAATGTTTTCAGCGTTCTTAATGATAAGGTATTGATCCAGCATAAGGAAGTCTCCGATCAGTCTTTTTATCCTTGGAATATCGTCCATGAGATGTTCCATTCCAAGGGTGTATGGTGATCCGAACAGAACAATCTTGGATCTTGACAGCTTTTTAACAGCTTCAACAGCCCTGGCCCAAGATTTCACTTTCTCTGTGTCCCCCTTTAATCTAGAATGTCTCAGAGCGTATTCGTTTACGGCACTTTCCCACAGCGACGCCCCCACAGATGTTATGCATGTACTCCCAGCCCAAGCGGGATCATCGTCTGCATACAGGAGAATTGGCATATTGGCTTCCCTTACAAAGGCCGTTATGAGGTTGCTCTCCGTCCAGTGCCAGAGGCCAAATATTACCCCGGAGGCGCCTTTAGATGATGCTATGCTTGCAGCCTTTATGCTTTCTTCCATCGAGTCTATTCCGAAGTTCCCTCCTTTTTCGAGTATCTCGTACTTTCCTAGTTCTTTGTTTATATCCAAAACTTCAAAACCTGAGTCCTGTAGAGTGCGGATCAACTGCAAGTGCTTGTTTTTTAGTGCTTTTTCTCTCTCGATGGCAAGCGATGTTGGTCTGGGGTCTGTATAAGTTGCAACCGCGAGCATTCATGCCACCTCAAAATATTGCATCTCCACTTTCCCTAAATAAGTGTGCCTTCCTGATGTTGAGAACCAGCTTTATTTTAGAGCCCTCCCTTGCTTTCGATTCTGGTGGAAGTGAAGCTGTGAGGGAATGCTCACCTATTGAAACGTGAACTATCTTTTCGTTTCCTAGGTTTTCAAGTATTTCGACACGGCCAACTACTGTGTTTTCCTCGTCTTGAATTGGCGACAATTCAGCGTCATAAATATCTTCGGGGCGGATACCCAAGGTCAGTGTTTTTCCCACGTAATCCTTTGAAATTTCAAACTGATCAGGAGTTAATCGGAGTAAAAACTCTCCAAAGTCCATTCTACCGTCTTCAAGAAGGGTTCCCTTAAGGAAATTCATTGGAGGTGTTCCTATAAAACCTGCAACAAACGTGTTTGAAGGCTTGTTGTAGACTTCTTCCGGCGTTCCGACTTGTTGAAGGACACCAATGTTTATAACTGCAATTCTGTCTCCCATTGTCATGGCCTCAACTTGGTCATGTGTAACATAGATTGTAGTTACTCCCAGTTGTTTTTGAAGTTTCTTCAATTCAGCGCGCATTTTTACTCTAAGTTTTGCATCTAAGTTGCTTAGAGGTTCATCCATTAGAAAGACTTGGGGTTTCCTTATTATTGCCCTCCCAAGCGCAACTCTTTGTCTCTGTCCCCCGCTTAACTCCCTCGGTTTTCTCTTAAGGAGTTCGGTTAGTCCAAGGAGTTCCGCAACCTCTCTGACCCTCCTGTCTATTTCATTCTTTGGAACCTTCCTAAGTTTGAGGGGGAAGGCTATGTTGTCATAAACTGTCATGTGAGGATAAAGGGCATAGCTCTGAAAGACCATGGCGATGTCCCTATCTTTGGGTGGAACGAATACATCTTTTTCTGGATCGGCTACAAGTCGATCTCCTATGTATATTTGGCCTCGGGTTGGTTCCTCTAGACCTGCAATCATTCTCAGGGTTGTTGTTTTTCCGCACCCACTTGGTCCTAGGAGAATCATAAATTCCCCATCTTTGACCTCCAATGTCATGTTTTTAACAGCTACAACATTATCAAACTCTTTCCAAACGTTTATAAGGCGAACACCGGCCATGATAAACACCTCAGTCCAATATAAGCCGAATTTTTGTTGTTTCGTAATCCTCAAGAACTGCAAACATGCCCCCAACTTTCACTATTTTGCCGTTGGTTTTTAAATCAAAATTATCAACGCCCTCCTCAAGTAATACGGTGTAGCCAACTACTTCCCCTGCAAGGGTCTCTATTTCGTTTGTTGCAAGGTTTCTTCCAATTACCTCAGCGTATATTCTCTTTTTGGGAAGGTATCTCTTTATGATATCAACAGCATGAAACGTTGTAAAAAACCTAATGTCGTTCTTTCTTTTTATGTCCTCTAAAATGAGTTCCGATTCCTTAAACGCTTCCCTTACAAAGGCGTATTGAGCAAAGATTATTTCGGGATACGTTGCTTTAAAACTAGGGGGATTCCGAGGTCTTAAACCGATATTCTGGATATCTATAACTTCTTTTCCATCGAACATCCCTATAAAATGGTTGAGTTTGTGGAAACGCCGTATGAATAGGTTACCTTTTTTTCGCAATCCATTTAGAGATGTATCTCCTCCGGTATAGAGGGATAACGTAACTCCTCTTAACAGAGCTTTTTCTAAGTCTCTTTGTATCTTTTCTAAAAACTTCTCAGGGGCTACAAGAATTATCTCGTACTTGCTGTTTTCTATGGACTCTTTAACCATCTCAATGGCTTCTTCTATATCTGTCGTACGCCATATAGCCGGTCTTTCTTGATCTTTTCTTTTTGACTTTGAGAGTTCTTCTTCGAATAATTTCTGGAGATCATCTATTTCATTTTTTAAGCGCATAAATGATATAGCTGGAGAAAACGCTGCATAAACCCTTGGTGTTCCCTCAACTTCTGTAACAAAACCTCTCGCTTTGAGTGTAGTTACCGTATCGTAAACTCTATTGTATGGAATTCCACTTTCCTCTGAAATTTCCCTGGCTGTACTTGGTCCATTTACAAGAAGGGTCCAATAAGTTAAAACTTCATATTTAGTAAAGCCGAGCCTTGCCATTGCCCTCATGATTTTGTCGCTTGGTCCCACTTGTAAACACCCTCCTCATTTTGGAATGTCTCCCTACATTAGGTTTACTTTCTTGTTTGCTTTTGTATATACTTTTAGTAAACAATATGGGAAAATAATATATAAACATTTCTTTTTTGGTCTCCTCTTATTGATACGCTAATGTTCTATTATGTCTTTTAAACATCGACTTTTGCCGGAATCCAAAAACTATATATATACCAAAAGTAAATACAGCATGAAAATTATTTGGGGGCTTCCTCATGGGTAGGAAAACCTTGAGTATTGCAATGGCTTTTGTTGTTTTACTTGCCGTTGTTGCGGCTGGGTGTATCACAGGTTCAACAACATCTAGTTCTTCAGCGAGTTCCACAGGTTCTCCGACAACAACAGTTTCCCCCACAACTTCCCAGCAAAAACAGGTTACCGTTGTTATATACGGCCAGTGGGGTGGCGTTGAGGGCCAGAACTTCGAGAGTGCCCTAAAGGTATATGAGCAGGAGCATCCTAACGTCAAGATAAAGTACGTTGTTCAGTCCAAGCTTAGGGACGCTGTTCTTACTGAACTTGCTACTGGCTCACCGTCCTTTGACATTGCGATTCTCCCGTGGCCCGCCCTTATAAAGGAATTAGGTCAAAAGGGTCAGCTTGAGCCTCTAAACAGTATCGTTAGTTACTACAACGGAGAAATTCAAAAAGATCTTCTTAACATGGTTAAGGTCGGGGACACTTACTATGCAATTCCCATAAAAGCTTGGGCAAAACCAGGAATATGGTATAACGTTCACGATTTTGAGAAGTATAATTTGACACCACCAAAGACCCTCGATCAACTTAAGCAGGACTGTAAGGTGTTTGAAGAACACGGAATACAGCCTATGGCTAGTGGCGCAGCCGATAAGTGGCCACTCTCAGACATCTTTGAAGCGGTTCTCATCAGAATAGGAGGTCCACAACTCCACAACGATTTAATGCTCCACAAGGTTAAATGGACTGATCCTCGTGTTCTTGAGGCCTTTAAGATACTTCGCGACCTTATAAAGGAAGGCTGCTACGGTAACCCCCAGACGGCCATAGGTGAAAAATGGGAAGCCCAAGTTCCAAGGCTCGCCAACGGCCAGGTGGCCATGTACTTTATGGGCAACTGGATTGTTCTCATGCTTGAGAAAGAAGGAGCCAAACCGGGAACCGACTTTGGACTGATACCGTTCCCAGTCATAAATCAGAGCGCCAAGTTCGCCATTGTTGCAGGTGGAGACTGGGTGGTTATTCCAAAGAACGCCCCACACAAAGAAGCTGCCATGGAGCTCGCTAAGTGGCTCGCCGGACCGCAGTATCAAGAGATCATGGTCAAAAAGAAAGGCTACCTCGCCCCTAACCTCAAGGTTCCTCTTAGTGCCTACGATCCGATGGACGCTAAGGTAGTTGAATGGATGAAGGAGTATGGTATTGTACCTGATCTCGATGACAACGCACCACCGGGGTTCCAGCCCATAATCTGGAACAAGCTCTTTGAGTTCTGGGCTAATCCTGACAATTACAAGCAGATAGCCGAACAGCTTGAGCAGTATGCTGAGCAGTACTACAAATCATGAGGTGAAAAGGAATGGGCGGAAGGAGATGGTTGACTAAAGATTTCTTTATCCTGATGACGCCCGCTTTTGTACTTCTTTTAGTTTTTATCATATATCCTCTGTTTAACACATTTTATCTCAGCTTTACACATTGGGATGGAATGACGTCTCCAAAATTCGTTGGGCTCGCAAACTACCGAGAGATGATTCATGATCAGCTATTTTGGACGTCTGTTAAAAACAACTTCTTTATCTTCATAGTGTTTCTCCCCCTTGTTACTATCATAGGGTTGGGTTTTGCAGTTCTTCTTCATAATAAAGCTGTAGTTGGGAGAAACGTTCTTAGAGGTCTTGTAATGCTTGGCATGGTTATGCCTATGACCGTTGTTGGTATTGTCTGGATGCTACTTCTTGATCCTCATGCTGGAATCGTGAATAAGATTCTTGAAATGGTTGGTGTTGCTCCTAGGGCATGGATACAAGATCCTTCAACTGCTATTTACTTTGTCATAATAGGTTCTCTCTGGGCGTGGCAAGGCTTCACAACAACGGTTTTTCTTGCAGGACTTGAGGGATTGGACGTTGAAGTTCTCGAAGCCGCGTGGATTGATGGGGCTAACGCTTGGCAGAGATTTAGATATGTTATTCTGCCTCTATTGAAGCCCGCTCTAATAGTTGTTGTCACGATGAGTGCAATCTATATTCTTAAGGTATTTGATCTTATCTACGTGCTCTCGGGCGGAGAGTCCGTTCCAATGTATTTGTTTGTGCTGGCGTACATAGTTTACTACGAGATCTTCTACAACTTCCGGTGGGGTTATGCTGCTGCCATAGCGACACTGCTCACAGTCTCGGTCTTTGTGTTCTCACTGGGAATGTTGAAAAGAATGATAAGTGAGAGGGGTGTTGAGAGTGGTTAAGGTTAGCACAAGGTACAAGGTCTCTATAAACCTAGTAGCTTGGTTGATCGGAGTAATCCTTTTTATACCTCTCCTTGCGTTGATTATGGCATCGGTCAGACCATTCGCGGAGATTGTCAATGGATGGTGGAATCTTCACAATGCCCATTTCACGCTCGTGAATTACAAACAGGTTTGGGATGCTGGTTTCTGGAGGTATATTCTTAATTCTCTTCTTATTGCAACCTTTGCAACGATCTTACCAATTCTTATAGCGGGCATGGCTGCATATGGTTTTACGTCCTTCAGTTTTCCAGTTAAGACTTTACTCTTTCTAACGCTTGTTGCTATTCAGGTCGTTCCTCAGCAGGCAGTTATAGTCCCCCTTCTTAAGCTCTTCAGGGATCTCCATATGTACAACCAATACTATGGGATAATCCTCGTTCATTCAACTTTCGCACTTCCATGGACGATCTTTTTCCTCCGTAATTTCTTCAAAGCGATTCCTAAGGACTATGAGGAAGCTGCAAGAATAGATGGTCTTGGCGACGTTGGAATATATTTTAGAATCATACTTCCTATCGCACTTCCTGCAGTGATAAGCGTGGCAGTTGTTCAGTTTATCTTTGTCTGGCAAGACCTGTTCTTTGCACTAACTCTGCTTCGTCCAGACAAGTGGCCGGTCTCAGCTGGAGTCACGACTTTTATAAGTCGCTATAATCCCAACTGGGGTCAGTTAACAGCTGCAGGGACTCTCTCAATAATAGTCCCAATACTTGTGTACGTGTTGCTTCAGAAATATTACATGAAAGGTGTTACTGGGGGAATCAAAGGATGAGTGAGGATTTTTTATTAGGCGTGAACTACTGGCCGAGGACGAAGGCTATGTACTGGTGGAAGGCCTTTGACAAAAATGAAGTTTATGAGGATTTCACTAGTATAAGGGATATTGGACTCAAGCTTGTTAGGATTTTTCTTCTCTGGGAAGATTTTCAGCCAAAACCGGAAATTGTTTCTGATTCTGCTCTCTCAAATCTCGGTACCGTTCTTGACATAGCAGACGAGCTTGGACTTAAAGTGATCCCCACGTTCTTTGTGGGACATATGAGTGGAGTTAACTGGCTTCCTCCGTGGTTGCTTTCGGACAAGCCCCATGAAAGGTTCCTGACGTATTCCAATGGAAGGCTTGTTGATCTAGGGGCAACCAACATATATGAAGATCCAGCCGTACTAGAAGCTGAAAAACTTCTAGTTGAGACTGTTGGGCGAGAGTTCTCCTCCCACAAAGCCATTCATAGCTGGGATATTTCAAATGAGATTGATAACGTTTTAATCCCAAGAACACCCGAAGTTGCCCTGAAGTGGCTTTCATTCATCTATGAAACTCTTAAAGAGGTTTCCTCCAAGCCGATAACGTTTGGAGTACACCAAGAAGACATTGAGGGGGATAAACATTTTCGCATTCCGGATATAGCGCCATGGAACGACTATCTCTGTATGCACGCTTACTCGGTCTACTCTGGATTTACCAATCCCCTAGATCCATATTTTGTTCCTTTTGCATGTGTGCTCACTAGGGAACTTGGAAATAAAGAAGTGCTTATGGAAGAGTTTGGGATGCCAACAACACAGGAGAAAACAAAAAGAATTCGCTCAGCAACGGGAAAAGAAATAAGATTTCACTATCTAATAAACGAGAGAGAGGCCTCCACATGGCTCGAAAAGACAGTAAGACTTTTGCAAATCTTTGGATGCATGGGGGCAGTTTATTGGAACTTTTCTGACTACCATCCAAGTCTGTGGCAGAAGCCTCCTTTTGATCGAGCAATTCACGAGAGGTTCTTTGGTCTTTTCAGAAGTGACGGAACACCAAAATCTCTAGTGTTCGTTCTTAAAAGGCTAAGCGAGGATCCAGACCCTCCCCAAAGAATTGAACCCAATCTTAATGTCCCAGAGAACTATTATTCAAATCCAAAGGAAAACTTAAAGCTACTTTACGCCCAGTTCAGGGAGGCAGTAGGTGATGACATATGATAGTGAGCGTAGGTGAAGTCTTAATCGATATGATAGCGCTTGAAGACAAGCCGCTGGCCATGGTTGAGAGATTTGAGAGACATCCAGGAGGGGCCCCCGCAAACGTTGCGGTGGGCCTCTCTAGACTTAACGTTGAGAGCGTTCTCATAAGTAAGGTCGGAAGAGACCCATTCGGTGAGTTTCTCGCTAGATCATTGGAAAAAGAAGGTGTAAAGGCCGTCCTTTCTGTAGATGAACAAAGACATACTGGGGTCGTTTTTGTTCAGCTTATCGGGGCAAAACCCGAGTTTATTCTCTATGACGGTGTTGCTTACTTCAACCTCAGGGAAGATGAGATCCCCCTTGAGATCCTCATGAATTCAGGGGCAGTTCACTTTGGAACAGTCATGTTTGCCCGGGAACCCTCTAGGAGTGCTGTCTTCAAAGTCATTGAGAATCTCAAAGGGAAGACTACCCTCAGCTATGACGTTAACATAAGGCTAGATCTCTGGAAGGGTCGTGAGGAGGAGATGCTTAAGGACATAAAGAGGGCCTTGGGGCTAGCGGACATAGTTAAACTCGGTTGGGAAGAATACAGATACCTTGCGGAGAAAGGAATAAACGTCGAGGATTTCAGCGCGAAGCTTATAGCCATAACACTAGGCTCAAAGGGTTCCATGCTGATTTCTATGGAAGAGAGAGTGGAAGTTCCTCCTTTAAAGGTTGAGGCCGTGGACACCACGGGGGCGGGCGATGCATTTATGGCAGGTCTTCTGGCAGCACTTTATTATTCTGGATCCCTGAAAGCTGGAAAATTCGAGAAGGATCTTCTCTGGAAGATTGGAAAATTTGCTAACCTCGTGGCTGGACTGTCTGTCACTAGAAGGGGTGCATGGAGCGTTCCAAGACTTGATGATATAAAAACGACTCCTGAATTCAAGGCCCTTAGGGGGAGGATCTGACTAATGCACCTCCCGAATTGGTCTTTTCCAGGGCGATACGGGCCAGAATGGGGAAGCGGAGGTATATTTGGACTTAAGTACCACAATGGGGTTCTATATTTTACTCTAGCTTTTGAAGCTGAATCTCACTTTATCGAACTAAAAAGTGGGGACGAAAACGTTTACTCGTTTACTATGATAGGACAAGCTCCCAGAAGTGGTGGTGACACCTACAACGCCGTTGAGACTGTTGATGAATTTATATACTTCGGTGGCTGGGTTCATGCTCCCGCTAGATACCTCAAAGGCAGAATCAGTTTTGTGAATAAATATTCCCACGTTCACGTTTATGATACCGAGAACCAAGAAGTGAAGCTCATATGGAAGGACTCCATACATCAAACAACCCAATGGGCAGGAGAAGTTGGTGATATCCTGTATGATCCCTATAATGACAGGCTTCTACTAGCTAGAGAGGACGGACATGCTAATCTTGGAGTTTACTCCCTAGACAGGCACAGCGGAAAAACGAAAAGACTCTTAGAGGAGCCCTCACCAAAGGGAACTTTAGTTCATGATGTGGCGGTTTTCGGCATTGGAAGTAATTTTTCCGGGGGAGTTGAAGAATTCGGGGTATTAGACCTTGAAACCCACAAATGGGAGTTTTTAAAGCCCGGTAAAAGCCTCGATTCGAGACCTGTGGAGAGGCCCGAACTGGGTTGCATGGCCAGCGCTTATAACAGGGTATTTGCTTTTGTTAGGGGAGGATTTTTTGTTGGAAGCCCCTTTTTAGAGGAGGAATTCACCTTTTACCGCCTCTTTGATTTTCCTACATTCTACGCGCCCTTTAGGGTTAATGCGCTTAACGTCGGTGGGGGAATCTTAACTGCCTACAACTCTTATCATGACGTTTCGTTCGAAAACGTTAGATGGGGCAAGTTCACTCATCTCGTTGCCGGACCGAGCGTTCTCCTATACATAATCCCTCCGATGGTGAAGATAGTGGGAACCTTCGGAGCGAGGGTGACCAGTATCGAGAAAGTGGGTGGGAAGCTACTCATCGCGACTAACAATGCCTCAAACACAGGAGCAACTGAGGCAACGCCCTTTGATACCGGAAACAGGGACATAGTATTGCTTGATGAAAAAATCCTGGAGGAGAAACCGCCTGTGGTTAGCTTCTCCTCTCCCCTCCCCAATGGCAGACCCTTTGGAGGAATCCCCCTTGATGGTTATCGTAGACCCAGAATAATCTTCTACCTCAAGGGGGACAACCGGCTGACTGTCTACGAATACGATGTCTCAACGTCCCCATTAGAACCATCAGTTGAGCATATTGAGCTCGTGGAAGGTAAAAATGTTATTCCTCTCGATTCTTTTTCTGGAATAGTGAGTTTTGAATTGGAAAAAAGCGATTCAGAGGGAAAGTTCAAAATCGACCTGCGCTGAATCACTGTTTCCCAATAATGTTGTTCCAGCTCATGCTTTTTTCAATGAGTTCCTCAACGGTTAAGTTCTCTATTCCGAGGACTTCAGGCTCCAAATCCTTAAGCATTTCAAGAACTTTCTCTCTCGGCATGGTCTCCTCATCAAAAATTACAAAGCCGTTTTTAGCGTAGCCATTGATAAAAACTCTCCAGACACCGAGCTCCTTACTGAGTTCATACTGTTTAATTGTACCCTTCTCCCAGTTAATGTTCCCGAATTTTAGGTTGAGCCTAACGAGCTCTTTCTCGGGTTTAACTGCCATTTTCATCACCTCACACCTTCGTCTTTATCGTCCCAAAGTAGTCCTCGATGTCAATGTAAGTCTTCCTGTAGAGCTCGCTCTTCTTCATCTTCTCGACGAACTCCTTCGAGCGGAAGTACTTGTCGCTCCAGTAGTCCCAGTCAGGGTGGAGTTTCTTCCACTCCTCCCAGCTGTAGCTGAACTGGGCCTGGACCTTGTCCCTGTAGAGCTCTGGAATCACGTTGAAGGTACAGAATGGCACCACCCTTCCGTCGGGCATCGCGTAGTGAATTACACAGCGCTCCACCCTTTCCACATCGTAGTTGTACTCGTCCATGAAGTGCATCATTCCGATGAAGAGTGCGTTCTCGTGGAACTTGCCGAGGGCGTCGTAGTTGCCGTGCATGAAGGCGTTCTTTATGAGGTCAAGGACCTTGAGACCCTTTGGAGCGTACCTGTCGTCGTAGAAGCTCCTGAACTTGAGGAATATCTCAGCTCCCAATTTGAGCTTCTGGAGCTTGCCGAGCTTCTTCCACTGCTCTATCTCCTCGGCCTTCTCCTCGAGGTACTCAACGAAGCCCTCAACGTCAAGGAACCGGCTTATCGGAATGACCCTCTTGTGTTCCCTGTCGAGGAAGATGTACGTTGCCGCGCCACAGCAGTAGTGGCTCGTCATGTAGTAGCGCGAACCAGTGAATGCCTCGAAGAAGCGCGCTATGTGGCCCGCTATCGGAATCGGGTACCAGTCGTTCATCTCTATGACGCCGTTGGTCTGTTCTTCAATCCTCTTTATGGCTCCCGGAATCGTTATCCTGAAGCGCTGGCGCTCCTTTTTCGGAACCCTTCCGACGAGGGAAATCGGCTGGAAGTTAACGCCCCTGACGATATCGAGGTGGTTCAGACCGAAGTTGATTATCGCCCCAAGCTCGTGGTCGTTGATATTTCTTATGGTGGTTGGAACCAGAACTATTCCCGGCCCACCGGCCTTCCTCACGTTCTCGAAGATAAGTGGAATCTCCCAGTGGTTTTTCCAGTTGGTCTGTGGCGTCATTCCATCATAACTCAGGTAGAGAGTATTCGTTCCGGCCTCTCGGATTTTCTTTACAAGTTCGGGCTCAAAGGCGAGCTTTATCCCGTCCGTGTTGAGCTGAACGTGGTCGTAACCCTCTTCCTTGGCCATCTTAAGTATTTCAATGAGGTCATCTCTGAGGGTCGGCTCACCGCCGGTGAACTGAACGGCGTTGGCTCCAATTGGATACTGCTTCTTGGCGTTGCGGAGCATCATCCTAATCTGCTCAAGCGTCGGCTCGTAAATCGGCTGGCCCTCCTTTGCGTAGAAGAAGCAGTACCAGCAAGAGAGATTACAGCGGTTGGTGAGAACTATATTGAGCAGGTTTGTATGGGAGCGATGCCTGGCACAGAGACCACAGTCAAAGGGACAGTTAACACCGGTGTTTTCAACGTTCACGCTCTTGAGCTTAAAATCGTACTTCCAGCGCTGGAAGCGGTAGTATTGCTCAACGCTCTCGTAGTAGAGGTCTGTTATCATTCCCTCGGGACAGCGTTTGGTTATCCAGACCTTACCGTCACTCTCCCATACCAAGGCGGGAACGACACGCCTCGTCTCGGGACAGAGTGAGTAGGTCCTGTGGGGAAGGGGCCCACCGTAAACCCTGCTCGCGTTTTTGAGCATGTTTTCAAATTCTTCTTCACTTATTTCAGGGAACTCAACAATGTCCCTAAGCCTTCTCGTGAGCTGTTCAAACTCCTTTTCCCCGCTTGGTATCTCACCAACGTGCTCAGCCATTTTTTCATCACCGCTACCCTTAATCCAACGGGAAGGTATAAAAGCTTTTGCGTAAATATGAAGATTTTCCTTCATAAGTATGACACAAATTTGGGCAATCGGGCTAAGGTTAAAAGCACTTCTTCGGAAGAGAAGGGGGTGGTTGAATGCCGGCTCGCGAGATGAGGATGGAAATGTTCGTCAGGGCCTTACTTAGGAGGGACTTCAGCAGAGCAAAGGGTCATCTGGAAAAGTTAATCAAAATAGCTGGCAACGACGAGTGGGGTAGGGGCTACGCAAAGGCCGTTGAGGGCATAATGAACGCTCTCAAGGATAACGATACGGATTCTCTCATTGTCCAGCTGTTCTCCGGCAAAGACAGGGAAAAGGCCAAAGAGTTGCTCGATACATACTCGAAGCTTGCCGAACAGGAATTCAGAGACGACTACGAGAGAGGCTATTACACGGCTTGGAGTGAGTTCCTCAAAGCTTACCTCAGCCAGAAAACTCTTGTGTGATGCCTATGAGCAAGGAAGAGCTTATGCGTAAGCTCGAAGAGAAGATTCGCAACTGCCAGAAATGTCCCCTTGGCAAGTTAAGAACCAACGCCGTCCCCGGGGCTGGAAGCTACGACGCCAAGGTAATGTTCGTTGGGGAGGCTCCTGGGTATTGGGAAGACAAAAAGGGGTTGCCTTTCGTTGGTAGAGCCGGTAAGGTTCTTGACGAGCTTTTGGAGATGATAGGCCTCAGCAGGGAAGAGGTTTACATAACCAATGTAGTCAAATGCCGTCCCCCAGAAAACCGCGACCCAACAGAGGAAGAAATTAAGGCCTGCGCTCCCTACCTCGACAGACAGATTGACATAATTCAGCCAAGGGTAATCGTCCCCCTCGGGAGATACTCAATGAGATACATACTGGAGAAGTTTGGCTTCAAGCCAGAACCGATAAGCAAAATCCACGGGAGAGCCTTTGAAGCAAGAACCCTCTTCGGGAAGATAATCATAATGCCAATGTATCATCCGGCAGCTGCCCTCTACAGGCCCCAGATAAGGGAAGAGCTCGAGAAGGATTTCGTCAAACTGGCAAAAGTTCTTGAAAATGCTAAGTAAATATCCGACTCTTTTTGAAGAGTCTTAACAACAATGTGTTCTAATTTCTGATTTTTGTTCTCATCTTTGTTCCATAATGTTCCATATTTTGCCCAGACATTTGACATCTCGGTACTTTGTTCTGTACTTAAGGGTTCCTATCTGCCCTGTGTAGCCGAGTAATGCTCAGCAATGTTCATCGTTTTTTCAAGTTATTCGAAATATCTCCAGTTATTGACAAAAAAGTTCGAGAAAAGTTTATATATATCGAATAACTTTCGATTCTGAATCTCGGGAGGTGAAGATTATGGCAGACTTTGGTGTGTTGTCCCTACTTCCACCGCTGGTGGCAATTATCCTTGCGATATGGACAAAGAGGGTTATCTTGGCACTGTTTGCAGGAGTTTGGATTGGAGGCGTTATGGTTTCAGGGTGGAACCCAATAACCGGGACTACTCAGACCATAGATTGGCTCGTTAAAAACGCCAGTGACAGTTGGAACGTCAAAATATTGCTCTTCGACTTCCTGATTGGAGCTGGAGTTGGGCTAATATATAAATCTGGAGGGGCCTTTGCCGTTGGTCGGGTCCTGGCAAGTAGGGTTCGTTCCAGCAGGGGCGCCTCCGTAATGGGCTGGCTTTTAGGAGTTCTTATATTCTTCGATGACTATGCCAACACTATAATAGTCGGAAACACCATGAGGCCGATAACCGACAGGACGAGGGTTTCTAGGGAAATGCTTGCTTACATAGACGATTCTACCGCTGCACCGGTTGCAGGTATAGCCATGGTCTCAACATGGATCGGATATGAGGTTGGCCTTATTGGAGACGCATTCAAAAGTCTCAACGTAAGCTATGGTCCTTACGCTGCATGGGCGCACAGTGTTCCCTTCAGGTTCTACTCGATTCTCGCAATACTCCTCGTGTTTCTTGTTGCATACTTCCACAGGCACTACGGCCCAATGCTCCACGCTGAGATGCGCGCCAGGACAACTGGAAAAGTTCTCCGTGATGGTGCGAAACCCCTAATGACAACCGAGGTTGACCTTGGTGTGCCGAAAGAAGGGGGCAGTGTTCACCTCTTCGTCTGGCCCATACTGACGCTGATATTTGTAACCTTTTACGGAATGTGGTATACTGGAGGTGGAAGTGAGGCCTTCGCTAAAGGAGGTCTAAGGGAAGTTCTTGGAAACGCTGATTCTGCACTAGCGCTCCTCTGGGGAAGTTTTGCCATGGTCATCGTTGCATTCGCATTGGTTCTCGCCACAAAACAGATGACAATTGAGGAAGCGGAGGAGGCCATGGTCAGGGGCATGAAACAGATGGTAATAGCTAACACGATCCTGTTGCTAGCATGGAGCATTAAAAGCGCCACCGATGCCGTTGGAACCGCTCCCTATGTAGTTGAGCTTGCAAAAAGCGCAGGAATAAGCGGTGGCTGGGTTCCCCTGATAATATTCCTAATCTCAATGTTCATATCCTTTACAACGGGAACCAGCTGGGGAACCTTTAGCATAATGCTGCCGATAGCCATACCCTTAGCCTACGGAATCAGCGGTCAAATCGGTCCAGAAGTGTTTGCAAGCATTGGAGCCGTCTTTGCCGGGGGTATCTTCGGAGACCACTGCTCTCCGATAAGTGATACAACTATCATGAGCTCGATGTTCAGCGGTTCGGATCATATAGACCACGTTACGACCCAGATACCCTACGCGGTAACGGCATCGAGCGTTGGCCTTGTCCTTTACCTGCTCTTTGCTCTTGGTCTCAGGAACGGGGTTGTTCTCCTGTTAATTGGAGGGGTTCTACTTGTAATTGCTTGGTACCTACTCAGCGAGTGGTACGGCAAAAAGCACGGCATTCCCCACGGAAAAGTGCCCATCTACGTGGTTGAGGATTGACTCTTTCATTTTTTCTAAACTCTTTTAAGAGTCCTCCCGTACTCTTTCTGGTGGTTCAGATGCTCATTAGGTCATTTATCCCAGCCCACATAACGGCGTTCTTCCTTCCAGTCTTCAAAGAAGACCCCCTCAAATCCGGCTCTCTTGGTGCTGGAATCAACCTCGACAAGGGAACCAACGTTTTTGTCAGCATCGAAACCGGAACCCTTGAGAGGCACGTTCATATAGCTTTCAATGGCGAGCCCGTAAAGAGAGAAAACGCAGTAATCAGCTATTCCGTTGTCGAAAAGCTCGTCCCTGAAGATTTTATCGGCGAGGTTGAGGTGTGGCAGTATTTTGATTACCCAAACGGCTACGGCTTTGGTAACAGCGCCGGTGGGGCATTGGGAACTGCTTTAGCATTGAGCTACGCCTTCGGTGGGACGTGGCTCAAGGCTTCTCAGATAGCGCACGAAGCCGAGGTGAAATACAAAGGTGGCCTCGGTGACGTTGTGGGCCAGCTCGCGGGAGGAATAGAGGTCCGGGTCAAAGCCGGCGGTCCGGGAATAGGCGTTACCGATAACCTCTTCTTTGAGGATTACAAGGTTCTCGTCGTTCCTCTTGGGAGACTCTCAACCAAGGAAATCCTCGATGGAGATGTTGTGAAGGCAATAGAGGCCGAGGGAAGGAAAGCCCTTGAAAGCCTTCTCCGGGAACCGAGAGCGGAGCATATGATGGTTCTTGCAAGGGAGTTCTCTGAAAGAACGGGTCTGTTAAGCGGTGAACTCCTCGAGCTGGCGAGGGAACTGGACAGGGTCTTAAAACTTCCGAGCTCGATGATAATGCTTGGAAAGGGGCTCTTCGCCCTGGTCAAAGAGAAGGAACTCGAAAGTGCCAAAGTCCTCCTGTCGGACCTTGAAGTTCCATACGACGTCGCGGAAATCCACGAGGGAAAGCCGAAGGTTGGAAGGTGGCTGGGCTAATAGACCCGGATTCCTTCTGATAGAACCGTCCTGTGGAAGGAAGTGTCCTTCCAGCGTTCGAATTCCTCTGGTTTTTCTATTATTACGTTGAGGAGGACGCCGTGCTTCATTAGAATTCTGAACACCTCATCAAGGATGTCATCAAGGGACAAATCACCGATTATCAAAACATCAACGTCGCTTTCATCAGTGTAGTCCCCACTAACATAGGAACCGAAGAGATAGATCCCTTTAATCCTGTCTCCAAAGTTCCTCTTGAGATACTCGATGAATTCCATCACTCCCCTTTTCGCTTCCACTCTACCATCAGCCTCCTTGCTCTTTCAACGAAATCCTCCGCTAGTTCAAGCGCTTCCTCAGCTTCCTCCCGCTCGGGCCTATACATCACGTTGTAGTCAGCCTTGCTCCTCATCTGAAAGGCCTTGGTAAGGGCCTTCCCGTAGTACTCCTCAACAAGGCCCTCCTTCACGTAGTGCTTCCCGAACATCGAAACCGTGCCCGCGTGCTTCTTAGGGGAGAGCCCTTTGAGCAGGAGGAGTGCCCTTGCGGCGTGAAACATTGAATAGTATGCCCTGCTTATTGCATCTCTGTATTTTCCGTGCTCGAAGAGTATGTAAGCTGAGGAGAGTTCTTCCTCTGCCACTTCCATTTCCCTCTCGATTTCCTCCAGCATCGAGTTATTTACGATGTCAGAATATTTAAACGTCTCCCCACTAGGCTTTTATCCCCCATCGCCGTATTTTTCTTGGTGGTGGGAGTGAGTGACATGAGGTATTCCGAGCTGGCCGAACTCTACAGGAGGCTTGAGAAGACCACCCTCAAAACGCTGAAGACCAGGTTTGTCGCAGATTTCCTCAAGAAAACACCGGACGAGTTGCTTGAGATAGTGCCCTACCTCATTCTCGGAAAGGTCTTTCCTGACTGGGACGAAAGGGAACTCGGCGTTGGGGAGAAACTGCTCATAAGGGCCGTTTCCATGGCAACGGGTGTTCCGGAGAAAGAGATAGAGAACTCCATCAAAGACACCGGTGATTTGGGCGAGAGCGTTGCCCTTGCAATCAAAAAGAAGAGGCAGAAGAGTTTCTTCAGCCAGCCTCTAACGATAAAGCGTGTTTATAACACCTTTGTAAAGATTGCAGAAGCACAGGGAGAGGGGAGTCAGGAAAGAAAGATGAAGTATCTGGCGAACCTTTTCATGGACGCCCAGCCCGAGGAGGGCAAGTACATAGCGAGAACCGTCCTTGGAACGATGAGAACAGGTGTTGCCGAGGGCATTCTAAGGGACGCCATAGCGGAGGCCTTCAAAGTCAAACCAGAACTCGTAGAGAGGGCCTACATGCTCACGAGCGACTTCGGTTACGTGGCGAAAGTTGCAAAGCTCGAAGGAAACGAGGGACTGGCGAAGGTTACGATACAGATAGGAAAACCCATAAGGCCGATGCTGGCCCAAAACGCGGCCAGCGTAAAGGATGCGCTCATCGAAATGGGGGGTGAGGCGGCCTTCGAGATTAAGTACGACGGGGCGAGGGTTCAAGTTCACCGGGACGGTGACAACGTGATAATTTATTCAAGGAGGCTTGAAAACGTTACCCGCTCGATACCGGAGATAGTCGAGGCTGTGAAAGCTTCACTGAAGCCGTCGAGGGTCATAGTTGAAGGGGAGCTGGTCGCGGTAGGCGAGAACGGTAGACCTAGACCCTTCCAGTACGTCCTGAGAAGGTTCAGAAGGAAGTACAACATCGAGGAGATGATTGAGAAGATTCCCCTTGAGCTGAACCTCTTTGACATCCTCTACATTGAAGGCGAGAGCCTCATAGACACGCCCTTCAGGGAGAGAAGAAAGAGGCTTGAAGAGAGCGTCAACGAAAGCGAGAAAATAAAACTCGCTGAGCAACTCGTGACGAAGAAGGTTGAAGAGGCCGAGAAGTTCTACAAGAGGGCTTTGGAGCTTGGCCACGAGGGACTGATGGCAAAGAAACTTGATGCAGTTTACGAGCCCGGAAACAGGGGCAAGAAGTGGCTGAAGATTAAGCCGACGATGGAGAACCTTGACCTTGTCATCATCGGCGCTGAATGGGGCGAAGGAAGAAGGGCACATCTTCTTGGATCTTTCTTGGTTGCTGTTTATGATCCGCAGAGTGGAGAATTTCTGCCCGTTGGAAAAGTCGGAAGTGGATTCACAGATGAGGACCTAATAGAGTTCACAAAGATGCTTAAGCCCTTGATAAAGAGGGAAGAGGGCAAGTTCGTTGAGATTGAGCCCAAGGTGGTTATCGAGGTCACATATCAGGAGATACAGAAGAGCCCCAAATACAAGAGCGGTTTCGCGCTTCGCTTCCCGCGCTTCGTGGCTTTAAGGGAAGATAAAAGTCCGGAGGAGGCCGATACAATAGACAGAATTGCCCAGCTCTACGAGCTACAGGAAAAGTTCAAGGCGAAGAAGTAAGGTTTTCCCAGCTTTCCTCTTGGGTTTCTTTCTCGGTTTTATCCCCACTAACTTCTTGAGAGCTTGAATTGAGTGTTCCCACAGTTGCTCTTCTCCGCTCGAGGAGTCTCCTTTCGTAATCCATAGCGAACCTAAATGCTCCATCAAGGGAGTTGTAGAGGTTAAAGATTGCCCACATCCCACCTAGGGCAACTATGCCAGCGATTCCCCAACCAAAGTAAAGTAAGAGGACCGGTGCATCGTAGAGGCTGTGGAGAAGGGAAGCCCGAAGGTATCCTTCAAGAAGAGAACCTCTGAGGGCACTTTCAAGGGCTACTGCCGTCCATGCAACATGGAACATCAAGATTATTATCCTAAAGAAACCAGCGAGCACGTTACCGCGAGAAATGAGAAATATGAAGTACATGAGTGCCTCTATAATTCCAAAAAAGAGGGCCACCTTTAGGGTGAGTCTCCACCGCGTCATCGTGTCCTTTTCCCGGCTAAAAAGAAAGGGGAGGAGCTTTGCCCCCTCCTCTATTGGACCGACGAAGAGCGCTAGAGCTAGAAACATGGCCGAGCTCCCCCAGAGGGGATACATCACGGCAAACTCTAAGAGAAGTGCTGTAATGAAGGCAACGACACCCCAACCGATTACCGAAAGGTTTGAGAAAGGAAAAACTGTCCTATCCGTCTCGGCCAGCCATGAGAGAGTTTTTGCAAATATCTTAACTCCGAAGATAATGGCCATGAATGCATAAATCATTACCAAAAGTTCTCCAACCATGTTACCACCGACTAACTTTGGCCGATGGTAACTTAAGTCTTTCGGTTTAACTAGATTGTGTTAAACTGAAACTCCCACGTCACCTTTTTAAACATGCCCATGAACCTCAGCCGGTGGTGTAGATGGACAAGAGAGACGAGCTAATCGAGGCCTTTTTCAGGGAGAAGGCTATACTCTTCGGCCGCTTCGTGCTGACGTCGGGGAAGGAGAGCGACTACTACATCAACGTCAAGAAGCTCATAACCAACCCGGGGGTTCTAAAGCTGATTGCAGAGCTGATGAAAGAGAAGGCTGAGGAGCTTGGAGTTGAGTTCGACAGAGTTGCGGGTCCCGAGCTCGGAGCTGTCCCTATAGCGACGGCGCTTTCCCTCGAAACGGGCAAACCCCTCGTAATCGTCAGGAAGAAGCCCAAAGGCCACGGAACCGGGAGTCAGATTGAAGGTGAGGTAAGGCCCGGAGACAGGGTTCTCCTCGTCGAGGACGTGACAACGACGGGTGGAAGCGTCCTCCGTTCGGCGAAAGTCCTTGAAAAGGAAGGGGCAAAGGTATCGGCTATCCTCGTCGTCGTTGATAGGGAGGAAGGCGCAGGGGAAAACCTGAGGGACTACACCTTTGCACCCCTAGTTACCGTCTCAGAGCTTTTCGCCAGAAGAGACTCCGTGAATGACTGACAGAAAGACCTCCTTTATCCTCTCCCAGAGGCCCTTCTTTTTTCTCCTCCCGAACACCCACTCGCTCAGAACCCTTCCCGCTGTGGTTATGTCCTTCGATGCCCTCGCGTGTGGGGAGAAGGCTATGACAGGAATTCCCTCGTTCTGGCTCGCTGGAACCGCCGGGTCGTGGGCGATAATCCCAACGACCGGGACGTTGAAGCTCCCTTCGAGGAAGTTCACTATACCTTCAATTGCCGGTTCAGCTTCGCGAACCTTGTTTATGATGACCCCAACCTTTAGGCCATAAGCCTCGCCAAGAGCCTTCAGTTTCTCGACCTCGTTCTCAACCATCCTGTGGAAGGAATGAATCGGTCCCCTCTCAACCTCGATTATGATTAGCTGATACTGAGCAAGCCTGAAGGTCGAGATTGTGTCGAAGGGTATCCCCACCGGGGAGTCTATCAGCGTAACGTCGTATTTGGCCTGGACGTCCATCACAATCTTCCTTAGCCTTCTCTGGTCTATGTTGAGAACATCGTAAAGCTTTGAACTCCCGGGAAGAATATCAACGCCGGTCCTTACGTCCCGGTAGAGGGAATCCTTAAGGCTTGACTCCTCGTTCTTAAGGAGGGTGTGGAGGTTTGTCACGGGGTTGTATATCCCGAAGTGGAAGGCGAGTTTTGGAAGGTAAAGGTCACCGTCTATCGCGAGGGTTCTGAGGCCGATTCCAGAGAGGTAAGTCGAGAGATTGGCCGTCATCGTCGTCTTCCCGGCACCACCCCTGCCAGTAATCACTATCGACACCATAAGCTCGTCTCCGATTTCCGTTGATTAAAGAAAATGATTGAAGTCAAATGTAGTCCTCAAGCGTCTTGGCCTTCACCATGATTGAGGCCTTCTCACGGCCGTAGAAGACCTCAACGAGACCTTCAGACTCCAGCTCCCTAACGGTTTTGAGCAGGGCCGGAGCGGGTGTCTCGAGCTCGGCACTGAGATTCTGGAGGGCAACGGCCCTCTTCTTGGTTGCCAAAACCTTATAGACTATATCCTTACGGCGCCCAAACATGAACCCGGCACCGATAATAGTACGCTCTCGAACTAAATAAACTTTCCGTGGACAGTTTTGGCGAACGTTCAAAGGGCAGGTTTATAAGCACTCACGAGCACCGCCGGCCATGAGGGGAGTTATTGAGAGGCTAAGCGACGAGGGACTCGGAGTCCTCAGGGATGGAAGGAAAGAAATACTCGTCCCATACACGGCGCCAGGGGACGTTGTTGAAGTCAGGAAATGGAGGAGAAAGAAAAAAAAGTTGATAGCGACCGATTTTAAAGTCGTTGAGCCCTCTGAGCTTAGGGTTGAGCCTAAATGCCCCCATTTCGGTAGGTGCGGTGGTTGTCTGCTCCAGCATGTTCCCTATAGGGAACAGCTCCGCTTTAAATCATCAAAACTTTCCAGATATCTCCGCATGAATGTCGAGGTTATGCCCTCTCCAGTAATATACGGCCATAGGAACAGGATTGATGCTGTCATTTCGACAAAAGGTGTTGGGTTCAGGCGCTACGGAACGTGGTGGGACGTCGTTGACATAGGGGAATGTCCCGTCTTTGGGGAGACCAGCGGAAGGGCTTTGAAAGCCCTGAGAGAGTTTATCGAGGACGAGGGCCTTACGACCTACGACATAAGAAAAAACGAGGGTTTCCTCAGGTACGTCGTGATTCGCGAGGGGAAGTTCACAGGCGAAGTCATGGTCAATCTCGTAACAAAGGAAGGAAAGTTACCGGAGTCGTTTCCGGACTACTTTCCCTTCGCTACTTCCCTCTACTGGAGCGTCAACAGGAGCGAGAGCGACGTTTCCTATGGCGATGTAGAACGCTTCTGGGGGGAGCCTTTCATAAGGGAAAGACTGGACGACGTTGTTTATCTGATTCACCCGAACAGCTTTTTCCAGACCAACAGCTATCAGGCGGTCAACCTGGTTAGGAAGGTTGCCGAGCTCGCCAACGGTGAAAGGATTCTTGACCTTTACTCTGGCGTTGGGACGTTTGGGGTTTATTTGGCAAGGAGGGGTTTTATAGTTGAGGGTGTGGAAATCAACCCCTTCGCCGTTGAGATGGCCAACCAAAACGCCCGAATAAACGACGTCGAGGCGACCTTCAGGGTTGGAAGCGATAAAGACGTGGAAAGCCTCTCAGACTACGACACCGTGATTGTTGACCCGCCCAGAGCGGGCCTTCATCCAAAACTAATTCGGAAAATACTGAGAGACAAACCCGAAAGGCTTATTTACGTCTCCTGCAACCCCAAAACGCTCGCCGAGAACATATCCCACCTGAAGGATAAGTACAGAATCGAGAGTGCCGTTGGTCTTGATATGTTTCCGCATACGCCACACGTTGAGGCAGTGGTTGAATTAAAGAGGTTCGAGACCTAAACCGAAAAGACCGATACCTTAATAAATGGTGGGTGCGTAATTAGAACTTAGGTGGTGGATTATGCTTGATGAAAGGGATAGGATTATACTTGACATGCTCACCAAGGACGCTAGAACGCCCTTTACGGAGATAGCCAAAGTCCTCGGTATCAGCGAGACTGCAGTGAGGAAACGAGTTAAGGCCCTGGAAGAGGCAGGGGTAATAAAGCAGTACACGATAGTCGTTGACCCGGCAAAGCTCGGCTACAACCTCGTGAGCATTACCGGAATAGACACCAAACCGGAGAAGATTTTTGAGGTGGCAAGCAAGCTTAAGGAGTTTGACTTCGTGAGGCACGTCTACCTCACGAGCGGTGACCACATGATAATGGCCGAGGTCTGGGCAAAGGACGGCGAGGACCTCTCGGACATAATCTCAAACAAAATCGGAAGGATTGACGGCGTCCTCAAGGTATGCCCGGCGATTATTCTTGAGAGAATGAAGTGAGCCGGAGCTTTTTTACTTCTTCTTGAGGCTCTAAATCGGTTTAGAACACCGTTGCTTCTCTGGAGATAAAACCGTAAGAGTATGAGCACAGGGGATAATTTCGTTCAAAAGACTTCGAGAAGCGCTCAAAATTCTGGTGGTCCCGCGGCCCGGATTTGAACCGGGGACCTGCGGATCTACAGTCCGCCGCCACTCCCAGGCTAGGCTACCGCGGGACCCTACTGGGTGGCCCGAACCATTATCCCCGGGACAGGTTTATAAATTTTTCTCCTTGAATACCTGCGGTGGGAAAGAATGGGCGAGCCTATAACAGTCGCAATATCTCTAGCGAGAAGAATGGCGAGAGTTATGGTAAATGACAAGAGGCTACCCACGGGCGAGGAAGTCAGGAACCTCCTGAAGGAACTCGGCCTCGAGGAGCTTTATCTAGGTAAGGGACTGGCACTGTTCAGGAGCAGGGACGTGATAGCTCTGCTCTTCCCCCGGGAAAACATTGTGGTTGACATTATCCCAGCGAGCGGTGAAGTAAGCGATGCCCTTGAGGTCATGGCCTATCACGACAGGAAGCTCAACTCGCTAATCCTTGAAATCCTCCCGGCGAACGATTTGGAGTATGAGGGGAACATAGGAGTTGAGCCTGTTATAGTTAACCTGGAAACCGGCGAACTGGAGAGCAATCCCATTCTCGGGGACTTCGAGGAGGATAAGGACGGTATTTACCTCGTTATCGACGAGGAGACCTTCGAGCGCTGGAAGGAGAGCGGAAACTTGGACACGTGCCCGATATGTGGAGGCGAACTGATGTGGCGCGGAAAGAGGGCAATCTGCCTCGACTGTGGTTACGGGGTTAAGGTTAAGGGTGATTAACATGACCAGGATAGCCAAGCGTCAGCTCGTTCGATACTCAAGAAAGGCCCACGAGAGGGGTTTAACGGCCGCATTCGGCGGAAACCTGAGCGTTAGAGTCGGGAACCTCGTGTTTATCAAGGCAACTGGAGTTGTTATGGACGAGATGACCGAGGAGCAGGTTGCCGTTATAGACCTGAAGGGGAACCAGCTCTCAGGAGTTAAACCCTCCTCCGAATACAGGCTTCATCTGGCAGTGTATAAAGCGAGGCCCGAGGTAAAAGCGATAGCCCACCTCCATCCACCCTATTCAATTGTTGCATCAGCCCTCCTTGAAGGCGAACTTCCAATCATAACCCCGGAGGCGGAACTCTACCTCGGCAGAATCCCGATAGCTCCCTTCCGACCCGCGGGAACGGAGGAGCTGGCAGAAGTTACGGCGGAAGCTTTGAGAAACGCAGATGCCGTTTTGATGGCCAGGCACGGCATAGTAACCATTGGAAAAAGCTTAAGGGAAGCGTTTTACAAGGCGGAACTCGTCGAGGAGAGTGCAAAACTCTGGTATTTAAGCAGGAAATGAGCGGAAAAACTAAAGGCTCACTTAACCTGCTCCAAAGCGCCAAGGACTTCCCAGATGATCGTCCTCGTGTGCATGGGCATGTTCGGGTCCTCGCTAATCTCCTCGAGGATTGCTATCGCATCGGCCGCCCTAACGGCCGGCTCCTTGCTCTCATCGAGGAGAACCTCTATCGCCTGCTCAGCCGCTCTCCTAATGTTCCTCGGAACGACGGTATCCTGAACAACCTGCTCCTTGAGAACCTGCACAATCTGCTGGATGAGCTCGCTCATATCATCACCCCCTTCCGATTATCCTGAAAAATTGTTACTAAAATCTTCCCGGCTTATCTTAAGTTTTTCTAACTAAAAAGCTTTTCGGTTAATGTCGAAATCTAATCGGGAATAGGCCCGAAGATCATGCCAAGTTCGTGGGATATTTTTGGAAAAATCTTTGGAACAAAAGTTCAACATGTGGATAAAGGTAAAGATTTAAAAATACTCCTGCAACTTTTGAGCGGTGGTCATCATGAGGAGGACTTCCTATCTCGGACTACTGCTCGTGGCTTCCCTTCTTTTAGCGGTGGGCTCGAGCGGTTGCATTGGCAGTGGCACAACTCAGGAAAAGGTTTTAGTCGTTGGTACAAGTGCAGATTTTCCGCCCTTTGAGTATAAAAACGCAAGCAATGGTCAGATAACTGGGTTTGATATCGCCCTAATAAAGCTGATAGCAAAGAAAATGGGATACGACAAGGTTGAAATAAAGGACATGGACTTTGACTCCTTGATTCCAGCACTTCAGGCAGGAAAAGTCGACGTTGTTATAGCGGGAATGACAATAACACCGGAGCGCGAAAAAGTCGTGGACTTTAGTATACCCTACTGGGAAGCCGACCAAGCAGTTCTCGTTAGGAAAGGTTCAAATATCAAGGTCAATTCTCTAGATGACCTCAAAGGAAAAACGATAGGCGTTGAAAAGGGTACAACGGGTGCAATCTACGTTAAAAAGCACTTGGGCAACAGCTCGACGATAAAGGAGTATCCTACGTACGTTGCGGCGATTGAAGCCCTCCTAAACGGTCAGGTGGATGCCGTTGTTCTCGACAGCCCAGTTGCAAAAATGTTCTCAAAGAAGTACAATGTCGAGGTCGTTTACACCATAAAGACTGGTGAAAAGTACGGTATAGCCGTTAAGAAGGGCAATACAAAACTCCTCGAGGGCATTAATACGGCCCTTAAAGAGATAATGAACTCCCCTGAGTGGGATAAACTCGTTGAGGAGTACTTTGGTAGCTGATTTCCTTTTATTATTTTGGGGGGATGTTGTCTTGATTGGAACTATGGTGTCTTTGGACACTGCAGTCAGAATGCTTTTTGAGGGTGCCAAGATAACCGTGGTGCTCTCGATTCTATCAATACTTCTTGGACTTCTGATAGGCCTTCCAATAGCCATAATTGAAACCTACGGTGGGAAAACTTTGAGGTACGTTGCCATGGTTTATGAGGGGACCTTGAGGGGAATTCCTCTTCTTGCGATATACATGGTGATTTTCTTTTCGATGCCTCTTATAACTGGAATCGGATTGCCAGCTTTCTGGGCGGCCGTCCTTGGTTTGGGACTACGCTCTTCTGCATACCAGTCTCAGATATTTAGGAGCACAATTCAGGCGGTTGGGGAGGGACAAGTGGAAGCAGCCTATTCTCTGGGGATGTCAAAGTTAGAAGTGTTGAGATACATAGTTCTCCCCCAAGCTCTTAGGATGGCCGTTCCTGCATGGATGAATGAATATGTAATAGTTCTCAAAGATACCTCCGTAGCCTTAGCTGTGGGGATAGTAGAACTCACACGGCAGGCTCAGTATCTGGTTTCAATAACGGGCGAGCCATTTCACTACTACGGTTTAGCGGCTGTTTTCTATCTTATAATGGTTCTTCCGCTCACGTATCTTGCTGGGATCCTTGCAAAGAAGTATGGTATAAAAGGAACAGGGGGTGTTTCAAACGTCAGGCTCTAACGTTCTAATCATAAGGAATCTCAAAAAGAAGTTTGGCTCAAAAACAGTTCTGGACGGAGTTTCATTTGGAGTTAGAAGGGGCGAGACAAAGGTTATAATAGGTCCAAGTGGGGCTGGGAAGAGTACCCTTCTGAGGTGCATTAATAGGCTAGTTGAGCCTGACAGTGGAGAGATAATCTTTGATGGCATAAACGTTCTATCCAAAGACGTTGATATAAAGAAGATACGCGCGAGAATAGGGTTTGTGTTCCAGCATTTTAATCTCTTTAAACACCTGACAGCCCTTGAAAACGTGAAAATTGGACCAAAGGTCGTTAAAGGTCTGAGTGACGATGAGGCAGAAAAGCTCGCGGTTAAATCCCTTAGAGCAGTTCATCTTGAGGAAGATGCCTTCGAGAAATATCCAGCGGAACTGAGCGGAGGACAGCAACAGAGGGTTGCAATAGCAAGGGCACTCGCAATGGAGCCGGATATAATTCTCTTCGATGAACCAACGTCGGCACTTGATCCTCAGCTGGCAGGAGAAGTCTTGGACGTTATGAGAGAACTCGCAAAGAAAAACGTGACGATGCTAGTTGTTACCCACGAAATAGGATTTGCCCTGAATGCAGCCGATGAAGTTCTGTTTTTCTACAACGGAAAAATCTGGGAACAGGGGAAGCCGAGGGAGTTACTTTACAGCCCTCAGAGGGAGGAAACAAAGGCCTTTCTGAAGAGAATAGCTGACCTGTCTCTGTGAGGTGGAGATAATGGACTACGGTTTCATACTACTTCAACTCCTCAAAGGGCTTAAGGTTACGCTGGAGTTAACAATTCTGGGGTTCATAGGGGGATTTGTCCTCGGCTTTCTCTTGGCCATCGCGAGAACTTACGGAAGGGGATTACCAAAGGCGCTTGCAATAGCTTACATCGAGCTTATAAGGGGCACTCCAATGCTTCTTCAGCTCTACATTATCGGGTTTGGACTTCCTCTCTTGATAAGACAGCACTTTGAAAACTTCGTAATGAGTCCAACACTCGCGGCGATGCTCGGCATAATGCTCAACAGCGCAGCATATCAGGCAGAATATATGAGGGGTGCTTTCAACTCCATAGAATCAGGTCAGATTGAAGCAGCTCTCTCCTTGGGAATGAGTAAATGGCAGATAATAAGGCATATAATATTCCCTCAGGCGTTTAGGATAATGCTCCCCAGCTGGACCAACGAGATGGTTTACCTTCTCAAGTACTCCTCGCTGGCAATGCTCCTTGCGGTTCCAGAACTTATGTACATGGCCAGTGTTACAGCCTCAGAAACCTTCCTCTACGCACAAATATACCTTATAGTCGCGGGTATCTACCTCGTATTTGCGACACTGATAATACAGGTGATGCGCATAGTAGAGGTAAGGATCCATATTCCGGGGGTAACAATGATAAAGAGATAGTCAGTATTCAACGCCCCTCCTTGCAATTATTCCCTTCTGGTAGGGGTGCTTTACCTCCTTCATCTCCGTAACGTAGTCTGCAAGTTCAAACAGCTCCTCCGGACAGTAACGACCTGTAAGGACGAGTTCCGTTTTCGGTGCTTTTTTATCTATGAGCTCTTTGACTTCTTCAACGTCCAGCATTTTGAAGCCCAGGGCAACGCAGATTTCATCGAGAATCACCAGGTCCCACTCACCGCTGGAGACTAGATCCTCCGCCCTCTTCAAGGCCCTCTTTGCGGCCTCTATATCATCTGGCTCTGGCTTCCCGTGGACGAACTTTGGCAGTCCGAAGGACTCTATGAGCGCACCGCATTCCTCGATTTTCTTCTGCTCACCGTAGACTTTTGGAGCCTTCATGAACTGGATTATCGCAACCTTCCCGCCGGAGCCGAGCATCCTCACAGCGAGGCCAAACGCGGCAGTTGTCTTCCCCTTTCCGTTTCCTGTGTAAATGTGAATTAAACCGAGTTTGTCTTTCCATGACATTTCAACCACCATTGGAGTGTAGTTCAGGGAGACTGCTCGAAATTGTTAAAAAACCTACCGCTCAAACTCAGTTCATGCCCCAGATATTATCTCTGGGTTATTTCCTTCGCGACCTTGTTGTGCTACTCCTATCAATGGCTATAGTCATAATGCTCCTTACTGTTGAAAAAAGCGTTAAGAGGCATCTTAGGGTTAAGTATTTCACAAGGATCTTTAACCTCCTTCTTGGGGCGTTTCTTCTCATAGTCTTTGCGGAAGTTATCGGTGTCCTCCTGAGAACATCGCTTCTGTACGGGAATGAGAATTTTGCAATTATCCGTTCTGTTCTTCTCACTGGTGGGGCACTACTTCTGTTTCTCTCCTCTCTAATGCTGTACGTGCCCTTTGCGAAAGGTCGATACGCCATTGTTCAGATAGCCACGGAACCGGATTATGAACTTGTTCACGGAGCTTACTGGGGAAGAAGCGAGGAAACTGAGAGGATTTTTGTTGAGCTTACTAAGCATCGGCATTTGCCCGGTATAGCCGTCACTAGGGATCCTCCTGAGATCTTCAGGAGAAGGCTTGGGCTAAGGATTGTTCCAGTCCTTTGGGTTTCAAAGATTCATCATGATGATGCAGTAGCTCCGACAAGACTTCCATACCTCCTTGAGAATCTAAGATCATTTCTGGAATCAACGAATCTCGACAAAGTTGTGCTAATGGAGTGTGTTGAATACCTATTACTCGAAAACAAGCCCGAGAGCGTTTTAAGGTTCATAGCTAGTCTCCGGGATTTGGCAACCCTCAATAGAGGAATTCTGCTTGTCTCTTTGGAGAAAGAAGCGCTCGAAGAGAAAATTTTTAGCCTCTTAACTTCTGAACTCAAGTCTGTGAAAGAGCTTGAGAATATCATGGAGAAGGAATATAGATCTTGATTCTGGGGCCGGGGCCGGGATTTGAACCCGGGCTAGGGGATCCACAGTCCCCTGTGCTGACCAGGCTACACCACCCCGGCCATGTCCAGCTTAAGCTTTTGGGTTAGCTTTATAAAGTTTTCGTCAGATGCCGGGAAAGGCGGTGTTAAATTCCACATTCACGAGAAATTAAGGTGCAGACGCAGTCAAACGACGATTGAAAACCCCACAGGGGGCTGAGAGATGAAGGCAAAGCGCGAGGCCCTTAAAAGCCTTTTCACAGCGATGCTCGACGGGAAAGTTGATGAAGACATCATAGACCTCCTCCTTCTCATTAACTCAATCAAGGGAATCTACACCACAAGCTCATGCTCCGGCAGGATTGGAATCATCGAGGAGCCCTCCCTCGGGGCGAAACCACTCTCAAGGTGGCTAATCAAGGTTCACAGGGAGATGACGTTTCCAGAAGCAAAGAGGGCCCTTGGACGAGCTGAAAGCGGTTTAATATTCCTGAAAAGCCAGCCACCAATCTTTCACGTGGTTGCAGAGGGCCTGGAGAAGGCGAAGAGACTCCATGAGCTCGGACTGGCGAGTGGTTTCAAGTATACAACCTTCAAGGTCATCTCGAACCGCTATCTCGTTGAAATCAACGGGACCGAGTACCTGACCGTTCCACTCGGCAGGGACGGAAAAATAATGGTAAGCGACAATTACCTCCGCTTTGCCCTCGAAATAGGGAACTCCATGCTGAAACGCTCAAAGGGAAGACTGCCACGGCTCTTCAAGAACTTTAAAAAACTCCGGGAAGAACTTGGAAGAGACGAACTGTTCTACGAGCTGGCTGAGGAGTTTAAAATCAAAGAAAAGTGGGAGATGCCTTAGCGCATTTCATTCCACTCTTTCCTTCCATAGCGCTCCTCTATAAGCTTCTCCGCGAGTTCGAGCTCGTAATCCGTTAGCTCACCCTCTTCAACGTCAAAGGCCCTGGCAAAGCTCTCTCTGAGAAGCTCGTAGGCCTCCCAGCGGGTGAGCTTTATGCCCTCGCGCTCCAGCGTTGTAACGCGCTCCCAGATACTTGAGATTCCCTTATCCCTGAGCTTCTCTTTTGATGCCCTAAGCACCTTTCCAAGTATCTCAACGCGCGTCGCGTACATGAACGTGCCGTGCTGTAAGATAACACCTCTTCTCCTCGTCTGGGCTGAGCCACTGATTTTCTTCCCGTTGGCAACTATGTCGTTCAGACCCGAGAAGCCGGCATTAAGACCGAGGTCTTCAAGGGCATCAACGAGCGGGCCAGCTAGGTAGCGGTAGCTGGTTTCGACGTTCTTCAAGGCCGGATGAAAGTCCTCGCCGATTATTACCGAGTATGTTATCTCGCCGAACTCGTCGTGGAAGACGCTTCCACCGCCGGTAATCCTCCTCACGACCGGAATACCAAGCCTTTTAGCTTCTTCAAGGTTGACGTCGTGCCTCACGCTCTGGAACCTGCCTATCGTCACGGAGCTGGGCGAGAAGGCGTAGAGTCTGATGGTGTCAGGAACCCTGCCCTCAATTCTGGCGAGCATTATGGCCTCGTCTATTGCCATCTGAACTTCCGGTCTGGCAACGATGAACGGGATGAACCTCACCTAAATCACCAGGGTTAAAAAGGTTCGCGAGTTTTTAAGCCCAGCGATGATGACGCCCAAGCCCTCCTGAAGGGTGATGAGAGCGGTCACCACTGAGCGATACCAAAACTTTTTAAAATCCCGACCTTTGACTATAAACTGAAGTGGGCCGGTAGCTCAGCCTGGTACGAGCGCCGCCCTCGCAAGGCGGAGGCCGCGGGTTCAAATCCCGCCCGGTCCACCAACAAAACGTTTTTACGCATTTCCTCAAAATTCCTAAAGGTGATGCCATGGATTTACTTGGAGATCTTTTTGAAGACGATTTAAGCGAAGTTCTCAGGCGTGTCTCATCGCTTCCTCCCCGTGACGTTCTCAGCTATCTAGTCTCAACCTCCCAGCGTGTTCTTGCAGTGTACCAGGTGATGATGGAGTCCCTCCCAAGGGGGTATGGGAAAATCAAGTTCTCGCGCTTTGTTGAGAAGAAAGAAAGACAAACAGAGGAGCTTTGGAAAATAGCATTACGGCTCCATCCGGAGTCCCTTTCATCGGAAGTTAAGGGGGAAGATATAGAGGTCTCGATTGAGACCGTTGGCGACTATGCGGAAGTTCTCGAGCAGACGATTAAGCTCGAGGAACTCCAGTTACGGGCCTGCAGGTATCTCTCGGGGAAAATTGAAGACTTTGATCTCTCAATGCTTCTCCAGGATTTGGCCAATGAAATCGAGGAGAACATATCTTTCCTCAGGGAAGAACTTGAAAGGGTAAAAGGAATAGAACGGAAAGTGAAGTTTTCAGAATTTGTCAGGGAGCTGGTGGGTGATAGGGATGGACGAGTTTGAGCTTTTTAAAGACCTCGTTGCCATCGAGTCTCCCTTTGGAAAGGAAAACGAGATTTCAAAGTTTATAGCTTCAATCCTTAAGGAACACGGCTTCAAGGTCGAAACGCTCCCGGTTGAGGGCTTTGGAGACGACATCATAGCTTACCTTCCCGGTAGGGGCTACACGGTTGTCCTCAACGGGCACATGGACACCGTCAACCTTTCTCCCGGCTGGACGAGGAATCCCAAAGGCGAACTTGAAGGTGACAGTTTCTACGGCCTCGGTAGCGCCGACATGAAGGCCGGTCTCGCCGTTCTGATGAGCCTGTTCATTGAGATGGGGGAGCTTTCCAAGCGTGAAAGGCCCAACCTGATATTCACGGCAGTTAGCGACGAAGAGGGCTATTCCAGGGGGACGTGGGAACTGATTAAGAGCGGGAAGCTGAAGGATTCCGACATTGTCCTAGTTGCGGAGCCAACGAACGAGAGGCTCATGCTCGGCGCGAGGGGTCGTTTCGTTGTAAGGCTAACCGCCCGGGGGAAGAAGGCCCACGCGGCCCGGCCGGAACTTGGAATCAACGCGGTTGAGGAACTGTCAAGGCTTGTGGGGAACCTTTACCGCATCAAAACTAGGAACCACATCAAGCTCGGGAGGGGTTCCTACTGCGCGCTGTCAATCCAAGGAAATGCCGACGGCCTGAGCGTTCCGGATTACGCCGAGGCCATCGTGGACAGGCATGTAGTCATCGGCGAGGACTGGGAAAGGGTAGAGGGGGAGCTAAGGAAACTCTCGGAAAGGCTCGACGTTAAAGCGGAACTGAAAATAGAGAAGTTCCCGAGACCGACACCTGACATGCTCCCCTACGTCATTAGGGAAAACCTCCACGAGGTCAAGCTATTCAAGCGCGCCATGGCTTTGGCTGGCATAGACCCTCAGGTGACATACGGCAGGAGCGTTGGGGACTTCAACTATTTTGCCACATACCTTGGAAAACCGACCTTCGTTTTCGGCCCAGTTGGGGGCAACTGGCACGCCAGCGACGAATGGGTGAGCGTTTCCTCCATGAAAAGGGTAAAAGAGGCCTACAGAAAGTTCATACTGGACTTGGTCTAGCCTCAGGAAAGCCGGTCTCATCACGGCTCAGGGCAGGGAGTTTTCCTCATCGGCGACAAGGCTTTTAAATTTCCGCTTTTAACCCCTTCCATGTTCACGCTCATAGCGCGGGCAAGGAAGGACGCAAAGGCCCTAAGCTATATCAACGAGAGAAACTACGGAGGCTTTTTAAGGGTTGAGAGCCTCGGTGGTGGAAGGAAAAAGGAGGAAGTCCTTGAAAACCTTGAGAAAGCCATTAAGGCGCCTTACATTCCGGTTCTCCTCCTCGGTGAGAAGGAAAGAGACCTCATGGAGGAACTCCTTCCGGTTCTTAGGGAGAGCGGAAAGCCGTTCTATGCGAGGCTTTTGAGGACAAAGCGTGTCAGAAACATGCGGGTTGACGAGCTGTACTCGCACATCGAGGAGATAAAGGCCCGCTTCAGGCTTGGGATTGAATGGAGCGGTGCGTACGCTTTAAACCCTGAAAACCCGTTTGGAATCGAGCTAAATCCGGACTATGATATCTACCTGGCAGTTGGAGAGGGCTTTAGAAGGTCTATGCGGTCGATTTTGGGGGTTGAGCTCGGTGAGAACTCCCTCGTTCTGAGGAAGACCATGAACCAGGAGGTCTATTTCTCCGGGCCGAACAAAGTTGCTGAAGTCAGTAAAAAGCTCGGTTTTCCAACAGAAGTGCTCTGGCGCTGTCCCTGCGTTGAGGACGTCTCCCTGGATTCCCTAATCGAGCTCAACAGGGAATACATTGAAGCCTTTGCAAATGCTTCACGGGCGTTCCTTGAAACCTTCCGGGATTATGATATCATCGTCCCCTGGAGCGGTGGAAAGGACTCAACCGCGACGTTAATCCTTGCCAAGGAGACCTTCGGCAGGGTAACTGCTGTGTACGTGAGAATGGAGTACGAGATGCCCGAAACGGACGAGTACGTTGAAGGCCTCGCCAGAAGACTCGGCGTTGATTTAATTCGCGTTGACGTCCCAATGCCAATCGAGAAGTACGGCATGCCGACCCACAACAACAGGTGGTGCACGAGGAAGAAAGTAGAAGCCCTGTACTCCATAGTTTCCGAGTTTGAAAGGCCCGTTCTCCTCGTTGGAGACAGGGACGGCGAGAGCGCGAGGAGAAGATTAAAGCCACCCGTGGTGGAGAGGAAAACCGACTTCGGGAAAATTCTTGAGGTCATGCCCGTGAAGTTCTGGAGTGGGTTCATGGTCCAGCTCTTCATAATTATGAGGGGCTTCGAGTTACATCCCCTCTACTACGAGGGCTTCTACAGGCTCGGTTGTACGATATGCCCGAGTTTGGCCGAGTGGGAGGTGGAGCTGTTAAAGAAGAGAGGAGTGAAGGCCCTTCCGGGCTAAACCTTTCTTCCAACGGCCAGACCCACGACGAAGGCTATGACCACGAAGAGCCCTACAAGACCGTAATCGGGCTCACTAGAGGTTTTCACAGGGGTTGGCGTTGACGTTTTTGTCGCACTCGGGACGCTTATCTCCGGAACCGTGTTGGTGGTGGAGACCTTTGGAACAGGACTCAGGGGCGTTGACAGGAACAGGTTGGCTGTTTCCTTTGCGTACATGTAGAAGGTCATGGCCGTCTCGAGGTTGTCAATGCTCTGGTTCTTCTTTGCCAGCTCCTCAAAGCTCTGGGCGAACTCGTAGTAGGCTATCGCGAGTATCGGTGTGATGTTCTTCTCCTCGGCTATTCCTATCGCGGTTTTCGCGTCCTCCTTCACCATGTTGAGCTTGTCCATAAGGACAGTCCAGTTGGTTATGGCGAGCGTATCGAGGAAGACCTCCCCCTGAACGCGTGCCTGCATCGCCGTAAAGAGCGCCGCGGAGTACTTTCCGTCGTCGTAGTACTGCTGGGCCTTTTCTATTGTGCTTGTCAAGCTGTTCCCCAAAACGTCGCCGTACATCGACTCGATGTATGCCACTATGAGGTCGGACTCGTCTATGTAGTCCCTTGCGGTGACCTTGATTAGATCCTTCTTTATGGGCTCTCCCCTTGCAAAGCGCTTTCCGAGCTCGGCCCAGAATATTGCTGTTTTTGCCCTTTCATAGGCGTAGGCGGCCTCTCCCACAGAGTCCCAGTAGTCCCCAGAGTAGTAATACTTCCATGCGCTATCAAGGGCGCTTTTGGCGTCTTCAACCCTCTGCTCCGCGGCCGCGATGGCCTGGAGCATTGTTATGCCCCTTATGCTCTGGTTCTCAACGTAGGATTCCGCCTCCTTTATTGTTTCACTGGTATTCTTCAGTAGTTTCTCAACGTCCTGTGGGGTGTTTATCCTGAGATACCAGTCAACATGCCTTATGATTATCCTCGCCTGGAAGTCCTTGCTGAGGGCGGTGTAGTACATTCCCTTGTCTATGTAGTCCTTTGACTGGTTGAGCAACTGGCCGGCGTTGTTTAAGGCTGTTAGCAGGGTAACGTATGTGTCGTATCCAACGTTGCTACCCTTCAGCTCCTTCAGAACTCTCTGGTAGTAATCCGTCGTGTTCTTGTAATCGCTGACGGCGTCGTTCTTCAGGAAGGAGGTATCAATCTGAACGTTCTTGGGTGGCTCCGGCCTCGGGAGTCTGTGGCCGGTGAAGTAGTAAACCGCCTGGTAGATGTCCTTCACCTCAACAACCTTGAGGCCCCAGCGCTCTTCGGCGTACTTAACAACGTCAACTGGCTTGGTCTCGGTGTTTATCTCAAGAACACCCCCGATTTCCTTTTTCTGGGTTTCTTGGACGTACTGGATTCTCTGGCCCTCCGGGATAAGGAAGAGCTTAACTCCCGCTTCGTGAGCGGCCGCGGCTTTCTCAAGGATTCCGCCGACGGGCCCGATGCTCCCGTCGGGGTTAATCATTCCCGTCATCATCACTTTGGGGTTAATCTTCCAGCCTTCCAGTGCCGCGATAATTCCAACGGTCATCGTTCCCCCAGCTGAAGGACCGCCGATGATTGAGGTGTTGGCACGAACCTGTATGAAGACGTCGTAGTGGCTCATGTTTACCCCGAGAACCCTTCCGGCCACCTGCGCCGCCAGTCTCGCGCTCGCCTGCATGTCAACCTGGGCCAAAGGCCACGTCTCTATGTAAACGTGTCCGTGGCCGGGAGCTACCGTAATTACGAACTCCGTGACGACACCCGTCAGCTCGCCCGTTGAGGTTTTTGCAACGGCTGGTGCCCTTATCACCACGGTGTGCCCCTCGCTTGGACACTGAGCCATCGCTGGCGTCGCTAAGGGGAGCAGAAGGAGTACTGCCAGTATAAGAACTATTCCCCTCCTCATCTTTCCACCCGGGAAGAATTAGAAGAGCCAAATAAAGCGTTTGTGGTTCAACGGTTTAACGCTTCCAGAGGGCCAGAAAGAACAGCAGAAGTACAAGCACCTCGAGGGTATCGACTATGAACCCGATGTCGTACTGGATAACCCTGCTCTCGGCGGAAATCTCGACAACCTTCTTGAAGGCGAAGAGCAGGAAGGCAAGGGTTAGGTAAAGCGTTGCCCTTAGGTGGCTCTTCCTGTAGGCCAGATAGCTAACCCCCATCAGTGCCAGTGCGAGCAGTATCGTTGCCACGTCAAGTAGCATCTCCATCATTCACCCTCACCCATTCCAGCGAGGAGGTCTATAAGGCTATCTGCCAGCCTCTCCCAGAGCCCCGGCCTGTATTCCTTAATCAACCTGACCAACGTCTCAGGGTCATAGTTTGTGGAGTAGACAACGCTCTTCCCTTCCCTACGGGCCTTAACAACGCCGAGTTTTTCCAGTTCCCTCATGTGGTAGCTTATAGTTGGCTGACTGACACCGAGCTTCTCTGCTATCTCCCCCTGGTTCATCTCCCCTTCCATGAGCAGGAGGAGTATCTTTCGCCGGGTTTCGGTTGATATGGCCATGAGCAGTCTCTGGGCTTCCTCTTCAAAGCCCGCGGGAAATATGTAACGCCTCCTTCCGACCTTCCTTGAAAACACCTTGCCCTCTTTCTCAAGCTTTCCGAGGTGGTACTGAAGGTCTCCGATGCCCAGCTTAAGCTCCCTTGCAAGTTCTCTGAACGTCACACCCGGCCTGTTTCTGATGTAGTTGAGTATCTCGTTCCTCCGCTCCATCTTTCAACCCTTAAACTCTGTGGTTCATCCCTCTATGGCAAGGGATATAAGGCCTTTCCCTTTTATGCCCTGCGGTGAGGTTATGGAGTGGCTGGTTAAAAAGGCTGAGGAACTCGCGAGAAAACACGGCGTTGATTACTATGAAATCAGGCTCGTCAAGGTAACCTCCAGGAAGCTAATCATGACAAACGGCCAGCTGAGGGAGCTTTCCAGCAACTCGGAGCTCGGCATAGGGGCCAGGGCCTTCAACGGGGCGTGGGGGTTTTCCAGCGCAAACGACAGGGAGCGGTTCGAGAAGGCGATAGAAACGGCTATGAAGATAGCCAAGCTGTCCCGCGGGAACGCGAGGATTTACCTTGGCGACCCCGTTAGGGACGAGGTTGAACTCGGGGTCAAAAAGCCCTTCACGGAAATAGACATCGAGGAAAAGCTCTCCCTCGTCAAGGAAATAGATAAACTGCTCAAAGGTGAGAAAATCGTCAGCAGAAGCGTTAACTACGGTGATTCAATCGTCGAAACCCTCTACTTCAACTCCCTCGGAAGCGAGGTCAGAACCGTCGTCCCAAGGATAAGGCTCGGTTTCTCCGTTACGGCGAAGGAAAACGGTGAGATGCAGAGCTTCTGGAAGAGCTTTGGAGGAACCCTCGGCTGGGAACTCGTGGAGGGGATTGACCTTCACCACTGGACGTCCCACGTTAAGGCGAAGGCCCGAGAGCTACTTTCAGCGGGCTCACCGCCCTCCGGCGAGATGGAGGTAATAGCCGACCCCGAGCTCACAGGGGTTTTAATCCACGAGGCACTCGGTCATGCGGTTGAGGCTGATTCCGTAAAAAACGGAGACAGTATTCTGGCGGGAAAGCTGGGCGAAGAAATAGCAGTTGAAGGACTAACGGTGGTTGACGACCCCACTTTGCCCGGCAAGTTCGGGAGCTATCCCTACGACGACGAGGGAATTAAGGCCAAGCGCGTGGAGATAATTAGAGACGGCGTTCTCGTCAGCTACCTCAATGACAGGGAAACGGCTGAGTATTTTGACATTGAGCCCAATGGACACGCCCGGGCCGAGAGCTACAACCATCAGCCCCTAGTAAGGATGAGCAACACCTACGTCGAGCCCGGCGACTGGTCCTTTGAGGAAATCCTCGGGGAGGTAAGGCACGGTCTCTACATGCTCGGCGACAAGGGCGGAGAGGTTGACACGGCAAACGGGACCTTTACCTTCGGGGCCAAGATTGGTTACATCGTTGAAAACGGGGAAATCAGGGAAACCGTCCGCGACGTTGCACTCTCCGGCAAAATCCTCGACGTTCTGAGGAACATAAGGGCGATTGGAAACGACACGCGCGTTGAGTTCCCCGGCTACTGCGGAAAGGGTCAGTGGGTTCCGGTCGACGACGGTGGTCCGCATATCCTCACAAGGGCCCTCGTGGGGGGATTGAGGTGATTGAGGCAGTTGAGAGACTCGTCAGACTACTTGAAGGGGAGAATGTTGAGTGGGAGGTCTTTTACCAGTTCGGTCGCTCGGGTTCGTTCGCCATAGAGAGGGAAACCCTTGAGCGCTCCCAGAGGAAGTTCTACTCTGGAATAGGACTTAGAATCGGCCTGAAGGGAAGGCTCGGCTTCTCTTACATTACCGGCCTGCATCCAAGCGGTAATGAACTTGAGAACCTCGTGAAGAGAACGCTAAAACTGGCGAGGATAAGCGAGGTTCCCTTCAGGGGCTTTCCAGAAAAGGAAAAAACACCGCTCGTAAAGGGTCTCTACGATAGGAGAATCGACGAGATTCCCTTTGAAGAGGCCCACTCCATGGCCCTGGAATACGCAGAGCTTATGAGCGAGAAAAAGAAAAACGAGACTATCTCCGGCTCTCTTTCCCTCGCGGTTGGAACGAGCGGGATTGTGAACTCCAACGGAATCGAACTCGAGGAGCGCTCCACTTACATGGGGGTTTCAGCATACGCCGTAATCAGCGACCCGCCGGGAACAGGTTCATACAGGCAGTCCTTTACATCACTCCAGAACTTCGGAGAACTTGAGAGGGCCGTTGAGAGCGCCATCGGAGATGCCAGGCTGAGCGCTGAAGCAAAAAAGCTTGAACCCTTCACCGGGGAGCTCGTCCTAGAACCCGAGGCGGTCTCGTCCCTTTTAGATGTCTTTCTGGGCAACCTCTACGGCGATGAGGTCTACCACGGAAGGAGCAGGTTCTCAAGGCCGGGCGAGGAAATAGGCTCGTTCACCCTCGTTGATGACTCAACGCTCGAAGGTTTTCCGGGAAGCTACTCCTTCGACGGCGAAGGCACTCCGGGCCAGAGGGCCGTTCTCGTTGAGGAGGGGGTAATTAAAAGCTTCCTCCTCGATTACACCTACGCCTCATTTCTCGAAATGAAGAGCACGGGAAACGCGTTGAGGAGCTTCAGGAGCGTTCCCTACATCGGAACGAGCAACGTAATCCTCGAACCCGGCGAGGAGAGCCTTGAGGACTACGAGGGAATCGTTGTCAAAAGGGTCTTCGGCGAACACACGGCAAACCCCGTGAGCGGTGACTTCTCGCTCACAGTTGAGCTCGGCTACGTCGTGAGAAACGGCGAGCTCAGGCCGTTTAAGGACAACATGCTCGTTGGCAACGTCTTCGAGCTTTTAAAAACCCTGAAACCCGGGAGGAAAGCGAGGAGGATTTCAAGCTTCCTCTCTCCAAGGGTTCTCGTCGAGGGCAGGCTAGTTTGATAACGTTTTTATATTTTTAGTTCCATTCCTGTTTTTGGTGATGAGCCATGGGCAGTGATGGGCTCAGTAACATTATGTCCCTGTTATTACCCGGCGAAACTATTCTTGTTGAGTACACCCAGGACTCCCCCTCCGAGCTACTCTTCTGGTTGCTCGTGAAATGGGCGGAGAAAAACGGTAAACCCGTCCTGATTGACGATGTTCTCGACACGTTCCCTGAGGTTTTGGCGAGACTTAGGGTTCTTGATTTTGATATCTCAGGCTTTGACGACCTTCCGGTTGTTAAAATCGGAGGTTCGAGAAACGTTGGCCGGGTTATAGGAACCATAGACGTAGACAGGCATTCAATTGACTTTAGATACTACGAGAGAATATACTCCAAGGTCATAGAAGGAGTCGCCATAAACCCGGTTCTCGGCTTCCACAAGCTGTTTATGGTTCTCACGGACAGGGAGCTGTTCAGGCTTATTAGGAACGTTGCCGGCTTTGTTGGTAAGAGGGACAGAATAGCCATATATCTCGTTAACTCAGACGTCCTGTCTTCCAAAGCCGGGGGATTCGACGCCCTCCTGAGAGAAATCGCAACAACAGTGCTGGCGTTCTACCCAACGGAAAGGGGCTACGTTCTGGGTGTTGTAAAAACGCCGAGAAAGGAACTCCTTGGAAAGGAAGCGGTAATCCTCTAGAGTTCCTCAAGGAGCTTCTTCCGCTTTTCCTCGTATTCTTCCTGGCTTATTATCCCGAGGTCGTAGAGCTCCTTCAGCTTTTTGAGCTTCTCAACTGGGTCTTCCCTTTGAGGTGCTTCGGGTTGATGGGCAGGAACGGTGCGCGTTATGAACTCCTTGGGTTTCCTCAGCGTCCAGGTCTCGCTGGTCAGACCCTTTTTCACGCCGATGCTCACCGGCTCGACGGCTATAGCATTTAGGGCGTCCTTAATAGCGTTTATCGCCCTTCTCGCCTCCTCCTTGTCCATCCATCCGAGCTTGAGTGTTATGTTCTCCTCACTCTCTATCACGAACTCCGAGCTCACAAGCCCCAGCTTCACGGTGACCTGCTCCAGCTTTTGGTAGGGGATGGCCCTCAGGTCGTACCTTCCGAGCAACTTCTCATCCAGGTAGATTATCCTTCTGTCCGTAACGAGAAGCCATTTGGGCTTTTCAACGCTTATCTTTTTCCTTATCGAAAAAAGAACCTCCTCGCCGGGTTCCAGATGTCTCAAAACTGACTTCGGCAGTTCAGGATTTTCCTCATTCGCCATGCATCCCACCATGACTAACTTATCCACAATCTATATCAGGGTTTCCCCGCAAACCTCATTAACCAGGCTGAGAAAATACTTTGGGTGCTACTACCATGAACTTTGATAGAAAGCCCCTGATTGGAATGGTTCACCTGAAGCCCCTGCCGGGCTCTTACAGGTACGATGGTAATTTAGACGCAGTAATCGAGTCAGCCCTTAAAGACGCCAGAACGCTTGAGGAAGCCGGCTTCGATGCGATTATGGTTGAGAACTTCGGCGACGTGCCGTTTCCAAAATACGTTGATAAAACTACCGTTGCATCTTTTACGGCTGTGGCCAAGGCAATCCGTGACGAGGTTTCAGTTCCGGTTGGGATAAACGTTCTGAGAAACGACGGGATGGTCGCTTACTCCATAGCCTACGCCGTAAAAGCGGACTTCATAAGGGTGAACGTGCTGAGCGGTGTGGTTTACACGGACCAGGGTATCATCGAGGGCATCGCCCATGAACTTGCAAGGCTGAGAAAACTCCTCCCAAGCAAAATCAAGGTCTTCGCGGACGTTCACGTTAAGCACGCGGTTCACTTCTTCGACTTTGAGGATGCTATACGCGACACCGTTGAGCGCGGTTTAGCCGATGCCATCGTCGTGAGTGGAAAGGCAACCGGAAAACCCGTTAACCTGGAAAAGCTCGCCCTCGCGAAGAAAATCTCCCCCGTTCCGGTGGTAGTTGGCTCGGGAACCACCTCCGAGAACCTGCCCCAACTCTGGAAGCACGCCGACGGCTTTATCGTTGGAACCTGGATAAAGCGGGACGGAATTGTCGAGAACGAAGTTTCTCCGGAGAGGGCAAGGAAACTCGTTGAGCTCGCGAAACGTCTTCGTGTTGGTGCTACACCCTGAAAAAACTACGAAAGCGTTATATCCCTTCGTTTATACCCACCACGGATACCAGAAGGCGGTGGTTGGAATGGGGAGGTACTTTGGAACCAGCGGAATCAGAGGTGTTTTCAACGACTGCGTCACCCCCGAACTCGCTTTGCGCGTTGGGAAGGCCCTTGGAACTTACCTCGACGGGGGAAGGGTAATTGTTGGCATGGACACGAGGACGAGCAGTGAAACCCTGAAGAGAGCCCTGATAAGCGGTCTCCTGTCTACTGGAACAGAGGTTATAGACATTGGCCTGGCCCCAACACCCCTCACGGGCTTCGCCATAAAGCTCTACGGTGCCGATGCGGGTGTCACAGTAACTGCCTCCCACAATCCGCCGGAATACAACGGAATAAAGGTCTGGCAGAGTAATGGCATGGCCTATACACCCGAGATGGAGGCGGAACTTGAGGCCATAATAGACTCCGGGAACTTTAAAAAGGCCCCCTGGAACGAGATTGGAACGCTCAGGAGGGCAAATCCAAGGGGTGAATACATTAAGCGGGCACTTGAGATGGTCGAACTTGAGAACTCCTACACAGTTGTTTTAGATACTGGAAACGGGGCAGGCTCAGTTCTCAGTCCCTACCTCCAGCGCGAGCTTGGGAATAAGGTCATCAGCCTTAACGCCCATCCGAGTGGCTTCTTTGTGAGAGAACTTGAGCCGAACGCGAAGAGCCTCTCAGCCTTGGCGAAGACAGTGAAGGCGATGAAGGCCGATGTAGGCATAGCGCACGACGGAGACGCGGACAGAATCGGCGTCATTGACGATGAGGGCAACTTCGTCGAGTACGAGGTCATGCTCTCGCTCATAGCGGGCTACATGCTCAGGAAGTTTGGAAAGGGCAAGATAGTTACAACGGTTGATGCGGGCTTTGCACTCGATGACTACGTCAGGCCCCTTGGAGGAGAAGTAATCAGGACGCGCGTTGGCGATGTGGCAGTTGCCGACGAACTCGTCAGGCACGGTGGCGTTTTCGGTGGCGAGCCATCTGGAACTTGGATAATCCCGCAGTGGAACTTCACCCCGGATGGAATCTTCGCCGGTGCACTGGTTCTGGAGATGATTGACAGGCTCGGACCCATAAGCGAGCTCGCCAAAGAGGTCCCGCGCTACGTGACGCTTCGCGCCAAGATACCCTGCCCCAACGAGAAGAAGGCTAAAGCTATGGAGATAATAGCTAAGGAAGCCCTGAAGACCTTCGAATACAAGAGGTTGATAGACATAGACGGGATTAGGATAGAGAACGACGACTGGTGGATTCTCTTCAGGCCCAGCGGAACGGAGCCGATAATGAGGATAACGCTGGAGGCACACACGGAGGAAAAAGCTAAGGAGCTGATGGAGAAGGCAGAGAGGCTGGTAAGGGAGGCGATAGCAAGGAGTTGAAAATATCTGGTTAGTCTATTATTTGGTGATCGAAATGGATTGGGAAGTGTTTGCTACGGTACTTAGTGCTATCATCGGGGTTGTGAGTTTTGGATACAATGTAATACAAGGTAGGGGCTTAAGCAGAATGTTCTTTAAATCGAACTTGCTATATCATTCTACCGTAAAGCGGGAGTATGAATCATTGAAAAAACAGGCATTGGAGTACTCTCGGGGTTGTAGTAAGAGAGATGGGCTTCTGATTGGTGCTGTTATTGTTAACATTTCTCTTTTCTGTACAATATTGGCTGGGAAATTTAACTCGGAAAATAAAGAAACAGCTTTCCTATTTTTTATTATTGGAGTTTTGTGGGTTTTCTTAAATCTCTGGTTCATTTTACTTAAAAAAGCTCTAATTTCTGAGGTGCAACTAGAACATAACAAAGTGAAAAACGCATTAAACGGATCAGCATGGATATTTTTGGGCTCTGTTTTAGCAGTTATGACTGTGGGTTTGAGGTCTTCATTTATTGGTTCTCCTACATTTTTTATTCGGCCTCTGTTATTGTTGCGGGGATTGGTGCTATATTATCCGCCTTAATATTCTCTACCATAATCAACACTGGGACTGCTTTGCTATGGAAAATAAATATCTCTAATAACAGTTCATTTAGTAATAAGCTACCTCATCTTCTTGTGAAAACTAAAACAGGTAGCGTATTCTTTGGTCAGCTCTACGACCCGCTTGATAGCAAGGTTCTTGTCCTAAGAAAATCCAAGCTGATGCACGGTGGTCAGATAGTTGAAGATAAAAATGATTTAATACTTTGGACCTCCCAAGAAAGCGCGGGGGACTATTGGATAATCCCTTGGAATGACATTGAGTCAATAAAAATAGTTGAAGAAGGATTGTATGCTCCTCCAGAGTCTTCTACTGATAACTCCATTTCCCAAAGCACAGATAATAATCCCAAAGAAGAGAATGAGAATCCAAAAAGAAAGAATACTGAAACTGATTCAAAGCCTAAAACTTGAGTTTACTCTCCTTTTTTCCAATTTAGTCCTTCAACTTTTGAATTAGAGTTCAAAATGGCAAAGTCTTAAGTGAAAACTACCCAACTAGAGCCTACTAATGTCTTCAAAGGCACATATCATCTAAAAGCTTGAATTCAAAACAAACATTCACCTTTCTGTTTCCATATGTTTCCCCTTCAACTCACTCAGAGTTACTCCAAGTCCAAGTGCCTCTCCTAACCTTCTCACACTATCTTCAACGTCATCTTTATCGAACTCGAGATAAACCCCATCGGGGAACCTCTTCATCAGCTCTTCAAAGAGAATCCCCGGGCCTTCTCTTATTCTAAAGCCAAAGCCTTCAACGACCTTTTTGCTCTCCTTAATTCTATCCTCCTTGTCCATGTAGAAGAACGCCGGAATCAGGCCGTAATCATATGAATCGGGGTCGTTTGAAGTTGTGTGGAAGACGCCACAGGTGGGCGAACCCTTAACACCCAGGAAAACAACTTTCTCCGGCCTTTCCTCAGATAAAACCCTCCCAATGAAATCCGCTATAACGTTTGCTTTCTCGCGCATGCCGAGCCTTTCAAAGCTCTCCCTTCCCATCGGCGGTCTCGGCCAGCCGATTAGCTCGAACTCCGGGCAGGGGTAGGCCAGAATCTGCCACTCCTCGCCGAGTTCTCCAAGGAGCTTTCTCAGCCTCTTCGCGGTCTCGTATTCCTTCTCCTTCGCTCCCCGGTAAACGTAGAAGGGGCTCAGGAGGCAGGGGGCTATTATCAGGAGGTTCATGCTACTCACCCACAACTATTTCGTACAGCTCTCTAACTGTGACCACTTTAATTCCCCTCTTTGGAAGCTCCCTAATGAGCTTTTTGTCCCCTGTAACGAGTGGCACACCGAGGGCCAGAGCAAGGGCGACGTAGGGCACGTTGAGTGGGTCGGGTGAAACTCGCTTGGCATCTTCGAGTTCGTCCTTAAATAACTCCCGAGGAACCGTAACTGTCTGTTCCCTAATGATTTCAAGCATCTCCTCAAGCTCGTCTCTCTTCAACTTGCTCAGCGCCAGTACTCTATCGAAATGCTTCTCAAGCTCCTCCCAGAAAAATTCGGGGACGAGGAATCTAACTGTTCTGAACACATAATTCCAGGCGAAAATCTGGTGGGCAACTCCCCTGCTGTGGAGGGCCGAGAAAAGGACGTTGAAGTCTAGAACGACCTCCGTTTAGACCACCCCGTATCTCCTAGCGAGGGCTTTTTTCAGCTCCTCCGACAGAGTTTCAGCGCTTTCATCGTTCAGTTCGCTCTTTTCCGCGAGCTCAATGAACCTTCTGGCCTTTAAGAGTCTCATTTCTATCTCCTTTAATGCCTCAAGCTCTATTTTTTTCCTAAGCCCCGGCGTGAGATATCTCTCAATTTCCTCCGGGACCCGTATAACAATCTCCCCCATGCTTCCACCAGAGCTTAATTGGTAAAACTCCCTTTAAACCTTCTCCGCGATGTCCTTTATTATTTCCTCGACCCTCTCTTTAAGCTCCTCAAGTGTTCCTTCGTTGACTATAACGTAATCGGA
>Ga0256831_1000054_pt1 | contig 54102 bp, 51 predicted proteins | sample 132544metaG_FD_189087 | JGI IMG/M metagenome (GOLD analysis project Ga0256831, IMG submission 189087) | Hydrothermal vent microbial communities from Lau Basin, Pacific Ocean - 132-544 | ecosystem: Environmental > Aquatic > Marine > Hydrothermal vents | place: Pacific Ocean: Lau Basin | collected...
TCAATGAACAGGAGGAAGCCGTCAATGTTCCCCAGCATGGTCAGCCTGCCGTCTGCCCCCCGGAAAATCAGGGGTTAAACAATATTATTTAAATTATAATAAAGCCCGTTTTATTTACATTACGAGGCAGGCCTGGGCCTGCCCTAACGGGGCATAATTTATGAGACTTTCTCGCTTTTTTATTAATTGCGAACTGCAGCCGGGCCAGTCACTGCAACTCCCACCTCCTCTGGTGAACTATATTGCCAATGTATTACGCCTGAAACAGGGGGATTCTATTCACCTGTTTAATGGACATCCTTACCATGGTATTTACGGTGAATTTTCCGCACAGCTCCTGGAAGCAGGCAAACGCAAGGTGCTGGTTCAACTGGGGCAGTTTCTTGCCCGGGATATTGAATCACCACTCAAAATACATCTGTTGCAGGGAATATCCCGTAGTGAACGGATGGATTTTACCATTCAGAAATCAGTCGAGCTGGGCTGCTCACAGATCACCCCGGTATTTACCGAGCGTTCCAGTAGCCGTAAATTAAAAGCAAAACAGTTGGAAAAAAAACAGCAGCACTGGCAGAGTGTCGCGGACAGTGCCTGTGAACAATCAGGACGTACCCGTAGGGTACTAATACAGCCTGCCATAAAGCCGTATGAAACAGAGCAATTCAGTGCCGATCTCCAGCTGCTGCTGATACCTGATGCCGATCAAAGTCTGAGCTATCTGCACAGGCAGGCAGATCAGGATATAAAGAGTGTAAATATTTTTATCGGGCCGGAAGGTGGTTTAAGCCCCGGGGAAATTAAATATGCCTGTTCCCAGGGCTACCAGGGTGTTCGCCTTGGCCCCAGGATCCTCAGAACCGAAACGGCAGGTTTAACCGCACTGAGTGTCGTGCAGTTATTATGGGGTGATTTATCCTGAACTCTTGTTATGGATACTTTATTCTGTCATAACATTAGAAACATTTTGTTCCAGGTAGTCAATACGGGGAATAATATACTGCTCACCGTCAAGTTTAATATGCACCACCTGCTCATCTTTAAGCTCTGAAGCCGCCACCCGGCTTTCATCCACCATTGAGAGACTGGGAATAGACTGGCAGCCAAGGGCTATAAAAGGCGCACAACCTTTATTGTCCGGTGCATTGAGGATAATCACCCGGCGATAGTTCTGTGGTTTAGAAGCCTGCGGGTTCATAATCCGCTCAAAGATCACTACCGGAATTTCCTGCTCACGCCAGTTCATCATACCGGCAAACCATTCCGGTGCACCCAGACGAGGTTCAATTTTGCCCATCTCAGTCACTTCGGCCACCAGAGCATTGGGCAAAATCATTTTATAACTGAAAAAATTCAGTGTCAGACAACGAACCTGGGTATCCAGATTAATATTGCCGCCGGATTTGTGCGCTTCGACACCCCGGATAACTTTGCTTTCCTGGTTCATATTTACCTCTTTACCTCTGCTGAACATTTCTATCTGTGTGTTTTATCCCCTCACCCTAAGCCTCTCCCTGAGGGAGAGGGAATAAAAGGACAGATACTAATTAATGTAAGAGTCTTTGCCCATATACTGCATGGCAATTTTTAAGGCCAGTGCTTCAGGTGAGCCGCTGTAGCTGGCCAGGTTAGCCTTGCATACTGAATCCGGCATGCTACTGACCACACAGCTTTCCGGATTCTGTGCCCAGATGTTACCCTCCTGGTACTGTTCTGCAAATTTCTGGCTGGCCAGGACACCGTCAGTTCCCATGCCGCTGAATATAATCACACCCGCACGTTCTTTATAATAATTGCAGACATCTTTTATAACACTGTCAATAGAAGGTTTATAATGTCCTTTCCATTTTTCATCCAGAAACTCAACCTGCCCCTTTTCATTCAGGGTCATGCGCTGTTCAATGGGAACCACAACGACTTCGCCATGTTTAAGAACATCACCTGCCTGTGCTTCCTTAACTTTAAAACAACTGATGCGATCCAGCTGAGTAGCCAGCAGGGAAACAAAGCCTTCACCCAGGTGCTGAGCCAGTACAAAGGCCACTGGCAATTCCATCGGTATCCTGGCCAGGAAACGTTTTACGGCCTCTGGCCCACCGATAGAGGCGCCCAATACCCAGACATTTTCAGCACCGATACCCTCATCAGTGTCTAAAATTTCTGCCGTCTGTAAAAGTTCTGTAACCTCTAGTTCAAGGGTTGGCTCGCTTTCCTTTGGACTCTGTTGTTGTTGCTTTTCCTGCGCAAATTCAGCCGTCAGTTCTTTATTCTGTACCAGCATTTCCTGGGTGATCTGAGAGAGTTCATCGACTGGAAACTCAAGCTCTTTATAAGGCTTCTGTTTTATGCCTTCAGAACCATCATAAGAATCAGAACGCTCTAAAGTCCGGGTATCCTCTGTTTCCTGAGTGGTTACAACCTGATTACTATGTGCAAGTTCTGCCAGCTTAATGGCCAGCTTATTGATGGCCGGTTCAGAAAAACCGCATTTCTGCTGCGGATCCTGAATATCATCAAAATTATTGTCATGAAACAGGATAGGTAAATCAATACGTTCCAGTAAACGATCAAGGGCCTCATCACTGTCATCATAACTGTCATCCATATCGATCAGGATAACATCTGCTTCCTCACTGATAGCTTCCAGGCGATCAACAAAATCAAGATTCAGGTAATCACACAGACAGATGACTGCACCATAACACTCAAAAGCTTCCTGCAGACAGTGCTGTATCTGCTCAGAACCTGAAGCTATAACTATATTAGTACCTTTAAGCTTATGCATGAATGTGGCTCATAGCATTAGGGCTCAGGTATTGGTCAGTTTTTGAATGTTGCTGATCAGCTCCTGTTCCTGATAAGGCTTGCCCATATACTCATTGACCCCGATTTTCAGTGCCCGCTCACGGTGTTTATCCCCGGTTCTGGAGGTGATCATAATAATGGGTATATTTTTGAAATTTTCATCATCGCGCATATGCGTAGCCAGTTCATAACCGTCCATACGCGGCATCTCAACATCCAGCAGCATGACATCCGGTTTGCTTTCATGCAGCATGGCAATGGCATCAACACCATCTTTAGCGCTAATAACTTCATAGTCATGTCTTTGCAGCAGACGCTGGGTCACTTTTCTTACGGTAATGGAATCATCCACAACCATAACGGTAACCACCTTATTATCCAGAGTCGGTACTTCAATGCCCTGCTCTGCAATGGACTGCATGGCAATACCTTCACGTGCCAGTACCCCAAGATCCAAGATCAGGGCAATTTTACCATCACCAAGAATGGTCGCTCCCGTAACGCCTTTTACTGTGCTGAGCTGAGGCCCGACGGATTTTACTACAATTTCACGACTACCCATCAGGGCATCCACAAACAGGGCAACCCGGTGCTCACCGGAACGAGCCAGTAAAATAGGCGATTTATTTTTTTCTCCAGGCAAGGAAGGTTTATTAATACCCAGCGCCGTACCCAGGTGCATAAACTGGTATTTTTCATCATGCCACTGATACCAGGTATTGTTACCTTCCGTCAGTTTTTTCAGTACATCATGGCTTTCACGGATAATATTTTCAATACCAACCAGCGGTATAGCAAATATTTCATCGCCCACCTGCACCATCAATGCCCGGCTGACCGACATGGTCAGGGGCATGTGAATATCAAAAACCGATCCTTTACCGGGTTCTGAGCTGATCTCCAGGGTACCATTGAGCTGCTTGATTTCATTATTAACCACATCCATTCCGACACCGCGACCGGCAATCTGGCTGACTTCCGATGCGGTACTGAAACCAGACTCAATAATAAAACGCATAATATCATCGGTATTCAGTCTGGCATCTTCAACCATCAGCCCCTGTTCAATAGCCTTGTTTCTGACCGCTTCAATGTCAATCCCGGTACCATCATCAATGACCCTGATTGCTATCTCCGAACCATCCCGGCCAATAACCAGTTGCAGATTACCGGCTTCAGGTTTACCCGCTGCCAGGCGCTGTTCCGGTGTTTCAATACCGTGCGCGATGGCATTTCTGAGCATATGTTCAAGAGGGGCCATAATTTTTTCCAGTACCCGACGGTCAATTTCCTGATTTTCACCAGACAGTACAAAATTGACCTTTTTGTTCAGTTCCTGTGCTGTCTGGCGGACAATTCGTCTAAAGCGGGACAGCTGACTTTTAAAGGGAACCATTCGGGTTCTCATCAGCCCTTCCTGCAGATCAGTATTGACCCGGCCCTGCTGGATTAACAGTGTTTCAGCTTCACTGTTAAGATTGGTCATGGAGTTTTCAATATTATCCAGATCCGCCACGGTTTCTGCCATTGCTCGGGTGATCTGCTGCATATTGGAGAAGCGGTCAAATTCCAGAGGATCAAACTCTTCATAACGCTCATAACCCAGGGATTCAGCCTGATCACGACGTGACTGAATCTGTGCTTCTGTTTCCATTTCAAAACGCCGCAGCTGTTCCCGCAAACGGATAATGGTGCTGTTCATTTCTTCCAGGGCCGTCTGGTACTCGGTATTACCCTGGTTCAGACGGGAGCGGTAAATACTAACTTCACCAGCATAGTTAACCAGCTCATCAAGCAGATCTGCACTGACTCTGACACGTTCAGTTTTTTTATGCGGCTCAGGTGCTTTCTGCTCCACCAGAGCTTCCGGTTCTTCCTGCTCAGGCTCAGTACCCAGAATAGTCTGCGCCAGTTCGCCGGCTTCACTGTCCTGAACGACTGTACCAGAAGTAGATAAATCAGAAACTGACACCTCCTCTGTAGAAAGTTCCACATCTGCAGATTCTTCTGCTGTAGTTTCATGAGCAGTAGTTTCAGCTTCCGGCTGTGCTTCTTCCTGTTCAGATTCAGCCTGAGCTTCACCGTTGACACTCTCTTCCAGGCTTTCTTCTGCTTGCTCAGTTTCCAGAGATGTTATTTCTCCACTGGCAATGGCTTCGGCACGTTCCAGTAATTGTTCATTGGCCTGTACCGGTTTTCCGGATTTCAGATCATCCAGCATTTCACTGAGCGCATCGTGAGCCTGGTATAACAAATCAAAAAAGACCGGTTCCGGTGACTGGTTATGTTCCGTAATATGTTCCAGCTGGCTCTCGAGGTTATGAGTCAGATCACTGATGGGATCAATGCCCGCCATACGGGCACCCCCTTTAAGGGTATGCAGATCCCGCAGAAGTTCTTTTAAGCGGCCGGCATCATCCGGATTATCTTTAAGATGGGCCAGTGATGCATCGGTGGAATTCATTAACTCCTGGGCTTCTTCCAGGAAGATCACCAGCAGCTCATCATCATATTCAAGTGTACCGGACTGTTTTTCAATTTGAGTGTCTGCTTCGTCGGAGCCTTCAGATATATAGCCTTCAGCAGCTTTCTGCTCAATATCTGCTATGCTGCTTTCTGTTTCTGCCAGATTTTTGGTATCACCATGCTCAACGGTTTCAACAGATTCTTCTGTACCCTGCTCAGATACCAGCGCTTCTATATCACTGATATTGTCCAGCTCACTAATAAGTTCAGGTAAGTCCTCTACTGGCTGACCGGATTTTAACCTTTCCAGCATGGTGCAAAGGTGATCGTGTACCGTTTGCAGAACTTCAATATGCTGAGGCGCAAAGCTGATTTCACCCTTAGTAAACTGTTCCAGCTTACTTTCAAAGCTATGGGTCAGATCGCCAATGGCTATTACACCCGCCATTCTGGCGCCGCCTTTAAGGGTATGCATATCTCTCAGCAGGCGGTTCATTGCCTCCTGATCCTGGTGATTACTGTTTAAAGTATTTAAGGCCTGCTCACTGGAATTAAGCAGTTCTTCACCTTCTTCAATAAATATTTCCAGTAATTCATCATCATATTGATTTGAAGTCGGTTCGCTGACTTCCTGTTCCTGTTCCTGTTCCTGTTCCTGTTCCTGTTCCTCCAGATTATCCAGCATCTCTTCGGAGACACTGACTGTTTCATCAATGTCTTCATCTTCTTCCAGCAGGTTTTCAAGGTGTTTTACCTGTTCCAGTACATCTTCAATGCGCTCCTGAAGATCGGTATTTTCTTCCGGCAGGCTATGTTCCGTTGTCAGGTACTGCAATGAAGCAGAACAGAACTGACAGGTCTCTGCCAGCAGAGCTACCAGTGATGGTTCTATCTTCTGACCTTTCTCGACAATTGCCCTGACCACTTTTTCCATCAGTTCACTGACATTACCAATAGCATGAATATCCGCCATATGTGCACTACCTCGCAGGGTGTGCAGACTACGGATCAGGACATCGTCAGGGTAGCAGACATCATTATGTTGATGACACTGCTCAATATACTGTTCTATATTTTCAATATGACCAGCGGCTTCATTAGCAAATATTTCCAGCAATACCGGATCCAGAGCTTCTTCTGCCTGCTCCTGTGACTCATCTGCACTGACTTCCAGTGCTTCCTGAGATTCTTCAGGCATAGGTTCTTCTGCTTCAGTAACTGCCTCTGAACTTTCTTCTGTGGAACATTCTGCCCGATCTTCTAAAGCGTCTTCTGCTTTTGCCTGACCTGCTGTTAACCAGTTAATATTAAAGGAATCACCCTTACTTAAAATATGTGCATAAGCAGCCAGCCGGGAAGATTCAACATTGGAAAGGCGCTGCTGCTCAAAGGCATTAATAATTTCCGGTAACATCTCAATTCCAGTGTCAATGGTCTGCTTTAACAACTCATTAACTACAATGGAATTATCAATAATCCGATTGAGCATATTTTCGTAGGCCCAGGCAAATTCGCCCATTTCATAAGCACCGACCAGACGACCACTGCCCTTGAGGGTATGAAAAGAGCGGCGGATTTCTTTCAGCAACTCCATATCTTCATGGTTTTCTCGCCATTTTGGGAACAGATCTGAAATTTTTACACTTTCTTCCTGGGCTTCCTCTATAAAGATCTCCATAATTTCCGGATCGATATCATCTGAGGTTTCCAGTTTTTTTATGTCCGGATACTCATTAGCCGGATCATTTTCCAGTTCAGCATCAGGAACAGTTTGTTCATTCTGAAGCTCTTCATCTGAAGTTTCATCTGTAATCTGTTCTATATGATCTTCGGTCTGAACACCTGCTTCCTGAACATCTATTTCAACTTCATCCACATCATGGTTTTCTTCTATATCAGGAGTGAGTTCGTCTAAACCAGGAGCTGCATCAGCAGTATCATCTGATAAATTTTCAACAGGTGACTGTGCTATATCAGTATCACCGGCAGCAGATTTAACTGCCGCTGTCTGGATAATACGGTTAAGCGTTTCTGTTGCCCAGCGCAGGGTACTGGAAATATCATCATTCAGAGCAGTCTGATTATTACCTACCAGACTAATCATGGATTTCATCTGGTGCGCAATATCTTCTGCCTTGTCATGTTGCAGCAGTTTTACCTGTTCAGCCACAGAAGCAATAATAGTTAACAGTTTTTCCCTGGACCGGGTACTGGCCACATCATCCATCCAGGTAAACAGCGCCTGACTGAGTTCTGTTTCTTCTTCAGTCTGTTCTGGCTCACGACCCAGTAATTTATCAATACCGGAACGAGCCACACTTTCAATAATGGACAAATCATGCTGTTGTTCCAGAATGGCATCCAGATAATATTCAATAGCCGTAATGGTATCGGCCAGATATTGCTGTTGCTCCCTGGGAGGCAGCTTATTATCCTGCAGTAAATTACCGGCCACATATTCGGCGCTGTCCTTAACTATCTGACTGCCCTGTGTCCTGTCCAGCATATCCAGTACACCGGCAATACTGAGCAGGCCGTTACTGGCCGCATCAATATGTTTTTGCAGTGACTCGCTGTCTTCACCATCTTCATGACCATCAAAAACAGCAATAATATTTTCCTTAACTTTCTGCAGTTCTGTTTTTGACTCACTGATAACACTGTTTGAGAGCTGCTGTTTTTCCTGTTCGGAGATTTCCATCTGCGACAGGTCCACTGATTCATCATCAGAACCGGCAAACAAACCACCCTGTCCCATATTGGCCAAAGCGGATTCTACAAACAACAGGGCGCTGGCTACACCGTCCATTACCTCCCGGGTTGAATCTTCTTCTCCGTTAATAATGGCTTTTAATAATTCAACTTTTTCCTGTAATACATTTCTAGGGGCACTCTGCCCCAGCATGGCCAGGGTATCGGATATCTGTGACATAATGCCGATAATGGCCCGCAAATCTTCCTGCTGCTGTTCGTTCTCTACCGGAGCCTTATCTTCCCGGTAATTACGCACATAAACATCCAGCTGTTCCTTAACATAATTTAAATCAGAAGCAATAACATCGGTAACGGCCTGCATAAGCTCTGCATTGGCTCCGCCCATACTGGCTTTGGCATCTTCAAGTTCATCTTCATCCGGAATAATATCCGCCAGATGATAGGTTTCCTTAACTGCCTCAACCAGGGGGCCACCAGTAGAGCTGCCTGGATTTTTACTATGGGCAATATAAAACAGCAGATTTTTTTTCAGACTGGATAAATCCTGCTCAAGCTCTTCGCTAAAGTGTTCAGTGGACTCACCGCTGTCTATTAACTGTTTAATATAGCGATCAGCCTGTCCCAACAATAACTTGGTTGAGGCACTGGGTTCAATCCCCTTATCCATCATACCTTCAATAAAGGCTTCCAGGAGACTGAACAGCTGGTAGAAACTGACGGTTTTTGAGGTTTCTTTAAGTTTGGAAACAACTTTTCTGGCTTTATTTAAACTGGTCAGACTGTTACTGTCACGATACCAGCCCAGTAAGCCAAGATGGAAATGATGGCGGATCTTTTTTGCCAGTTGCCCCGGATCAATGCCATTGTCTGGTTCCGGCGATATTTTATCCAGACTGAGATCGGCAGAAAAAAGTGCCCCTTCAGTCAGTAGCTGTTCACCTCTGGATGCCCGCAGATCATTTAATAATGGCAGCAGTACCATAGGCAGATCCCTGGCACCGCGTTCCAGACGCTCCAGGTAATCGGGCAATTGTATCAGGGCCCGCATTAATACTTCAAAACTGTCTTCCCTGCGTACAACCTTATCATCATATATAGCCTGTGAAAGCTGTTCCATTTCTTCACTGAGCAGTGCAGCACCACCCAGTTCAAGCATATTCAGACTGCCGGAAACCTGGTGCAGATAAGTGGTACAAAACTGCAGTTGAGAACTGTCTTCATCATCCTCAACAAAAGATTCAAAATGTACACGAGCCTGTTTGAGACTTTCGTAAATCTCATCAATTACCCATTTCAGGCCGCCATGTTCAAAATCGGTCGCCATTTTTGCTCCACAGTTTTAGTGTTCGATACATTTTTTAATGTATCTTTATAGTCACTTATAATTATTTTCGTTATTTTTTTAACAATTCAGTTGTCTGGCCGTGACGGGTTACAGGTACCGCCTTTCCGGGGGCGCTCAAGTACATCCATGTATCGGTTTAGAACTTTACAAAATTTGATTTTGTAAAAAAGTTCTTATCCTGGTGATTGTGAAAACATCCATGTTTTCAAAACCCCGGAAAGGCGGTACCTGCAACCCGTCACTCTACAGTGCTCAAATAACACTGAATAGCTACTATTTTTTTACAAATGCCAGGGCGTTTGTAAAATCTATTTTTTTTAGTTCTGCATGGGAACTGGTCAGTGCTTCACCGGCACCAAGCACCAGAAATCCCCCGCTTTTCAGTCGTTTTACCAGTTGCTCAATAATCTGCTTACGTCGTTCCCGATTAAAGTAGATCAATACATTCTGGCAGAAAATAATATCCATAGGTTCCAGCAGTACTTTTTTCATATCAATAATATTAAAGGGTACAAAACAGACTCTTTTTTTCAGTTCATCCCTGACCTGGTAACGTCCATCCTGCTGTCTGTCAAAATAATACTCCAGATAGTCTTCCGGAACATATCTGACCTTGTATTTGTCATAGATTGCCTTGCGGGCATTGACCAGTGCCGGGACACTGATGTCCATTCCCATTACCGCGAGGTAACAGTTTCTGCTCTGTTGGGCATAAGGAACCTGTTGCCTGATAAACTGATCAGCCACCATTCCCAGGGTATAGGCTTCTTCTCCAGTTGAACATCCGGCACTCCAGATCTGCAGTTTGTTTCGTTGCGGCTCTGAAGCAAACAGTTCGGGCAAAATAACCTGTTCAAGAACATCAATAGAGGGTTGATGACGAAAGAAACGGGTTTCATGAATCGTTAATCGATCCACCAGGGTCAACCATTCTCTCTGTCCATAACGCTCGGACTGCAAATGTTCATAATAGGCCGCATAATCATGCATACCAATTTCTTTCATTCTCAGGCCAAGGCTGGTTTCAAGAAATGAACGGCGTTCTTTTGGAAGGTGCATACCGGTTCTGTCTTCAAGCAGATTTGTCCAGCACTGAAACTGAGTTTCATCCATTTGCTCAAAGTTTAACAGGGTATTATTTAATGCCACCATTAACCCGTTTGTTTCCCCGATTTATCCATTAGTTTCTGCCCTTTTAAAAATACAATGACTACAAAGTGCTGGAAAGTATCCGGATAATAATTAATCTTCATCATTGCTGGGTAAGGTAAAGCCGGCAACCGATTGTCTCAGTTCATTAGCCAGTTCTGCCAGATTACCAATGGATGCGGCTGTTTCATTAGTACCCGCTGATGTCTGCGTGGTGATTTCCTGTACCACGTTCATTGAGTCAGAAATACTGACCGCTGCAATGGACTGTTGTCTGGTGGTATCTGAAATGGCCTGAATCAGTTTTGCCAGTGAGGAGGATACATGTTCAATTTCTTCCAGTGCGGCACCCGCATTCTGTGCCAGGCGGGCTCCCTGAACCACTTCTGAGGTACTGCGCTCCATGGAAATAACAGCTTCATTGGTATCTGCCTGAATGGTTTTAACCAGTGCTTCAATCTGCTTGGTGGCATTACCGGAACGTTCCGCCAGTCGCTGAACCTCGTCCGCAACGACCGCAAAGCCTCGACCGGCATCACCCGCCATGGCCGCCTGAATAGCCGCATTTAAGGCCAGAATATTAGTCTGTTCAGAAATATCGTTAATAATTTCAACGATATCACCAATTTCCTGAGAGGATTCACCCAGACGTTTAATCCGTTTGGAGGTTTCCTGAATCTGTTCACGAATGGTATCCATGCCGCTGATGGTATCCTGTACCACCATGGAACCCTTGTTCGCAATTTCAACCGATTTGCTCGCTTCATTAGCCAGGTCATTAGCATTGGCAGAAACTTCTTCAATGGAAGCCGCCATCTGGTTAACCGCAGAACTGGCTGTTGTGATCTGCGCAGCCTGCTGGTCACTGGCTTCTGCCAGATGCATCGCTGTTGCCTGTGTTTCATGAGCCGCAGACGATACCTGTACCGTGGTATCATTAATCTGGGTAACCAGATTCCTTAAAGCGTCAATAGTATAGTTAATGGAGTCAGCAATGGCTCCGGTAATATCTTCCGTTACAGTGGCATGTGCAGTCAGATCACCATCGGCCAGTGCACCCATTTCATCCAGCAGCCGCATAATGGCCGCTTCGTTTTTATTATTCTGAGCCTCAATTTCATTACGCTGTTCCTCGGTTTCCCGGGCAATACGTTTTTCCTGGGAAATCAGCAGGGCGCCAATCATAAAGAACATAAAGACCGTCAAACCAGCCAGAATATTCCCGATCACTGACAGGGTGGTATCATTAGCTACCGCTTCCTGATAAGTTTCACCCAGGAGACTGATCTGTTCCAGCAGTATGTCTGAGTTGCTGTACAATACCATGGCACTATTATTAATTTCAAAAGTTTCCGGGGAGCGTTCCAGAATATCAGCCACTTTAGTTTTAATACTGTCATACATACTGGAGATTTCCATTAGCAGTTCAACGGCTTCAGGATTATCAACTTTTTCGACACCCAGCATTTTACTGCCGTTTAACAGAGCATCCAGCACCCGTTTAAAGGTTGCTGTATCCAGACCAAAACGTTGTGCACTTTGCGCTGCATCACTGCTGCCGGACATCATAGCTGAAATATTGCCGGAGATTCGTTCAATGAACATTAACTGCTGGGTAGCCAGATAAACCTGGCGAGTCGGAGCATTGGCTTCCACCAGAATTTCAGCCACTTCGTTGGTCGCATTAAGCATATCCGGCATTTGCTCATTAATAACCTTAATGTCTTCAGACAGGATAAGAATGGTTTCCCGACTGTTTAACACCGTATTAATGTGTTTATTGTAATCCCGCCACGTATTGTTTAATCGGTTATATGCTTCCAGAGCAGACGGCGGCAGGGTGCTTTCCCCAGTTTCAGGATCAACCGCCTTAAGGGGCCCCATATTTTTACTGAATTCTTTCTGATATTTTTTGAGCTTACTGAAAGCATCTTCATTTCCGGCTGCAGCCAGAGTTGCCGATTTAGCCAGTCCCTGGGATAAAACCCTCTGTTCCGTCACAAGGGAAAGGTATTGGGTGTCACGGTTTTCCTTGGTAAAGGCCATCCAGTAGACAATCACCATGGCCACCACGAGCACCACCAGGAGTGTAAAGGGCACATAGACTCTCTTTCTGTTTGTAGTTTCACCTTGCATTTTAAATCGGCTCCTAAATCATCACTATGAATTTTTGTAGTATTTATTATTTAAACTGGTTTGTTATGCCTGTGGCTACTGCCCGTTATTTGAGAGCCACATTAAGAAAGTCCTGACCCTCAATAAGTTTGTTAAGATTAAACACCACCCAGCTTTCACCATTAATGTCATAACCGCCCTGCATATAGTTATGCCACTTCACATCATATTGCATACGCACATCAAACAATTCCTGGTCAAAGTGTTTCATACCGTAAATTTCATCCACAATCAGACCGGCATTTAACTTGTCTCTGGCTATGGCCAGAATACGGGTTTCCCTTCTCACAGGGGTTACTGTCTGAGACAGAAACCCCTGCAAATCAAAAATCGGCAGCAGGTTACCGCGAATATTGGCAATTCCCCGAACCCATTCTTTGCTTCCAGGCACCTGAGATACCTGTGGATATTTCATAATTTCCCGAACATGCTGCATGGGCGCGACAAAGCGGTGCTTGCCAATACGAAAACCAATCCCTGACCACAGATTTTTGATTTCTTCTTCCAGCGGCAATGGTGCGGCATGCGTTCTGCTCCAGGCTTCCATTTCCTGCAGCAGCTGAATGATTTCAGCAGGGTTTTGAGGTTCAAAATTCATTGATTTTTTTCCAGGGGACATTAACTGACTAATAAACGATTTACTTCATCAATTAAGTCATTTTCCACAAATGGCTTGGTAACATAGCCCTTGGCACCCTGTCGTTCTGCCCACATTTTATCGGTTTTCTGATCCTTGGTCGTCACCATAATAACCGGAATATTGGCCGTTTCAGACTGATTCCTCAATTGTCGGGTAGCCTGAAAACCATTTAGTTCAGGCATGACCACATCCATTAAAATCAGGTCAGGCATAAGCTGCGTGGCTTTCTCAACACCGTCTTTACCATCCACAGCCACCGAAATCCGGTGACCCTGTTTTTCCAGTGCAGAAGAAATGATGTGTGTTTCTGTCGGTGAATCATCCACAACGAGAATATGTGCCATATTAATATCTCTCTATTATTGTTTTATATTATTATTTTGTTTCTTGTTAACTAAATTAACAAACTCTTTAAGCTTTATTAACATAACGGGTAATAGCGCCCAGAAGCTCATCTTTGGTAAAAGGCTTGGTCAGATATTGCTCTGAACCCACAATCCGTCCACGGGCCCGGTCAAACAGGCCGTCTTTACTGGACAGCATAATAACCGGAATATCTTTAAACATTTTATTATTTTTAATCAGAGCGCAGGTTTGATAGCCGTCCAGCCTGGGCATCATAATATCAACAAAAATGATATCGGGACGATGTTCAAGGATTTTTGACAGAGCTTCAAAACCGTCAACAGCCGTCACCACTTCACAACCGGATTTTTTTAACAGGGTTTCAGCAGTACGACGTATGGTTTTACTATCGTCAATGACCATGACTTTCAGGCCATCAAGAAGATTGGTATCAGATGTTCCCACTTATCCCCCAGCAAATTGCAGCAAAAATAAATTAAACTTAAACATAAAAAGTAGTTCTAATATTATGGTATTTTCCATTAAAGTTATACAGGCTAGTCTCCTGACATATCCATTGCTTATAGCCTTTCAAATGATTGATAAACGACTGAGGCCTTCCATGACTTGAGTGCTTGCAAAACACGCCTGCAAAACAACAGGCATAACACAATTGTGTGCATGCAAAGAGTACTTTTAGCACAACTTTAGCCGGTATTCCACATAGATTAATGGCTTTTTTAACAAAACTGTGTAACACATTATAAAACAAGGAATATTTTTTATTATCTATTGACAACAGTATGCTTTTCTTATACCAAAAAGCCTTAACAAACAGGCTTTTGTTAACAATTAGAGCTTAAACTATTTATAAAAAGTACATCATAAAAATAAAAAACAACCTTAAGGCTGACCCGGCTATTAATAAAAAAGTATAGTGCAAAATTTATAAATTACCTATAAAAATTACTTTGTGCTATAAATTCCTTTTTACATGAGACTGTGTACGGTTAAAATAGACCAACAAAATCCCGTATGACTCTCGCATAAGTCTCGCATAAACTAAGGAATAGCTATGACCATCCGCCTTGGCATTGTAATGGATCCCATTGCAGCCATTAACACCAGAAAAGACAGCAGTTTCGCCATGCTGCTTGAGGCACAGAAACGCGGCTATGAAATCCATTATATGGAAATGTCCAGTCTGTTTATTCAGGATAATACGGCCTGGGCCAGTAGCCGCCGACTGCAGCTCGAAGACGCCCCTGACAACTGGTATCGTTTTTTATCCAAAGCACAGAACCTGGAACTGGCTGAGCTGGATGTGATTTTAATGCGCAAGGACCCGCCTTTTGATATGGAATACATTTATGCCACCTATATCCTGGAACTGGCTGAGCAGCAGGGCAGCCTGATTGTCAACCGGCCACGCTCCCTGCGGGACGCTAATGAAAAACTGTTTACCCTGCAGTTTCCACAATGCACTGTTCCCACCCTGGTCAGTCGCAATAAGGATCAGTTCAAACAGTTTTTACTGCAGTATAAAGATATTATTATCAAACCTCTTGGAGGCATGGGTGGTCATTCCATTTTCCGGGTTATGGAAAATGATCCGAATTTAAATGTTATTCTGGAAACCGTGACCCGCCATGGCACTGAATATATTATGGCCCAGCGTTTTATCCCTGAAATTACCCAGGGTGACAAGCGAATTTTAATTATCAACGGTACCCCGGTGGATTATGCTCTGGCCCGTATCCCACCAGAAGGGGAAACCCGTGGCAATCTGGCGGCCGGGGGCAGCGGTGTGGGCATACCCTTAACTGAACGGGATTACTGGCTTTGTGAACAGGTGGCTCCCTGTCTAAAGCAGATGGGTCTGCTGTTTGTCGGTATGGATGTTATTGGTGATTATGTCACTGAAATCAATGTCACCAGCCCGACCTGTATACGTGAACTGGATAAACTGTATGATCTGAATATCAGCGCCCTGCTGATGGATGAGATTGAACAGAAACTGGCTCATTAATGTCTGGTCCCAATACTGATAAATTACCTGGCAAAGTACTTGTTTTTTGCCGTACAAGCCTCTTGATTATCTGTGTTCTGCTACTGCCTGCTGCCTGCCATCAGGCTCCTTCCGCTAAACTTTACCAGCAGCAGTTATTTGCCTTCGGCACCCTGATTGATATCAGCCTTATTACCGACCAGCCTGAACAGGCACAGGCCGCCATTAATGCCGTCAGCCATGAATTTGACCGGCTGCACCGGCTCTGGCATCCCTGGCAGGGCGGTGAACTGGCCTCGGTAAATCGTCAACTGCCTTCTTTACAGGCCATTCCCGTTTCTAAGGAACTGGCCAACTTAATTCCACAAAGCAGTCAGCTGTCAGAACAAAGTAATGGCCTGTTTAACCCGGCCATTGGCAAACTTATCCGGCTCTGGCAGTTTGATAAACTGGAAGATGAAAAGTTTAACTTTTCCCTGCCTGATCCCCGAAAAATACAGAAAATCGTGAAAAGTCATCCCCGAATGAATGATTTAAAACTGACACACACAGCAGATAACACTTATTTTCTGCAATCGGATAATCCTGCTGTCAGCCTGGATTTTGGTGCCTATGCCAAGGGCGTGGCCATTGAAAAAATGCTCGCCATTCTTAAACGCTATCATATTAATAATGCCCTGATTAATGCCGGAGGCGATTTAAAAGCCATTGGCTCCAAAGCCCTGGCCGGCACCTCAACCTCCTGGCATATCGGCATTAAAAACCCTCAGAATACACTGGATCCGGCCCAGCCTGCTATTCTGGCCGCCATTGATCTGCATAATGGCGAAGCCCTGTTTAGCTCCGGTGATTATGAACGGTTTTTTACCTTCAATAATCATCACTATCATCATATTATTGATCCCCGCACGGGTTATCCCGGTCAGGGTGTCAGGGCGGTGACCATTCTGGATACTGATGCTGGGCAAGCCGATGCTGCAGCCACGGCCATTTTTCTGGCCGGCCCTGAACTTGCCCTGGATATTGCACGAAAAATGGGTATAAAACACCTGTTGATTATGGCTTCAGATAACCGTCTTTATATTTCCCCTGACATGGCCGCCCGTCTACAGCTCAGGGTTGATTATCCGGTCGTTATACTAAAGGATAAAAAACACGTTTCTGCTGCACAGCAGAATAATACTGCAAACCAGAAATAACTCTTGAAATGAAGCCCGACCAGCAAACATTATCCAGTACTTTCAGACTCCGTTTAAACAGTGCTGACCTGGTTATTCTGGTTCTGACTATCGTACTGCTGTTCTGGGTGTATAATCGCCTGTGGTTTAACCAGTCCAGCGGCAAGGCGGATTACCTGGTGGTACAGATTGATACTCAGGCACCACTTCAGTATCCGCTGAATCAGAACCGGCTGCTGGAACTGGATGGGCGCAGAGGCAAAAGTATTATTGAAATCAGTCAGGGTAAGGCACGCTTTATTCACTCTTCCTGCCGGAACCAGTTTTGCGTATTTCACGGCTGGTTAAGCACTCCAGGCGATACCACGGCCTGTCTGCCTAACCGCATCAGTATTGCAGTAAAAAGTAATTCCGGGAATGGCACGGAACCCTTTGATGCCCTGGCAGGAGAGCACTAATGCAGTTGCATTTTACCACCCGCCATGACGATCACCGTATTGCCCTGCTGGCCGCCCTGGCCATAAGCATTCATATTATTGAATCCGCTTTTCCCAGTCCTCTGCCCGGCATCAAGCCCGGCCTGGCCAATGTGATCACCTTATTCTGTTTTATCCGTTACGGCTGGCAGACCGCCCTGCAGGTCAGCCTGCTGCGGGTGCTGATCAGCAGTCTGTTGCTGGGTTCCTTTCTCTCACCGACTTTTTTACTTAGCCTGTCAGGCGCTCTGCTGAGCCTGGCCAGTCTTATCATTGTTCAATGGCCTTTTAGACAACACTTACAATATCAGCCCACGGCAGTCGGCTATGCGCTGATTGCCTCTGTCAGTCATATCTGCGGCCAGTTTCTGGTGGCCTGGTACTTTTTTATCCCTCATCCCGGATTATTCAAACTATTACCGGTTTTCATAACTTTTGCCGTGCTACTTGGTTTGCTAAGCGGTATAATTACCCAGTTATTAATAAAGACTAATACCGCCAGGGCCTGAATAGTTTTAATCTATGGCACATATAAAACCGCCTTATCTGCAATCCCGAACACAGCATAACGAAATTCTGCTTACTGCATTTTTTATTACTGTGCTGGTGCATGCGGCTATTATCTTTGGTGTCAGCTTCCATATGCCTGACCCACCCAAACCCCGTACCAGTCAGACCCTGGATATTGTTCTGGTTAAAACCAAAGCAGAAAAAGCTCCTGAAAACCCTGATTTTCTGGCTCAGGCCGATCAGATCGGCGGCGGCAATGTCAAACACAAAACCCGTCCAACCAGTAAAAACCCCGGTGAAACCCCCAGCGAAGGTAATTTTGTTAAGGACAAACCTTCTGTTGCTCCCGCTCCGGAACCGATAAAGCCCAAAAAGAAATCCATATTGTCCGTTAATAAACCGGCCAGAAAGAAAGCACCTAAGCTGGTTAAAAAGAAAAAGCCGATACCTAAAAACAAACCGGACCTGGTGGCCGATTATGTAGCGGATCTGCAGAAGCAAATTGTGGATATGGAAGCCGAACTGGACGAACAGCAGAAAATGTATGCCAAACGTCCCAAAGCTACTTATATTACTGCGTCCACCCGGCGCACACCGGACGCCATGTATCTGAAAGCCTGGACCAGAAAAATTGAACGTTTCGGAAATCTCAACTATCCTGATGAGGCAAGACGTCAGAAACTGGAAGGGCAGCTGATCCTGACCGTGGCACTGAGTCCTGATGGCAATATTATTAATGTTAAAATCAGCAAATCCTCCGGCCATAAGGTTCTGGATGATGCCGCACGACGTATTGTTGAACTGGCAGCCCCGTTTGCCAAAGTACCCAAAGATGTTTTACAGGGTAATAATCGTCTGGTTATTACCCGAACCTGGCAGTTTTCTCATGGTTCGGGAAACCGTTTTTCTTATAAATAATGTAACTACTCAGTATGAATTAAAGTAACGTAGAGTGAATGGCTGTAGGTACTGGATTTACAGGGTTTTGAAAACATGGATGTTTTCACAAAGCGATACATGGAGGTACTTGAGCGCCCCTGGAAATTCAGTACCTGCAGACAGTCACGGTCAGATACACTGAATAGTTACTAAATAATCAAGCAAGGCAGCTTAATATCTAATGAACCTGACCAATCATTTAATTATTGCCATGCCGGGACTGATGGATCCAATGTTTGAAAAATCCGTGAGTTTTATCTGTCAGCATACCGAAAAAGGCGCCATGGGACTGACCATCAACCGCCCTGTTGAAGTATCCTTTGGTAAATTACTCAAGCAGCTGGATATTCCAGTAAAAACTCAGACTTTATCCGAACACTTTGCAGGCATTCCGGTTTATCTGGGTGGCCCGGTGGATACTGAACATGGTTTTGTCCTGCATTCCAGTGAAAACCGTTCTGCCAGCTGGGGACAGTCTCTGAAAATCAATGACAAACTCTCCCTCAGCTCTTCCAAAGATATCCTGCAGGCCATTGCGGATGGTGAGGGCCCGGACAACTTTCTGGTCACCCTGGGCTATGCCGGCTGGAGCGAGGGACAGATTGAACGGGAAATGCAGGAAAACTCCTGGCTTAATGTCCCTGCGGACAATGATATCCTGTTTAATACCCCGTCTGAACAACGCTGGGAAAGGGCCGCCGAAAAACTGGGTATTGATATCCATTTAATCTCCGGTGACATTGGTCATGCCTGAGCAGAGTACTGATTACCCACCTCACAGCACCTTTCTGGGTTTTGACTACAGCAGCAATAAAATAGGCATAGCCGTCGGCCAGCGCCTGACCAATACCGCCACTCCCCTGACCACTCTGATCTCACACCAGAAACGCATTGACTGGGACGGCATTGAACAGCTTATCAGGCAGTGGCATCCGACAGCCCTGGTGATTGGTCTGCCCCTGACCATGGACGGCGAAGAACAGGAAACCACCAGGGCTGTAAAAATTTTTGGCAATCAGCTCAATGAGCGGTACAATCTTCCCGTACACTATATGGATGAACGCCTGACCTCCCGTGAAGCCAGCGAAATGCTGGGCTATGACGGCATTACTTCCCCCCGGCGTAAAAGCAGACCGGGAAAAAAAGTAAAAAAACATCAGCAACAGGGACATGATATTGACCAGGTGGCCGCTCAGCTGATTTTACAGGGCTGGCTGAATAGTTTTTAAAAGCTGACAACAGGCAGGTTTATATTTTTTAGTAATTGTTTACCTCTGAGTATCAGGGAAGGGGTATGGCTTGATGAAGTTTCGGAGACAGGACGTCGACGAAAAGCCTCCATGGATGGATTGACGGCGTCTTCAGCAAGCCATACCCCTTCCCTGATACGGACTAGCGACAAAAACACCAATAACTGGATATAATTTAATGACCCACTCTGAAATGAACCTTAATCTGGAACAGCTGCTGGAGCAGATGTATACCGGGATCAGCCAGAAGCTGCAAAATCTGGATCCTGAGGATGTGGTCATGATCGGCATCCACACCGGCGGTTTCTGGATTGCCGAAAAAATTTATCAGCGCCTCAACCTGCCCACCCCGCTGGGCAGCCTGAATATCTCCTTTTATCGTGATGACTTCACCAAGATCGGCCTGCATCCCGAGGTAAAGCCCTCACAACTGCCTGCCGGACTGGATGATAAACACATTATCCTGATTGACGATGTCCTGTTTACCGGCCGCACCATTCGCGCCGCACTTAACGAAATTTTTGACTACGGCCGACCGGCCTCTGTGACTCTGGCCGTACTGCTGGATCGGGGCGAACGTGAACTTCCGATCTGTGCTGAAATTACCGGTCAGAAAATCAGCCTAAAGCCTGATCAGCAAGTCAAGCTGACCGGGCCTGAGCCATTGCAGCTGACCCTGGTAGAAAAACCTGTTGAGAACCTTACATGATCACCAAAAATATACAGCTTGACGAACAGGGACGACTCAAGCATTTTCTTTCCATAGAAGGCTTTAAGCGCCAGCATCTGATCAGTATTCTCGATGCAGCTGAACCTTTTGCCAATGTTCAGGAACAGGCCGTTAAAAAAGTACCACTGCTGCGGGGCAAAACCATTGTCAACCTGTTTTTTGAAGCCAGTACCCGTACCCGAACTACCTTTGAATTAGCTGCCAAACGCCTGTCAGCCGATGTTCTGAATATTAATATTAATACCTCTGCCACCAAAAAGGGCGAAAGCCTGCTGGATATGCTGCATAACCTGGAGTCCATGCACTGCGACATGTTTGTGGTACGTCATAATCAGAGCGGGGCGGCACATTTTATTGCTCAGCATGTGTCACCACACATCAGTGTTATTAATGCCGGAGACGGCTGCCATTCCCACCCCTCCCAGGCCATGCTGGATATGTTTACCATTCGCCGGCACAAAAAAGACTTTGCCAATTTAAAAGTCGTTATTGTCGGCGATATTCTGCATTCCCGTGTGGCCCGTTCAGAAATGCATGCACTCACTACCCTGGGAGTCAGTGAAATCCGGGTAGTGGGACCAAAAACCCTGATCCCCACTGGTATTGATACTTTTGGGGTACATGTTTATCACAACCTGCAGGAAGCCCTGGTGGATGCCGATGTGATCATTATGCTGCGCCTGCAGAAAGAACGCATGCAGGGTGCCTTATTGCCCAGTGAAGGCGAATATTATCAGCACTACGGCCTGACTGAAAAAAAACTGGCTTATGCCAAACCTGATGCCATAGTAATGCACCCCGGACCTATTAACCGCGGCGTTGAAATTGCCTCCAGTATTGCAGACGGACCACAGTCGGTGATTCTCGAACAGGTCACCAATGGTATCGCCATACGCATGGCGGTCATGTCTCAGGCTCTGGGTCCAGGAGGCAGTGACAGCAGCCGAACAGGAGTAAATGCCTGATGCCTGACAACCATTTACTTAGTCTGGCGCGCCAGAGTGAACAACTGGATATCAGTATTATTAACGGCCGTATTATTGATCCGGCCAACCAGATTGATAGCCATACCGATATCCATATTCAGAACGGTAAAATCCTGGCCCTGGGCCAGGCACCGGATGGATTTAAAGCCCAGAAAGTTATTGATGCCACCGATAGATTAGTCTGCCCCGGCCTGGTGGATATGCGGGTACGACTGCGTGAACCCGGTTTTGAAACCAAGGGCACTATCGCTTCAGAAACCCGTGCCGCAGCTGCCGGCGGTGTTACCTCACTGTGCTGCCCGCCGGATACTAATCCCATTATCGACAATGCCGCCATGGTCAAGCTGATCCGTCTTAAAGCCGCCACTGAAGGTGTAGCCAAGGTCTATACCCTCAGTGCACTGACCCAGCAGCTGAAAGGGGAAAAACTCAGTGAAATGCGTGAACTGAAAGATGCCGGTTGTGTAGGCACCACCAATGCACTGACCCCTGTTAAAAGCACCCTGATTATGCGCCGGGCACTGGAATATGCGGCCAGCCATAATATTACCGTATTCATTCACCCCTTTGATCCCTGGCTCAGTGACGGCTGTGCTCATGAAGGCGTAGTCAGTACCCGCCTGGGGCTGGCCGGTATTCCAGAGAGTGCTGAAACCATCGCCATTGCCCGGGATTTACAGCTGATTGAACTGATTGGCGGCCGGGTCCATTTCTGCCAGCTATCCAGTGCCGGTTCTATCCAGCTGATACGTCAGGCTCAGGAAGCCGGCCTGCCGGTAACGGCCGATGTGACGGCCCATCACCTGCACCTGACTGAAATGGATATCGGCTTTTTTGACAGCAACTGCCATGTACTGCCACCACTGAGAACCCAGCGTGATATGGAAGCCCTGCGTCATGGCGTGCAGTCTGATATATTGAGCTGCATTGTCTCCGACCACCAGCCTCATGACAGTGATGCCAAGCTGGCTCCCTTTGCTGAAACGGAACCGGGGATCAGCGGGATTGAAACTTTATTACCCCTGGCATTAAAACTAATCGACAGTCAGAATATGTCCTTAATGGAAGTCATATCCCGGCTGACCATTCAGCCGGCCAGAATTCTTAATATTGCAGAAGGGACACTCAGCACCGGGCAGGATGCCGATATCTGTATTTTTGATCCTGAAGCTTACTGGCGGGTTGAAAAGGAAAAGTTTTTAAGCAAAGGTAAAAATACCCCGTTTCATGGCTGGGAGCTAAAGGGACAGGTGGAATACACTATAAAAACCGGAGAGATTGTATTCTCCAGAAAGTAGTGCGAACAGAGATGCCCGCAATACCATGTTTGAGATATAGACACTGAAAACTACAGTGAAAAACCACCACTTCCCCGATCTTCCCGGGTATCAGTAAAACTGACCCCCGCCAGAGAGGAGCCCATGGATTCAGAAGCTTCCTCATCCCCCAGTTTAATCATCAGACGCAGATCATTGGGTGAATCCGCATGATGCAGGGCATCTTCATAGGTAATGGCTTCCGAGCGATACAGATCATACAGGGCCTGGTCAAAGGTCTGCATACCTTCTTCCCGGGATTTTTTCATCACTTCTTTTAATTTGTGGATTTCACCGTCACGAATATAATCAGACACCAGCGGTGTATTTAACAGGATTTCAACCGCAGCACGACGTCCCTTGCCATCCGGGGTCGGGATAAGCTGCTGCGCCACAAATGCCCGCATATTCAGAGATAAATCCATTAACAACTGCGGCTTACGCTCTTCCGGGAAAAAGTTAATAATCCGATCCAGTGCCTGGTTAGCATTATTAGCGTGCAGGGTTGCCAGACATAAATGTCCGGTTTCAGCAAAGGCAATGGCATGGTCCATAGTTTCCCGGGTACGGATTTCACCAATCAGAATAACATCCGGAGCCTGACGTAAGGTATTTTTTAATGCCACTTCAAAAGAGTCCGTATCAATACCCACTTCCCTCTGAGTGATCAGACAGCCGTCGTGGTTATGCACAAATTCAATAGGATCTTCAATGGTAATAATATGACCACTGCCGTTCTTATTTCGATAACCGATCATGGAAGCCAGAGAAGTAGATTTACCCGAACCAGTAGCACCAACAAAAATAACCAGTCCCCGCTTGGTCATGGCCAGATCCTTAATGGTTTCCGGCAGGCGTAATTCCTGGTAAGTCGGTATAGTCGTTTCAATACGCCTGAGCACCATGCCTACCTGGCTGCGCTGCATAAAAGCACTGACACGAAAACGGCCGACACCGGAACGGCTGATAGCAAAGTTACACTCATGCTCGGCCTCAAACTGAGCCCGCTGTTTATCATTCATAATCCCTGTCACAATCTGATGTGCCTGAGTTGAATTGAGCGATTTCTTAGTCACCGGCGAAATTTTACCATTCACCTTCATAGCCGGCGGTGTACCGACTGTAATAAATAAATCTGATGCTTTTTTATGCACCATTAATTTTAATAATGAATCAAAATCCATTCTTTATTCCTTAAATTAGAGCAATAGCAACGATTCAGTGTACCTGACCGTGATTGTCTGCAGGTACTGTATTTCGGGGACGTTCAAGTACCTCCATGTATCGGTTTAGAACTTTTCAAAACTTGTTTTTGTAAAAAGTTCTTATCCTGGCGATTGTGAAAACATCCATGTTTTCAAAACCCCGTAAATACAGTACCTACAACCAATCACTCTACTGTTCACTAATTGAAGCTGAGTAGTTACGAGCAATAAACCTGTTACCTGAAACCTTACAGGAAGTCATCTTTATTTGCAGAATAGGTCTGTGCATCCGCTTTGGAAATCAGCCCCTGAGCTAATAAAGTTTTTAAACACTGATCCAGAGTCTGCATACCAATACCCTGCCCGGTCTGAATAGCCGAATACATCTGTGCCACTTTTCCTTCCCGGATCAGGTTTCGAATGGCCGGAGTACCAATCATAATTTCATGAGCGGCAATACGTCCTCCGCCATTTTTCTTTAACAGTGACTGAGAAATAACCGCCCGCAGAGATTCTGATAACATGGCCCGCACCATGTCTTTTTCTGCCGCCGGAAACACATCAATAATACGGTCAATGGTTTTAGCTGCTGAACTGGTGTGCAGCGTACCAAATACCAGGTGACCGGTTTCTGCTGCGGTCAGCGCCAGGCGAATAGTTTCCAGGTCACGCAGTTCCCCTACCAGAATAATGTCCGGGTCTTCACGCAGGGCTGAACGTAACGCTTCATTAAATCCCAGGGTATCCCGGTGAACCTCACGCTGGTTAACCAGGCATTTTTTACTTTCATGTACAAATTCGATGGGGTCTTCTACCGTCAGAATATGTTCATAAATGGTATTATTCAGATGATCCATCATGGCGGCCAGGGTGGTGGATTTACCGGAACCGGTAGGCCCGGTAACCAGCACAATCCCGCGCTTGTTTTCACAGATATCTTTAAAAATGGCTGGACAACCCAGCTCTTCCAGAGACAGCACATTGGATGGAATAGTACGAAATACCGCCCCAGCACCACGGTTCTGGTTAAAGGCATTAACACGAAAACGTGCCAGACCCGGCACTTCAAAGGAAAAGTCGGTTTCCAGGAATTCCTCGAAATCCTTCCTTTGTTTATCGTTCATAATATCGTACACCATATCATGAACTTCACGATGTTCCAGGGGAGGGACGTTAATCCGCCGAATATCACCGTCAACACGGATCATGGGCGGCAGTCCTGCGGACAGATGTAAGTCCGAGGCATTGTTTTTGGTACTAAAGGCAAGCAGTTCTGTAATATCCATAATTCTTCGCTATATAATAGTCGTTCACTGTATAATGATTTATTATTCCAGACTACTCAGGCGTAATATTTACAATACTCTGAGTGTTTATAGTTATTTTTCAAATATCAGTATAGACCATAATGAGCAATTCTTTAAACCAACTTGATCACATTAATTACCGGATTGAGCAGGCTCTGGAAAAAAGCCATCGTTCTGCAGCTGCCCAGGCGGACAAAAATGTGCTTTTACTGGCCGTCAGCAAACGCCATCCCCTGGAAAAAATACTGGCGCTTTATAAACAGGGACAGCGGGATTTTGGGGAAAGTTATGTTCAGGAAGCTCTGCAGAAAATACAGCAGTGCCCTTATAAAGATATTATCTGGCATTTTATTGGCCCCATACAGTCCAATAAAACCCGTGATATTGCCGAGCATTTCCAGTGGGTACATTCCGTTGACCGTTTGAAAATTGCCCAACGCCTCAGTGCCCAGCGTCCGGAAAATTTACCTGACTTGAATATCTGTCTGCAGATCAACATCAGCGAAGAACCGCAAAAATCCGGTTTTTCACCCACAGAAGTATTTAATGCTCTTGAGAATATCATTAATCTGCCCCATTTAAAGATACGGGGTCTGATGGCTATACCCAGACCCGAAAGTGAGTTTAAACTGCAGCGTATTCCTTTTCGCCGGTTAAACGAACTGATGCATAAACTGAACGAACAGTTTAAACTTAGTATGGATACCTTATCTATGGGTATGTCCGGGGATCTGGAAGCAGCGATTGCAGAAGGAGCCACTATTGTGCGTATTGGGACAGCTTTGTTTGGCCCAAGGGAAACTTAAATTTACCATGAGTTCAGGAAACGACTTTAAAACAGAGCTAATAATAGATGATTAATAAAAAAATTGGTTTTATCGGTGCCGGTAATATGGCTTATAGTCTGATAGGCGGTTTAACATCCAACGGTGTCGCCGGTGAAAACATCTGGGTCAGCGATCCCAATGCTGAGCAAACCGCTCAGTTAACGGAACAGTTTAAACTGAATATCGCACAGAATAATTCGGAACTGGTTAAAGCCACCGATGTAGTGGTGCTGGCCGTCAAGCCTCAGCAATTATCAGCTGTATGTCAGGAGATCAGTGAACAGGCACAGGCACAGACACCCCTGTTTATCTCTATTGCAGCCGGGGTCTTATGTCAGGATATTGAACGCTGGCTGGGTTCCCAAAGCGGTAAAGAACCGGCGCTGGTTCGCTGTATGCCCAATACGCCGGCACTGGTGCAAAGCGGTGCAACCGCACTGTTTGCCAATAGCCAGGTCAGTGATGAACAGCGTATTCTGGCCGAGTCCATACTACGTGCAGTGGGCCTGACCTTATGGCTGGAGCAGGAAGAAGCTATGCATGCCGTAACAGCCCTGTCCGGCAGCGGCCCGGCATATATTTTCCTGGTGATTGAAGCCCTGGAAAAAGCCGGAATACAACTGGGACTGGATAAAAAAACCGCCCATTTGCTGGCCCTGCAAACCGCTTTTGGTGCTTCTAAAATGGCCCTGGAAAGCGAGGACAGCGCCGAAGTTTTAAGAACAAAGGTAACCTCACCTGGCGGCACCACCGAACGAGCCATTGGAATTTTGCAGGATGGGCAACTGGAAGCCCTGTTTTTAAAAGCCCTGCAGGGTGCCCAGACTCGTTCCCGGGAACTGGCCGAAATGCTGGGCTCAGAAGATAAATGAGACTATTTTTTAACCGGGAAATATACAGGAAACAATAAATGGATAACTTTTTTCTTAATGCAGGCAGCTATCTGATCAGCACCCTTTTCGGCCTGTATATTATTATTGTCCTGCTGCGTTTTTTATTACAGGTAGTGCGTGCCGATTTTTATAATCCCCTGTCTCAGTTTATTGTTAAAGCCACCAGCCCGGTATTAAACCCTATGCGCCGGGTTATTCCCGGCATGTTCGGCCTGGATGTTTCATCCCTTATCCTCGCCTATGTCCTGCAGTTTATCGAAAACCTGCTGTTATTTGCCATCAAGGGCATTTCAGTTAACCCGGTGTTCCTGCTGTGGCATAGTATCGGCTCATTGCTGACCCTGGTGCTGTATATTTACTTTTTTGCTATTATTGTGCAGATCATTATCAGTTGGGTCAGTCCTGGCACCTATAATCCAGCTACTGCACTTATTTATCATATTACCGAACCAGTCATGCGCCCTGCCCGAAAAATTCTGCCGCCTTTTTCCGGCCTGGATTTATCACCGATCCTGGTCTTTATTGCACTTAATTTATTACTGATGCTGGTGCCCGCCATTTTTGGTTAAACCTGAATAAATCAGTTGAAGCAATTAATACGGAGAATAGATGCACATTTCCGGTTAACATTTATCATAAGGTCAGATTTTTCTTACTCGACTTCTTATTTCTGTCATATTTATTTCACAAATAGACATCTATCACAATTTTACTGCTTATTTTTTTCCTCTATCTGCTATTCTTAACGGGATAGAAAACGGAATGGGAATAACACCATGACAAATGAAAACTTTTTCGATAATATCCATGCCTATGGAAAATGGAAAAGTGACCTGGTAAAAGCCATAGAAAATTTTCAGGACTGGCTGGACACCACGGGTCTGGAAGACAGCGAACAAAGTCTTAAAATTTATGAAACCCTGCAGACCATTAAGCACGATCGAATTACCCTGGCCTTTGTTGGTGAGTTTTCCCGCGGTAAAACCGAACTGATTAATGCCATCTTTTTCTCCCAGTTTAAACGCCGTCTGCTGGCCAGTGAAGCCGGCCGCACCACCATGTGCCCGACTGAACTGTTTTTTGATGTCGATGAACCCAAACCCTATATGCGTCTGCTGCCCATTGAAAGCCGCCTGGAAGACAGCAGCATTACAGAACAGAAACAGCACCTGGTGAACTGGACCCATATTCAGCTGGATGTCACCTCTCCCGACAGCATGGCCAGTTCCTTTGCCCAGATCACTAATACCAAAAAAGTCAAAGCCCGCGAAGCCAAACGCCTGGGCCTGTATGATATTATTACTGATGACAACGGCACGGAGCTGGCGGAAGATGCCACAGTGGAAATTCCCATGTGGCGCCATGCCCTGATTAATTTTCCGCACCCTTTTCTGGAACAGGGTCTGTGCATACTGGACACACCCGGACTGAACTCTCTGGGTAATGAACCAGAACTGACCATTAATATGCTGCCCAATGCCCAGGCCGCTATTTTTGTACTTGCAGCGGATACCGGTGTAACCCGTTCTGATATGGACATCTGGCGCCGGCACCTGAAAAGCTTCCGCCGCAATAATAACAACGGACTGGTAGTAGCCCTTAATAAAATTGATACTCTGTGGGATGAATTAAAAACCACCCATGAAATCAAAGGCAGCATTCACAGAATGTGTTCAGAAACGGCCAAAACACTGAATATTGACAAACGGCGGGTATTTGCCATTTCCGCCCAGAAAGGCCTGATTGCAAGAGTTAAACATGATGCCCAGTTACTGAAAGACAGTAACCTGGAAGCCATGGAGAATGTCCTGTCCAATGAAATTCTGCCGCAGAAAGAACAGCTGGTTCGTAATACTCTGATCACCGATATTAATGAAATGATGCAGACTTCCAAGGGTATTCTGCTGACCCAGTTTAATTCCAGAAAAAAATCCATTGAAAATCTTAGGGGCCTGAGCGGTAAAAATGAGAATATAATTCAACGCCTGCTGGAAAAAACCCGGGAAGAACAGGCAGTTTATCACCGCAATGCCGAAGCATTGCAGTCCAGCCGTCAAATTCTTTCCGGACAGCATAACCGCCTTAAATCCATTATCGATCTGGATCGGCTGGATAAACAGGTTAATGATGCCCGAAACCATATGAAAGGCAGCTGGACCACCACCGGCATGAAAAAAGCCATGAAAGCCCTGTTTGATGATATCAGTGCCACCATGCAGGAAGCCGCCAAACAGACAGAGCTGACCAATCGACTGGTTAAGTCCATCTATAACCGCTTTCAGAACCAGAATGAACAAACCAACATTAAGCCTAAACTGTTTTCTATTGCCTCCTATAAGCAGGAAATAGAAACACTCTACGAAGATGCCGAAGAATACCGTACCAGTGTGTATTCCACCATGACAGAGCAGAGTTTTGTCATTAAGAAATTCTTTATTTCCCTGGTCAGCCGGGCACGCAATATTTATTACCAGCTTAATAAAGATGCTGATGACTGGGGCCGCCGAGCCCTGACCCCACTGATACGCCATGTAAAAGCCCATAAAAAAGAACTGCAGACCCGCCTGGATCAACTGAAAAAAGCCGGCCAGTCCAGAGACAGTATCAGTGAAAAAGTCATGTCCCTGAAAAAAGAAGCCAAGGTTCTGCAGAAATACCTGGTGGATATTAATAAAATGCTCACTACTGTTAACAGCCCCATGCCGGTCGTTATCCAGAAGAAAAATATCCCCAATAATGTGACCGCAATTCGCAGCCAGGCTGGTTCGTAATCATCTATGATCGGCCTTATTCAACGGGTTCTCTGGGCAAAAGTCGAGGTGGACGGGCAGATTATCGGCCAGATTGGGCAGGGGCTGCTGGCCCTGATTGGTATGCAGAGAGACGACCAGACTATACAGGCAGACAAACTGCTGCATAAACTGCTCAATTATCGTATTTTTGCCGATGATGATGATAAAATGAATCTCAGTGTCAGGGATATTCAGGGCGGTTTATTATTAGTACCGCAATTTACCCTGGCAGCCGATACCCGCAAAGGCATGCGCCCCAGTTTCAGCTGCGCCAAGCCGCCGGCCGAAGCCGAACAGCTGTTTGACTACCTGCTGAACCAGGCACAAAACCAGTATCCCCATATTCAGGCAGGAAAGTTTGGTGCTGATATGCAGGTGTCTCTGCTGAATGACGGGCCGGTTACTTTTTCTTTAAATATTTAGTGAGATCTAAATCTAAATGCTGCAACATAATAAATTTCTGCAACTGGGCATTATTGTTCTACTTAGCACCTTGCTGCTGGCCTGCACACCGCCCAAACCCAAAACCCCTATGGCTGTAGCAGAAGCTTTCTGGCATGCCGCTCTGGCCGGCGATATTGACACGGCAAAACAATACCTGACTCCGGACAGCCGGGATAATTTTAAAATTATTCTGCAAAGCAGCAAGGATTATGTCGAACTGGGCGAACAGAGTATTTCTGCACAACGGGCTGAAATATTAACCCAGCTGGTACAGCATCAAAGCGATCAGAATAAAGCCCGTCGTACCGCCTTAAGAACCATTCTGGTCAATCAGCAGGGGCACTGGCTGGTGGACTTTAACCAAACCCGGGATTCCATGCTGGGTACTGAGTTGCAGTCAGCTCTGGAACAGTTCTCTAAAACCATGCGCGAAACCATTGATAAAGGTGTACAGATAATGGGTGAGTCCATGAAAAAAGAGCTGGAACAAATGGAAAAGTCCATGCAGGAACTCAATCAGGAACTGGACAGGGAAATGCAGAAAGAGCTGGAACAGCAGAAGCTGGAAAAAAATAACAACACCCCGGCCTCACCCGATACTCAGGAACCACCCAAAACAACCACTTTATAAGCCTGGCATGGGTTTCTGAGCAACCAGCATGGCCTCATTTCTAATGCCTTTACTGGTATTGCCTAATAAGCCTTCTTCCCGATAATAACGCAGGATCAGCGGTGCAAACAGCCGCTGCAGTTCATTAACTTTTAAACGGTACTGGGGATTTTTCGGCCCGGATTCCTGTTCATTAAGTTCCGGCAATACTTCCTGAGTAAAGGTCTGATAAAAAATCAGGCCGCCGGGCTTTAAAGCCTCAATTAAGTCAGGCACCAGATCCCGTACCAGAAAACGGCTGACCAGAATAACATCAAAGCTGTCTGCATTCAGAAGGGTACTGCTGACATCGCATTGCCGGGTGTGGATGGTCAAATGACGTTCCCTGGCAAACTCCTTAACTTTTTCAATAGCCGCATCGGATATATCCCAGGCGTGGCTGTCATAACCCAATTCAGCCAGACGCAGGGCATTACCACCCAGACCGCAGGCCAGATCCAGCGACCTGCCCTGGCCGCTGAGCAGATGCTGGTTCAACTCCAGGACATCAATCACCTGGTTAGGCACATGCACATTCTGATACCGCTCATTCCATTTATTCCTGGCTTCTACCATTATCGTCTCCAGAAAGAAGGGGTGAGAATAACCAGCAGGGTAAAAATTTCCAGCCGTCCCAGCAGCATGGCAAAACACAGTACCCATTTGGAAAAGTCATTAACCCCCTGATAATTAGCACCAACATCACCCAGTCCCGGTCCCAGGTTATTCAGACAGGCGGCCAGAGCCGAAAATGCCGTGACCTGGTCCAGTCCGCTGGCCATTAACAGCAGCATCATAATACTGAAACTGGCTACATAGAGGGCAAAAAATCCCCAGATGGCATTACTGACATTTTCCGACATGGCCTTGCCACCAATTTTAACGGGGATCTGGGCACTGGGATGGATAAGGCGAAAAATTTCTCTCAACCCCTGTTTAAATAACAGGATAAAACGAATCACTTTCATGCCGCCACCGGTCGAACCGGCACAACCACCGACAAAACTGATAAACAGTAACATAACCGGCAGAAAGCCCGGCCAGTTATAATAATCTGCGGTGGTAAAGCCGGCCGTTGTGCCAATGGAAATGGTCTGAAAAATACCATGGTGCAGGGCATCGCCCCAGCTTTCAAAAGTTGAGGAGTAATGCAGATACAGAACCGATATGGCTGAAGCCGTAGCCAGGATCATCAGATAAACCTTAAACTCCACATCATAAAAATAGTGTTTGATACTGCGCATACGCAAAGCACTAAAATGCAGGGCAAAATTAATACCGGCAATCAGCATAAAAAAACCGGCAATCATTTCAATCAGTTTATTATCAAAGTAGCCGATAGACGCATCATGGGTGGAAAAGCCACCAATGGCCACCGTGGAAAAGCTGTGCCCGATGGCATCAAACAGAGTCATACCCGCAGCCCAGTAGGCCAGTGCGCAACTGATAGTCATTCCCAGATAAATATACCAGAGCGCCTTGGCGGTTTCAGTGATCCTGGGGGTCAGTTTATTATCTTTAATGGGACCCGGTGTTTCCGCCCGGTATAATTGCATACCCCCAATCCCCAGCATGGGCAGAACCGCCACCGCAAGTACAATAATACCCATACCACCCAGCCATTGCAGTTGCTGACGATAATACAAAATGGATTTGGGCAGCTCATCCAGACCAGTAAATACCGTGGCTCCGGTGGTGGTCAGGGCGGAAATGGATTCAAACAGGGCATCGGTAAAACTGGCGTCCAGACTGTGTGACAAATAAAGCGGCAGGGAACCAACCAGGCCGAAGACAAACCAGAACAGCACCACCACCACAAAACCATCACGGATTCTGAGCTCCTTACGCATATTACGCACCGGCAGCCAGATAAACAGGCCAGACAGTAATATCACCAGGAAGGCGTGAATAAAGGCATTAATTTCTGTGTCCTGATACCAGAGCGACACCACAATGGGCGGGATCACCGTGGTACTGAAGACCATTAGCAGCAGGCCGACAATACGTAAAATAACAAGGGGTTGCATATATGCTCTACAGCCTAGATAAAGGTAACAGCCACCTGGAAAAGTCGCTCCACATCAATAATATGACGCTTGTCCACCAGAAACAGAATAACGTGATCATCCGATTCTATTACCGTATCATGATGCACAATAATCACCTCGCCATTACGTACAATGGCACCAATGGTGGTACCCGGTGGCAGTGGAATATCTTCCACCGCACGCCCTACTACTTTGGAGGTTTTTTTATCCCCATGAGCAATGGCTTCAATGGCTTCTGCCGCACCTTTGCGCAGTGAGTGCACCATTTCTACATCACCGCGGCGCACATGGGCCAGCAGACTGCCGATAGTGGCTTCCTGAGGAGAAATAGCGATATCAATTTCACCGCTTTCCACCAGGTCCACATAGGCGGCCCGGTTAATCAGCGCCATCACCTTGCGTGCTCCCAGACGCTTGGCCAGCAGGGCCGACATAATATTAGCCTCATCATCATTAGTCAGGGCACAGAACACATCGGTGCCTTCAATATTTTCTTCGATCAGCAGGTCTTCATCAGACACATCACCGAGCAGCACAATGGTTTTTTCCAGCTCTTCGGACAGCATACGGGCATTGGCCGGGCTATGGTCAATGATTTTTACGTGCAGCCGCCCTTCCAGGGTTCGCGCCAGACGCTGACCGATATTACCGCCGCCGGCAATCATAATGCGTTTAAAGGGCTTGTCCACCCTACGCAGTTCTGACATGACCTTACGGGTATTACGCCGATCCACAATAAAGAATACTTCATCATTTTCTTCAATAATGGTATCCCCCTTGGGAATGATGGGTCGTCCCTTGCGGTAAATAGCGGCCACCCGGGTATCAATATTGGGCATATGTTTGCGGATTTCCTGCAGTTCATGGCCTAACAGGGGGCCGCCCTTAAAGGCCCGTACCGCCACCAGTTGTACCTGTCCTCCGGCAAAATCCAGCACTTGCAGGGCGCCAGGGTATTCAATCAGACGCTTGATATAATCAGTCACCAGCTGTTCCGGACTGATCAGCACATCCACGGGTAAGGCATCATTAGTAAACAGCTCAGGATGGATCAGGTACTGGTTGGAGCGTACCCGGGCAATTTTGGTGGGGGTATGGAAAATGGTATAGGCCACCTGGCAGGCAATCATATTGGTTTCGTCACTATTGGTGACAGCAATCAGCATATCGGCATCATCACAACCGGCTTTGAGAAGGATATTGGGATGTGATCCCTTGCCCCTGACCGTTCGGATATCCAGCCGGTCCTGCAGCACGCCTAATCGGCGGCCGTCCACATCTACAACAGTTATATCATTATCTTCACTGGCCAGATTTTCAGCCAGTGAAGAGCCGACCTGTCCGGCACCTAAAATCAGAATTTTCATTATGCTTGTCTATATATAATTAGCTGTACGAATAGTTACGGTAACCAGCCAATAGCACTGACCGTAACCAGTCTTTATTTTGTTTTTGCCACAATTTTTTTGGCATCAATACCCAGAGATTTCATTTTACGATATAAATGGGTACGTTCGACACCTGCCAGTTGGGCTACTTTACCCACACTGCCGCCAACTTCAATTAATTTCTCTTCCAGGTAAGCCTTTTCAAACATTTCCCGGGCTTCTTTTAAGGGGTGATCAAACAGGCTCTGCAGGACATCACTGCCGGAACTGTCCGATGCGCCCAGGCCAAATTCCCCGCCGGAGCTTTGGTATTTCTGTGCCAGCTGCTGTTCAACTTCTTCCAGAGAAATAGTTTCTTCATCAGACACAATTAACAGGCGCTGCACCATGTTTTTCAGTTCCAGCAGATTACCCGGCCAGGTGTAATTGCGCAAACGGTTTAAAGCGGCAATTGAAAAATTGCGGTAATTAAACTGTTCCTTCTGCACAAAACGATCCCGATAATAATTCAGCAGTTCGGGGACATCCTCGCAATGTTCCCGCAGAGGCGGTACTTTAACCTGAAGTACATTAAGCTGAAAATACAGTTCAGATTTAAACCTGTCTTCCTTAACCAGCTGTTCCAGGGAATAATGGGTGGCCGTAATGATCCGACAGTTCAGGGTAATGGCTTCGGTTCCGCCCATGCGGTGAAAACGCCCGGTTTCCAGGGTACTGAGCAGCCGGCCCTGGGTTGCCGGGTCCATATCGCCAATATCATCAATATACAAAGTACCCTTACTGGCCTGTTCCAGCAGTCCATAGTAAATCCTGCCGTCCTGCTCCGAACCAAACAGTTCCCGTGCTGAATTTTCCGGATCCAGTGTCGCTACACCCAGTTCTATATAGGGTTGATCCGCCCGGGGACTTAAACGATGCAGCAGTCTGGAATACTTGCTTTTCCCGCTGCCCGGTTCACCTACAAACAGCACCCGGCTGTCATGCTGGGCTATCTGTTCTATCTCCCGGCGCAGTTCCTGATTAACCTTGCTTTTGCCTACCGGCTCATCAACAGACAACAGCTGATGGCGCATATCCTGGTTTTCCTTATCCAGTTTATAGGCTTCCAGGGCATGTTCTACGGTGAGCAGCAGCTTGGCCAGTGACAGTGGTTTTTCCAGAAAATCATAGGCACCCAGACGGGTAGCCTCAACCGCCGTTTCCACAGTACCGTGTCCGGACATCATAATAACCGGAAAACGGCTGGTATCATCACTTTCATACCATTCTTTTAATAAGCTGATACCGTCAATATCCGGCATCCAGATATCCAGCAGCACCAGATCCGGTGTTCTTTTCTGAACCATTTCCCGGGCCTGCTGGCCGTTTTCGGCAATCTCAACTTCATAACCTTCATCCTGCAGGATCTCCTGCACCAGTTCCCGGATATCCGGTTCATCATCAACAACAAGTATATAGGCAGATGCCATTTTATTTCCTCAAGTACCAGATTTTTTAATTTTTAAACAGCAGGCAATCTTATCACAACTCTGGCGCCACCCTGCGGCGCATTTTCTGCCAGAATTGAACCGCCGTGTTCTTCAATAATCTTTTTCACAATAGCCAGTCCCAGTCCCGTCCCCTTGGGCTTATTGGTTACATAAGGGTCAAAGATATTGGCCAGCATATCCTCCGGAAAACCGGGGCCGTTATCCATCAGCTCCAGTACGCACCAGTTTTGTTTGTTCAGTTCTTCCAGGTGGGTTTTAACCTGCAGAATAATTTTTTCATTATCCCCGGCAGCTTCCATGGCATTTTTAATCAGGTTATGAAAAACCTGCCGCAAACGCCCCTGGTCCACTTCCACCAGAGTTCCGCCAATCTCCAGTTCCTGTTTTATCGTCAGTTTATCGCTGCCGCGGTACAAATCAACCACTTCCATCAATAAACTTTCAATATCCAGGGTCTGCATTTTCAGTTCAGGCATTTTAGCGTATTCTGAAAAAGCTTTAACCATTTCTTTCATACTGTCCACCTGGTGAATAATGGTGGAGGTCAGACGGTCCATGGTTTCGGCATCTTTTTCATCCATGGTTTTCAGGTATTTATGACGGATCCGCTCAGCCGATAACTGAATAGGCGTCAGTGGATTTTTAATCTCATGAGCCAGACGACGGGCCACTTCGCCCCATGCCGCATCTCTCTGAGCCTGCACCAGTGAAGTGACATTTTCTATAACAATCACATAACCGCCATCCGCCAGAGCCGTGCCTCTGCAGAGCAGGTTTTTACGGCCATCGGCTTCTATCAGGGTGATTTCTTCACTCCAGTGTTTTACCCGGTTCTGAACAGAGCTCATTATCCAGCGCACCAGGGTTTCCAGTTCCGGCTTTTCTCTGGCCAGCTGAAACAGGGACTTACCCAGATATTCATTGACATTAATACCCAGAATAACACTGGCTTCAGGATTGCTGGTGCGGATCTCCTTGTTTTCTGACAGACTGATAATTCCGGAGGACAGGTTGCTCAGCACAACTTCCAGATAGTCCCGCTGACGTTTGGCCTGTTCATGACTTTCTTCCAGGGCATTATGGGTCTGGGACAGGCGGCGCACCATTTTGTTAAAAGACTGGATTAACAGGCCAAAGTCATCATCATTTAACAGGGGTATGGGCTTGTGGTACTCCCCTTCCGCCACCGCCTTGGTGCCTTCGGCCAGATCGCGGATAGGTTCGGCAATACGACGGGCAGAAAAGAATGCTGCCCAGACGGCACTTAAAATACCCAGCAGCAGCACCAGCGACAGTGTCAGGGTAAAACTGATTTTAAGGGGCTTACGCAGATAGACCAGCCCTTTGTATTCGGAATAGGCCTGCTGCACACTGGCCGCCAGCCGGTGCTGCCGCTCGCTGATGGGAGACAGTGCCTGCAGGATCAGATAGTCTTTTTCATTATAGGGGATACGCACCAGCACCCGGATGGTCCGACTGGAATCATCATCCAGATCCAGCACCACATGATCCCGCCCCTGCTGCAGAGGCAGCAACAGGTCTGAACTGGGCAGATCGGGCACAAAGTCCCCCTCTTCCACCGAGCTGGAACCCAGCACCCGGCCTCTTGAGGTCATCAATGTCACTTCATCCACACCGCTTTTTTCGCGGATTTCACTCAGTGAAACCACGGTCAGGGTGGTCAGATCTTTAAGGGTTTCATCGGTCAGCCGGCGAATTTGCCTCAACAGACTTTTTTTGCGTTCATCAACCGCTGAGCGGCTCAGGGTCAGCGCATCTTCCAGGGCCTTTTCCACGGTCACATCAAACCAGCTGTCAATACTACGGTTAATAAACTGAATGGAAAAGGTATAAACCACCAGAGCCGGTAAAATGGCCAGGGAGACAAAGATAATAACCATGCGTAAAGTCAGCCGGGCACCAGCCACATGCTGGCGCAGCTGGCGCAGTAAACGCCAGGCCTGGCGGGCAATCAGGAATACCAGCATCACCAGAATAACCAGGTTGACCGCCAGCAGCAGGTAATACAACTGCTGGAACTGTTCCGCATCCATGGAGGCACTGTTGATCATGCGTAATGAAAACAGCAGTAATATCACCAGAATAAAAATGGCCAGCGGGCCGCTGAATACCTTGCGTATCATGGCTGTGCCTCTACGGGTTCTTTGAGATCGACCTGACTGTTAGCTGATTTTTGTTTCAGGTTCTGAATAAGCACCGGCCAGCGTGACCAGTTACTTTCCAGCCGCCAGGCCGGTAACAGAGCCGCAATCTGGCGCAGTGCCGGAGGCAGATGGTTAATGTCCAGCAGGGTATGGATCTGTACATAATAGGTCTGGTCAGGTTTAAGCAGCTGTTTTTCTATCAGATGAGCGCCACGAATGGTACCCAGGACCTGCAGGGCTTCCTCCCGGCTGTTAAAGCTGTAGCGATCCTGGGTAGCCAGATTTCTGACCACATGCACATTGGTCAATGGATGGTAAGCCAGTTCAAACAGTTGCAGGGATTCCTTAATAATGACATCCGGCCACCATTTTCGCTGACGATACACCTGCACTTCTACGGCAATAGTCAGAGGAATACCGTTTTCCAGCGCCTCAATAACTTCACTGGAAAAATTCATGCTCAGATCCGCATCAATAAGAACATGATCACTCTGAGCATAGGTTTTAACTGAATTAACGCTGAACATCTGCTGTTCCGTGTATTGCGGCAGCACATTAAAAATCACAAAAATTGCAACAGAGCCCATAACACCCAGCAAAAACAGGGCGAAAAACTGGTATCTGGCACTGCGTTTTTTGCTCTTCACCTGTTCTGGCTCAGCAGATTGTGCAACCACTGTACTGTTCATAACCGCTTAAGTACACCTTGCATCGGGTTCATTAAACTATTTTTCCTGTTTTTCAAGTAAGGCATAATAAAAACCATCCATGCACTGTTCACCGGGCAGAATCTGCCGACCGACAGGCATGGCATGACCCCATTTTCCAGAAAGGCTTATTTCCCGTACATCATCAAGGGTTTGACTATTGTGTTCTAAAAATTGTTCAATCTGCCGATCATTTTCTTCTCTGAGTATAGAGCATGTGGCATAAAGCAAACGTCCGCCAGGTTTAAGCATGGCCCACAGGTTATTAAGGATTTCTGCCTGTAATTTAACCAGGGCTGGAATATCGCTGTCCCGTCTTAATACCTTGATATCAGGATGACGCCGGATAACCCCTGTGGCTGAACAGGGCGCGTCCAGTAAAATACGCTCAAAGTATTGCCCGTCCCACCAGTCCCTGTGGCTGGCATCCGCAGACACCAGCTGTAGCTTCTGCGCATCCATATTCAAGCGCTGACGGCTTTCTGCCACCCTGACCAGACGTTGTTCACTGACATCCAGTGCCAGCAGAGACTGCAGTTCCGGCTGAGTATCCATTATATGCAGAGTTTTACCGCCCGGTGCGGCACAGGCATCCAGAACTCGCTGCCCGGGCTGTACATCCAGCAGCACAGCAGCCAGTTGTGCCGCTCCATCCTGGATCGATACCCGTCCCTGTTTAAATCCCGGTAATTGTTCTACCGCACGGGGATTATCCAGCACCAGAGTGTGAGAGTAAATCTCACTTTGATAAAAACCAGTGTGCTGTTCCTGCAGACGTTGTTTGTAAGCTGAAATTCTCTCACTATGAGCCACTCTCAGAGTCATGGGAGGACGCTGATTTCCGGCCTGCAGAATTTCCTGTACAGTCACCGAAGCCTCCGGCCAGACGGTTTTCTGCCAGGACTGCTTGATACGGCGGATAAGCCATTCCGGATAGGCATACTGAGTTTCCCATGAGGCATCCAGATGACTGAGCAGTGTTTCCTGTTCTCTTAAAAAACGCCTTAAAACGGCATTAACCAGACCTTTAGCCCAGTTCTGCTGCACATCAGCACAGGTATTGACTGTTTCCTTGACCACTGCATAATCTGCCTTGTCCAGATACAGCAGCTGATACAGGCCGGTCAGGAGCACATAATGAATAATTTTTTTCCGGCCTTTAAGCGGCCTGTCAAGCATCTGCTGCAATAGTGCATTAAGGCGGAAAAACCAGCGCAGGGAACCATAAGCAATTTCCTGCACCAGCGGGCGCTGCTGCTCAGGAAGCGGCGGCAGATACTGAGGCAGCAGAGTGGCCAGGGACTGGCCGGATTGTGCACACTCATAAACCACCCATGCGGCGGTACTTCTGGGAGTCGTTTTAAAACCGTCCGGGAGCATGGAGTTCAGAACTGCACACCCAGCAGACTCTGGCCATTAATAAAATCTTTAACCATAATGCGTTTTTTACCGGGCATCTGCAGTTCCAGTACTCTGACCAGCCCGCCTCTGGCCAGAATATCAATACCAACGGCCGATTCTGCCAGCACTTTACCAAATGAGGCTGGATCCTGTGGAGTATCATTCTCCAGGGGCAGCAAACGCGCCTGCCAGAGGCGTAGAGACTTACCGTTATAATCGGTATAAGCCACCGGCCAGCTGTTAAATGCCTGAATTTTTCTTACAATAAGGGCCGCATCTTCATGCTGCCAGTCTATACGGGCTTCCTGCTTGTCCAGTTTACGGGCATAGGTGGCCTGACTGTCATCCTGGGGCTGCAGCTGCAGCCGGTTGGCCATAATGTCCTCCAGAGTCTGCAGCAGGGCAGCTGCCCCCAGGCCGGCCAGTTTGTTATGCAAAGAGCTGCCGGTATCTTCCTGGGTAATATCACAGGTTTTAATATTAAGCATATCTCCGGTGTCCAGCCCCTGATCCATCTGCATAATAGTAACTCCGCTCTTGCTGTCTCCGGCAAGGATAGCTCTTTGAATGGGCGCAGCACCGCGCCAGCGCGGCAGGATTGATGCATGAATATTCAGACAGCCATATTTTGGTGCCTGCAGCACGGCCTGGGGAAGTATTAAGCCATAAGCCACAACCACCATAACATCCGCCTGTAGGGCATTAAGCTGCTGCTGGCTCGCCTCATCTTTCAGGCTGACAGGCTGAAAAACCGGAATATCATGCTCAACGGCCAGGGCTTTAACCGGACTGGCGGTTAATTTACGGCCTCTGCCCGCCGGACGATCAGGCTGAGTATAAACCGCAATAACTTCATGTTCAGAATCCAGCAATGTATTCAGAGCAACCGCCGCAAATTCAGGCGTACCGGCAAAAATAATTTTCAAGTTTAATCCTTTTACATTTTCTGGCGCTGATGTTTTTCCAGTTTTTTGCGGATCCGTTCCCGCTTAAGACGGGACAGATAATCAACAAACAATTTCCCATACAGGTGATCAATCTCATGCTGAACGCATACTGCCAGCAAACCATCGGCAGACAGTTCCTGCTGTTCTCCCTGTTTATCCAGGTAACGTACTACAACGGACTCTGCCCGTTCAACTTCTGCATAGGTATCCGGTACAGAGAGGCAGCCTTCATCCATTTTTTCCTTGCCGCTATGATCAATAATTTCCGGATTGATCAGACACAGAGGCTGATTTTTTTCTTCTGAAATATCAATAACAATGATCTGCTCATGCACATTAACCTGGGTTGCAGCCAGACCAATACCCGGTGCGGCATACATGGTTTCCAGCATATCGTCTATCAGCTTATGGTGTTCAGCTGTAATATCTGCAACCGGCCTCGCTCTGGTACGCAGACGTTCATCAGGAAAATGTAGAATTTCCAGTAATGCCATAATTTAAAAATCTCACACTAATACAATACAATGGATAATGAGGTTTTATCAGGCAAAATGCCTGAAACAAATGACGATTCTATCAAAAAATACAACTTTGATGATATAAAAAGTGTTAACCAGGTTGGTAATTTTTATGAAAACACTTTATATTTAATAAAAAACATTATAAATTCAAGCTAATTTGTGGATTTTATTCACAAATTTTCATTTTTATGCCATTTTTTTACGCAAATTTTATGGTTTTATCGCCAAGTCTTTACTAGAATTACAGGAACCATCATGGGGGAACCTGATTTGTCAGATGGTCTGGGGCTACAGTCCCGTATAATATTTAGTATATTAAAAGTATCCAATGAATTTAGGGATTCATATGAAAAATAATAAAACTACGCTGTCAATGCTGTCCATAATCTTCTTTATGCTTATGACAGGTTTTACCAGCCTGGCTCTGGCAGGCTCTTCACCGCAAGATGCCGAGGAAATTGAGCTTAAACCGGGGCATCCGCAACAATACACCGTTGTTAAAGGGGATACTTTATGGGACATTTCAGGTAAATTTCTGAAAAAACCCTGGTACTGGCCTGAAATCTGGCAGATGAATCAGCAGATTGAAAACCCCCACCTGATTTATCCCGGCGATGTGCTAACCCTGGTTTATATTGATGGCAAGCCCTATATCAGACATCATCGTGGTAAGCGCACAGTTAAGCTAAGCCCCCAAACCCGTGTGGAAGATCTGGGACAGGCTATTCCTACTATCCCGCTGGATATTATTTCTCCATACCTGACCAGCAACCGGATCATCGGTGTTCATGAATATACCTCTGCCCCCTATATTGTCGGCATTAACGAAGGCTTACTCTCCGCCGGTGCTGACAATAAAGTTTATGTCATGGGAATGGATAAAAATATTCCCCCCGGCAGCCGTCATGCCGTATACCGTACCGGTGGTACCTACAGAGACCCGGCCGATCCTAAAAAGATCCTGGGGCATGAAGCTGTTTATGTCGGTGAAGGCACTCTTGAGCGCGCAGGCAGCCCTGAGCACAGAAACAGCCCAGCCACTTTATATATTCAAAAATCCAAAGCCGAAATCCTGAAAGGCTATCGTGTACTCCCGGTTAGTACTGATACTATTGTTGATACCAGCTTTATTCCAAAACCTTCCCGTGCTCAGCATCCTGGCCGAATTATCGGAGTCTTAACCAGCGGTATTCAGCCTGGAGTTAAAATGGTCGGAGCACTGGACGTGGTGATTGTTGATATGGGCGTTGCCGACGGAATCGAAAAAGGTGATGTATTCAATATCTACAAGAAGGGTTCAGTCGTAAAAGACAAAATGCACTACAATAACCAGATTAAACTGCCTGATGAAATCAACGGCACTCTGATGGTTTTCAGACCTTTTAAACACCTGAGTTATGCCCTGGTTATGGAAGCCCAGAGCGCCTTATCTGTGGGCGACGTTATCCATTCGCCTTTCTTTGAGGAATAGGCCTGACACAAAAACAATATATCCGTGCCTCAATGCGAGTTCAACGGCACGGATTTATAAGCCGCCTGAATAACCATGGATGATTTGTCCTATCTGCTTGCTCTGCACAGTGCTCCCCGCATAGGCAGCACAACACTTAACCAGCTCTGTGCATTACCCTGCTCACTGTCCAGCCTGTTTGAAACACCGGAAATTTTAACCACATTTGAGCTTAAAAAATCCCAGCTTGAAACCATTCGGGAAGCCCTTAGGACCCCCGACTGGAAAACCGTAGAACAAACGCTCAAATGGGCCGAAGCTGAAGAAAATCATATCCTGCTGTTATCCCATAAAGACTACCCTGAATTATTAAAGCAAATCCATTCACCCCCGCCTCTGCTATTTGTTAAAGGCCATTTGTCCGTTTTAGGTGATATTCAACTGGCCATGGTTGGCAGCCGCAACCCGGGCGTTGACGGCAGTGAAACCGCCTGGCAGTTTGCCCATCATCTGGCACAGCACGGCATGGTGATCACTAGCGGTATGGCTCTGGGCATAGACACTCAAAGTCACAAAGGGGCCCTGGCAGCCGGTGGCCGCAGTATTGCGGTAGCCGGCACCGGCCTGAACCGTATTTACCCGGCACGTAATAAAGAGCTGGCCTGGCAACTCATTGAACAGGGTGCCATTATTTCTGAATACCCGCTGGAAACCGGCCCGCTTAAGGCAAATTTTCCTCAACGCAACCGGATCATCAGCGGCCTGAGTGTCGGCACCCTGGTGGTTGAGGCGGCTTTAAAAAGCGGCTCACTGATCACAGCCAGAGAAGCCCTGGAACAGGGGCGTGAGGTCTTTGCCATTCCTGGGTCTATACATAATCCCTTATCCCGCGGCTGCCATCAACTCATTAAAGCCGGAGCCAAGCTGGTTGAAACAGCGGATGATATTGTGGAAGAACTGGCCAGTTTAATGCTTGCCTCACATATGCCCGACCAGCCTGAACTGTTTAACACCACAAAGGAAGCACCAATACCGGAACCCGATCCCTTACTTCCCAAGGTGCAGCAGCAGATCCTGAAAAATATCGGCTACTCCCCCGTTGCCGTGGATCAGGTTATTGAACGCTCCGGCCTCAATGCCGCAGATGTCAATGCCAACCTGGTACTGCTGGAAATCAATGATTATATTCAGTCCCATCCCGGCAATATGGTTTCACTTAAAGCCCGCTAAAGCTCACCGGCCCTTAATTCTCTTTAAGTTCTTCAGCATAATTATTAATGGAAAAATCAGCATCCTGGATCAGAATGCTTTTACTTCCTTCCACTGTTCTAATCCTTTACAATAGGAGCAGTTTAATAAACCATTGGGACAGACCTGTATACACCATGAAAACAGAAGTACTTGATATTTTAATGTATCTTTTTGAAACCTATCTGGATGATGATGATTCCACCATCCCCAGTGAAAAAAGCATCCGCAAGGAACTGAGCAAAATTGGTTTTCAGGATACCAAGGTCACTCAGGCGTTTGACTGGCTGGACGATCTGGCAGTACTGAAAGAAAGCTATGAAGAAATAAGTGCTCTGGAAAGTAACAGCATTCGTCTGTACAGCCCTATGGAAACAGACAAATTTGATATCCAGGCCAGAGGTATTCTAATGGATCTGGTGGAATTAACAGTGATCAGCCCTGGCCAGCGTGAAATTATTATTGATAAGGCACTGGCACTGGATATCCCCCATATTGATGCCGAACAGATGAAATGGGTGGTACTGATGGTACTGTTTAATCTGCCTGATTCTGCCGGCTCTTTTACCTGGCTGCAGGATTTACTCTACGAAGAATCCCCCAGCATTCATTAATATATGTCCTGGAAAATACGCCAGGCCGCTCAAATTCTCAGAAAAGGCGGCCTGATTGCTTATCCCACCGAAGCCGTTTACGGCCTGGGCTGTCTGGCTCATTTTCATAACACCATTGAACGTTTATTGAAAATTAAGCAACGCCCCGCAGAAAAAGGTCTGATCCTGCTGGCCTCAGACTTGTCCCAACTGGATGACTATATCCAGCCCCCGCCCCCGGATATTCTGGCCAAAGTACGATACACCTGGCCGGGCCCCATCACCTGGCTATTTCCCGCCAGGGAACATGTACCCGAGCTAATCACTGGTAAGCACGACTCCATTGCCGTGCGGATCTCTGCCCATCCTGTTGTCAATGAATTATGCCGGCGCAGCCAGGCACCATTAATTTCAACCAGCGCCAATCTCAGCGGTAAACATATGGCTTATTCGGCTTTTGAGGTACGCAGACAGTTCGATAATCAACTGGATTATATTTTAAATGCCCCCCTGGGCAGACAGGATAAACCTTCAAAGATTATTGATGCGTTAAGCGGGCAGGTTATCAGAAGTTAAAGCTGGGCCCAAATTACTTAAGCCATTTACCCATTTTCTCTTTTGCTTGAGTATAATTAAATGTTCGATTATCTGAAATTGCTTTTTCACCACACGATAATCCTTCAAGGATCTGCATTCGACTTTGCATCAGTTCATAATTTTTTACATCGACTAAATACGCTGATGGTTGTCCGTGTTCCGTGATTAAAACAGTTTTTTTGATTTCTTTGTCAACATAACTTCAATATAATAATTTTTCTTCTAAAATTCTTTCGATCCTGCAGGAGAGAAGCAGATGGTAAATATAAGCTTTAAAGAATACAAAGCCTGGGATGCGCCAATAAGAATATTCCATTGGATTAACTTCATATCTGTTATCAGTCTTATTTTTGTTGCACTGATAATGATGTACAAGAAGGAACTTGGGATATCTTCCATAGAGGCAAAAATAGCATTAAAGGAGCTCCATGTAATTATTGGCTATATCTTTGTGATAAATCTGCTTTGGCGGATTATTTGGGGTTTTATCGGCAGCAAATATGCGCAATGGGCTTATATTTTTCCTGGTAAGGGGTATATAAAAGAAGTACGAAGTTATATTAAGTCCATATCTGATGGCAATCCCAGACAATACATTGGGCATAATCCTCCAGGTCGTCTTGCAATATCAATAATTATGCTCCTGTTAATTTTTATTTCATTTTCAGGTTTAATTCGTGCTGGTACTGACATATATTACCCTCCTTTTGGTTCTTATATTACCCAATACATTGCCAGCCCTGGCGGGGATTCACAAAGTCTTGTACCCTACAACCCCAAAGGAACCGATGCAGAAAAAGTTAATCATTTAAAAAAAATAAAGAAACCTTTTGGAAAAATACACAAATATTCTGCTTATACTCTTATGTTAATTATCATTATTCATATAATCGCTGTTGTACGTACGGACATACGTGAAGGGGGCAGCATAATTACTGCTATGTTTACCGGAACAAAACTATTGAAAAAGAAGCCGGCTGACCTTGAACCATAAAAGGGAAAAATGACCCATCATCAAACATCTTATCCGGCCTGACGACAATGACCCCGGCCGATTGATTGATGAATAAAGATAATTATTTTAAGATTGATTTTTCAAAGATATTTTTTTTCTGACTTTTATTTAGTGGGTAGCCAATAAAAATACCTACTAAATTAAATACTTTTTAAAATTAATTGTTTTTCTCAACCAAAGTCAGATTTTCGATAATCCCGCCATCAAATACGGTAAACTGATCTTTCGTGCCAAACCGTAAAATGCCAGAGGAATACATCACATTATTGTTAAAATTGAAAATTAATGTCATGTAGTCTGGATGAGATTCTTCCAACCAGCGAATGACATACATCTTGTCTCCGATTTTACGAGAGCTATATGGCAAATCTTTATTGCCCTTTCCCTTTCTTGGTCCTGCAATCCACTTGTATTTTATTTTGCCATCATAAATCTCCAAATGTATCGCCATGCCAGTTTGATAGAAATAATCCATTGACGAGCCATCAAGAAGATGCTCCTGCAAAGGAATCTCTTCTGCCACAATATTTCCCACACAAAGATAAAGCGCAAATGCTACCAATAACATCATTTTTTTAATCATAATTTTCTCCTGTAAAATTGAAGGTATAACGTTTGAGCTAACGTGATGCAAAAAACAGAGCAGCGTTTTTTACGGTCAAGTTGAACAATTTATTATAGAACAACAGCAAATTTTCAGACACCCATCACAATATCTCATCACAAACAACCCCAACCATTAAACTCTCTGCCTTTATCGGTAGTTCACTTAAAGAAAACGGTATTGACTTTACACTCGCTGACTATCTGGAATTGGCTGACTGGACCGGTCGAATAGTCCGGGAAGATAAACGAGGCTATATCAAACCCACAACACCAGCCATACTGCAAAAATTACAACTGGATGAACAAACCTGGGTGGATACCGTTCGGGGATTTTCCAAAGGCTTTTATTCCTTTATTGGACCGGAACAGTAGTTAAAATCACTCTGCCAGAAACAGAACAGACACTGGGTTCGGGGCATTAATGCCTGCAGGAAATTGTTTAAGCTAAAACAATCCTGTCCTGCTCCACTTTAAACTAAATCCGTATTAGCTTATTTTCAACACCAGCATAATCATGCAGACTATCCCCTGTCCGGCATCTGAAATAGTTCTATTTACTTACTGCAATTTATTGCCATTTAGCAAATCTGCTTAAAAATAACGACAATTATATGGTTTTGTATAGCCATTTTTACTTGATACTGGCTCTTATCAGCTTTATAAATTCTTATTTTATGGGTGGCCAGTTCTACTTTACTTACCGATTTAGCTCGGCGCACTGGGTGTCTTCAATTGCCCTATTCAATTGCCCTAATGCTCGAAGCCGACAATCACCAGCGGTTACGATGGATGTATGAATTTTAATGAGCAGCATGAACTAAAAATAGGTCAGGTTGATTTGCTTTGTTGGACGAACCGCTATCGCGGAGAAAAGCAGTCCGTCATTCTAATTGGGTGTAACCTCATTAATTACCACTTACAGGAATAAGCCGGTAAATTGTGATCTCTTCAAATAACAGAGGTTACAATCTAATGAAAACACCAAATAACAAAGAATTCAAGAAAAAATACGACTTACATTGCAAGCATTTAAAACTCAAGGGCTTACAGCCAAAAACCATTGATGCCTATTCCCGTGCTATTCGTCGTATTGGTGAACATTTTAACGGCAATCTGGATGAATTGACGGAAACTCAGCTGATAGATTATTTTCACGAACTGCTGGAAAGATTATCCTGGAGTGCCGTCAAACTGGACTTATATGGTTTAAAATTCTTCTACATCCATGTTTTAAAGAAAAACTGGGTGGATATTCCCATTATCAAGCCGCCGAAGACCACTCGAATTCCTGATATTATTACCCCGGATGAAGTCAATCGCTTATTGATGTCGACTCACAAACTCAGTTACCGGGTATTTTTCTTTACCCTGTACAGCATGGGATTACGATTAGGTGAAGGACTACGTTTACAGGTGGGTGATATTGATGCAATAAATCACCGGGTTCATATTCGCAATGCAAAGGGTAACAAAGACCGCCTGGTTCCTTTGCCAGAGAACACCTTACAGGTTTTAAGACGTTTCTGGTTAATCCATCGTCATCCAACCTTCCTGTTTCCCAACCGTAAGTATGGCTTAAAAAATATCCACAAAGCCCGGACTCACCTTGACCGTGGCGGTGTACAGGTGGCCATGAAAACCGTTGTCGATGAACTGGGTATTAAGAAAAAAATATCCTGCCATTCGTTGCGTCATTGCTATGCCAGTCATTTGCTGGAGGCGGGTGTTGATATACTGGAGCTTCAGTCAATTCTGGGGCATGTAAGCGTCCTGACTACGGTTAAATATACACACTTAACCAGCAAAACAATACAATGTGCTGAGCAACAAATCAATGAATTAATGGATCGCTTTAGTCTTCGCTGGGGGAAAATCTCATGATCAGACTGGCTACCATTATTGAGCAATTTGAAGCCGATTTTATCCGGCAGTATCAACAGCAATTATTACCCAGCCATTTAAAAGCATTATCTGCCATGAAGATCTGCCGAACACAATACAGTCCCAGGATGTTGATGCACTGTCAGAGTTGTGAACATCAAACGATGGTTCCACACTCCTGTGGACACCGGCATTGTCCACATTGTCAGAACCATGAAAGTCAGCAATGGATTGAGCGGCAACTACAGAAACAGGTGCCCGCAGATTATTATATGATGACATTTACTTTACCGGCACAGTTGCGAACCCTGGCCTGGAAAAACCAGCGTCTGGTTTATAACTTAATGTTTGCCTGCGTTTGGGAGACCTTAAAAACCTTTAGTCTTAATGATAAAGCACTTGGAGGTATACCGGGAGCTGTGGCAGTTCTGCATACACATTCCAGAGAACTGAACTTTCATCCTCATACTCATATAGTCATGCCCGGTGCCACAATGGATAAAGTAAGTCGGTTATGGTCAAAAAAATCAGGTCAATATCTGTTTAGTCACAGGGCACTGGCAAAGGTCTTTCGGGCTAAACTATTACAGGCATTCTCAGAGAACGATTTGAGCTTGCCTGAGCAATATCCAGACCAATGGGTTGTGGATTGCCGGCATGTGGGTCAGGGCAATAAAGCACTGGTTTATTTAGGGCGCTATTTATACCGTGGTGTCATACAGGAAAAGGACATTGTATCCTGTCAGGACGGACAGGTGACTTTCCGTTATCAAAACAGTAAAACCAAAAAATATCAGAGCAAAACCGTTTCGGGTGTTCAGTTCCTGTGGTTGGTCTTGCAGCACATCCTGCCCGTAGGGTTTCGTCGGGCCAGAGAGTATGGCTTTCTCCATCACAATAGTAAAAAACTGATCCGGTTAATACAGTGGTTGTTTAAAATCAACCCTGCCCATTGGGTTGCTCACATCAGGGAAAGACCAGAAATGGTATGTCCTTGTTGTGGGGGAGTCATGACTGTGGTGAAAACCCGGATCGCTAATAGGATTTTTAATAAACCCGAGGTGGCCACATAAAGAAAAAGGTTTATTCTGCTCATGTAAGCTGATCCATTACAGTTTAAAATCATGATCTTGAGTGGTCAGGATGCCGCGTGTCTTGAAATCATTGAAATTCGGTGATTTCAAGGTAGGGTATGGTTGTTTATCAGGGTATCAGGTCTGTTTGAAAAATCAGTCCGGGATTTTTATCTTTTCAGGCTCAATTCGAAAAAAGCTATTTTCATAGCGACTACTTAAAATTCACCTTTGAATACCGGGTTCATCCAACAAACGGTTCAGATTGTGGTTCGTTCCTCACACAATCTAACCTTATTCGTTATGTGCATTTTACCTAATATATATAGTACTCTGTAATAATTTTATTTAGTACTTTATTGAATTCATTAGGTTTAACCTGTGCCACAAAATGACCAACACCAGAAATAAGAATTACACTTTTATGCAGTGCTTTTTCTTCTCCAGTTGGCGCTCCATTAATATTACGAAGTTTACTTGATTGATTATCAAGCTCAAAGGGAACATTCAATGCATTCCATCTAAAGATTTCATACATTGCACTAATACCCATGCTGGCGTTAGCAACATTCATTTGTTTTACGATTGAGGTTATTAACTCTTTATCTGCTTTTGGTGTAAACATTGAGCGAACTAATTGCTCAGATGTGCCTTTAAAATCATTTTCAAATGGTTTTACAAAACTACCAATCTCTTTTTCTGTCTTTGGATATTTGAATGGAGTATAAAACGTATCAACTCCGACAATACCAATTACTTTATCACCAAGTATTTTTGCAGCCTCAATTACTACTGGCCCACCCATTGAGTGTCCTACTAAAACAACGTTTTTACCATTAATTTTATTTACCACTGCTGCAACATCATTTCCAAATGCAGACATTGTGTATTCTTTGCGATTGCTATCAGATAAGCCATGGCCTGCTAAATCTAGCCATACAACCTTATATTTTGATGAAAAATACTCTATTTGTGGCCTCCAGAACTCATGATTACACGTCCAGCAATGAATAAAAACAACTGTAATATTACCTTTGCCGCTAACACCATAAGTGATGGAGCTTCCATCTGCTGAGGCTACGGTTGATATCCTTTCATTCCTAACATTCTGAGAGGGTGTGCACCCGGCAATAACTGTAATTATTGATATCACAATTAACGCTATCAATGTATTGTTGTGGATTTTCATGGTTTTCCCTTTTTGTTACTGGATAACTGCTTTCTGAATACGAGCTTTTTGCACTAACGCTGCTTTCAGCAGAGGGGGCGCGTTAGCGACTGCGTCCGCTGGAAGGTCTTGATACTAATTGAGCCTTCTCGCTTCATCACTCCGTCTCACGGTATGATGTAAAGGCAAATTTAAAAAAGGAGAAAACTCAAATGCAATTCTACACCAAAAAACATCAATATTATTGCGGCATAGAGCTTCATACTAAAATTATTTATATCTGCCTGCTTGATTCAGATGGAAAAGTACTGGAACATAAACAAACAAAGGCTAATCCAGATGCACTTATGACGGTCATAAAACCCTACATGGATGATCTGGTTATTACTGTTGAATGTATGTTTACCTGGTATTGGTTTTCCGATTTCTGTCATGAGCATAACATTAAATTTGTTCTTGGTCATGCCCTCTACATGAAGGCTATTCATGGAGGGAAAGCTGAAAACGATAAAATCGATTGACCGCCATGGATGGCGGAAATGCAGATAATGCAGGAGCAATTATCTGTCCTATAAAAGTGCCCTTGGGGTACCACCTAGCCTGACCCTGAATATAACTGGGGATTTTAAAGAAGCAGTCCCTTGATTAGGGCAATATCAGGTTAACCAATAAGTTTCCAGGACGATTGTTGTAAAACTTTTATGGGTAAACTCTCCATAAGACAACAACCCATTAGCCAAGCTATGTAAGTGATCCTCGTGTGTGTTTGTTTCAGTTTTATACTGAATACCACAGTGAATAGTAAGATAGGTCAATTAAATTGTTAAAGAACTAAAGAAAAAATATTATTTTTTCTTTACAATATCTTTTTGCCTGTTGACAGTTAAAGGCTCATATATGTTCGGCTTTTTTCTCATTCATCCTCCAGCACATTCATAGCGCCATGAATTACTGCCAACACATCTATTTGATCTGGCTTAATGTAGTAGATAATTCTGTATGGCCCTGAGAATACTTCTCTTATTTGATCAAAATCATATTCTGGTACTTTACGTCCTGATAATGGAAACGCTGCAATTTGCATTGATCTCTTTGTAATTCTATCAATTCTGCGCAATGTAGGCATAGATGGCATCCAATTGCGCCTCAGCGGTGTCCGTCCAGTTGACTTTCATTTGGGTAATCCATATTTCTTCCTTATTTCCGACACCTCTTTTGTTCTTCCTGCCTTGCTATCCTCGACGCCATTTTCTATGGCTTCACGTACGTATATTTCATGTATGAGGTCATCCCATGTGGCATTGGGGGGCAACTGGTCTACCAACTTATGGGCGTCTTCTTTTTCTAGCACCGTGCACATTTTCTACCTCCAATTAAATCAGTGACTTTCACTTTACCTTTCTAGCCGAACAGTATACTCAACCGCTTACACATTATTACCAATACTACTGTCGCATCTACTATGTTATTGGCCCGTTCAGGCTATTATTTTTTATAACTTCAAGGAGTGGATGTCTACTTTTTAAGGATGGCCAATAAACAATATCCCGGTTCAGGTTGTGGTTCGCTTTGCTCTCACAATCTAACTATATTCGTTAGCCGTATTTTCGCTCTCTACCTTCTCTAACTATATCTACTATTTCTGATGAACTTATTTCCAGATCAACTCCCTTTATATCAAGAGGTGATGTTTTTGGCTCAGCAGGTTTTAAATAAAATGATTCACCATCTCTTTTTTTTATGCATACAGCACCTTCCTTTTTAGCTTCTTCTAAAAGTGAGGCAAAGTGCTGTCTGGCTTCAGTAAAACTATATTCTCTCATTATTTCAGCTCCAGTATATTTATACCCATTTTTCCAGCCGTAATTTTTAACTGGTTATCAAGTGTAAGTAATGACGTGCTTGTCTGTTGAGCACATTGAATAAGATAAGCATCATAGGCATATATGCTTTGTGCATGTGATAATTCAAGTGTTTTTTCAAGCGACACATCAATGAACTTAATTGGGATTTTTTTGTATTCTTTAAGTGCTTTTTGTGCCAGCTTAATGCTTGATTTTTGCCTTTTGAACATTGCAGAGAAGGCATTACCTATTTCCCAATGGACAGATGCGGGCGCACAAAGAGAGTAGCCCTTTGTAATTTCTATGATTTTCTGTTTTGAAGCCTCATTACCAATGACGGCAATTAAGGCTGATGTGTCTATTGTAATATACATATAAATCCACCAACGATGTACATATGTACAATACTATATCACCTTCTCTGATTTGTACAGCTACCATCTTGTATTTATGCGTTGTGTGCTGTTTTACGTATAAATGCTAAAATGCATTACATTATGAGTAAAGGGTAAAAGGATCAGATCAGATCGTTCCATTACCAGGAGCATTATCTAAAAAATATCCAGATGCATCATGGATGCTTTAGGAGAGCAGGATTGGAAAATCATTTTTCGTAAGAGAGGCACAAAAAAGAGGACATAAAGTCCTCTTTTTTGTTTGGCGCGATTTTAAAACAGGGGGATGATTACATCATGCCGCCCATTCCTCCCATGCCGCCCATATCAGGTGCTGCTGGTCCGGCTTCCTGAGGGATTTCACTGACCATGGCTTCGGTCGTCAGCATCAGACCGGAGACTGAGGCGGCGTGCTGCA
>Ga0256831_1000055_pt1 | contig 53817 bp, 57 predicted proteins | sample 132544metaG_FD_189087 | JGI IMG/M metagenome (GOLD analysis project Ga0256831, IMG submission 189087) | Hydrothermal vent microbial communities from Lau Basin, Pacific Ocean - 132-544 | ecosystem: Environmental > Aquatic > Marine > Hydrothermal vents | place: Pacific Ocean: Lau Basin | collected...
AAAGCCCTCGTTCACAAGGTAGTAGCGGTAGGTCTTTGACCTCGCCCAGAACCGGGGATGGAACTCCTCGGGGACTTCGGAAACACCGAGAACCCATACATCCCGTAGGTGATGGTTTAAAACCTCCGGTCTGGCCAAATCGGCCCGCTCACTTGGAATAAACGAGACAACGTTGAAGAAAGCCGAAACCCCCCTGTCGGTTCGGGAGGCCCCCTTGAAGTCGTTCTCCTCGGGGCTTTCAACTATTTTGAGCTTCTTCAAAACGCGAATCAGCTCACCTTCAACCGTTCTCACGTCCGGTTGCCTCTGAAACCCATAGAAGGCGGTTCCATCGTACGCTATCCTGAGGGCAAGCTTCATGGTTGGCGCTTTGATGTGAAGTATAAAAAGCCTTCCCCGAATATTCGCCAACTTTTTTGGCCTTTGTAAAGTCAAAAATCGAACAGAGTACAAAACATTTTGCAAAAGGTTGATAAACACCGCCGGAAACATGAACACGGAGGTGAGAGAATGGAGGGAGTGTTCGACGCGGAGGTGCTCATAAGCATCGTGAACTTTGAGCTTATGTGCATCGGTTTGGAGAAAAGGGCAAAGGAGGATTAAAGGTACGGCTCGGTGTAGAGTGGCCTTAAAAACACCTCAAAGCCCGCAACGGGCATCTCGATTCCCCACTTTTCCAGGACAGCTGGGTGCACTTCACCGATGACGCCGATGGTTTCTCCGTTCACGATTATCCTCCCAGCCCTTCCTGGAATGAAGCTCGGGTGCTCGATTTCCTCCAGCTCGTAAGTGAAGCCAAGGTGGCGCATCACGCTGTCAAGGATTTCCTTCGCATCGGTGAAGGTGACCCTCGCCTGGGCCAGAACAACGGCAAGCTTGCTTTCGCTTACGGTCTTGGTTTCCCTGCTCTCATCTATGAGCGTCGCCTTTCCAACCTCAAAGAGCCTCTGCGGGTATTCCTCATGGGTGTTCTGACTCAGGAAGTCGAGGAGGCTCGGGAGGAGCCAGTTCCTGAGGGCAGACCACTTCGGGCTTATCGGGTTTTCAATCTCGACAAGCTCGGCTGGAGGATTGTTGAAGTAGTCCTTTCCGTATTCAAGGTTCATCTTTTCGTATTGCGCCTCCCTGTTGGTCAGGTTAAAGGTCATGACCTCCTGAAGGCCGAAGCCCACCATGAGTTCTCTCACAGCATCTTCAAACTCGACGAACTTGTCGCCCTTTCCTTGGACTGCAAGCTTCGGCTCCTCAGGTTCAATCTCGTTGTAGCCGTATGCTATCAGGACATCCTCCAAAACGTCCCTCGCGTGCATTATGTCGTCGCGGAAGGCTGGATAGAGGAGCTCTGCCTTTCCGCCTTCAAGCTTGACCTCGTACATCATCCTCTCAAGGAGGTCCCTGATTTCTTCGTCGCTCAGCTCAAGACCAGAAAGCTTTCTTATGTAGTCCAGCTCAACCTCGAAGGGCTTTGGAGTTAGGTTCGGTGTTTCAATTTCAAAGTCCGGATAAACGACCTTCACGCTCTTTATCTTTCCACCGCGCTCAGCTAAAGCAGTAACGACAACATTTAGAGCCAGCATGACCTTGTTCAAATCCCATCCCGTGACGTCAACGAAAACATTCCGGGTTTCGGTCGTTACCCTGCCAGTCACCTCGGAGTTGATAATGGGTGGCATGGATAGGACTTTACCTTCGCTGTCAACGAGGAGCGGGTAATACGGCTTGTCTCTGATGAGGTGCCCGTACTCCTTTCCTTTCTCGTGCTTCTCAAGGATTTCCTCAAGGGTAAGCTCCTCGGTGAAGCCGAGGGGTATGAATTTTTCGGTCTTGTTCGCTGCTCTGTAATAAATCGGTGGCTTCACCTTGTCAAAGTCGAAGATGCCAATCGCTACCTCCCTTCTACGCCTTCCAAAGGTCAGTGCCACCTTCTCCTGAAGGTTTATCATCTGCTTTAACGCCTCTTCATCGAGGTGAAGGCCTTCAACTATGGCATAGACACCGTAGGGCCTTATGTCCCTCAGCTTCTCGTCCACGTAAACCACAACGTCGCTTTTTTCAACTTCATACTTTGGCAGGCCCTTTTCCATTCCGAGCGCCCACTTTATCTGCCTCGCTATTCCCTCTGCACTCCACAGGTCTGGCCTGTTGGTGTCCTTTGAGTCGGCCTTGAAGTATATTTCCCCGTTCTCCTCCCAGACGTCGTCGAGCTCGCATTTCGCGTAGAGGAAGAGGTCCTCCCACTCCTCGACCGTGAAGCTCCTCCCGATGAGCCTCTCAAGGTCGGACTTTGAGACGTCAAACTTCGGCATCTTTCATCACCACACCAGCTTCGCTTCCCTGAGCCACCTTAAGTCGTAGCTGAACAGGTAGCGGATGTCGTCTATTCCGAGCTTGAACATGGCCAATCTGTCAATGCCTATACCCCACGCTATTACCGGAGCGTCTATGCCCAAAGCCTTGGTCATCTCCTCGCGGAATATTCCCGCTCCACCGAACTCAACCCAGCCGAGCTCGGGATGGTAGGCGCTCATCTGGACGCTCGGCTCCGTGAATGGGTAGTAATCCGGCAGGAACTTGACCTTTTTCGCTCCGGCTATCTCAACGGCGAAGCGCTTGAGGATTCCAAGGAGGTGCCTGAAGTTTAAATCCTCACCAACGACGAAGCCGTCTATCTGGTTGAACTCAATGAGATGGGTTCTATCAAGGACGTCCGGTCTGAAAACGCGCTGTATCGTGAAGTATTTCCCGGGTATTTCGACGCCTTTGGCAAGCTGTCTGGCATCGAGAGCGGTTCCGTGTGCCCTAGGCATCAGCAACATCGCCCTCTCTGGACTCCAGGTATAACCCCAGCCACGGGAACCGGCCAAACCGCGTTCGTGTGCCTCTTTAACCCTCTCAACGAGCTCATTCTCGGGCAGGTAACCGCTCTTGGGGTACTTAAGCTGGTATGTGTCCGTCCATTCTCTGGCGGGGTGGTTCTGCGGTTGGAAGAGGGCATCGAAGTTCCAGAACTGGGTCTCTATGAGGCTTTCAACGGTCATCTCTATGAAGCCCATCTCTATGAGCCTTCTCCTTATTTTATCAAGGAAGGCCCTGTATGGCTGTTTCTTGCCGGGATAAATCCTCCTGACGGGAGCTTTTATATCAAAGCGCCTGAACTCGACTTCGCGCCATTTGCCGGACTTTATGAGCTCGGGTGTTAAAATGGAAACCTCCCTCTTCAGCTCGATGCCCTTTTTCACGAGCTCATCTCCGGCTGGGGTTATCTCAACCCTCCTCTCGGTTACCGTCTCTTCCTCGGCTACCTTCCTTCTCTTGAGCTCTTTAACGGGGACCAGCTTCTCGATTTCTTTGAGTGGGACAACTTTCTTCTCGGCGAGAAGTTTTAGGGCCCTGTCAATGGGCCTCTCTTCGGCGTTGAGGCCCTTTTCAGTGATTTCAAGGACCAGCTTTCCGTCCTCCTTTCTCACGTTTGCCCAGCCCTCCTTCCTGAGAAGGCCGACTATCGGCTTCAGCTCGTCTTCGCTGAGAACATCTCTCAGGTCATCGAGTGTGACCTTTCTTTTCTCTCTCAGAACCTTTAGAGCCCTCCATTCCGGAAGGCCTATGTCAGCGTACTTCTCCCCGGTCTCGGTGAGTTTTACAACCTTTTCGCTCCTCTCATGGAGCTTGGCTAAACCTTTTGCCTGAAGACCTAGGACGGCCCTCATCACGGCTACCTGTTCGAGGCCGGTTTTTTCCACTAACTCCTCGAATTTAGCCCTTTTAAGCTCACCAAGCTTGATAAGCGTGAGCTTCTCCTGGTAGCTCAGCTCCATGGTGCCACCTCCCCGTTTGGGTGTGCGGGAGAACTTAAGAGAATTGCGGTGACGGAAACTATCTCTACCGGGCCAGTTTATCTATCGTACGCAGTTTCTCGTGGTTTCAAATCGGTTATGATGATAATCTTTTCGTCCCAGTACACGGTGTAGAAGAGCCTGTAGTTCCCAATTCTAAGGCGATAGGTGTTGGTTTGTTTTGTTTTCTCACCTTTTACGGGTTTTAAATCATAGGAAGGCTTTGGGTAAGGGTTCGTTTTTAGAGTCTCAATGAATTCGGCCAGTTTTTGTCTGTGGGCTGGCTTGAGGTATTTCTTGGCCTTTTTAATGACATCCTTATCCACAATGACCGTGTACACCCTACTCACCTAACTCAAAAGTTCCTTGATGGCATCGTCTGCGCTCAGTCCTTCCGAGGGATTATTTTTAAGGCGTTCAGCTCTCTTTTTCAGTTCCTGATACTCCTGTTCTGGGATGATTTCAGCTTCATCTTTTTCGGCCTGAAGTTTAAGGAGCTCCAGTTTTAGCGCTTCGAGCTCTTTCTCTATCTTCTCAATGCGACTGACGAGTATGTGAACGCTCTCTGCCATATTCCCACCGCTTGATTTATTCGCTCTTCCTACTAAAAAGGTTGCGAGGAAAAAATAGGGAAACTTCATCCCTCATGCGGGAAGAAGACGACCTTTCCGGTCTTGCCAGCGCGCATAAGCTCAAAGGCTTCCTCGAACTTATCGAAGCCCTTGTACTTGTGGGTGATTATCGGGTCGAGATTGAGCTTTCCGCTCTGGATGAGGCTTGAAACGGTGTACCAGGTCTCCCAGAGGTGCCTTCCCGTTATGCCGTGGATTTCAAGTGCCTTGAAGATTATGAGGTTGTTGAAGTCCAGCGTAACGTCCCGCGGGAAGAGGCCGAGAAGAGAAACCCTTCCACCCGGAGTTACGGCCTTAAGACCCTGCTCAAGAGCCTTCGGTGCTCCGCTGAACTCAAGGAAGACCTCAACTCCAGCGCCGTCTGTTATGCTCATGACAACCTCAACCGGGTCCTCCTCAAAGGGGTTGACGACGTAATCTGCTCCAACTTTCTTGGCCAGCTTCCTCCTGTATTCGCTCGGCTCGCTCACGATGACTGGATAGGCGCCACTTGCCTTCGCCACGGCTATTCCGAGAAGTCCCAGAGGACCGGCTCCGGTTATGAGGGTGCTCCTCCCCGCTATCGGACCAGCTAAAACGGTATCAACGGCGTTTCCAAGGGGTTCTTGTAGAGTGGCATATTCCGGTTTCATGCCCTTTGGATTTTTCCAAGCGTTTCTAGCTGGAACTATTGCATAAGTTGCAAAGACACCATCGGTATCGACGCCAAAAATCTTCGTGTTTTGACAGACGTGGTAGCGGTTGTGCCTACAGGCATAGCACTTGCCACAAACGATGTGGGTTTCAGCACTTATATAATCACCTACTTCCAGCGTATCAACTCCGGGGCCGACCTCAACAACTTCTCCAGCCACTTCATGACCCATAATCTGGGGCGGCTTTATTCTGCTCTGCGCCCACTCGTTCCACTCGTAGATGTGTAAATCGGTTCCACAGATGCTCGTTGCGAGAACCTTTATGAGAACCTCCCCCGGGCCGGGCTTTGGAACGTCAACTTCAACAAGCTCAGCACCATAAGAGGGTTTTGTCTTCATGATAGCAGGCATCTTTTCGCCCATGGCAATCATCTCCTTAACCTTACAATGGAAATCTAAACGGGAGCGATATAAACCTTTTGTGCTCACTGGAAATTTAAAGGACGTTGTTGAACATGATTGTGTAGCTACATATGCACAAACAAGTGCACATAGAAAATACTAATCGGAAACCTTATATCTACTATTCTGACAAAAAAGCTTAGAGGGGTAGCAATGGCAGTGATAGTCGTAACGGGACGAGGGGGAGCTGGCAAAACTACCACAACAGCTAACCTCAGCTCTTATCTTGCCATGAAAGAGTATCGAGTTCTGGCCGTTGACGGTGACCTCTATCTTCCTAACCTCGGTTTTCATTTCGCCCTTGACACGGTCAAATATACCGTCCACACCCTCCTGAAGAATCCCGATATTGACCCGGAATGGGCAATATACCGGCACAAAGAAACCGGCGTTTACGTGATGCCGGGAAGCACACAGCTTCAGGACGTTCTCGGAATTTCTCCCAGAAGGCTCGTTGATATTCTTGAGCGGGTGAAATACAAGTTTGGAGTCGTTTTTGTTGACTCTCCAACAGGAGTTCCCTTCGACACGCTCCCAACTTTTCAGGTCGCTAATTACCAGCTCATAGTCGTCGAAATAGAGCGCTCTCCAATTTACTCCTTCGAGACGATGGTGAAAAACGAAATTGAAAAGCTCAAGGCCCTTGGCGAGAAGTACAACCTCAACATCGGCGTCGTTCTGAACAAGGTTCGCGAGAGCGCCGACGTGGTTGACAAGATAATTGAGGCCATAGAAGAGGATCTGGACGTCCCGGTTCTTGGATGGGTTCCCTTCGACTACAACGTTCCTGAGTCAATCAACGTCGGAATTCCAATAATCAAATATCTCCCTAACAGCGATGCCGCGATTGCCTTTAAAGAGATAGGTGAAGTTCTTGAGGAATGGATTTTTGGCTGATTCTGGGGGTGTTAAAATGAAGTTTGAGGAGCTCGTTGAGAAGGTCGTTAATGGAGAGATAAAGCTCCATCAGGTCGAGAAGTACACCGACAAGAGAACCGCAACGGAGGTAAGGAGGAAGGCCCTCGAGAGGAAGCTCGGAGTAAAGCTTGAGCACATCGGTCACTACTCGATAGACCCCGAGCAGGTTATCGGCAGGAACATTGAAAACATGATTGGCGTCGTCCAGATACCTATGGGTGTTGCTGGACCGCTCAAAATCAACGGAGAGTACGCAAAAGGCGAGTTCTACATCCCACTCGCGACGACTGAAGGGGCACTCGTTGCCAGCGTCAACCGCGGTTGCTCCGCTTTAACGGAAGCTGGAGGTGTAAAAACAACGCTCATAGACGACAAGATGACGCGCGCTCCGCTCCTCAAGTGTCCCGACGCGAGGAGAGCGAGGGAAGTCGCGGAATGGGTCAAGAACAACATCGACTACCTCCAGGAGAATGCGGTAAGCAAGGTTACCAGACACGGGAAGCTCCGGAGTGTTAAGCCCTTCATAGTCGGCAACAACCTTTATCTGCGCTTCGAGTTCGAAACCGGCGACGCGATGGGCATGAACATGGTAACGATAGCGAGCGAGGAGATAATGAAGGTCATCGAAGAGAAGTTCCCCGATGTGAGGTATCTGGCCCTCTCTGGCAACCTCTGCGTTGACAAGAAGCCGAACGCGACCAACTTCATCCTTGGAAGGGGCAAGACGGTCATAGCGGAGGCGATAATACCTAGGGAGATAGTCGAGAGAAAGCTGAAGACAACGCCGGAACTAATAGCCGAGGTCAACTACCGCAAAAACCTCGTCGGTTCGGCTCAGGCGGGTTCCTACGGCTTCAACGCGCACTTCGGCAACATCGTCGGTGCAATCTTCCTCGCCACTGGACAGGACGAGGCCCAGATAACTGAAGGTTCGCATGGCATAACTTTAGCCGAGGTCACCCCCGAGGGAGACCTCTACATAAGCATAACCATGCCGAGCCTCGAAATCGGAACCGTCGGCGGGGGAACGAGGGTTCCAACACAGAGGGAAGCGCTCTCGATTATGGGCGTGGCCGGTGGTGGAGAGCCGGCGGGAACAAACGCCAAGAAGTTCGCCGAGATTGTGGCGGGTGCTGTTCTGGCGGGAGAACTTTCGCTCCTCGCGGCGATAGCGGCGAAACACCTCGCGAAGGCCCACAAGGAGCTCGGACGCTAAAGGGAAACCCTTACCACCTTACCCTTCTTTTCCGAGACCTCGTACATCTTTCTGACCATTTTTTCGCTCAGTTCGGTCATCATGTGCCTGCCTTTGGATTCTTCCCCCAAAAACTGCTCAACCGTCGTGAAAATGACACCAAGGAGAAGGGCTCCCCACAGGCCCGCATGGAAGTAGGCCGAAAGGGAACCTACGACCAGTGTGGCAACGCCGTCTATCAGCAGACGCCATTTTCGGGCTTTTCGCTTCCATCCTCTATCGCTCAGCCTTTCAAGGTCGTTCTCGGCAAGGGCCCTGAAAAACTCTCCAAGTCCCCTCTTAGGAACGACGAAAACTCTGGGCAGGGTTTCGTTAATTAGGATTAGGTCTCCCTTGACGGGGAGGACGAAGACGTAACGATTGCTCCCCCTGACATCAACCACCAGCAAACCCTCGTTCTTTCCGGGAACTGGGACTATTGAAAAGCTCTCGGGTGAAGGGTTCTTGAACTCGAAAGCTGAGGGAAAAACCTCCCTAACCATCTCGGGGAAAACGTTCAGCTCGTAGTACAGGATAGGCACGGCGTTTATGAACCTCATCGAAGAGAAAACAACTTCACGCTTTAAATGACTTTCGCATCAGGCTGGTAAAACAGGTTTTTAAAGAAGACACACGAACATCAGGGAGGGGATGATGACCAATTTCCCTCACTCCGAGGTGTGACGAGGAGCCGATGCTCTGACCCGCTTCCTCTTTTTGTAGCCTCTCTTAAAGTTCTCAATAACCCCCGAGAGCAAGAAAAGAAGGGCCACATATGAGAAGACCTCATTGAGGGCATCGTTTTTGTAGCCAAAATAGCCGAGAAGAATTGCCACGCCCCAGAGGACGGCCTGGACAACGTTTATAACAGTATTGAACCGGGATTTCTTCACGCCCAGGATTTCCTCCGCCACGTTCTTAAGTCCGCCCTCCCGAGAAACGAGGAACTCGTAAACCTTCCCACCAAGTTCGTATTCCCCCGGGGCAACATACACGGCCTTGGGGGTTTTCACGACGGTTATTTTTGGACTCGAATACGCCACCTGAAGAAGGGCATCCTTTAGTGCTTCAACATCGGGTGAAAAAAGGGCAATGTAATTCCTGAGGGTTCCTTTCACATTGTCTTTGTCGAGCTCGTGGTAATAGACCACAAACTTCGCTTTGACCATGATAAGGAGTAAGAAAGAGACCTTAAAAGATTAACCTTTGCTCGCCTCCTGAATCTTCTTCCTGACGAGCTGGCTGACGAGCTTACCGTCCGCCCTGCCACGTAGCTTCGCCATTGCCCTTCCCATTATCATGCCCATCGCTCCCATCCCCTTGGCCTTTATGACGTCGATGTCGGCTTTGACGACCTCGTCGATGATTTTCTCGACCTCGTCTTCACTCAGGAGCGTTAGACCCTTTTCCTCTGCAACCTGCTCGGCCGTCTTCTCCGGGTGCCTGGCGAGTTCCTTGAAAATCTCCTCAAAGGCCTCCTTTGCAATCCTGCCGTTGAGGTAGAGCTCAAAGGCCTCCCTGATGTGCTCCTCGGTTATCTTCTCTATCGGAACCTCCTTCTTAAGCCCCTTGAGAACAACCACGAGGATTGAAGCAACCAGCGATGGCTTTATGCCCTTTTTCACGAGCTCCTCAAAGAGCTCATCGCGCTCGTCGTTGACGAGGGTTTCAGCCAGGCTCCTGTCAATCTTGTACTCCTTCACGAAGCGCTCAACCCTTTCCTGTGGCAACTCCGGAAGGTTCGCCCTAATCCTCTCCTTCTCCTCCGGCGGGATGAAAATCGAGGGTATGTCCGTTTCAGGATACATTCTCGCTTTACCCGGGAGGGGACGCATGTACTGAGTATTGCCGTCCGGCAAAGCCCTCCTCGTCTCCTCTGGAACGCCCTCTATCGCTTCTCTAGCGCGCTTGATTACCTCGCGAAGGGCTTTCTTGGCGGTTTCCTCCTCCGCGGCGACAAGAACGAACGCGTCTTCTTCGTCAAGGTTAAGTTTTTCGATGATTGCATTAACCTCTTTTTCTGTAATTCCATAGTTCGGTAGTTCATCAATGTGGAAGATTCCCCTCACGTACTTTTTGGCCCTGTCTGCCATCTCAGTCCCAAGTCTCCTGCCCGGCTGGATTTCCCTGCCTATAAGCCCGCGGAACTTCGGCAACTTAACGGCAAGAACCTTCCCGCCTTTCTTTATCATCCGGGCTATTATCTTTGATTCAGTGTTCCTAAAGACGTCGGTAACGTCGTAGAATTCCTCCTTGATGTCATCTGGCTTAACGCCCCTCGCGTGAAGCTCGTCGCGGATTTTGAGAAGGTTGAGCTGTCTTTCAACCTCGCGCTCGATGATGAGGGGAATCATGTCCAGCTCCTGGACGCCTTTAATCTCGACGCGAGCGCCACCTTTAATTGAGACGTTCAAATCCTGCCTTATCGTTCCGAGACCGCGCTTGACCTTTCTCGTTGCCCTTAGAGCATCGCCTATGTACTTCGCGACTACTTTAGCCTGCTCTGGGTGGTGTATGTCAGGGGTTGTGCTTATCTCAACCAGCGGGATTCCGAGGCGGTCGAGGCGGTAGATTACCTCCTTCTCCTTCCTCTCGACTATCCTACAGGCATCCTCCTCAAGGCATATCGTCGGGATTCCAACGCTCCCCCAGGGAGTATCAACCCTACCGTCGAGCGCTATTATCGCCGTTCTTTGAAAACCTGAAACGTTCGAGCCGTCTATGACTATTTTACGCATGAAGTGAACTTCATCAACGGGCTTTGCGTTGAGGAGGTAGGCAATCTGAAGCGAAACTTCAAGGGCTTCCCTGTCGGGTCCCCTCGGCGGTTCCTCATCCATGTAAACCAAATCGCTTAGCTCGTAGTTGCCCTCGTAGATGTATTTTCTTCCCTTCTTGAATTCCTCCAGAGCAGCGGGGTCAATTTCCCCTAGCTCGCTCATAGTGGGCCTTAAGCGTCTTTCAAAGGTGAAGTCAACCTTCTCGGTCAGCTCGCTCGGAACGGGTGAAAACAGCTTTTTAGTATCGAGTTGCCTGTGAATCTCAAGGCCGACCTTTAGGCCGAGCTTTTCGTAATCGAACTTCTCGGTCATCTCAACACCTCCAGATTGGTTCTCAAAAAGTCATCGTCAAATGTCGCAATCTTTCTTATCCCGTAATACTCACAGGCAGAGGCAATCAGAGAGTCGTTTGGTAGGAGACCAAACTTAACCCGTATTTCACGGGAGAGACGTACGACTTCCCATGTCTCATCGAGGAAAGTCAATGCGTTTGACGCTAGGAGTAAATCCAAGAGTTCATCAAAGGTAGCCACTGGTTTGTACAGCTCTGGACTCTTGGTAAGCTCTTTTCTCAGGGAGTAGAACTTGTAGCTTCCCCTTAGCTTTGCGTAGTTCCTCGCAAGTAGCTGAAAGACGACCTCACCGTATATTGTAGGGGTTATTGCAAGGTGATACTCACTAACCAGGCGTTCCATTAGCTTGATTCCACGCTCTTCACCAAGCAAGTAGTCTATCCAGACGTTTGAGTCAACCATTACTGGCTCTCTTGAGAACGTACTCATGGTAGGCCTCCTCCCAATCAATTTCTTGGGCTTCTCTGAGCTCTCTAAGGATTCCCGCGTATTTCTTTATAATCTCCCTAGGGTTTGTTACCACTACCTCCACTTCGGTCCCCTCGGGCAGGTTAACGTCATCGAGGGGCTTAAAGACGCCGTTTTTGTAAACGGCCCGGATTCCCATTACAATCACCTCAGGAAGGTGTCAAACCTCGTGTAGGGCGTTATCTCGCCGGCGTAGTTGGTGAGCATCATCTTTCTCACTTCATCGAGGTCATTGGTGTGGCCGAGAACCCACATCAGCTTGACGTAGGCAGTCTCAGGCAACATGTCCTCGCAGGGAATCGCTCCAGCCTTAAGGAGCTTTCTCCCGTTGGAGTAGACGTTCAGGTTCACCCTTCCGTAGAGGCACTGGCTCGTTACGCAGACCGCTACACCCTCCTCAACGGCGCGCTGGACGTGGGGTATGAAATCCTGAGGAACGTGACCGAGGCCCGTTCCCTCGATGACAACTCCCTTATAACCCCTATCAACGAGGAAATCTAGTATCTCACCGCTTATTCCCGGGTAGATTTTGAGGATTGCAACTTTTTCCTCCATCTTGCCGTCCACTTCGACTTCCCCTTCGCTCCTCTTTCTGTAATCGCTCCTAAGGAACTCTATCTCATCCTTAGGCCATACCCTGGCTATTGGGACGTCGTTTATACTCCTGAATGCATCTCTCCTGCTCGTGTGCATCTTCCTTACCTTAGTTCCGCGATGAGCCAAGCAGTAGGTGTCGCTCGTTTCTCCATGCATAACCACCATAACCTCAGCAACTTCGCTGGTTGCCATCCTCACGGCACAGGTAAGGTTCATGGCGGAGTCACTGCTCGGCCTGTCGGAGCTCCTCTGCGCTCCAACGAGAACGACCGGCTTTGTGAGGTTCCTGAGCATGAAGCTCAATGCAGAGGCGGTATAGCCCATAGTGTCCGTTCCGTGGGCAATAACAACTCCATCCTCGCCGGAGTTGAGGGCCTTAGCCACTTCCTCTGCTATCTTAATCCAATAGGCCGGTTTCATGTCCTCGCTGAGGATGTTCATTATGAGCTTCGGAGTAACGTTGGCCATCTCAAAAATCTCGGGAACAGCTTTAGCGAGTTCTTCAGCGGTGAAGGCCGGGTGAACGGCACCGGTCTTGTAGTCTATTCTACTCGCTATCGTTCCTCCAGTTCCAAGGATTGTAACGTTGGGAAGGCCCTCCTTCCTAGGAAGGACTTCTTGGAAGACCATTTTCGGCTTTTCAACGGCCTTCTCAAGTATCTCAACGCTCTCAATGGCGTCGATAAGGATTCCGACGTTGTAGCCGTTGTCGAGCTTTATGGTAAGCGTTTCCCCGGGAGAAAGCTCGTAGGGGGGCATTACAAGACCTTCAAACGTAATCCGCTCGTTTCCCTCCCTCTTGACGACTCTGATTAGGTCTCCAACCTCGAGACCATGCTTTTTCATGAACTCCTCAACCTTCCTCATAAGCATCCCCTCGTTTTGTCACTGAAAGAAAATAGGGACGGGGTTTTATAGGGCTTTCCCAGGTCAGCGGGCCTTTATCATGAACCTCGGCTCCTCAATCCACTCGGACTTACAGCGAGGACAGCGTGATGGAATGTTAATTTCAGGCTTAAAGCGGAAGCCACACTTCCTGCATTCCGCGGGCTTAACCAGAAGAACCTTGCCCTCGCGTTTTAAGATTTTTTGAATGGCCTTTAAATCCTCTATGATTAACTTTTTGCTCCCCTTTCCCCTGATTCCGAGGACCTGGGCTAGCTCGCTCACGGAGTAGTCCCTCTCCTCCAAAAGGCTTATTATCCGTTCCCTTCGAGTGGCCATCGGGAGAAGTTGGAAGGGGAGATAAAAAGCTTTAGGGTGGGAACATGATAATCGAAAAGACCGAAAAAGTCCTTGAAAACCATGAACTCTGCAACCACTGCCTCGGGAGGCTCTTCGCAAAACTCGGGAAGGGAACAAACGAGGACAGGGGAAAGGCGATAAGGTTCGTCCTCAACATGGAACGCTCGGCCAGAGGTCTGGCTCCAATAGATGAGCCGGAAAAATGCGAGCTTTGTGGAAACGTCTTCGAAAGGATTCCATTCCTCGTTGAGAGAATGATTGAAATCTCAAAGGGAGTAGAGTTCGATACGTTTCTGGTTGGTTCCCGCTTCCCTGAGGAAATCAGGGAGAAAGAGCATTCCGTCTGGGAAGAGTTTGGTATCGAGACGGCCGAACCAATTAACAGGGAGTTCAACAGGGAGTTGGGAAAGGCCTTTGGACTGGCAACTGGTAAGGAGACATCCAGGAACCCGGACGTTGTCTTCATCGTTGAGCCGTATTCAGGTAAAGTTGAGCTTCAAATCAACCCGGTTTACGTCTACGGCCGTTACAGAAAGCTCGTGCGCGGGATTCCCCAGACTCCCTTACCAGATTTCGAGGACAGCGTTGCCTCGATAATCTGCAAGGCCTTTTCAAAGGCCTTCGAGGGGAAGTGCATCTTCAAAGGGGCGGGAAGAGAGGACGTTGATGTTCGCATGCTCGGCAATGGAAGGCCATTCATCGTTGAGGTGAAGCGTCCAAAACGGAGGAAGGTTGACCTGGAAAAAATAGCGGAGGAAATAAACTCAAGCGGTAAAGTCGAGGTTCTGAACCTTCGCTTCGTTTCACCCAAGGAAGCAGAGGAAGTCCTCACAAAGAATCACCGCAAGGAATACCTTGCCCTTGTCTTTGTGGAGGAAGGCGTAACTCCCGAGGAAGCTGAGGAGGTTGCAAGGAAGCTCAGGGGTCTGGAAATCCACCAGAGGACTCCCTGGCGCGTCAGAAAAGCTCGGGCCGATAAGGTGAGGGTTAGAAAGGTTTACGAGGCAGAGGCAAAATGGCTCGATGAGAAACACTTTGAGCTACGCCTAGTTACTGACGGTGGCCTCTACATAAAAGAGCTGGTTTCCGGGGACAGGGGAAGGACGAGGCCGAGCGTCAGCGATTTGCTCGGAAAGAAAGCCTGGTGCGAAAGGCTTGACGTCCTTAATATACTCGACTGAGGGCAAGTTTTATAAATTTGAGAGCGAGGGTTTTAGTGATTCCCAGGGGGTTAGTCCTAAGTCTAAACGGAGCGAAAAGCGTTCCCCCTTGAAAAATCCCATATCGTAAACTTGAGTTTGCCCGTTAGGGCCGTAAAAGCTGAGAGGTGGTGAAAATGGTTCAGAAAGCGCACAGTTTTAGGAGGAAGACCCGCGGAAAGCTCAGCAAGAAGCCGAGAAGGAGGGGCCTTCCCCCGCTCACGAGGTTCCTTCAGGAGTTTGAAGTCGGGCAGAAGGTTCACATCGTCATAGAGCCGAGCTACCACAAGGGCATGCCCGACCCGAGGTTCCACGGAAGGACCGGAACCGTCGTCGGCAAGCGTGGCGACGCCTACATAGTCCAGATAAGGGACGGGGGCAAGGTTAAGACCTTCTTCATACACCCTGTTCACCTCAGGCCGCAGAAGGGATGAGCATGATAGGCAGGAAAAAGCTCGGGGAGCGGTATCTGACCATAGCTGAAACCAAGGAGCTCCTCGAGCGCAGGAAGGAAGAGGGAATGAAAGAGAACCCAGAGGAGCCCATGTTCTACGAGGCCAGGCTTAGCCTTGAGCACGCCGAGAAGTTCGCCAAGCTCAGCCCCGAGAAGGCAAGGGAACTCAAGGAGAAACTCATGGAGCTCTTCGACTGGATTGACGACAGGATAGCCTCGAAGATAGTGGACATCCTGCCTGAGGATTACCTCGATATCAGGGTAATCTTCGCCAAGGAGGATTACATGCCCTCGCCCGAGGAGGCCAAGGAAATAGTTAAGCTGGTCGATGAATACCGGCCCCTCGACTGATTTTTCTCCTTTTCTTGGAGTGAGGAAAGTATAAAAACTCCTGACCAAAATAAGTTCTGGGGGAGAGAGAATGGATAGGTACAGGAGACATTCCTACCGCGAAAGCCTCGAGAAAAAGAGGCGGAACGTTGAATATGAGGAATACGCTTACGTGCTCGACTACCTTCCCGAAGGATACCTTGACCTCTCGACGGGGAGGCGAAGCGGGAAGCCAGTTGCCCAGGTCCTCGGTGAGAAGGCCTTCACGCTCCTCGAGGTCACCCCGAAGGAGGATTTGATGCTTTACGAGAGGGTTTTCATAGGTAAAGGCAACAGGGACAAAATCCTGCTCATCAACAGGAAGATAACTTACAACGACCTTACCGATACAGCCAAGGCCGAGCTTCCCTACGTTGTTGAGGAAATTGTTAAGAACAACGAGGAAAGGTTCGTCCAGTTCTTTAACGTCGCACCACCGATAACCAACAGGCTCCACAGCCTGGAGCTTTTACCGGGAATAGGAAAGAAGCACATGTGGGAAATCATCGAGGAGAGGCAGAGGGAGCCGTTTAAGAGCTTTGAAGACCTTAAAAAAAGGGTTAAAGGCCTGCCCGACCCAGTCAAGATGATAGCCAAGAGAATCGTTGATGAGCTCCAGGACAAGGACCGTTACAAACTCTTTGTCGGCCACAGGAGGATTTTTAGGGGATGAGGGACAAGCTCTTCTCCCTTATTTACAAATACAACCTCAGACCCAACCGGGACCTCGGACAGAACTTCCTTATCGTGCCGGACATAATAGAGCGAAACGTTGAGAGAGCTGAAATCAGTGAGAAAGACACGGTCTTGGAGATAGGGCCCGGGCTCGGGGTTCTCACAAAGGAACTCGCCGAAAGGGCCGGAAAGGTCTACGCCATCGAGAAGGACAGGAGGATTATTGAGATTCTCAGGAAGGAGTACGACTGGCCCAACGTCGAGCTGATTGAAGGTGACGCCGTCAAGGTCGAGTGGCCCGACTTTGACAGGATGGTCTCAAACCTCCCCTATCAGATTTCCTCCCCGGTTACGTTCAAGCTTTTGAGACACGACTTTGAGAGGGCGGTTTTGATATACCAGCTTGAGTTCGCAGAGAGAATGGTTGCCAAGCCTGGCGATAAGAACTACTCACGCCTCTCCCTGATGGTGCAGGCAAAGGTCAACGTTGAGCTCGTCGAGAGGATTGGCAAAGGCGCCTTCTGGCCGAGACCCAAGGTTGATTCAGCCGTTGTCGTGATTGAACCAAAGCCGAAAGACGAGCGTATAGAGCTCGATGAGAATCTCGTGAGGGCCCTCTTCCAGCACAGGAGGAGCACCGTCGCCTCTGCCCTTAAGAAGTCGGCCCACATGCTCGGGATTGACAAGAGAAAGCTAAAAGCCATGAAGGACGTTCTTAACTCGGTTCCCCACGCTGAGAGGAGGGTTTTTCAGCTTTCACCTGGGGATGTAAAGGAGATAGAGACTTATTTAGCGAAGGAGGGAATTATAGGGGCTCCTTCCCGGTGAGCTCACGGTAAAGTTCCCTTAGGAGGTTTCTGTTTGTGTTTTCATAATTCCGTATATTGAGCAAGACTGCCTTGGAATCACCTGAAAGGGAGCCCTCAAGTTTTTCTAGGATTCGGTCGAAGAGCTCCTCAACCTGAAGGAGGTACTCGATAATCTCACCGACGTTTCTGGAATAGACAAGCTTCCAGAGCCTATCCTTCAGGATTCTCGGGCCGGGGGCTTTGATGGCCGGCGGTTCTATTGGCTTCCCCGGAAAGAGCTCGTGGAATAGGTTAACATATTCCTCGGCCCTCTTCAGTGAGTTCTCGTAGAGGATCTTGAAGAGCTTAGGAACCCTCTCATCCCAGGTGACCTCCATGCTCAGTTCGTAGAGTTCGTGGTATAGCTCTGCCCGTTTTAGCTCCTGGGAAATCAGGTGGGAGAGAACGCCCTCGGGCCCGAGTCTGGAAAGCTCATCAACAACGTCATCAACCCACTGGGGCATGGCTCCCCTGTCCATAGGTAATCCCCAACGCTATAGGCCGATTGGTTTTTAAAACCCATCGGGGAGTTGGTGCCATGAAGGTTGTTCTCATAGACGGCTACACCGATGAACCGGCAGGCTTGGGTGTTCCTCCGTATCTCGGAATCTACCCTAGATACGCCCACGGGGCCGTGAGAAAGGCCCGAAAGGACGCGCAGGTGTTTTACCTCACAATAGACGACCTGAGGGCCACGTTTCTGGGGGAAAAAGGTATAGCTACGAAGAACAAAACCCCCAACTTCCCCGCGGTTAGGGAGATACTTGAAAAGGCCGATGTAGTTGTTTACATCGGCGGTCTTCATACGCCTGGCAAATACCTCTCCGCCGTTCCGGGGAGCGTTGAGGAGATAGCCCGCTTCATAAGGGATTTGAAGGCTGTTAAAATCCTCGGCGGGCCGGCATTTATGGGCTCCGCATCGATGGGTGGAATCAGAATTACGAGCAGGGAGCTCCAGCTGGCGGAAAGCGTCTTTGACCACGTGGTTTACGGAGACCTTGAGGCCTTTCTATTCGACTACCTGAGAAATCCAAAGGACGCCAACCCCCTAAGGTTTCGAACCTACGAAGAGCTACGCGATTACGCAATCCTCGGTGCCGAGGTCGTCAGGCAGTTCCCGGACTTTCCTGACTTCGTGATAGTCGAGATTGAGACCCAGCGTGGCTGTCCAAAGGCGATGGGCATAGGCGGTTGCTCCTTCTGCACAGAACCGGTTCGCTATAGAGTTGTCGAGGACAGACCGGTTGAGGATGTGGTTGCCGAGGTGAAGGCCCTCTACGACCTTGGAGTGAGACACTTCCGGGTTGGAAGGCAGAGCTGTATCTTCTCGTACATGGCGAAACCGAACGGCAGGGTTCCGGTTCCAAATCCAGAGGCAATAGAAAAGCTCTTTGCCGGAATACGCTCCGTTGCTCCCGAGGTTAAAACGCTCCACGTCGACAACGCCAACCCAGCAGTGATAGCCAACTATCCCGAGGAGAGCATACGGATTGCAAAGGCCCTCATAAAATACGGCACGCCGGGAAACGTTGTGGCTTTTGGCCTCGAGAGCGCTGATCCAAAGGTGGCCAAGCTCAACAACCTGAACGCGACCGCAGAGGAGACCTACGAGGCCGTTAGGATTCTCAACGAGGTCGGCGCGAGGAGGGGCTACAATGGGATGCCGTGGCTTCTGCCCGGGATAAACATAATCTTCGGCCTTCCGGGAGAGACAAAAAAGAGCTACGAAATAACCTTCCAGTTCCTTAAGAGGCTCCTCGACGATGGCCTCATGGTGAGGAGGATAAACATCCGGCAGGTGGTTGTCTTTCCCGGAACACCCCTGTGGCACATGAGGAGCAAGGTTAAAACTGAGAAGCACAAAAGGCTAATCCAGCACTACAGACACAAGATAAGGCACGAGATTGATTTGCCGATGCTCAAACGGGTCGTCCCTGTCGGGACCGTCCTGAAGGACGTTCGGGCGGAGGTTTTCGACAACGGGCTGACCTATGGGAGGCAGATTGGGAGCTACCCACTCATCGTTGGGATTCCAAAGCAAATCCAATTAAACAGGTTCTACGACGTTCTCATAGTTGACCATGGCTTCAGGAGCATTACCGGAATTCCTGTTCCAGTAAATATCAACCGAGAAAGCCCCAAGACCCTGGAACTTATTCCGGGAATCGGGAGGAAAACTGCCATCAAAATCCTCGCAAAGAGGCCCTTCAAGAGCGAGGACGAGTTTTTCAACCTCATCGGAGATGACAAAAGGGAAATACTGGGAGGAAAAATCAGCCTGTAGCCGAAACTATCTGGGGATTCTTCCCCTCAGGCCATTTGAACCCTATTATGTTCTCGATGAGGACTATCTCAGCACGAAGGGTCTCGTCGGTTTTGCCCTCTATCACTAGGAGGCCTTTTCTGGGAGCATAAACGCAGTTGCATTTTGCTCCCTCAGCCGGGCCTATGAGGAGCACCGTCAGGACTTTGTCGTTCCCCAGAGCACCCCTGCCAATGTCGAACTTCGTCCAGAAGCTTAGGTAAGCGATATCGTGCCTGAGCTGGGTCTGTTCGTAGGCATATTCCTTTGCACTGGTGTTGTTGTAACCCTTGGATTTAGCCAGCAGGTAGTAGTTCATTGAGAATATGCTTGAAACCAGTGCGGAAATTTCCGTAACTGCGGCCGTTCTAAACTGACAACTTCCGGGATATAACTGTGGATTTGATTTACATTCCTGAACACTAGGGTTTCCAATAACTATAACGAACTTGTCATACACACTCCTTAACGTAATGTTAAGGTCAACCTCCGGACTACCTGTTATGTAGCTCTTGAGCGTTATGTTAAACACCTTTGAGCCCGGTGGGAGTGATTTTCGAGCGCTCTCATATTGGGCAGGGCTCAAAACATAGAACTGGCCCCCCGAATACAGCACTATGTAGTGAGACTCTCCCTTGGGAGCTCCTGGATTTAGGACTGCAGAAAACTTCGAATAGCCGTAGAGAACATAAGAAACAGGCGTCAACACGACGAGCAGAACAATGATTAAAGCAACTATCTTTCTGCTCATTCAGAAAACCTCCCAAGTAAGAAACGAGAATGAAAAGAGAAGAGAGCTCACTCCTTCGCGAGCTCCGCAATGTACTTCATGAGTGCCTCAGCGGCAACCCTGGTTTCGTTCCTGGTGGCACCAGCGACTATGACAACGTCGTAGCCGCCGAGAGCCTTCGGAAGGTACTCGACGTCACCGGGGCTCTTGTACCAGTCAACCTTACTGATGTTGTGCTCAACAAGGTACTTGGTGACGCTGTTGGCGACAGGACCGCCGACAAGGATAAGGTTGCTTCCTGGGTCGCTAATGTTGATCTCGTAGTCCATGTAGACTATCGGCTGGGTAACCGGCTTGGGCACGATTGTGGTTGTGTAGATTCCCTCAATGGTGTAAGCGCTGTCAGGAAGCTGGTCACCGACCTTGAGCTCCTTCTCTATGACCTTGCCCTCCTTCTCCTTGAGGCAGATGTAGGCGTAGGCAACTATGAATTCCTTGCCTTTGGGAGCAGTGACGAACTCGCCACTGGCGGGGTTGTAGTACTCGGTGTAACCCTTCTGGACGTACTTGTACTTGAGGTCGTAGACGCCGAAGACGTCAATTGGGTTGCCCTCGAGGGTCTTGTCGTTGACGAGTGTTATGTTGGTGATGTATCCATCATTTGTTTTAACGGTAGCGTTCCATCCTTCGGCCGGGTGGAAGACCGGACCGAGAACCTGGATGTCATATTCAGCGGAAATACTGGCAATGATGTGGTTGTCGATACCAACGAAGGTGTCCTCGAGGGTAAGCACGAGGTCGGCCCTGTTGCCAGCGGCAGCAAGGCTGTCGTAGGTCTCGACCTGGCCGTTCTCCTCGAGGAAGTAGACTGACTCGCCCTTGTTGAGGATAACCTGACCGGTCTGGGCACCTGTGGCAGCGTCCTTGACTATGACGAGAGCCCTCGTCTCCTGGAGGTTGATGTCGAGGACAGTAACGACCCAGTTGGTTCCTGGTATGGTCTTGCTCTGGCCAACTTCATACCACATGGGGTTGTCGGCTGGGATCATGCCAGCGGTGAAGGTGTCGTTTCCAACCTCAAGGACGTGATAGCTCTGACCAAACACTGTAAAGTCCATTCCAGCGCTAACTCCCGGGAAGACCTCGCTGACTATAGTTCCACCGTTTGCTGCAACTTCCTCGGCATCGCCGATGTAGTACTTAGTAACGTTTTTGGTTATCTCTGTAGTGCCCCACTCTGGCTTGCCAAGAGTAATTTTCTCTGTGGTAGTAACGCTGTAGTTGTAGAGGACGTAGTCAACGAGTATGTTGAGCTTACCGGGAGCAACGACGAGGTCAGCCTTCTTCGGCGGAGCGGTCATGTTCCATTTAGTGGGGTCAAGGCTCTTGAGCTCGGGGTTAGCAATCGTAACGTGCCAGTCAACGCTGTACTTGCCAGCCTTGTCCTTTCCGGTCAGGGTAACGGGAACCTCAAAGGCGCTCTCCCACTCGGTGTAGTTTGCGGTAAAGGCAGCACCGTTCCACCAGTAGTCAGCCGGAAGCTGGTCGTAGCTGGTGGCCCAGCTGGTTATGTTGCTTATTCCGTGGTCAACAGTTATAGTTGTGTAGTTGTAAGCGTAAATTGTCCACATAGCCTCGGTAGCGGGAGGAATGACCTCTTTAACCTTAACGTATGCGTTCTGAGCTTCAACCTGCTGGGTTGTGTAGAGCAGGCTTCCAAGGGCAACGGCTATGTCAGCGGCGCTCGCAACATCCATAGCAGCGGCATTGCTTCCAACCACGATTTTAACGTTCGGAGTACCATCAGACTTAACGAAGAAGCTCTTCGGAATGTTCGGAACAGTGGTAGCACTGGCAAAGCCTATGGTTGCACCAATCATTGCGGCACCAACGGCGAGTGCCGCGATCTTCTTCACCTTCATTTCACAACACCTCCTTAAGTTGTTGGGCTAAAGCCCCATCTAAGTGTTGTCACTGTCATTTGGGACTCAAAGGGTATATATACTTTTCGCTTTCAGACCCTTTCACTGACCGAAAAAAGCTCGCCAATTGCCGTAAATGATAAAAGAAAGCTTAACTAAATGCCTATGGCAAATTCGCCTTTTGCCGATAATATCATTGGTTCGATATCAGAGCCCGCCTAACAGGCCTGCTGGTAAGCTCATTAACAAAGCCACCAATGTCAGTCAATGCGTTCTGAAGCTCTCCTGCGGTTACGTCTATTATCTCCGGCTCGATTATGGATATTGCAACGGGTGCATACTTTCCAACAAGCTGGAACAGTGTCTCGAAAGTAGACAGAAGCTCTACCGCCAGAAGCCCCTTAAACTCTCCAGCCTCTTCAGAGCCCTCAACAGCCAGCACGTTTATCAGGCATCCCTCTATTGAAAGCGCCTTTTTCATGATCTCTTCAACTGATTCCTTGTCTTTGCCTGAAACTTCGATTACAAGACGATAACGGATAAGCCTGTCGTCGAGAATCATTGACTCAATCTCCTCCCTTGAGTAGCCAATCCTGGGCTCTGGAACGTCGCTAAGGTCAGGATACGCCGCAAGACTTCCAAACCTGTTCATTAACTTCCCCATTACGAGTGCAACTTCACCAAGGACTTTCATAAGTTCCTTTGAGTCTAGCTCCAATTTTCCAGGGGAGAGAATCTCCACAATGGCGGGTCCGTATTTTAGAACGGCCCTGACGAGTTCGCCAAAAGTCCCCGCTACCTTTGCTTCAACCACGCCAGAATACTTCAGGAGCTCATCCTCGTTCTCAAGTATGTCCTCAACGTGAACGTCCTTAACCTCGACCAGAGTTTCCCCTTTCAACTCATTCACGATATTCTCTATAGCGCTTTCCAAAGCTTTCTTGTCGTTGGAAAGGCCTTCAATATAGAAAATCGCCTCAATCTTTTCCATTTTCACCACCACATCCCGGGATAACGCTTCTTTTTGTACGTCCCCACGATGGGAATTCTCTCACCGCAGTACTTGCACCTTCCATCCTCGCTGATGTTGTACTCGGTAATCTCGAAACCCCAGCGGACTATTAAAGGCTTTCCACACCTCGGGCAGTATGTGTTCTCCCCCGGATGGCCGGGCACGTTACCGATGTAGACGAACTTTAAGCCTTCTTCTTTAGCTATGCGGTAGGCCATGTCCATCGTCTCAAGCGGTGTTGGTGGGAGGTGCCTTAACTTGTAGTGGGGGAAGAAGCGTGAGAAGTGGACCGGCGTATCGTCGCCGAGCTCTTCCACAACCCAGCGGGCAAAGGCGCGTATTTCCTCCTCCCTATCGTTCAGGGTCGGGATTATCAGGTAGGTCAGCTCCACATGGATTCCAAACTCCTTCTTCGCTATTACCGCTGTTTTTCTGCTCGGTTCACCGCTTGGAACGCTAGCTATCTTCATGTAGAACTCGTCGCTGAAGGCCTTGATGTCTATGTTCATAGCGTCAATGTAAGGGGCCAGCTCCCTGAATGGTTCCTCGTTTATGTAGCCGTTGGTTATGAGGAGGTTGTAGATTCCCTCTTCTTTAGCGAGCTTAGCCGTGTCCAGAACGAACTCGTACCAGATGACCGGCTCGTTGTAGGTGTATGCTATGCTCTCACAGCCGTAGCGCTTCGCTATTGCCACCACCATCTCAGGACTCATGTCGTGAAGGTAAGGAAAGCTCTCATCGGCCTGGCTAATCTCCCAGTTCTGACAGTGCTTGCAGTGCATGTTACAGCCGACCGAGCTTATCGAGAGGGCACACGAACCCGGCCAGAAGTGGAAGAGTGGCTTTTTCTCAACGGGGTCCGCTCCGATGGCCGAAACCTTTCCGTAGTTAAGGGTGTAGAGCTTTCCACCGATGTTCTTCCTAACCCTACAGGAACCCCTCTTCCCCTCGCTGATTATACAGTTGAGCGGGCAGAGCTTACACCTCACGCGGTTGTTATCGAGTGGCTCCCACCACATCGCCTCGCGCATTTTCCTCACCCCCTTTAACTACCCCCGGGTGCGTTTAAGCTTTTGGTATTCCTCGTAGAACTCCCGGAGGGTCATGAATCTGGCGCCGTTTCCAAGGTGAAACTCAATCAGCTTTCTCAACTTTTCAAGGGCTCCCCTCCCTGTTCCGAACCAGCAGTCGGGTCTGAGCCTTTTAGGCATGTCCACGAACTCCCAGGGGTGGAAGATGTAAACAATCGGACTCTCAAACCTCCTGTGGAAGCCCCTCTGAAGGGCCCAGGGAAGCCTCGTGACTATCGAAGTTGTCGTCGCTGGAACCTCAAGAAGGCCGTGGAGCTCCATGACTCCCCTCCTCCAGCCCTTGTGCCTGGCCTTTGTCGAGTCAACCTTGAAACCGAGCTTTGCCAGGATTCCGTAGTATTCGTCTGGAAACTGGAAGTTTGGTGCTCGAAAAGAAATAACCTCTCCAAATTGGGAGAGAGTTTCCATTGCCTCCCTCAACCTTCGCTCTGCTTCTCCCTGAGGCAGTCTGTCAAAGCGCTCGTGTTCGAGACCATGACAGCCGAGCTCGTGTTTTTTACCGGCGCGTCTTGCCAGTTCCGGGAACTCCTCCGCGATTCTCCCAGTGAAGAGGAAAGTCCCCCTGATTTCAAACTCCTCGAGCAGGTCCATTACCCTCGGGAGGCCCTCCTCCATTCCCCTCCTTGTCTCCGCGAAGGGAGGACAGTCCTGCTCAACGTCAAAGGTGAGCATGACGATTTTACCCATTCTCAGCCACCTCGTCGAGAACCTCGCGGTAGAGGGAGACAATTCTCCTTACAACCACGTTCCAGTCGTAGACCCTCTCAACTCGCCTCTTCCCGAGACGGCTCAGTCTCTTCTCAACGCTCTGGTTGTTGAGGACAAGGTTTATTGCGTTGGCCAGCTCCCCGGCGTTTCCCGGCGGAACAAGAATACCACAGCCGTCTATTATCTCGGGGATTCCTCCAACACGGGTTCCTATAACCGGCACACCCGAGGCCATCGCCTCGAGGAGGACTATTCCAAAGGCCTCGCTGAGGCTTGGCAGAACGAAGACGTCGCTGGCGCGATAGAGAAGTGGAAGCTTAGAGTAATCCACGAGTCCAAGAAATCTGACCTTATCCTTTATCCCAAGCAGTTTGGCCCTCTCCCTCAGAAGGGGGAGCATGCTCCCCTGACCGGCTACGAGAAGCGTCCCATCAACGTGTTTCATGGCGTTTATAAGGGTCCCCACACCTTTTCTCGGCTCCAGCCTGCCCACATACAGGATTACCCTCTCCCCGAGACCCAGCTTTTCCTTGGCTTCCTCCTTCGAAAGGGGTATGTCAAAAAATCCCACGTTGACCCCGTTCTGGATTACCTCCACCGGAACGCGGGTGAAACGCCTTATGAAGTCCTTTGAGGCTTTGCTGACTGCTATTATCCTGTGGGGGTTCCTGAGGTGGTATTTGAAGTAGGGAAACGTAACCCTGGCCAGCGCCCTAATCACTGAGGAGTTCTCGTAGTTTATGCTGTGCGTTGTTATCAGCGTTGCCTTCCCTATCTTCCTGCCGGCGGAGACGGCTTTCAGTGCCAGAGGTGTAAAAGCGTGCTGGCCGTGGACAACGTCGTAACCCTCGATGTAGGGAATCATTTTGGAGGCATTGTGAGACAAAACGCTCATATTTATCCCAACTTTACCCAGGGTATAACCAGGAACCTTTATTAGATATATTCCATTTTCTTTTAACTCCATTTCCTTTCCGGTTATGCGATTGTTTGTGATTATAGCAACCTCGTGGCCTAGACTCCTGAGGTAAAGCGCGAGGTCATGCATATGAACGGCAACGCCACCGAGCTTGGGGTAATACCAGTCGCTCACCAGCGCGATTTTAAGGCTCTCCATACTTCCCTTCCCCCGATGTGCAAGATAACGGAGACGGAGTTTGTCGCTGTCTCTGTATTGTTAAGCCCACCTAATCCGGCAGACAGTTAGAAAATTCCATTATAAACCTTCTGCCGACTTAGATGTTCCCAGCCCAAGGGAAGAAGAGGCTTCCTGTCTTTATTAGAAACAAAGTAAACGCCATTCCCCTCAACAACCCTTCCGATTACGGAGAACTCAATGCCAAGCCCCTCAACTAGTTCCGGCTTCACGGTAAAGACAAGCTCGAACTCCTCACCGCTCGCTATAACCAGCTCCACTGGGTCAAGGCCCAAAAGCTCCGCCACTTCCTTCACGCCTTCCCCAACTGGCAGTTTTTCAGGGTAAACCTCAATCCCTACTCCGCTCATTCCAGCCAAGAGGTGGAGCTCCTTGGCCAGGCCGTCGCTTACGTCTATTGCAGAGCTGGCAACTTTCGAGAGGGCCAACCCCTCCCTAACCCTCGCCTTGGGCTCAAGGAACTTCTCGTAGAGTTTTTTCTTAACTCGCTTGGATAAATCGAGTTCGTTCTTCCAGACCAGATAGCCGGCAAGGGCCCTCCCCAAATCACCGGTAACGCAGACCAAATCACCCAGTTTTGCCCCGGAGCGGGTGAGAAGCGTCTCAGTTATTCCAAGAGCGATGCCATCTATTATCAAATCGTCGGCCTCGTTTGTGTCGGCGCTTAAAACGGGAACCTCGTAGAATTCTAAAGCCTTCTCAATCCCCCTCGCTATCCCTTCGAGGTATTCGGCGTCCAAATCCCCCGGTATTCCAAGCGAGAAGAGGAAGCCTATGGGCCTGGCTCCCATAGCTGAAACATCGCTCACGTTCATCGTTACCGCCTTAAAGCCGGCCTGCTCGGGAGTCATTATATCTGGAACGTCAGTCCTTCTGACGAGCATGTCGTTTGTGGCAACAAGCCATGCCTTTCCGAACCTGATTGCCCCTGCATCGTCCCCGAGGGGTAAATCACCCTGCCTTTTGAGGTGTCTGAGGAAGAGTTCAATGATTTCGGATTCCCTCAAGGTTTCACCCCCAAGAGCCACCGCCATAGGGGTACTAGCTTTACGCGACCGATTTCCCCCTCATCGTCCCAGGTTATCAAGGTCCTCTCGTGAACGGGAATAAGCTTTGATGCCTCCCCAAGGGCTTTGATTTCCCTCTCTAATGTGTCCCCTTCGGGAGAGCGCGTTACCTGAATTAACCTGTACGAATCCCCCTCCCTTATCACGAAATCAACCTCGAACCTCTGGGTTTTGAGGTAGTACGGTCTAATCCCCATGCGAAGAAGCTCAGTTAAAACCACTGACTCCATTAGTCTTCCCAGTTCCAAGTTTTCCTTAAAGACTCTCACGAGGCCAGTGTCGATGAGATAGACTTTGGGCAGGGCCTTCTCGCTCTCCCGGGGTGGCGCTAGCTTCTTGACCCTAACAACGAGGTAAGCGTCCTCAAGGTGCTCAAGATAAGCCGAAAGCGTGTTCCTGTTGGCTTCTATCCCAATTCCCCTCATGTACCTGGCCGTTCTGTTTATTGAGAACTCCCTGCCAAAGGACGAGCCGATGAGTCTCAGCAAAAGCCTAAGCGCCCTCGTGTTCTTCACTCCAAAGCGCTCAACAACATCCCGATACAGTATCAGATCAACGTAGCCTTCAAGGGTCTTCCTCTTCAAAAGCTCCGACTTCTCCAGGACCACCTCGGGAAAACCTCCCCATCTGAGATACTCTTCGAGAAGGGCCTTGATTCTGGCCTTTTTTGGGAGGGATTCCCCTGGTTCGAAGGACTTGGCCCTCAAAAACTCCCTGAAGGAAAAGGGATACAGCTCAAAGGAGACTCCCCTACCCCTGAGCTGAGTCGCGATTTCCCTGCTTAGGAGCTTTGAGGAGGAGCCCGATACAAAAACCGTATGGCCAAGTGAGACAGCCCTCTTGACAAACAACTCCCATTTTTGGACTTCCTGAACCTCATCAAGGAAAAGAACGCCCCTTCTCTCGTCGTGAATTTCGTGAAATACCTCAAGGAGCTCCCCTAGAGTGTCGAGGGTTGGTGGATAGAGCCTGTCGTCATCTAAGGGCAAATAGAGGGCAGGGATTTGAGAAAGCAGGCGCTTAAATCTCTGGAGCATGTAGAAGCTTTTTCCAGCCCTTCTGGGGCCTGTTATAGCTATGGCCCTCGGAACCCTGGGAAGGGGGACCTCAAGTTCCCTCTCAACTCCATCTACCTCAACCTCAAGGTAGTCCTCCACGACCTCCCTGACTATGCCCATTTTCTACACCTTATTACCAATTTTAATCTTCAATTTCTTAAAAATCTTGCCAATTTTAGCCAGCAATTTTCTCCAAATCTTGCCAGTTACGTTTGGCAATCTCATCTACGCTTCAGGAACTCCGTTATGCTCCTCTGCTTTGGTTTTTCCTCGGGAAGCTCGATGTCAACGCTGTCCAGTTCCTCTATTTTCGCCCTCCTAATCTCCTCTGGAAGTCTTATCTCCCCGTATTTTCCTCCCCCGCCGGGAATTACGATTAGCTTTTCGTTCCTGTAGGCCCAGATGGCTTTCGCAACGTCCTCATGAACCCTGGCGAGCTCTCTGACCGGTACGTCAACGAGAACTCTAATCTCGCTCCCAAAGTCCCTTAAAAAGCGCTCCCAGATTACCCTTACTGCCTTTGTTTCGACTCCTTTGCCGATTACCATCGCTATTATCTCCGCAAGAGGGGCTAGCCTTAGATACGGGGGCCTGTCCTCGGGCCTCTCGTTGGTATCGGCCAGCTCCAGAATTCTGTCCCTCACGCCCTTCTTTATCCTTCCACCGCACCTGGGACATTTCCATTTCAAAGCTTTGGCCTCCCCGAGGGAATAGTGGGTGTAACAGCGCGAGCATGCGGTGAGGTGGTACTTGCCAAGCCTCGGGTCGAGACCGGCGTTGAGAACGATTCTCCTGCCACCCAGTTTGAGGATGGCCTTTCTAATCTCCTCAAAGGTCGCCTCCCTAACATCGAAGCGGTTGAACTCCCTTCCGAGACGGTGGGGCATCGGTGAGTGAGCGTCGCTGTTGCTTAGATAGGTCAGCCTGTGGTGGGCCCTTATCATGTCGGCCATCTCGCTATTGGCGGAGAGGCCAAGCTCAAGGAAGTGGATTCTTGCGCTTCCATAGGCCTCCTTCAGGGAATCGTACTCCTTGTAAAGGCTCGTCCAAGGAGTGAATGCATGGGCCGGGCCTATGAGAACGTCGAGCTCGTTTGCCAGGTCGGCTATTTCAGAGGCTGAAAGGCTTAAGTGGGGCCTCCCTTCCGTATCGATGTCGCCCGAATAGGGCTTCAGCCTCTCGCGCATCTCCCTTACGGTCTCGATGCTCGGGAAAATCAGGACGTGGTGAACCCTCCTATTGTCCTCGACTTCCGTCGTCAGAAGAAACCTTACCCCCTTCCTCTCATAGGTTCCTTCGTCAACTTTTCTGGTGTATCTAAGGAGTTCCCTTTCCCACATCGGGTTAAGTATGTCGCCGGTTCCAACGATACCCAAACCCTTAAAGCGCGCGTTTTCAGCGAGGTTGGGAACCGTCATTGCCTTTGAGACGGCCTTTGAATAGCGCGAGTGAATGTGAAGGTCGGCATCGACGAGCATCGGACCACCTCATTCTATGTACATTCCTTCGAGACCGCGATAGTAGGCGCGGTATATGTCCCTTTTGGTGACGACGCCGATGAGTTTCCTGTTTCCCGGAGCCTTTACCACAGGCAGGAGGTTCTGGTCGTAGGCCATAAGTTTTTCTAAGGCATCCTGGGCCGTTTCTCCGGGGTAAGTTACACCGTAGGCCCTTCTGAGAAAACGCTTAACCCTGAGCCTCTTCATCGAGCTCGACCTTTTGAGAATGTCCTTTACTCCGATTATCCCAACCACTTCCAGGTTTTCGTTGACAACGGGGAAGCAGTCGTGGCCCGTTTCGGCTATTAAATGCTCGACCTCGAAGAGCGTCATGTTCTCTGTGACGTAAACTGGCTTTTTAGTCATAATTTCCTCGACGGAGATTGTTTCCAGGATAACCGGCTTTCCGGTCTTTATGTGGTAGCCCTTTCTGAGGAGCTTGAACGTGTAAACGGATTCACCCCGCAGGAAGAACCTCGCGCTGAGGAAGCCCATAGTTGCCGATGTCATGATGGCCGGCAGAACGGAGTAGCTCCTCGTTAGCTCGGTCACCATGAGTATCTGGGTGAGGGGTGCCTGCGTCATGCCGCTGAAAAAGGCCGCCATTCCAGCCAGGGCGTAAACGGTAGGATTAGTACCGAAGGAGGGGAAGAGACTACCAACAGTCAGCCCGAAGGCCGCGCCGAACATCGTCCCGATGTAGAGGCTAGGAGCAAAGACACCTCCGCTACTTCCAGAGCCCACAGTTAAAGCTGTTGCAATCATCTTCATCACCGCGAGGATTAGGAGCATTCCCACAGCCAGCTCACCGTAGAAGGCCATCCTCATACCTTCATAGCCTATACCGAAGATGCCGTAGTCCGGGAAGAGCATACCCAAGAGACCAACACCGAGACCTCCAATAACGGGTTTTACAGGCTCGGGAACCTTCAACCTATCAAAGCCGTCTATAAGCCCGTAGAGAAACCGGGCGTAAAAAGCGGCGAGGATTCCAAGAAAAAGACCTAGAAGGAAAAAGAACGGTAACTCGGGAAGTGTATGGCCTATTCCGCCAGGAATTTCTATTTCAAAGGCCCTGTTGAGTATGGCCAGCGTAACTGCGTTTCCTGTTATGGCCGAGAGGAAAATCGGGACGAGGTTTATCGAGAAAGCCCCCATGTAGACCACTTCCAGGGCGAACATCGCTCCAGCTAGAGGCGTGTTGAAGGTCCCCGCTATTCCCGCAGCTAAACCACAGGTGACGAGGAGCTTTTTCATCTCCCGCGAGAGATTGAACCACCTGGCGAGTATCGAAGTTAGAGATGCACCAATGAAGCCTATTGGGCCTTCCCTTCCAACGCTCCCTCCGGAACCAATTGTCACAGCCGTTGCCAGGGTTTTCAGTACCGCAAACTTACCCTGTATATCTCCACCCCGAAATATGACTGCCTCTATAACCTCCGGGATTCCATTCCCCTTTATCTCGGGGCATCTAGAAACTATGATTGCCACGATTCCGGCACCAATCGCCGGGAGAAGCATGTAACCCAAATTAAACCCTCTATAGTGAAGCGTAATCAACTGAAGGAGCTTTCCAAAGAAGAGGTTGTGGAAAAACCCAATCACGAGCCTGAAAACAACGGCACCGAGACCACCAGCTAGACCGGCTATTATTGAGAACCCAAGAACAAGGGTCCACTTCCTTATGTACTGGAGGGTCTCCCACTTCATCGTTTGAAGTTGAACCTTAAACTAAAAAGCTTAAGCTTTTATAGAGTCCCGACGAACCAAACCTGGTGAAAGGTATGAAGGTTGAGGGATTCGTGGCGTCTCTCAGAAACGCCGAGACAATCGGCGAGCTGTTCAAGATACTTCAGGAGAAGGGGGCACCCGTAGTGGAGCTCGATGGCCAGAGGTTCCTGATAGTTGTCGAGGGCGACTTCGAGGGGAGGCCCTTCTGGACGGAGATAAACGGCGAGAAGGCCAACCAGGCCCTGGGCGATGCTATGCTCAACTCCTCAAGCTTCCCCTTCAAGTGCAAGAGACCTTACACAGGAGGAAACGTCATTTTCGTCAACTTCGACGACATCGAGGTCGAGAAGTTCCTAGTTGCTTACCGCGACCCCGACTACGGAATTTTCTACATTGTTGAAAACGGCAAAGCACGGGAAATAACCAAGGAGGAGTACGAGAAGCTCAAGGAGGAGATGCCTGAGTTCAAGATAAAGAGCATGAGCGAGGAGCAGATGGACATGATGGGGGCCTTCTTCGGCTGAAAAAAGAAGGGAAATCACTGTCCCTTGAGTTCCCTTATTTTCTCCTTTGTCTCGTTGATTCTCTCGACCTTCTGGGCAACCTTCATGGCTTTTGCTTTCTCTATTTCTGCCTTAAACGCCCACTTCAGGAGCGGTGGTGTTATCAAAACTGAGACCGTTATGAATATCAGTGTGGCCGCTATGAAGTCCGGGGCATCGCTCGGAGGTATGGCACCGCCGTGGATTGCCACCATGAGGTCAACCAGGGCCACCTCCGTTCTTGGAATTGACCCGATACCCATCTGAAGGGACATCCAGAAGTTCTCCCTGGTGAACAGGAAGTCTCTACCTCTGCCCCAGGCCGTTATCCAGGCTCCGAAGCCCCTGCCTATTATCTTTCCGACGACAGCTATTGTGGTAAGGACCGTCGCTAGGATGAGGGCGTTTTCATGTTCAAAAACGGTGAGGTTAAGCATTGCACCTGTGTGAACGAAGAAGAACGGAATCAACAGGCCGTAACCGATGGCCCTCACGTCGTCCATTAGGCGCTTTCCTTCGGGGAGCTTGGAGAGTGTCAAACCCATCATGAAGGCACCTTCGATGGCGGCCGCAAACCAGCCTTCGGCCAGGGCCGCGAAGAGAAACATCATTCCAAGGGCCATTCCGAGGATTCCCTTCTCGACGTGAAGCCTCTCGGCGAATTTGATGTAGTAATCGACGAGATACCACCAGATGACGCCGGTTATCACAAAGAACGCGACTATCTTGAGAGTTAGATTCAACAGGCCACCGGTTCCAACGGCGAAGATAACGAGTGCTATACCCAAGAAATCATCCATAACACTCGCACTCAGGGAGGCGGCACCGACTTCGCTCTTGAGAACTCCCAAATCCATCATAACACGAACGGTCAGGCCGATGCTGGTAGCAGTCAAAAGTACGCCACCGGCGAAGGCCTCCCTGCTTGGGTAGCCCATCTCCATGAGGGCGAACCAGCCGAGAATCAACGGAACGAAAACACCCAAAACGGTGGAAACCGTGGCCGTAACGCCCGTCTTCTTAAGCTGGTCAATATCCGTATCGAGGGCACCGAGGAAGAGCAGGAATATTATACCAAGTTTGGCCAGAAAATTCGCTATGGCCGTAATGTCAGTCGTGAAACCCTGTCCGCTGACTATCGGAAGGTACTGGGGTGAGACTATACCGAAGTAAACGAGGTTTCCTAGAATCATGCCCATAACAAGCTCTCCCAAGACACCAGGGAGTTCAAAGCGCTCTATTATGCTATCCCCTATTTTCGCAAGGATTAGAGCTATTCCAATCGTTGCAAGGAGCCAGGTCACTGTTTCCATGAGGCACCACCCACCTTCATTAATCTTAGAAGTTCATCAATCAGTATCCTAAGGCTGACCTCTCCGACGAGCTTATCCCCCTCCACAACGGCCAGCACCTGAACCCTGTACTTCCTCATCTTCATGAGGGCATCAAGGACAGTTGCATCTTCCTCAATGGTTAGAGGATTTCTCTCGGCAACATCTCCCGCCTTAGTGGCACCTCCGAGGAGAGACTTCATAGTTCTGCTGGTCATGCCGAGCTTGAAACGATGCGCTTCTGGCGGAAGGAGGATGTCTATGACGTCGAGGTACCTTATAACCCCGACGAGATTCATGCTGTCCCTGTCCTTGACGACCCATACATGATGCCTTGTCCTGAGTATCTTGAGAACGCTCATTATGTCGGCATCTTCCGTAACTACCGGAAGGGACGTTACCCCGTGGTTAATGTCAGTAAGCCTAAGGGAGTGAAACGTCTTGAGTGCCTGCTCTATTTCCATTGGTCATCACCAGACTTTGATTAAAATAAAGTCATATTTAAGGGTTTGTGAAGAACCGTGGCCAGCGAGGGAATTTTTAGGTCATTGTACCAGAAAACTGACTCCTTCCACCATTTTGGGCTTCACAGTGGTTCAAGAGAAGGCACACTAGAAAACGACAACTTTTCTCCCTCAGGGTACCAATCCTCGAGTTTTAATTTTTGGGACTTTAGTTTTACCCTCTAAGGCATTTAAGACAATTTAAAACTATTTTAGGCAAAAATTCGAACGTACTGAGAAGTAATGAACCAAAAAGGATATAAGGACGTCGCCTGGGTGCCCTATAACCATGTACAGAATGATTCATTCAGATGGGCCACAGGGGTTACGGGGTGAGGCACATGATTGGGGCATCAGGATTGGCCAGTGTGGATACGGTGGTCTACGTTTTCTTCATAACCATGAGCATAGGCCTTGTATCCCTGCTCATAAGCCAAAAAACTAACATCTCTTACATTCCACTGTTTATATTCTTTGGAATACTGATTGGACCGATTCTCAACATTGTTAACAGGAACCTCGCTCACGTTCTCTTTGACTATGTGCGTGTCTTCGGTCTCGTCATGATACTCTTTACGGAGGGCCATAACCTCAGCCTTTTCCTCCTGAAAAAAAGACTCGGGACCGTTTTAACGCTCGATACCATAGGCCTCTTGGTCACGGCCCTTCTCTCAGGGGCGTTCTTCTCGTGGGTTTTCCACGCTCCTTTCGTTGTGGGCTTTCTCTTTGGAGCAATAATCTCGGCTACGGACCCGGCAACGCTCATTCCCCTCTTCAGACAGCATCGCGTCAGACAGGACATAGAAACGATAATAGTGACTGAGTCCATATTCAACGACCCCCTGGGTATCGTTCTCACTTCAGTGGCCATAGCCCTCTTGGTTCCACAGGCACCAAGTGCCCAAATTCTTGAGAGAATCGCGGGTTATATAGGCATATACCCAGCCGCGGTGGTGTTTTTCCTCTACCAAATGCTGGTCTCGATAGCTATAGGGATTGGAGTGGGCATTTTAGGATACTGGATTCTCAAAAAGGCAGGGGTTATGGATTTTCCCGACGTCGTCATATTCTCCCTGTCTCTAGCCTTTGGGGGGTTCCTCCTCGGCGAACTCGCCCATGCCTCCGGCTACCTCGTTGCGACAGTGACGGGGATAGTTCTAGGCAACCACAAGATATTCTTCAAGGAAGACCTCAAAACCGCGCGCTGGATAATCAGGGCTGTTGAGAAGGAGGTGCACTTCAACGAGAGCCTGGCCACGATTGCGACGATACTAATCTTCACACTCCTCGGGGCGAGCATCAACCTCTCGGTCATAGAGGACTACCTCTGGAGGGGAATCGCCCTAGCCCTTGCCATAATCCTCGTGGCCAGACCGATTTCAGCCCTACCAATCCTCAAGTGGCACGACTTTAGGGAGTACCTGTTCATATCCTTGGAAGGACCCAGAGGAGTCGTCCCCTCTGCCCTCGCGAGCCTTCCATTGACTCTTGGAATAACCTACAACAACGTTCAGCTCATTCACTGGGGTGAGATAATCCTCGGCGTCACCATAATAACCGTCCTAACCACCGTTATCGTCGAAACGCTTTGGGTTCCAATCCTTAGGGAGAAACTCCTCACGGTCAGGGACATAGTTAAAGAATTTGAAGAGGCCGGATACAAACCGGCTTCATAACCTTCCCATTTTTTCCATTGCCCCGATGAAGTAGAAAAGCAACTTTGCCCCCGTTAAAGCCGTCGGGTTGCCTAGCGTTTCTCCGGCGACCTCCATTATGTCGAAGCCCGCTATCCTTTTGTTCTCGACGAGCCACTCTATGGCCTCAACGACGTCCCAGAAAGCCAAGCCACCGGCCTCCGGCGTTCCTGTTGTCGGGACGAGAGGTAAATCAAAGACGTCTATGTCAACGGAGAGGTAGATGGGCTCAGGAAGAGGTTTGACGAGCTCAACGAATGCGTCAAAGCTGTAGTCCCTCGCGTGAACCCAGGAGATTCCGCTTCTCTCGGCGAACTCGACTTCTTCCCTCGTTCCGCTCCTGATTCCGAACATCGCTTCCCTGACTCCAAGCTCCGCTATCCTTCTCGCAACGCACGCGTGGTTGTAGGGGTTGTCCTCGTAGGAATCGCGGAGGTCGAGGTGTGCGTCGAAGACCACGTAGCTCTTGGGCCTCAAGGCCTTAACTGCTCCAAGCGTCTGGGAGTGCTCCCCGCCAAGGAGGATTGGTAGGGCTTTTGGATTCGCCTTTTTCAGCTCTTCAATGGTTTCCCTGACCCTGTCTGCGGTTTTTCTCGGGTCTCCGGCAACGACTGCAACGTCGCCTATGTCCGCTATCGGAAGTTCCGACAAATCAACGTCGTAATCGAGGATGTAGCTCTCGAGGTTGAGAGTCGCCTGCCTGATAAGACCAGGTCCAAAGCGCGCCCCCGCTTTATAGCTCGTCGTCCCGTCGAATGGAACGCCCAAGATGACGTACTTTGCGCTCTCTGGGTTGGTTAGAGGGAGCTCAAGCCTGAACGTTTCGTAGGTGTACAGGAACTCCATGCCACCACCGGGGCAAAAAAAGAGGGAGGGGTTTTAAAGCTACCTCACTATCATCACGGGCGGTTCAATGTGACCAACTACTTCCTCAAGGAGGGACCCTATCCTCGTCTTTCCGCTCTTACCGTAGGCGCCCATGACGACGAGCGAATACTTTCCGGAGTTGGCCTCCTTTAGTATTGTTTCCCTCGCGGGCCCCTCCGCTATCTTGAAGGAGCAGTTAACTCCCTCTTTTTGACCGAGTTCGAGCAGGGTTGTGAGCAGTTCCTTTACGTTCCTTTTGTTCTCCTCCCAGAGGGTCTCCTCAAAGCGCTTGATTTCCTCAAGTGAACCGCTCCTGACGCTGGCGTGGAAGGCGACGGCCCTCGCCTCACGCCTGTCCAGAACCGAGAAAAGGACCACCTTGGCCCTCTTTACTTTGGCTATTGCAAAGGCGTGTAAAGCCGCCTTCTGGCTCCACTTAGAGCCGTCAACGAGCACGAGTATCCTCATACGACCACCTCACAGTCCGTATCTAACCCATAGCATTAAACTGCCAACCGCGACGGTCGAGAACATTATCACGGCACCAACCTTCAGGAACTCGCCAAAGGTTATTCTAACGCCCTCCCTGTGTGCGATTCCTATAACGACGACGTTGGCGCTTGCTCCTATCGCCGTCCCGTTTCCTCCGAGACAAGCACCGAGCGAAAGGGCCCACCAGAGGGGGTATGTGTTCATGCTCGACCCCATCGCCTTTATCAGCGGAATCATTGTGGCCGTTAGAGGTATGTTGTCAACTACAGCACTTGAAATAGCGGAGAACCATGAGATTACGAATATTGCCTGGGCTTCGCTGTGGATGAGACTGACTATGCGCTGGGCAAGCAGGTCTATGAAACCCGTCTCCACTAGGGCCCCGACGATGAGGAAGAGCCCGCCGAAGAAGAAGAGCGTTGCCCACTCCACCTTCTCAAGGGCTTCCTCAGGGGAAGCACCAGACCAAAGGAGCAACGCCGATGCACCAGTCAGGGCTATAACCGCGGGTTCGAGGCCGAGCTGGTCGTGGAAGAAGAATCCAACGACTATCGCTAGAATTGTGACCAGGGACTTTTTGAAAAGCTCTCTATCCCGAATGGCGTCGTTCTCGTCCATCTCCACTATCAGCATTTCAATCTCGGCTCTCCTTGAGGAGTTAATCCTAATCGCACTCCTGTAGGCTAAATAAACTATGGCCACCGTGATGAAGAGGTCGGCCAAGGCTATCGGCCCCATGTTTAGGAGGAACTCGTTGAAACTCAGCTTTGCCGCCGAGCCTATCATAATGTTCGGTGGGTCTCCTATCAACGTTGCGGTTCCACCTATGTTGGAGGCAAAGATTTCGGAGAGGAGAAAGGGGACGGGGTTGACGTTCATCTTTTTAGTTATGTATAGAAGCATCGGGGTTAGCAAAAGGACGGTCGTAACGTTGTCGAGGAAAGCGCTCACAAGGGCAGTAACCACCGAGAAGAGGAGGAGCACCTTCATAGGATTACCTTTCGACAGCTTTGCGGTCTTTATGGCGATGTACTCAAAGAGCCCGCTCTCCCTGGCGACGTTTACAACCACCATCATCCCGGCGAGGAGGAGAATAGTTCCAAGGTCGAGGTACTCGGGAACCTTTTCCCAGGGCACTATACCCACAAGCAGAACAACGCTGGCACCGACCATGGCGGCGACGGTTCTGTGGATTTTCTCCGTTATTATGAAGGCGTAAACTCCCAGAAAAACTGCGAGGGCTATGACCTCCTGCGTGTTCATGATACCACCTCAGTAAACGATTACGGGTTTTTTAATGCCCTGAACAATCCTGAAAACGACGGGGCTAACCTTGTGGGTTTTCACGCTCTCAGAACCAAAGTGCCTTGATATCACAAGTAAGTCTCTGCTTTCTGTTTCATTTTCAATAAATTCAACTTTATCATCAAAGATTATCGCCATTGTAAAGTTCATGCCAAGTTCTGAGAGCGTGCTTTCTATTTTTTTGAGAATTTCTCTTCCAAGAGCCTCCTCTTTTTCTCGGAATTTTCTAGCTTCATCCTCTCCGAGAGTTTCCCGTATTAAGCCACAGAGAACACTATCAATAAGATAAACAACCTCAACTTTTGCACCTGGATACGCAGAGACCACATCAAAAACTTCATCAGGTATCTTACCAGAAAATCTATCAATAGCAAAGAGTATTGAATTTATCGTAGGAATCTGAAGTTCTTCCTCCGTTAGGAAAAACTCCTGGTAGGCTTTCATTATTTCCTCATAGCGAGAGCCTGCGATGTTCCTGAACTTTCGGAGAATGAGCTCGCTGAAATTAACCATAAGCCCACCCCGGGGTTTTCAAGAAAAGGAACTTTAAAAGGTTGTGCAGGGAAGGGGCTCACTCGCCCCTGACCCTCTTAATCTGGATTCTCCCAAGGGTTTCCCAGTACTCGACGGTTATTCCTTCTTTAAGCTGGTCCCTCACTTCCTCGTCGACGCCTCCTTCGAAGGGAACGTCATAGAGCTCGTAGGTTTCCATGTCCATAAGCTGGACTGTATCCGGTGTTATAGCTATGACTTGGCCAACGCGCTTGTCGATGATGGGGACATCAACTTCCGCGCTTGTCGGCTTAACGATGCTCCTGACCTTGCCGTCGAAGATTCCAACGGCCTCAATCCTCGCCTTGGCTGAACCGTGCTTTCCAGGGGAAGAAACCGTTATGTTAACAATCCTGCAGGGTTCTCCATCAATAATAATGTACCTTCCGGGCTTGAGCTTGCTGACCTGAACCTTAGTCTTGTCTCCCATCTTTCATACCTCCTCTAAGAGTTCTGGTTTGAGTTGGAGAAGGCGTTTAAAAAATTTTTGAAAAAGGCTTAGCGACGGCTCCTCAAGAATATTCGGTTCATAAAGAGAGGAACCAGAAGAACGAGACCAAGTATTGCTCCAAGCTTAACAGCATCACTCTGGCTTCTAAAAGAGTAATAGAGAGCAAAAAATCCAACAAAAGCCAAGAGAATCATTGAAAGCAGAACTGCGCTTCTTCTGCGAAGTATTCCTGACTTAACAACTGGGTATGCTTCCACCAATGCTATTATCGCCCCAACACTAAAGGGAACTGCAAAAAACATTGTTCTTGCAAAACCAGCTGTCATTACGACCGATATTGCGATTCCAATAAGGGAAACCCCAGCCAATCCCTTCGTTCTCTCGAGTTGCATCACTTCAGACAGGACTTGGGTCCCCATTTCAATGAGAACGATAATTGTAGTTAGACCAGCAAAGTAGAAGGACAGTATGAGCAGAAAAATAATCGTCTCTGCTCCAGGGATATTGCCTCTGATAATCTGGGGAATCATGTAAAAAACGGTGATAGACTGGGGAAGAGGTGTTGTACTGTTGGTTGCATATGCTTGAAGGGCCATAAACTGGGAATAAAGTTTTAGACTCTCTTCGGGGTTTATGTTGGGATTGTGAACACTTTGCTCAAATGCTTGGAAGGCGGGGCCAAGGGAGTATGCAATTGTATAAGCAGCTGCAAAGCTCAAGATTATCTGGAAAAAGAAAACCACCACTAAAACTCTTTTGAAATCGAGATCCTCCGGAGCAAAACTTCCAAGAACGTAGTATACACCAGCACCCAGTCCAAACGCTATTACAATAGAAACAAGAAGCATAATAATTCCCTCAACTGTCAGGGGATGGTTAAATGAGGTTATGCTTGAAACTGCATTGCCCATATAATACTTGGCCTGTTCCGACGTCACTACTTTAAGTGCTCTATCTCTGATGAGAATCGTTGAGATCACAGTAAACAGAATCATCAATACAGATATTCCAGATATAAACTCCAGAGCTTTACCTTTCGCCAACATTAACAGGAGGGAAGCCAAAAGAATTGTCAGAATCGCCAATGGTATTACGTATTCACTTGTCCCCCCAAACAGATAAACAAGTCCCCATCCTGAAGCATATGCCGTAACGCCCAAGATTATGAGAAGAAACATGAGTAGTGTGAAAACAACAGAGGGAGTCCTAGCTACTCTGGTGAAAAACTCATAAATGAGATATCTAGTCTTCTTTGTGCTCTGAGCCTCGTTATAGGCCAAGAACAGGGCAACAATTGACGGAACGAGGGAAATCAAGAAACCTTTTAGGCCAAATACAATGTAATACTTAGGAACCACAAGAAAGCTCCAGATTCCAAGGATGTAACCAGTAATGAGCAGAGCCATCAGTATGTTTACCTTTTTCATTGCGAACCCCCCGTATTCTAGAACATTCAATGCAGTATGTAACAAGCTGTATAAAAACATTATGGCATAAGGATTTGGAATTACAAAAGAAGTGATTTTAAAGGTTCAAATAAGTTTCAAAATTGACGATTATTTCGTTCACGACTGTCCACGCCATAAGAGGCTCACGGTAGAGGCTGACCTTTCTACCCTTAACGGGACTCCTGAAGTCGCCGTGGGGAAAGCCACCGACGATTACGACCGGGTTTTCGAGCTCAGCGAGGCTCTTTCCGAAGTCCCTTGGCTTTACCAGTTCACCTTCCTCGTGCATAACGAAGACTTCATCCGGGCCAATTTCCTCGATGAGCTCACCCAGCGTTTTCTCCTCCAGTCTTAACAGCTCAAGGTCCTTCGGAACAACCCTATTCTTGAAGAGGCTCTCCATCAAACCGAGGAAGCGGTTGTAGTTCCTCGGAAGCCTCGTCTCGGGCTTTATGTAGATTACCTCGTCGTTCCTCGTGTGAACGTAAACCCTGAGCTTCCCCTCCTTGTTGGCTATGCTCTCAAGGGCGTTGAGAAGGCAGATGTGCACTATGTCCGGCCTGCCGCGCCTATCACCGTCTTCAAGCTTCTTGAGAGCCGAATGGTGGTAACTACTATCAAGGATTACTTCCTCCGGCTTCTTACCCCTTCTCCTAGCGTAGTTCACAACGGCCGGATGCTCTACTATTGACTTTGGAACGAGTTCCAGCTCGGAATCAGCTATCACCAGGTGGAGCACACTCCTCCCTCCTCGGCTTTATTCCCTTCTCCTCGAGTTCGTCAAGGATTCTCTTAAAGGTGTCAATCCTCATGCCAAGTATCTCCGGTGGAATTACTCCGAAGATACAGCTACCCTCTGAAACCAGTCTGGCTATGGCTGAGGCTGTGTAACCAGTAACCCTCGCCATTGACGTGAATTCCCTCTCCTCATCTAGGAGGGTGTAGCTTATCTCCCTCTCCGGTTCCCGGCCAACCACCTTCAAAACGGAGAAGTCCGGGCTCTCGTAGGTCATGAGCGGGGTTATAACTTCAAGGGTTTTATCAACGTGCTCCGGTTTGAAGAAGCCGAGCTCTTTCAAAACCCTCATCTTCTCAAGGTGGCCCGGCCACCGGAGCGTCCACTCCTCAAGCCTCTCGACCCTTACGCTTTCGAGCAGACTCCTCAGGCCGTCGCTCGGAAAGGCCTCGAAAGTGAATCCCTCGATTTTCACCGTTTTAACTTCCGAGAGCGGGTCTATAGAACTGAGCTCCCCGTCCCTGATAAGCCTCGCGGGTCTCGTGTACTCTTCAATTAAATCCTTCGGGGACCATGTAATTCTGTAATAAAGTGGTGGCCTCGGCTCCTTCGGAAGGCCACCGACGTAGATGTAGCCCTCACTCATGTCGTCTAGCTCGTTCCAGATTCTCCCCATGAGAATGTGGCTCAGCCCGGGGGCGAAACCGGCATCGAAGATAACAGTTACCTGGGCATTTTCCGCTTCCTCACGGAGTTCGAGAGGGTTCTCGGGCATGAATGAGACATCAACCATGTCCACTCCGGCCTTTATGGCGGCTTTGATTGATGAATAGCCAAAGCGACCAGGTAAAGCACCGACCACGAGCTCAAATCCCCTCATAACCTCCACGAGCTTATCGAAGCGCGATGCGTCAACCTTCAGCGGTGTAGCAAACTCGGAAACGGCTCCCAGTCTTTCCTCGCTTAAATCTGCCACGTAAACCTCGAACTCGTCCTTCAGGTCCCACGCTATAGCTTTACCAACGTTTCCAGCGCCGAGAACGAGAACCTTCATAGCTGACACCGATGGAGTTTTGGATTGAGCCTTAATAAGGTCTCCCAATACTTCCCTAAGTGCTAAAGTTTTTAAAGGGACTAAGAGTATCACCTGCGGTCAGAATGAAGATAAAAGCTTCGTTGATTGCGTTGATATTGCTGGCCTTTACTATTTCCACCATTTCCCAAGTTAGTGCAAATAGCATGGGGAAGACAAACGTAACCTTGTCATGTAGCCCGCTGATTGTTAAGGCCGTTGACTCCAAATACGGTTTAGAATTCGTAGCCGAAGGAACTTGCAAGGGGCATGTACTCAACCCGAAAAACACAACGGTAGTCCCCATAGATGAAACATACTATATCATCAATGCCACAGGTCCGTTTTATGGAGAATACAAAAGCACTCTCTTTGTCAAAAATGGTCAATACAAGCCGGGAGATATGATCCCAATTGAGCTTCACGTTAGAGCCCTTTATCAACCCGTGAATTTAATACCCTGGATTCTGAGGCACGACTCCACAAACGTGAGCCTTCAAGGAACCCTCTGGGTTCATCCCGTGGGAGAAAAAAAGAATTCCATTATACCAGTCGGCCTGTACTGGAAAGGACTCGTCCCTGTTAAGGCTGACTGGGTGAGCATTATAAGCGGGACCCTCATTGTGGTATCGATTCTCCTAGGGATTATACTCGGGTTTATGGGCTCCCTAGCAGTTAAGGGCAAAAGGCTCAAAAATACGCTCTGGACCTCGGGCTTTCTGTTCGGCTGGCTGGTTGTTTCAGTGGTTGCCTCTACGGGTCTGAAAACCCAGGTAGGAGGCCTCGTAGTCATTCAACTCCTTTTTACGGCAGTGTGGTTCTCGTCGATAAACTACGCACTGTACCTCGTCCTGCCCAAACCGGTGAAAACTCCCAAGAACATTGCGATGGCCCTTTATCTTACAGCAGTTGTGTTCTCCTTTGTCTGGAGTATCTTGACGAGAAATAGCGCATTTATTCTTGGGACACTAATCCTCCTTGTGATTTTTGAGGTTCTGCTAACGAGGGGAATACAGAGAGGATTAGACGAACTCAAGGTCAAAGGGGAAGAGATAGACCCTTACTCCCTGGGAGTACTACCGTTTGTGGGTTACTTCCTTTCCCTCTTGTTCCTGGGTGGGATCATGAAGTCAGTACAGTTTACACTTTTTGCCACTGCATTCTTTGGAATCAGTCTGCTCGCTGGATTAGTAACAATAAGATACTATCGGAAAAAGGGTAATATACACGAACCGACCAGCGTCTATTAGTGTTCCCAATGCTCGGCTTTCTCAGGAGAAGAAAGCTCCGGAACTTAAGGAAAAACACGGAAGAGACCCTTGTGATGCACGTAGGTGACACTCCGGAAAGCGTTTACCGCTTCATTGAACGGCTAATAGACGATTACCGTCCGGAGATAATAATTCACACGGGCGATTTGGTTGACAACGTTAAGCTTGAGAGAAAACCTGAGCTAAAGCCGGCCTATGAAGCCGGGCTGAGGAAGCTTGCCCGCATACTCAAGGGCTCGAAGGCAAAGCTTTACATCGTTCCCGGCAATGAAGATGACGTGGAGCTCGTAAAGAGGTTCTTTGGAGAGAGCGTTGTTGAGCCGGGAAGTGTTATTGAGATAAATGGGAAGACCCTCGCCCTTGGACACACTTGGGAGGACGTTGTCAATAAAAACGCCGACTTCAAACTCTACGGCCACAACTTCAGGGTAATCCCAAAGGGATTAAACGCAGTCCTGGGGGTTAACTTCATTTTCCTCCCGAGCGGGAGGGTCGTAAGGATAGACTACCCGGTTGGAACCGACACTGCAAGGGGTTACAAACTCAGGAGGGGGTTATGATGAGGCTCATGCGCTTTGGACCCTCGATTGTTTTCCTGAGGGGTGACGTGGAAAAGTTGAAGGACGCTGTAAAGGAGCTCTTTAATGTGGAGGAGATACCCACAGAGGAGGCAATAAGGGAAAGTAGCGAGTTTGAGACGATACTCCTTGTTACACCACCAGAGGAGACCGGGACAGTGCCACCAGAGACGGGCTTTCACATAAAGCAGGGTGCAAAGGTCGTCCTCTCGGAGATAGTGAACAGCAAGCTACCCGTTGAGAGGGTGGAAATTGAGAGCACGATAATAATCCTCCGTGTCCCCGAGAAGGTGGAGGAGGCACTAAAACTGCTTGCCGAGAAGTTCAATGGTGAGATAATGAGCCAGATAGACGCCCTCAACCTCGGAGAGGCCTGCGACACAGTAATTTCAGTCACCAGGAAGAAGCTGAGCTCGCCGATAGGGCCCGAGGACATTGATGGGGCCGTTCTGGTTAGGAGGGACTTCCTAAGTGTTTACAGGGAGCTTCTCATAGATACGCCGATGCTTCTCCTCAAGCTCCTGCCTGAATGGAACGAGCTGACAATAAAGCTCTATGATACTGAGAGGCGCTACGAAGAAAACATTGAACGGCTCTTGCTCGTTATAGAGGACCTGGATTTGGGCTTTATAGTGGGAGAGGGCTGGGACTGGGACTATCCACGGCCATTCATGCGCGTTCCCGTTTATAAGCTCAAGCTTCTCACGTGGGAGAAACCGGAAAAGGTTAAGTTCCTACTCAAGGGACTTGAGTATAGGGGTTACAAAAGGCTTTGCGACATCGATGTTTTTGTTGGAAACAAGAAGATAGAGTGGATAAGCCTCGGAAAGTTCGGCTCGAAGTTCGAGCTGGCCCAAAAAGCCAGAGAAGAGCTCGAAAAACTTCTGAGTGATGACGTGAAGAAAAAACTCCACGAGATAGAGGAAAGACTTATCGCTGAATCCAAGGAGTGACTCATCGCTTTCTTATCTTTGCCACAAAAAACCCGCTCGTGTCGTGCCTGTCCGGATAGAAGCGCCTCGCCTTTTTCATCTCTTCGCTCAGCTCGATTCCAAAGGGATTGGTTAAAGCCGGCTCGCCGTATCTCAGGGGGAGGAGCTCAACGTCGAAGTTATCCAGAACCCATTGGATTACGAACTCGTTCTCCTCCGGTTCAAGGGAACATGTGGAGTAAACGAGGATTCCGCCTTTTTTAAGGACGCTTAGACCTTTCTCGATGAGCCTCATCTGGAGATTCTGGCAGAACTTAACGTCCTCCATAGTTCTGCTGGTTTTTCTCTCCGGGTTCTTGTGTATCGTCCCGGAACCTGTGCAGGGGGCATCGAGGAGAATTTTATCGAACTCAACGCCAAGCTCGTCTATGTAGAGAGATGATTTATGGAAGAGAACCGTGTTTGTAACGCCGAGACGGGAAAGGTTAAGTCTCGTCTCCTTTAAGCGTTCCTCGCCGACGTCGAAGGCGTAGATTATTCCCCCGTTCTCCATCAGCTGGGCGAGGTAGCTTGTCTTCCCACCGGGGGCGGCGGCCATGTCAGCAACCGCCTCTCCCGGCTTCGGCTCAAGGGCAACGGGGGGATACATCGAGCTTGCCTCCTGAATGTAGAGGAGGCCACTGAGATATTCGGGCGTTGAAGTTATCGAGAAGGGTTCTTTTGTCAGGCAGAAACCTTCCCTCGCCCATGGCACTCTTCTAAACTGGAAGCCCTTCTTGTTGAGGAGCTTTGTAAGCTTTGGAATCTCAACGCGGAGCGTATTTACACGGAAACACCTTGGAAGAGGCCTTTCCATGGCCTCGGCTATTTTTAACGCCCTTTCGCCCCAGAGCTGGTAATAGCGTTCCGCGAACGTTTTGGAGTAGCCGAGGGAAAACAACTTTTCGAGCATGGTTGGAGGTTGGGAGGGGGGTTTAAAACGTCTGCGCTTTGAAGTTTTGTGGAAACTCTTTTAACTTCAATGTTGAGAAAAATATGGGTAGATTAGAATGAGGAAACTCCTCGCCTTGATGTTAATGGGACTCGTTATTCTCGTGAGCGGATGCCTTGGATCAGCACCAACAACATCATCTACACACCAACCCTCAACCTCAACGACGTATTCTCAGTCCCAGAGTCTTCCCAACGTTACTCATTCCCAAGGCTTTCCTGAAAACTCTTCAAAAAACGTTTCCCAATCTTCACAGGGCATAAACTTCACTCCAGTCGAGGTAAACCTCTCTCCTAGGGTTCACCTTGAGATAGACCCGCGCGTTGAACTCATTCAGATAATCTACTTCATAGCCAATCCCAAATGGTATCAGGAAAGGGTCAGCCCTTACCTTGCGGGAGCAACTCCATATAATTACCCTTACATGAAAGACGTCGCTGAATACTTCGAGAACTATACAAACGCCACCGCGGTCAAAATGATCCCAATAATGGTAAAGGAGGGCATTGCATACGATGCAATCCCCGAGTTCGCCCTTCATTTGAATCCGGTCAACTTTTCAAAGGCCATGAACTGGAGCGATATGCTCCAGTACAGGCCGTGGCTGAACACCACCTTACTCGACAAGTTCGCCCGGGCGGTTGCCCAGTTCGCCAATGAGACAGACTTCTGGAAGTTCTACAACGAGCACAGAGCGTTCTACAACGAAACTCTCCGCAGATTCGAGGAAGGAAACGGTAAAACAATTCTCAACGTGACCCGGTTCGAGGAGAGCTTCTTTGGCGAAAAAGCTTCTTCATGGACGATAGTTCCTCTCACATTAATATCCAGACATGGATTTGGTTTTTACATAAACAGAAAGGGGGACAAATACGTCTACGCGTTTCTCGGGTTTAGTAATGTCAAAGACGGCATTCCAATAGTTTATCTCTCGGAATATGGAATAACTTTCCTTGTTCACGAGTTCGCCCACAGCTTTGTGAATCCAGCGGTGAACGAGTATTACAGCCTCTTTCAGCCCTACGAGTCGCTCTACGACCCAGTAAGGGAAAAGCTCTCCATGATGGCATACACCAACTTCAAGATAATGCTCTACGAAACCTTTGTCAGGGCCGTCGAGGTTTACTATCTCAACATTACAGGCAATAAAGACGATGCCAAAAGAAAACTCGGTATGTACAGCGTGCCCTTCTATTTCATAAAGGACGTCTACAATGCCTACGTCAACGACTACATGAAGCACAGAGACGTTTATAAGAACTACACCGATTTCATGCCAGAACTTGCAAAAGTTGTTGGGAAAGTTTACAACGAGACCGACGGAGGAAAGAAAGTTAAACCTCCGATGACGGTTTACGACTTCCTCAAACGGGCTAACTCAACTGGTGCAATCGTTGCATACAGTTCAGGAGGCTACTCTCGGAGAGTCGCTGAGAACGAGTACCACTGGCTGTTAAGTCTTGGCATCAACGCAACCCTGAAACCTGTATCAAACCTCACGGAGAAAGAACTAAAGGGTAATCTGATGCTGGTTCTTTACTCCAACAGCTCCCTGCTCAAAGAACTCAACAGGAACGCCCTCGTCACGGTAAACGGCAACAAGTTTTACAGCAGACCAAGCGGAGAAACCTACACAGGTGGGCTGAAAGTCTTTGAAGTTTTCAGAAACCCGTGGAATGAGAGTGCAGTGGTTTATTTAGCAGTTGGAAGTGGTAGGTGGCCCTTCTACAACGGATACTTCCCGCGCATTTACTATCTAACGTACGTAATTATCCCTGATTGGGGTGGTGATGCCTTCGAGTGGGCATGAATGCAGTTTTGACATTTTTCCTTTTTTCTAGCCTTATGGAGCTAGCCTTATGGAGAATGATTAAAGAAAAAACATCAAACCTTAATCCCGCCCATGACGAGGGCCATAACCGCTTTCTGGGCGTGGAGCCTGTTCTCGGCCTGGTCAAAGACGACGCTGTTCGGGCTGTCTATGACATCATCAGTAACTTCCTCGCCTCTGTGAGCGGGGAGACAGTGCATGAAGATGTAATCCGGCTTGGCGTGCTTGACAAGCTCTTTGTTGACCTGGAACGGCTGGAATATCTTCCTCCTCTGCTCTGCTTCCGCTTCCTGTCCCATGCTCGCCCAGACATCGGTGTATATGACGTCCGCGTCCTTAACGGCCTTGACCGGGTCATGGAGGAGCTCAAAGCTTCCACCGCTCTCAGCCGCGTTCTGCTCCGCCCACTTGATAACCCTCTCGTCGGGCTCGTAGCCTTCGGGCGTTGCAACCACAACGTGGGCACCGAGCTTTGTGCCCGCTATCATTAGTGAGTGGGCCACGTTGTTTCCATCTCCAACGTATACTATCTTAAGACCGGCTATACGACCCTTCTTCTCAAGTATGGTCTGGTAGTCGGCCAGAGCCTGGCACGGGTGGGAGAAATCGCTAAGGCCGTTTATGACCGGGACGCTCGCGTACTTGGCGAGGTCTTCCACATCTTTGTGGGCGTAGACGCGAGCCATTATTCCGTCAACGTACCTGCTGAGAACTCTCGCTGTGTCGGCTATCGTCTCGCCCCTCCTCAGCTGGAGGTCATTGGCGTTGAGGTAGAGGCCATAACCCCCGAGCTGGTAGATTCCGACCTCGAAGGAAATCCTCGTCCTCGTTGATGGCTTCTGGAATATCATGGCTAGCGTTTTGCCCTCAAGAACGCGATGGGGCTTCCCAATCTTGTTCCAAATCTTCATCATTTCCGCCGTCTTGAGAATAGTCTCAATCTCCTCCCTTGTGAAGTCCTGAAGGCAGAGAACGTCCCTTCCGGCCAAACTAACCACCATGTGCATCACCGTTTAAAGCTGTCTACTGAATTTAATAATCCTTTCGTCGGAAAATCATCGGAGTTTCTGAAATTGTTTGAAACAATCCCGTAGATTCCTTTCCAAACGTAAGGCCAAAAAGACTGAGAAATTAGCAAAGAGTCGTTGACTTCTCCACGTCAAAGCAAACCTAATAAGTTGTAACACCTTTGCCCACTGGTGATTCTCACTATGGGCGAAATCAAGGTCAAGCTCGTCAATTATACAAAAAAACCACTTGAAACTGTCACATGGTCAGCACTCATAAGCTACTGGGAGGACTGGGAAACTGAAGCCTTTGAGAGAATGAGCGAGAAGGACGTCGAGATGCACCTGCCGAGGGTTCTCGGCTACGGCCACGAGTCAATCCTTGAGCATGCGGTTCTTACCTTTGCAATTGAGGGATGTTCTCGCGTATGTTCTCACCAATTAGTGAGACATAGGATAGCAAGCTATACCCAGCAGTCCCAGCGTTACGTAAAATTGAACCCAAATGATGTTGAGGAAACCTTTGTAATTCCGAAGAGCGTGAAAGAAAATCCGGAGCTCTACGAGAAGTGGAAAGAGCTCATGAGGAGCGCCATCGAGCTATATGAGGAAACTCACAGGGCCGGCGTTCACCAAGAGGATGCCCGTTTCATCCTACCCCAGGCAGTCAGAACGAAGATAGTCGTTACGATGAACCTCCGCGAGCTTAAGCACTTTTTTGGGCTGAGGCTCTGCGAGAGGGCCCAGTGGGAGATTCGAGAAGTTGCTTGGAAGATGCTTGAGGAGATAGCGAAGAACGATGAGCTGAGGCCAATTATAAGGTGGGCAAAGCTCGGGCCACGCTGTATACAACTCGGATACTGTCCGGAGAGAGAACTAATGCCAAAGGGCTGTTTGAAACGGACGAAAGAACGCTGGATAAAACTAACCGAGGTTGAGTAATTTTGCGGAGGATTTAAAAACTAACGTGCATTCTTTTCATCGAAATTCAAAGGGGGTAATAATATGAAGTCCAAGAGCTGGGAGGTTGAACTTCCATACGACTGGGAAACTCTTATATTAATCCTGAGTGAGCCCGAAAAGACACTGCCGTTTTTCCCGTATTTCGAAAAATTCGAGAGGGGCAGGGTAAAATTCAAGGTTCCCCGGTTTATATTCAACTTCGGCTATGAATTCGAGCTTGACGTGGGGATAGGACGAAACGAGGTTATATATACTTTCAGAGGGGACAAGGGTATTCTAACGGTCACTTTCAAAATGATTGGGAGAAAGCTCCGCGTTACGGCCAGCTGGGCGGGTTTCGGGGAAACTTTCATGGGCAAGCCCCTTGAGAACTTCGCGAAGGGAATAGCGGAGGCAATCCGGGAGTTCTGCTCTTCCATGGCATGCCCCGTTGTGAGATTCCACGGGAGCGAGGGCGAGGTGGAGCACATAACACCCGAAACGGCCCCGGCGCTGGTCAAGAGGGTGGCAATGGAATTTGGAAAGGACTTTATACTTGAAGGGGAGGCAGAAGACGGGACGTATCTGGCCATAACGGTTAAGGACGGCAATCTCAAGGAGCTAAGGGTTAGACAGGGCATGAAAGAGAGCGTTATTGAGGCGGACATACCGGTCATAGAGCTCGGAAAAGAACTTTTTGAAGGCCTTCCTCTTGATAAGAAGTTTAAAATAAGAGCAAAGAAACTTTAATCTTTTTCAACTTCTTCTATGGCCCTTTTGAGTTCGTCGTAAGCTTCTTGCAATGATTCTGGGATAACCTTTGTGTCCGCTATGACGGGCATGAAGTTCGTGTCGCCGTTCCACCTCGGGACTATGTGGAGGTGAACGTGGCTGTCTATTCCAGCTCCAGCAACCCTACCGAGGTTAACACCGAGGTTGAAGCCGTCTGGGTTCATGGCCTTCTTTATGGCCTTAATCATCAGCTGGGTGAGCTTCATTATCTCAAGCAATTCTTCGTCCGTCAGTTCCTCCCAGTTGGCGACGTGCCTGTAGGGAGCGACCATTACGTGGCCCGGATTGTAGGGGTAGTTGTTCATGATGACAAAGGCGTGCTTTCCACGGTAAAGGATGAGCCTCTCCCTGTCGCGGTTCTCCTTTGGAAAGTCGCAGAAGATACAGCCCTCGTGCTTTGGGGAGCGTATGTACTCTATTCTCCACGGCGCCCACAGGACCTTCATTCTCACCACCAGAGGGGGAAAGAGGGGGAGTTTAAAAACCTTACAGCTCAACTCCTGAGAAAATCAGGACGAGGTAGACCGCGTAGAGAACCAGGAAGTACGCTCCCACGGGCCTGTCTATCCCCCCTGTCTTTTTCAGCGAGGCTATCATGGGAATCATCGCGAAGAGAACCAAGACTACCGTCAGCACCGAAGCGCCGGTCTGGATTGGTCTTATGAGCGAGGCAATACCGAGGACAACGAGTGCGTTCATTATGTTGGCCCCAATTATGTTGCCCACGCTTATGCTTCCCCGTTCCCTCAGGGCACCGTAGAGGGCGTTGGTCATCTCGGGCAGGGAGGTTCCAATAGCGACAACGGTGGCTCCGATGACGAAATCAGATATGCCGAGGGCCTGCGCTATGTTCTTACCCCCAAAGACGACCATCTCGGCACCGCCGACGAGGAAGAGTCCAAGAACTATCAGGAGGACGTAATCAAAGGCCTTAACGTCTCCGCTTGGCTCCCAATCCACTTCACTCCTCGCATGCTTCTTGAGAAGCCACCGTAGGTAGACCGCGTATGCAAGGAGTAGCAGAAGCCCGTCGAGTCTACTCAACGTCCCGTCAATTGAGAGGGCTATGAGAAAGACGAGTGAGGCGAGCATAACGAGAGAGTTCTCATATGCGGAACGGCCGGCTTTTAGGGGCCTAATCATGGAGGCGAGACCGAGAATGAGGGCGATGTTGGCGAATATACTCCCGAGGGCGTTTCCGAGGGCTATCCCGTTGACCCCCTGATAGCTCGCCAGGGCACTCGTCGTTATTTCGGGCAACGTCGTTGAGAGACTAACAAGGACGATGCTTATTACCAGCGGAGAGATTCCGGCCTTTCTTGCAACCTCAATTATCTTGTCGGAAAGCTTGTCACCGGCAACCACAAGGACGGCTATTCCAATGAGGATTGAAAGTGACCATACTGCGAACTCAAGCATTTCTCTCCCCTCAATTGCCTTCTTGGGACAGTTTAAAAGGTTGCCCAACAAACTTATTAACCGGACCTGCTAATCACTCACGGTGATAGGTATGAAGCAGAGAAAGGGACTTCTCATAATTCTCGACGGCCTCGGAGACAGACCGATCAAAGAGTTTGGAGGAAAAACACCGCTTGAGTATGCAAAAACGCCCAACATGGACAAGCTAGCCAAGATGGGAATCCTCGGCCAGCAGGACCCCATAAAGCCCGGCCAACCAGCTGGCAGTGACACGGCTCACCTCAGTATCTTCGGCTACGACCCCTACAAGGTCTACCGCGGAAGGGGCTTCCTCGAGGCCCTCGGCGTTGGGCTCGACTTGGATGAGGACGATTTGGCCTTCAGGGTTAACTTCGCCACAATTGAGAATGGGATAATAGTAGATAGGAGAGCTGGCAGGATAAGCACGGAGGAAGCTCATGAACTTGCGAAGGCAATACAGGAGAACGTTAAACTGCCTGTTGACTTCATCTTTGTAGGGGCTACAGGTCACAGAGCCGTTCTGGTTCTCAAGGGCATGGCTAAGGGCTATAAAGTGGGGGAAAACGACCCGCATGAGGCAGGTAAACCTCCAAAGAAGTTCACCTGGAAGGACGAGGAAAGCAGAAAAGTAGCTGAAATCCTCGAAGAGTTCGTTAGACAGGCCCATGAGGTACTCGAGAGGCACCCAATCAACGAGAAGCGCAGAAAGGAAGGAAAACCGGTTGCAAACTACCTCCTCATAAGGGGGGCGGGCACTTATCCGAACATTCCCATGAAGTTCACCGAGCAGTGGAAGGTTAAGGCTGGAGCGGTTATAGCTGTTTCCCTCGTTAAGGGCGTTGCAAGGGCAATAGGCTTCGACGTTTACACTCCAGAAGGAGCGACCGGCGAATACGACACGGACGAGATGGCTAAAGCCAAAAAGGCAGTCGAGCTTCTCAAGGAGTATGACTTCGTGTTTCTACACTTCAAGCCGACTGATGCAGCTGGCCACGACAACAATCCAAAGCTGAAGGCCGAGATGATTGAGAAAGCCGACAGGATGATAGGCTACATCATTGACCACATCGACCTTGAGGAAACTGTGATAGCGATAACCGGCGACCACTCAACGCCATGCGAGGTTATGAACCACAGTGGCGACCCGGTTCCGCTCCTCATAGCGGGCGGTGGCGTCAGAACCGATTCAACCGAGGCCTTCGGCGAGCGCGAGTGCATGCGCGGTGGTCTCGGCAGGATAAAGGGCCACGACATAGTCCCCATAATGATGGACCTCATGAACCGCTCTGAGAAGTTCGGGGCCTGAATTACGCCCTCGTTCTCTCCCATTTTCTAAGGCTTTCTTCTAAAGCTTGCCTTACTGCCTTTCCGATGTTTATTCCGAGCTTTGTGGCGGTTCCCGCCCACTCTTTGTTCCCCTCAAAAGCAAAGATGCCGATTCCATCGCTCGTCGTTCCGGTAGCGTTGTAACCGAGTTTCAAAAGTGTGTAGGTCTTTGCCTCGGTTGCGGTCATTATCGCGTTGACCATCGCACCGACTGTCAATCCGTCGTTGATAAGAAGGGCTATGTTTATCGTTCCCGGCTTCCAGGGGGGCGGAACCTCGCCGGCTATTGCTGGATTTGTTATTCCAGCGGTGACATAGGCCGTAACTTCCCCGCTTTTTGCTATGGAGAGGACTTTACTTATCTCCGCGGCCGTCATGAAGCCGACAAAGTTTTCAAGGCCGTGTTCCTGCTCAAAGACCAGACAGTCCTTCTTGTAATCTCCGGAGTAGTTCTTGGGAACCTTCAGGAAGAAGAATCCTCTGGCCTCAGTTAAGCCTCCGCGATGAGGGGCGTTGCTCAAAGCGAGCATGGGCTCTTTGAATGCCATTATGAAGTTGCCCATGATTGGGATTTGGCCCTGCAGTTAATAACGTTTGCCTTGTCAGAACCGTAAACTTTATAAACCACTTGCGTATATGTAATATTAAACTTACACATGCAGGGGGTTGAGAACATGAGAAAGATGTGGTTTGGATTGGGGCTGATTGCCCTGTTAATAGGAATGACCCTCGGGGG
>Ga0256831_1000056_pt1 | contig 53731 bp, 54 predicted proteins | sample 132544metaG_FD_189087 | JGI IMG/M metagenome (GOLD analysis project Ga0256831, IMG submission 189087) | Hydrothermal vent microbial communities from Lau Basin, Pacific Ocean - 132-544 | ecosystem: Environmental > Aquatic > Marine > Hydrothermal vents | place: Pacific Ocean: Lau Basin | collected...
AAAACAAAGCGTTAAAAGGGAAAGGAAAGGAGCAATATTTTTATCTTTATGTCATACATTCACCCTCTGATCCTGAGCAGACCATCGTTCCATTAAACGGGCGGCATGTCACCCCGGACTATCTAACGGATTTTAATCGTATTGTTTCGCCTTTTCTGTCAACCTGTGGTGGTGAATTGAACACGGTTCAGGTAATCCATTATTACAGAGATCAATATAACGCTTCTGACAATACTGTACCCGGGCAGCAGCACATAGTCTGGTTTAACTACAGGTATCATGATGGAAAACTTGTTGTTAAGGATGATAAATATCCTTCACCTATGTATTTCTATGACCCCAAGCAGAACACCAGACTAACTCTTGCCGGATTTCGGGCTAAACAAAGTCATAAGAAAAGAATGGCAGCAGACTATCGCAAGAATTTTTTATACGCAGAGGGTAGAAAGCCGGGAATTGTTTACAAACTGGATCCTTTTTGGCGGCAATATGAACAGTTTGAGATCGCCAGAAGAATCTTTGATGGTGATTTTGTTGAGTTCAACAAGACCATTGAGTTCAAGGCAATGTATATGGCCCTGGCCGATGTCTATTCAAAACGCTGCAGTGATAAGGTTGCGCAGTTTACAACATTCAAGATCCCCTACACGGCTTATGCGGGAAGTGAGTGGAACCTGGATGGTTCCCAAACAATTCATGAAGTTGAAGGGATGAAGACCATTCGTATCGACAGCCGGTTTGCAGAGCAGTGGTCAAATTACAAACCTGCGGTCAATAGCTATTTGGCGAAAAAGGTATTTAGCAACCTGGGTTCAGCCAGGGATCTTATGAGAATGTCTGTCAGCCGGGCGAAACAGGTGATCGGCAACTTTACCGGAAATATGCTTGTGGAACATTATCAGATGGACAAGTTTATCAAGGAGCAGGGGTGTGACAGCGCAACTGTTCAACAAATGGTTGATAACTTTCTCAGGGCGGGCAATGGAATGAATTCGGTTCAGCGTGATGGTATTCAATATCAAGGCGCAGAAAAAGAAAGTGATCCGGTAAAAAAGAAAGGTACGCAACCATTGGTCAAAAACCCGCTTTATCAAGTAAGCAGCCAGTCACGAGGCAAAAGCCGACGGGGTGAAACAGATCAACAGGTTGATACTCACGCTGAAAGAACTAGTGCACGATACACTCAGCAAGATATGCGGCAGCAATCGGAGCAAGAACAACAGCGGCGTTTACAAGAGCTCAGGAAACGTCAACAGTTAGAGCAACAGGCGTTAAGGGAGATAAAAAGAAAAGAACTGGAAGCAAAGAATAAAAAAATGCTCGAAAAATATGCAAGGATGAATAAGGAAGTGAAGAGCCTGGAGGATAAATATGCTAAAGAATATAGAAAAGCGGTAGATGATTATAGTCTTAAGCTGGAAAATGCAAAAACGAACGAAGATCGAATAAAAGCAGCGCGTGAGTATAAGAAAATCCGCCTGGAACAGGCAAGAAGACAGCGGGAGGAGATAAAAAAATTAAGGGAAAAATACAGGTAGGATTATAATGAAAACAACATATATTGTTATATCAAATCCGACAGGAATTTATTCTCAGGTCATTGAAACCATGGTGTCCATTGCAGCCGGTGAGCCTGCATGGGGCCTGAGAAATAAATGGCTTCACTCTTGGACTTGCTGTATTTAGGATATATCGATGCATTTATTAAGAATAAATATTTTTTTTGTTGCCGCTTTTTTTACATTGAGCGGTATCGCAGAAGACAATAGCTACATAGATTCTCCGAATGGCTTATTTATCGTTAATAGAAGCGGAGTTGATAAAATTCTGGTTGATGGCGCGAAAGACAAATATGGGGATTATAAAGTGAAAATATTCAACATAATAAGCATTTATTCAAATGTCAAATATGGCGAGTTAACTGGGGCCGGTTGGTGGTATCCATCTCTTCAACAATTTAATTTTCGTCCATATGAAAAATTATTAAATTCCCCACAGTGCAATGGGCTTGGTAAGCATCACTGGAGTTTTAGATATAGTCCAGTAAGAGTCAAAGTATTGGGGAAATATGTCAATGCCTATAAAGAGGTTAATAGATATGGGAAGCGCAGCAAGCCTGAGACCATTTGTGTCAACGTTCATATTAATAGAAATACATGTAAACGATTGAAATGTAACAAATGGAAACCCGACAAGCCAGGTAATTATATTTTCAAGAATAAGGATGATGCGATTAGATATTTTAAATTAATTTCAAGATAATAGTTAAATCGGAAAATGATCATCACAGGGAAAATTGGAGACTTAAAAACCAACAATCCAATGATTGCCTTCTGAGATTAATATGTGTTGCCATCGACAGTAGGATGTCAGCAATCCCCCTACTACGGTAACGGAACGAGTGGCTGAGGCTGACCATTAACCAACCTAAGGATAGGAGGAAATAGATGTACAAAAAAATATCTTTTATTCTATTTGTTCTGATTTTTTCTGTTGTCGCGATTGCAAATGACAGATCAAAAGAGGATGAATCAAATACTGAGCCACTCATAACCGGTGTCTATAATGGCCATGTTTTCAATGGTGATGATCTGGATCCAGTATTGACGACCATTAAAGTTGATAACAATGGCGTGCTTTATGGAAAATATACTATAGTTGAAGAAGAGTCTGTAGTGTTCGGTAAGTTGACAAATTTCAGAAGCGAGGGAAAATATACTATTACGGTTGACTGGGAAGACAAATACGGATCAGGCGTCCTGAGAATTCTGTTTTCAGCCAACTATCGCTTTTTCTATGGCTATTGGGGTAAGTCCGAATCGTACACAAATTTTCCGTGGGACGGTGTGCGGAACGAACCACAGGTACAACGTAGGCAGATTATAGACCGGGTGAGCAGGGAACTCCGGTCTGGCCAGTCATAGTAAACATTTCCAGCCCATCACCCTGAGAATGAACCGTGGTGGATATCTGTCAATTAGCCCTGCACTGCCGGAGATTTGAACCATGAAAACCGCTTTGTTTGTCACCTTCCTGCTGCTGGCCATCTTCTCGGCACAAGCGGTCGCCCGCGCCCCTTCCGTGTTCATAACTCCGATTGACACTTATAAATATGAAGGACTGGCTTACTCAATCCTGACGCCAAATCGCCCACTATCGCACCTGCTGCTGCGTTTTGATCTGGAAATACTCAACCCCGAGGGTTTGCCTCTTGATGTGGTGCAATGCGGCATTCAATGGCAAATGAAGGTAAGGGATGCCTGGCCCCATGCCTTCACGCAGGACGGGGCTTTGTGGCTGACCTTCGATGATGTACCGCCTGAAACACTGCTGAAGTTCGCGGTCGGGTGGCCGCGCTCCGATCAGGGCCGCGTGTTCGCTCACAAGGCTGCTGTGACGGTTGAAAGTCCTGAATGGCATACCATCAAACAATGGCAACGCGATCCACTCTATGATTTCGTACCAGGCCGTCCGGTGACTATAACCGTAGGAGAAAATACCAGATGCTGGCTCAACTGACTGGCGTCAGAAGACGGCGCTATAAAGTTAGCTGTCACCCGTTGAACCGACAAATGCAAAGGCTGAACTGCCGACCCATGAGGTGCAGGAAAATGAAAAAGTTTTTATTGCTGATTTTTATTGTGTTTGCATACCCGCTTATGAGACCCGCCTACGTAATGGCGAATTCATCGAGTGCGGAGATTGGTCCTGATCATAAAATCGTTCGCCAGAGCGGTAAGGCCGTGATACCTTTGCATAATAAGTTGACCCAATATGATGAGTCGGCTCTAGGCGTACTCGCAAGGCATATAGTTTGGTCCAAATACATGGTACAGGACTGGGAAATAACCGAAATACGAGAGACAATGGTCAAACGCGCGCGACTTTGCAACTTAACGGCAGTGCTGCGTAGCGTTAGTGGGAATGGAAAAACAAAACAGGAAAAGACTTATCGAGATGCCTCGGGGATCTACCAACTTGTGGATGCAGCAATGAGCGGTGCCTTTGTTCCCACCCCTCGTTCGAGTCGTACAGCACTTAAATCAAAATCGAGAGGACAAATCGAAGAAATTGCCGGACGTTGCGCAGACTATATTACACTTGGCACACTCAGTTTTACATTAGATGATGTGCCTGGATTTCCTTCCAATGACTATCTGCGGGCGAAAGCCTGCGCCGCTGTTCTTGATTTTGCCGTTGCACTTCTGAAGCAAGACGGTGCAAAGAATTATAGTGCAGCGATCAAGATCCTTTCCGAGTTTCGCGGAAGATTGAATCTCTATGCGGCTGCAAAGCGGGACATGTTTGACATACCGACCAGTAATATTGGAGGCGATTCATATGGGGACCGTTTTTTGAAAAAGAAATACGGGAAACGCTATGCTAGCAATGACGACATATATAACTGTTATGACGCTGGACGGAATATATTGATCTCTTTGCCTAACCCGGAGCAAGGTAAAGATTAACAAGATTATGGCAAGTGTCGCAACGGCAGCAATGTGTACTCTCATAGGAGCACTTGCCATCAATATTTCAGTTATATATATTGTTTGTCAATTCTAGCAAGTTTATATATTACTTCGAAAATAGTTCAGGGACGTCTTAGGTTCCTAAGAAGAGATTCAATAGGAAGATAGCGCATAGGCAGGAAAGCTATTATCGGTTGATGAAAATAGATACAGAGATTAGTGACGGCCCATTAAATGCCCAATGCGAAAGTACACTGGGGGAACTATGGGATCTATTTGCCCAGGAAGATGAGCATATAAAGGATGGCTTTGATGTTGTTTTTTCGGAAATTATGAGCGAACTTGAAGATATACTTAGAGAACGCTAATTTGAGAAGCGGGCGCTCGATTGGGGCGCTATCCACAGATAGGGTCAATGCCCTTACCAATAAACTTCTGATCAAATTGCAGATCCTGATTCTGGTAACGAAATCTGCCATTTTTTCTTTATGGATCTATGTGTGGTTTGCGGCTTGAATTGGTGAACTCTGATCATCACAATCGCCTGGCCTGGAATTAATAAGTGGATGCAAAAAAATTAAGGAAACATAGTATGGAGTTCTTAAACCACGAACAGTACGGCAACCTTTTGCTGCATTACGATGATAATGTTTCTGCCGGGATTGTCATTTCTGAAGAGCAGGCCGTTCCTCTCGAGGATAGTGGACATATCAATTGCGTCTTCATGTTCGGTGGCGGGTTTGTACTGGGTTGTGATCTCATCTGGAAATGCTACCACCCGAAATTTGTGGCTGCCGGCTACCGGCGTGCCAGAGAGTCATTTCCCATGGCCCTCTGGGATGCGCAAACAGGCAGGAAACTGACTACTCTGCAGGGACTACATACAGGCTCTTTGCGCGGAGTAAAACGGCTCGATGACAAACGCCTGATCACATGGGCAAGGGATTTCCGCGTGTTTGTCTGGGATATTCGAACCGGGGAGTGCCTCGGAGAATATACAACTCCTGTCCTTATTGATCAGGAAGGCTATGCGATTGTATCTTCCCGCAATGGTGAAGATTATTCAGCTGAAGACTGGCTGGATTATATAGGAGGATGCGGTAAACCAGGCTTTAATGTCACGATCTATCTGAAATCCGATCCGGATGGACAACAGGATCAGCTTGGCCCGTTCAAAGGTGTTGAGGGAAGAGAAACAATGATCCGGCGTTATGAGCCTGATGATCGACAGCTACTAGAACACAGGAATATTTTACACCGTATACAGGATTTGGAAGGTGCAGAAGCCGGATACTCTACACCCTTCAGACTGAAAGACGGACGGATTGGAATCGGCGGAACAACTTATGGTGCCTGGGAACAGGTGTTTGTCTGGGATGGACTCAAGGATTTGAGCATCCTTGTTCCCGGAAGACTCAATGTTGATTGCCAGATTGATGGCGAAATCGCTCCGAATACCATCCGCATCAATAACCATACGGAAACCTATACGTTCGAGGATATATAGGACATTACCATTTACATGATGCATACATACAACGTTTCTCCTGTTTCATCAGAACCCCGGTTTTTTAGAATGCCATTGTGATGATTGAGTGGTTACACCATTATTGTAAAACCAATGGCGGAAAACTCATTTTGCACGTTTCCTGTTTTGACGGTACAGTGCGCAATAATAGCTGAAATCCAATGCACTGATCTCCTGCCAGTCTCCTGAAACAATAGCATGAATCAAGGTGTTATCAATACTGATACCATCTTCATTGGGCCGTTCGGCACAAACCAGTACTCCTCCCGATCTGGTCAAACGGACAGGGATAATACCATTATAAAAATACTCGTAGCGGTCATAAGGGTAAGAGATGGAGACCATGATCTTTGTATCCTTAGGATTTCCATTAGGGCCCGGAGAGTTTTTATTCCCCGAGAGTTCTTTGGTATCACGTTGCAAATGTGGGGTGAACCATAATTAAGTTACCATCAGCTAAACTTTAATATACCTTATATGGTCTTTTTTTTCAGTTTTTCGTAAAACATAGTAACTAGATTTTTTCAATGAGTTTATTATGCCGAAATTAATTCAACGAATAGAAGTCCGGGCGATGATTTTATTATTAATCATGACATATACGTATTCGCAAGCTTCCCTGCTGCAGAGCTCTGCAAGCGCCCTTTATAAATCCTGATTGAACAAAATCTTAACAGTCTTTTTGTTATTTAATATTGAGTGTTGTCTTGAATTTTGAGTGGTCAGTCACGATATTACTGTTCAGTAATAATCATAACTTTACGAGGAGAAATTATGAAAAAGTTATTGTATACATTTTTTTTGATATTGGGAATTATAAGTGCGGGATCTGCGATTGCAGTTGATACGATCAAGGCTCAAAAGCAGTCACAGGCTTCGCAGTCGGTTCAGTCACAGGTAGATAAAAATATTGCCGATAAAACGGCTGAAAAACGGAAAAAAATTGTGGAAGAAGCGATTGCCGCTGTCCTGAATACTGAAAAAGCTCTGGCTGCTTTGGAAAACAATAAAACCGATGAGGCTTTGAAACTGCTGGAAACTGTGACGGGTAAACTGGATCTGATTATGGCGCGTGACCCCGATCTGGCTCTGGCACCGGTGGGTATCAGCGAGACTGTCATCGATGTTTATACGGATATAGACAGTATTAAAGCGATGACCAGAGAAGCCCAAAAGGCTTTGGATAAGGGACGTTTACAGGAAGCCAGAGAACTGATCAAAGGCCTGGCCAGTGAAATTGTTATTTCAACCACCAGCATTCCATTGGCGACTTATCCTGTTGCCATAAAAGCAATCGCACCATTGATCGATGCAGGTAAGATCGATGAAGCTAAGACGGCTTTGCATAGCTTGTTGAATACTTTGGTCGTGACCAGGCATGTCATTCCTTTGCCACTGTTACGCGCCGAGTTATTGATTACAGAGGCGGAAGCGCTTACCGAAAATACTAAACGGACAGAAAAAGAAAACAAAGTGCTTGATGGCTTGCTGAATGCGGTCAGAGATCAATTGAAATTAGCGGAAGCACTGGGGTATGGGGATAAGGAGTTGTTTGAACCTATGAATAAGCAAGTCGAAGAAATCGAAAATAAAGTTTCAGGTGGAAAAGGCGGTAAAGGCTGGTTCGACAAGCTGAAACAACAGTTTTCATCGGTATTCAAAAAATAAAGTTATTGCATAGTGTATAGTTTTACACTCAGAGATAATCTGGCCGCTTTATCAGGTTTAACTATCATAAACTATCATAAAGACAGCATGACGTGAAGTCATGCTGTGTTTTTAACATGAGTATTCCTTGCAGGACAGTAGATAATAGCCAATATCAAACTTGACGTGATGTTTTATTTGATGCAATGTGATATCAATAAATATGCGGGAATTATGGTATGCGAACTACAGTCACGATAGACGATACGCTTTATGAACAGGCGCTGGAAATGGCCGATCCTGAAATGAATAAATCTGATCTTTTTCGAGAAGCTATCAAAACATTTGTCAGAGTACAGGCAGCGAAACGTCTTGCTGATCTTGGCGGAACTGCACCTGATATGCAGGATGTACCCAGACGACGAGAAAAGACATCCTGATGAATGTGCTTGTTGATACATCCGTTTGGATTGATCATTTTAAAAACTTCAACACAAAACTGAGAGAACTGCTTAACTAGGATAATGTTCTGTTGCACCCAATACAAAGTTATGGACATTGGATAAGCATCTTTTAAAAATAGCAAAGCGCTACAATATTTCATATCTAAATAATTAATCGTTTATAAGCTATGTAATAAAATTGTTACAACTATTGTAATATTTATACTGTCTGCTAAAAATCAGACAGGATAAAAAAGCCCTGATATTGCACAATACCAGGGCTTTTATTACTTTAAAGATAATTGCTACTGCAGCTGATATTCATCCGCATTTTCATCCCATTTGAATACTGAATCAGGTTTGGCCAGAATTGCCTGGTTGACAACAACCTGTTCCATCATGGCTTCCATCATAGATAAACGTTTATCAAATTTGGCCATTTGATCCATATGGTCATTGGACATCATGGATTTTTTATCACCTTTCATGGAATTCATCATGGCATGCATGGATTTCATATGAGCAGCCATCATGGCTTTGCGTTTGGCAGGATCTTTTTCCTGCATAATTTTATTCATATCGGCTTTCATGGCTTTCATACTGGATTGCATATCACTGGACATGCCGCTCATGGCCATACCGCCTTTATCCATAGCGGAATGATTGTGGTCATTGCCTGCATAAACAAAGGTGGTAGAAGCCAGTAATAATACGCTTGCGATAGTTGTTAGTTTTTTCATTGTAAACTCCATATACTTTAATTTTAAGAAGGTTAGTCATTTTCATTAATGGCTAACTTGGTGAAAAGTATAAAGCACATAACATTACGCCGGACTTACCTGAACATTAAACATAGTTTATGTTTTAAGCCATTATGTCCAGTTCGGACGAGTCAAAACTGCACTGATATCTGGTATGATTTACCTCAAGGTTGCATAGATAAACGGAGTAATATGAAAATAGTAAGTTGCGTCACTTTATGACTTATTACCATGATAAACTGACACCATGAAAATTTTACACACATCAGACTGGCATCTGGGGCGCTCCCTGTATGGCCGCAAACGTTATGAGGAGTTCAGGCATTTTCTGGACTGGCTGACTGATACCATTGAGCAGGAGCAGGTGGATATTCTGCTGGTGGCCGGTGATATTTTTGATACCAGTATTCCACCCAATTATGCTCAGGAACTGTATTATCGTTTTCTGCATAAGGTCTCTACCACCCATTGTCAGCATGTAGTTATTATTGCCGGTAATCATGACTCCCCATCCTTTTTAACTGCCCCGGCAGCATTGTTGCGGGTGTTGAATGTCTATGTAGTGGGTTCAGCAATGGAAGATCCCCGGGATGAAGTTATTGTGCTCAGGGACAAGGCTGATCAGCCGCTGGCGATTGTCTGTGCCGTGCCTTATTTAAGAGAAAAAGATATCCGCAGAGTTGAAAGCGGTGAAAGTGTGGAAGAAAAGGGTATCAAGCTGGTTGCAGGGCTTAAAGAGCATTATGCCCAGGTGTGTGATTATGCTCAACAGCAGCAACAGGAACTGCACAGCCAGGGTGCTGAGCCGTTACCGGTTATTGCTATGGGCCATCTGTTTGCCGCCGGGGGTAAAACCCTGTATGAGGACGGTGTAAGAGAACTTTATGTCGGTTCTCTGGCTTATATCGGTCAGGATATGTTTCCGGAAAGTATTGACTATCTGGCCCTGGGTCATCTGCATATTCCTCAATGTGTGGGCGATAATCATCACTTTCGCTACAGCGGCTCGCCTCTGCCTATGTCCTTTGGGGAAGCCGGACAGGACAAACAGGTTATTATTGCTGATTTTGAAAAAGGTTTAGTTGATATTAGGGAAATGACTATTCCCCGTTTTCAGCAGTTAAAACAACTGAGCGGCAATCTGGATGAGATACAGTCTGAAATAGAAGCATTAAAACAACAGGCTGAATCAGTCTGGCTGGAAATTGTCTATACAGGCAGGGATGTGGTATCTGATTTATGGTCACAGGTTGAGGAAATGCTGGCAGACAGTAAGCTGGAAGTATTGCGAATAAAAAATGAGGCGGCGTATAAGGGAATTGTGGTTAGTGATGGTGAGGGTGAAACTCTGGACGATATGGATGAATATGATGTTTTTAAGTCCTGTCTGCAGGCCCATGATATTCCCGAAGAGAGCCGGGATGATCTGATACAGTCCTATAAGGAAATTATTCACTCTCTGCACGAAGAAGATCCCAACGCCTTATGAAAATCCTGCAGCTGCGCTTTAAAAACCTTAACTCACTGCAGGGTGAATGGCAGATTGATTTTACCGATCCTAATTACCTTGCTAATGGAATTTTTGCCCTGACCGGGCCCACTGGGGCGGGTAAATCCACAGTACTGGATGCTATCTGCCTGGCCCTGTACGGAGCGACCCCAAGACTGGGTAAAATTACCAAAAATAATAATGATATTATGTCCCGGCAAACCGGGGAGTGTTTTGCCGAGGTCTGTTTTGAATCCTCTGAAGGACGTTTTATTTGCCACTGGAGTCAGCACAGAGCAAAAAAACAGCCTGAAGGGGCTTTGCAGGTTGCTAAACACGAGATTGCAGAAGCTGACCAGGACGGCAGTATTATCGAAAACCAGATCAGGCGTGTTGCTGCGGTTATTGAAGAAAAAACCGGAATGGATTTTGAACGATTCACCCGTTCCATGCTGCTGGCACAGGGCGGCTTTGATACCTTTCTTAAAGCTGATATTGAACAGAAATCCCGCATACTGGAGCAGATCACCGGCACTGAAATTTATAGCCGAATTTCTATACAGACTCATGAGCGCATGAAAGAGGAGCGTGAACAGCTTAATATCCTCAGAGCAGAAATTGCCGGTATAGCGCTGTTAAGTGAAGAGCAGAAACAGGCCATTGAACAGACCTTAACCACACAACTACAGCAGCAAAATACGCTGTCCGGCCAATTGACTCAAACCCAGAAAGCCATTGCCTGGCTGCAGCTGCTTGAGTCTATCAGCAGGGAAATCAGGGAGCTTGAAAAAGAGGCTGAACGATTACAGACAGAACGTGAAGCATTTGTTCCGCAACGCCAGAAACTGCAGCTGGCTGTTCAGGCCAGCCATCTGGACGGTCTTTATGCCGCAATAACCGCTTTGCGAAATCAGCAGCAGGATGATCAACAGCAATTAACAAATGAGCAGAAAAAGCTTCCTGAACTGGAGCAGAATCTGCATGACTATAAAAAAAGCTCACAAAAATCAGAACAGGCTCTGTCTGATGCCAGAACACAATTACAGTCGGCAGCTGAAATATTTAAAAAAGTCCGTTCTCTGGATCAGTTTATTGTAGAAAAACAATACTCTGTCAAAAAACTGAATAGTGAATACCGGCAGTATCAGCAGCAGATTGAAGCAGAGCAGGCAGCGATACTGTCCCTGGAAAAAGAATCTGAAACTTCAGCACAGCAGCGCCGGCAATGTGAAACTTATTTAAATGATCATGACAGAGATCAATGGTTGATCAGCGGCCTGGCCGGTATTAAAGCCCAGCTGGGCAGTCTTGCTGTTTTAGAAAACGAACAGCTTAATCTCAGTCTGCAGATTAAAGCAGAACAAAAAGCTCAGCTAAAGTATCAGCAGGGGCTTCAGGAAAGACAAACGGCAACAGATGCTTATACACAGGCATTAAAAGTTATACAGAAACAAACAGAACAAAAACAGCAGCAGTTAAATACCGTTTTGCAGGATCGGCTTCTTAGGGAATACCGGGCAGAAAAAGAAGCCCTGCTAAAAGAATTAAGTCTGCTAAAAACCATTGCCAGCCTGGAGGCAGAACGGGAAAAACTGGAAGATAATAAGCCCTGTCCATTATGCGGCTCACTGGAACATCCCTATGCCATGGGTAATATCCCTGCAATGGATGAGACCCAGAAACAGCTGGCCGTACTGGATGATATTATTGCCCGTGCGGAACAGCTTGAACAGCAGCTAGGCGAGCTTGCCCGGGAAGAAAAAACTGCACAGCATAAATTATCAGAAGCAGAAAAACTGATGCTGGAGGCTGAACATAAACTGTCTGCCAGTAAAGAAAATCTGCAAAAGCTGGAACAAAGCCGGCAGCAGCAGGAAGATGAATTTAAGCGTTTAAAAACTGAATTACTGCAGCAGCTCCAGCCTCTTGGTATTGCTGAAGCGGATATTACTGATTTTGAGGCCTTATTAAAGGAGCTGCAGAATCGTCTGGAAACCTGGCAGCAGCAACAGCAAAGCCTTAATGAGTTTGACCAGAAACTGAGCGGATTTTCCGCCACTATTAAATCTCATAAGAGTGTTATAACGACCCTGAATAAAACGGCTCTGACTGTTAAGCAGAGATTAAATAATGAAACTGTCAGGCTGGAACAGTTAAAAACTGAAAGACAGGAACTGTTTGCTGATAAGGATGTTGATGCTGAAGAAAATCAGCTCAGAAAATCACTGGCAGAGGCAGAGCAGGCAGAAAAAGCGGCTCGGGATCAACTGACCCGGATTGAACAGGCGCTGAATACTTTGCAGACCCGTATTCAGTCATTAGAGCTGCGTATAAAGCGAACTGCCAGGGACTTAAATACCCGGGAAAGCCAATTTCAGCAGCAATTACCGGCACAGGGTTTTGCCACTGAAACTGAATTTGTCCAGGCCAGTTTAACTGTAGAGCAACGGGAAGAATTACATAAAACAGCTCAGGAGCTGGATAACCGTGCAATCAGTATCAATACTCGTTTGACTGACTATAAACAGAAGCTGCAAACTGAACAGAATAAAAAAATAACACAACAGTCCCTGGACACTCTTTTACCTGAACAGCAAAAACTGGAACAGCAGATTTCAGAGCTGCGAAATGAAGTAGCTGCTTTAAAACATCAACTGGAACAGGAACAACGGGATAAGGAAAAAATCAGGCAGAAACAGGCGGCTATTGATAAACAGCAAAAAGATTATCATCGCTGGGAAAAATTACATGCCCTGATTGGTTCATCAGATGGAAAAAAATACCGTAATTTTGCCCAGGGACTGACCTTTGAGCTGATGGTTAGCCATGCGAATTTGCAATTAAAGAAAATGAGTGATCGCTATTTATTAGTCCGGGATAAAAACCAGCCGCTTGAACTCAATGTTATAGATATTTATCAGGCTGGAGAAATACGCTCGGTTAGAAATCTCTCTGGCGGTGAGAGTTTTATTGTCAGCCTGAGCCTGGCTCTTGGCCTGTCTAAAATGGCCAGCCGTAAGGTAAGAGTGGATTCCCTGTTCCTGGATGAAGGTTTTGGCAGTCTGGATGAAGAAGCGCTTGAAAATGCTCTGGAAGCCTTATCCGGCCTGCATCAGGATGGCAAACTTATCGGCATTATTTCCCATGTCTCCGCCCTGAAAGAACGCATCAGCACCCAGATTCAGGTTATACCTTTGCCCGGAGGCAAGAGTGTAATCAGCGGACCGGGCTGTTATAAAATCAGTTAGTTTAACGGCTTATTTCATCCGGGCAATACGGGCTTTATCACGATTCCAGTCACGTTCTTTTTCTGTAGCACGTTTATCGTGCAGGTGTTTACCCCTGGCCAGGGCGATTTTGCATTTAACCCGGCTGCCTTTCCAGTACAGCGCCAGTGGTACAATAGTATAACCCTTACGCTCAACTGCACCGATCAGTCGTGCTAGTTCATAATCATGTAGTAATAATTTTCGGCTGCGCTGTTGATCAGGATGGACATGTGTGGAGGCAGAGAGTAAGGGCGAAATAACCACACCATAGAGAAATGCTTCGCCATTAATCAGCTGAACATAACTCTCATTGAGTTGTGCTTTGCCGGCACGCAGACTTTTGACCTCCCAGCCTTCGAGCACCAGCCCGGCTTCGTACTCCGTTTCCAGAATATAGTCATGACGCGCTCTGCGGTTTTGAGCAATAGTATTACCGGAAGGTTTCTTTTTCTTTTTTCCCATGGCGCTAATTATACAAAAAAAAGACGATAAAGGTTACAATAGCGCAAATAAAAACAAAGATAGACACTTATTACAGATTTAAAGGGATTAGTTCTTATGTCTGAAAATACGACATCGACTCAGCCGTCTGAAGGGGCTTCACAGGTACAGTCAGCAGAACAGCCCAGAGAGCAATGGTCTTCACGACTGGTGTTTATTCTGGCAGCAACCGGTTCAGCAGTCGGTCTGGGTAATATCTGGAAATTTCCCTATATTACCGGTGAAAATGGCGGGGGTGCTTTTGTACTGATTTACCTGCTGTGTATTGCGGCTATTGGTATTCCTATTATGATGGCGGAAATTATGCTCGGCCGACGCGGTCGGCAGGATCCGGTGACTACCATGAAGCACCTGGCTCGGGAATCCGGCCATTCCCGTTCCTGGGGACTGTTAGGCTGGATGGGGGTCATTGCCGGTTTTCTGATCCTTTCCTATTACAGCGTTATTGCCGGCTGGGCTTTATCCTATGTACCGAGAATGGCCGCCGGGGTGTTTGACGGTCTGGATGCTGAAAATGTGGATGCTATTTTTGGCGGCCTGGTGGGCAATGCGGAGAGTCTGCTGGCCTGGCATACTATTTTTATGATTATGACCATGGCTGTGGTAGCCCGGGGTGTGCGGGGCGGTCTGGAAAAAGCGGTGACTTATTTAATGCCGCTGCTGTTTGTGCTGTTAATTATACTGCTGCTTTATTCCATGGAAACCGGTTATTTCAGGCAGGGTTTAAGTTATCTGTTTACGCCTGATTTCAGTAAAATATCTACTAAAGGTGTTCTCAGTGCCATGGGACATGCTTTCTTTACCCTGAGCCTGGGTATGGGCGCTATTATGGTTTATGGTTCTTACCTGCCTAAAAATACCTCAATTGCTACAGCCTCTTTTTCCGTTGCCATTATGGATACGGTGGTGGCTTTAATGGCTGGCATGGTCATATTCCCTATTGTTTTTGCTAATTCTCTGGAACCATCAGCCGGGCCAGGCCTGATCTTTAAAACCCTGCCGCTGGCCTTTGGGCATATGGAATACGGAGATTTATTCGGTACGCTGTTTTTTGTGCTGCTGGTTTTTGCTGCCTGGACTTCCAGTATCTCCCTGATTGAACCGGCGGTTACCTGGGGTATGAAAACTTTTAAGGTTTCACGCATTAAAATGTCGGTGATTTCCGGCTTGCTGGTGTGGTTTACCGGTCTGTTTACTATTTTCTCATTTAACCTGGCCAGTGACTTTACTATTTCCACCTCGATTAATACCCAGTATGGTGAGTTTGTTATATTAAAAGAGGCCACAGCCTTTGATTTTCTGGATTATCTGACCTCCAATATCATGCTGCCCCTGGGCGGTCTAATGATAGCGATTTATGCCGGCTGGTTAATGAAAAAGGAATATTCAAAGCAGGAGCTTAATATCAGTCCTTTCTGGTATAGCGTCTGGTCGTTCCTGGTACGCTATGTGGCCCCCATAATGGTTATTATTGTGTTTATGAATGCCCTGGGTATTATTGCTTTTTTTGAAAGTATATTTGGTATTGATCTGGATGCTTTTTTCAGTTCTCTTTTTAATTAACGAGCTAATATTAAAGAGTTAATATTAATGAATTACGGTAGTAATTGTGACCACCATAAATAAAAGTGCGCTTATTCCTTTTAGTGCAGAAAAAATGTATAACCTGGTCGTGGACGTGGATCTCTACGAGGAGTTTTTGCCCTGGTGCGGCAGTTCCAGAGTGTTAAGTCAGACGGAAGATGAGGTAAAGGGACAGATAGAAATCAGCCATACCGGTATGCATAAAACCTTTACCACTCTGAATCGAATGCAGAAAAATAAAATGATAGAAATGCGCCTGATTGAAGGTCCTTTTAAACATTTACAGGGCTTCTGGCGTTTTGATGCACTGGATGAAAACGGCTGTAAAATCTCCCTGGATCTCGAATTTGAGTTTTCCAATAAACTCATGAGTATGGCTTTCGGCCCTGTGTTCAGTCAGATTGCCAATAGCATGGTCGATGCTTTCTGTAAACGAGCCTTTGATATCTATGGTCAGGGAGCCGGCTAATGGAAAGTGAAATGGTGCTGAATAAGGCACCCAGGACAATTATCGTTGAAGTAGCCTACGGCACCCCGGCCAAACAGATAATAGAAACCGTAGAACTGGATGAAGGCTCCACAGTGGAAGACGCCATAAAAGCCTCAGGCATCCTGCAGGAATTCCCGGAAATTGACCTGACCAAAAATAAAGTCGGCATTTTCAGCAAAATAACCACACTGGACAAGATTCTGGAACACAAAGACCGGGTAGAAATCTACCGAAAACTGATAGCCGATCCAAAAGAAGTCAGAAAAAAACGAGCCGCAGAAGGCAAGAAAATGAAGAAAGGAGGGGAAGAGCAGCGCTGAGAAAGAGCCAGCAACTGGATTTATCTTCAAGTAAATACAAAATATTTTAATATTCTGTTTGCCTAAAGGATAAGAGGTTTTAAACTTTTTTCTGAACGCTGAACGCTGAACGCTGAACGCTGATCGCTGAACGCTGAACGCTGAACGCTGAACGCTGAACGCTGAACGCTGAACGCTGCTCTTATTCCCCACTAGTCTGAGGAGAAGTCTCCAACGTCCCTGGTGCCACTTCCCCCTCACCCCTTGGATTCACCGGTACATCATTATCCTCAGGGATCCCCCTGTGTTCATCTGTCCAGGCAAAGAAATCAACAAAACGAGCCCAGTAGCCTTTTTCGCCCTGATCTTCTTCCTCGTAATCCTCTATTGGAACCACTACAATTTCAGTACTGCTATGGACTTTTTCAGCTTTGTCTCCGGGGCGGAAGGTACCGATAATATTGACCAGACGTCCGTCTTCATTAAAATAAACGGAGGCCTGTTTAAATTCAATATCACCATAGCCGGGTTTGAAACGGTAGATATAATCCCAGCGGTCATTGTGGAAGGGATCATCCAGCATCGGGGTGCCCATGACAAAACGTACCTGTTCCCTGTTCATTCCGGGACGCAGCTGGTTGATCTGATCCTGTTCAATTACATTACCCTGCGGTACATCCACCTTATGAACCCGTGGCAGCCCTATATCAGAAAGATCAGGTACCCAGGAACAGGCAGACAGTATCAGAAAAAAGGGGATGAGACCGAGAATAATAATATTTCGCATTGCTATAATGATTTCTTTAATAAATTATGTATACTATCAACAGTTAACAGAGGCAGGTTCTCTGTTTAATTGCTGTTTTTCTATAAGTTTGATATTAGACTTTTGATATTAACTTTGATATTAAGAGTGCGATAATACAATATTCTTATACTAAAAGCATCAGTAGATACGTGTTTTAGACTTTCATTGCCTGCCTGTAAACGTATTTAAACGCAGCCTGTATATGTATCAGATTAAGGATCCTGTTTCGTGACAACCATTGATCTTAAAAAAGCCGGCCTTAAAGCAACTCTGCCTCGCCTGAAAATTCTTGAATTACTCGAAAGAGCTGATGTACGCCATATGAGTGCGGAGGATGTCTATAAAAAACTCCTTGAAATCGGAGAAGACGTCGGCCTGGCAACCGTTTACCGGGTTCTGACCCAGTTTGAAGGTGCCGGCCTGGTGTCACGCCACCATTTTGAAGGCGGTCACTCGGTTTTTGAACTAAACCAGGGCAACCATCACGACCACCTGGTATGTGTACAATGCGGCAAGGTGGAAGAGTTTATGGAAGAAACCATTGAAAACTGCCAGCACAAGGTAGCCGAGAAGTTTGGTTATAAAATGACCGATCACAGTCTTTATATTTATGGCATTTGTCCTGAGTGTCAGAAAGAGCAGGATTAAGCGCTGAGCGCTGAGAAAGAGCCTTCGGGAGAGAGGTAAAAATAAGTATCAGGAACAATACAAATGGATTTTGAAATAATCGGAGAGCTTAAAAACTCGGAAACTTTTGCCCAGGGTACTGGTATTCGGGAAATTGGTCGTTTGCGTAAACTCTACGGTCATGGACACTGGCGTAAACGGAAAGGCATTGCTACAGTTAGGTTAAAAGACGGGACCGAACTGGAAGCAGAACTGCATTGGTATGAAGCCAATGGTGTTGGTAAACGTGAATTTAAGATTAAACGATATATCGACTGAGGAGTTTGGACATGCGAAAATTTGTTGTTTGTGTCGATAATGAAGGTTATGAAGCATCCCTTGAAAAACGTAAATTATATGAAGTGGTACCTGACCCTGACGCTTTAAAACATAATCAAATCAGGGTTATCGACGAATCCGGTGAGGATTATTTATTTTCAACGGACTGTTTTCTGGAAGTGCCTCTGTCAGAAGTCATTGCAGAAAAACTGGCTCATGTTGCATAACTTATAATATATAAACAAAGCCTTTAATTTAGTTTAATCTTTAACACCTTCCAGCATTTCTTTAGCATGTGAACGGGTCTGTTCAGTTATTTTTACCCCCCCAAGCATTCTGGATATTTCGTCAATCCGCTGTTCTTTATCCAGTATTCTGATGGTTGTTTTTGTACTTTTATCATCGCTTTGCTTTTCTACAAAATAATGGCAATGAGCCTGGGAGGCAACCTGGGCCTGGTGGGTGACGCATAGTACCTGGGAATTGCTGCCCAGAAGCCTTAATTTACTGCCTACCATTTCTGCAATACCACCGCCAATGCCTACATCCACTTCATCAAAAATTAAAGTTGGAATCTCGCTGAACTGGGCTGTTACGACCTGTATGGCCAGGCTGATACGGGACAGTTCACCACCGGATACCACTTTGGATAAAGGCCGTAAAGGTTGTCCGGGATTGGTGGTCACATAAAACTCAATCACTTCCATGCCGTGTAACTGCGGCTGCTCACTGTCTGTGCTGTGCAGGCGGATTTCAAAAACACAATGTCCCATGCCCAGTTCATGAATATGGGACATGACCTGCTCAGCCAGTAATTGACTGGCTTTTTCCCGTTCACCGGTAAGTTTTTCGGCCAGTTTAAAATACTCCCGGCGGAACTCTTCGACTTCTTTTTCCAGAGTTGCCAGATGACTATCTGCATTTTCCAGTTGTAATAATTCCTGATTCAGCGTTTCAGCATGACTGTAAAGTTCATCGGCTTCAATATGATGTTTACGGGCCAGATCATAGATGTCGGCAATACGCTGATCCAGCCAGTTCAGGCGTTCAGGGTCCAGCTCCAGGCTGTCAATATAGTGACGTAATTCGGAACCGGCCTCGTCAATCTGAATAAAGGCATTATTAAGCAGTTCCAGCACGGGATTAAGCCGGCTGTCCAGCTCGCCCAGGACGCTGAGTTCATTCAGGGTATGGCTGATCTGACTGCTGATGCTGTTTTCATCTTCACTGAGCTGGTAATAAGCATTTTGTGAGGTTTCTATCAGCCGGCTGGCATTGCTCAGGCGTTTATGTTCTTCTTCAAGCTTCGGCAGTTCGTTTGCCTGTAAATCAAATTCCTGAAGTTCCTGAACCTGAAAACGCAGCAGATCCAGCCGGGCATCCCGTTCAGAAGTATCCTGTTGTAACTTTTTATACTCGGTGGATTTTTTCTGCCACTGCTGATAACACTGGTTAAGCTCCTTGCGCAGGGCATTACTGCCGGCAAAGTTATCCAGCAGCAGGCGCTGTTCATCGGTTTTTAATAAGGCCTGATGGGTATTCTGACCATGAATATTGACCAGTTTTTCACCCAGCTCCCGTAATACCTGCAAGGGGACTGGCTGACCGTTGATAAAGCCCCGGGAACGGCCTTTAGTATTAATGGTGCGGCGGATCAGGCACTCAGATGGATTATCCGCATCGTCCAGATCATTATCGCTGAGCCATTGGCTGAGCTGAGCATTATTTAATTCAAATTCTGCTGTAATATCCGCCCGGTCAGCGCCGTAACGAACTGCAGCCGCTTCAGCACGGTCACCCAGTACCAGTCCTAAAGCATCAATCAGAATGGACTTGCCGGCCCCGGTTTCACCGGTCAGTACGCTGAAACCAGTATTAAGTTCCAGTTCCAGAAAATCGACAACGGCCAGATTTTTGATGGTAATATGATTCAGCATAGGGGAACTATTTCAGACTTATGTTTGGTATTTTTTTAGTTATGAATTTTAGTTACGAAGTTTTTCACCCCAGCGTAGCTTGGTACGCAGGATTTTAAAATAATCATAGGTTTTAGGATGCAGAATGGTAATATGCTTTGGGTGACGCATAATTTTAACATGATCGCCGGGCATTAAGTTAAAGTTAATCTGACCGTCATAGGTGACCTGTGCCTGGGTAGAAAAACGATCCGAGACGACAATATCAATTTCACTTTCACCGGATACCACTACAGGGCGATTACTCATGGTGTGCGGGCAGATAGGCACCAGTTCCATAACATTTAAAGAAGGATATAAAATCGGACCGCCGCCAGACAGGGAATAAGCGGTAGAGCCGGTAGGCGTGGAAATAATCAGGCCGTCAGCATGCATTGAATGCATAAAACGATCATCAATATAGGTTTCAATCTCAATCATGCGAGCGACATCTGACTTGTGGATCACCACATCATTAAAGGCATTGCCTCCGCCGAAATAATCACCGTCCCGTTCTATTTCACTGATAATTAAAAAACGGTTTTCTTCGGTATATTCGCCCGCCATAATTTCATCCAGGGCTTTATGGACATCAATGGCCGATAAATCGACCAGGAAGCCCAGATGCCCCAGGTTAATGCCCAGCAACGGCACTCCAAAACCTACCAGGCTTCGGGCGGCATTAAGCAGTGTCCCGTCACCACCGACAATAATAATTAAATCACAAAGTTCACCCAGCTGGGTACGTGAAGCCGGCTGCATTTCGTGATCGGAAAATACTGCGGCCGTGCTTTCATCCAGAAACACCTTGCAGCCAATCTGTTCAAAATACTCATGCAGACTGACCAGGGCATCTTCAACACTGGGATCGGCGTATTTTCCAATCAGACCAATAGTATTGAATATTGGTTTTTTGTCATTATCGGTTGGTGCTATATCTGTCACAGGTAATCCTTCGAACAATTTATTATCTACTAGCAAACTAGCATAAATAAACAGGAAAAAAAACTCTCAAAGTAATTTAGGTTAAATACTGCTTGAAACTGCTGAACATAGCCTTATCTTGTTATTACATTCATTTTTCTGAGAATTGAGTAAACAGTGGCTAAAACTCCCATTTTTGATGAACGAGCCGGGCAGCTGATGAAAGTACTGGTTGAAAGCTATATCAGCGATGGCCAGCCCGTAGGCTCAAAAGCTCTGGCAGAACATTCCGGCTTAAAAGTCAGTGCCGCCACAGTGCGTAATGTTATGGCTGATCTGGAAAAAATGGGGTTGATTCAGTCACCGCATACCTCTGCCGGACGGATACCTACCGTACAGGGTTATCGGGTATTTGTTGATTCCCTGTTGTCCGTAAAACGTCCTGATAAACTGCTGTTGAATCAACTGGCATCTCATATCCGTGATGCCGAGGAACAAAGCCGGGTACTGGAAAATGTTACCGATACCCTGTCAGGCGTTACTCATTTGGCCTCCCTGGTGGTGCTGCCGAAAAAAGAATTGCTGTCACTGACCCAGATTGAGTTTATTCCACTGTCCAACCAGCGCATACTGGTCATTCTGGTGCATAGTGATAATGAGGTTCAGAACCGGGTGATACAGACAGAGCGGGAATATACCGTAGCACAGTTACTGCAGATGAGTAATTATCTGAATCATATACTGGCTGGCAAAACCGTTCGGGAAGCCTGTGAAACCCTGGCCCAGGAAATGGAAAATACCCGGCAGCAAATGGATGAGATGATGCGTTCTGCTATTAAAATGGCTAACTATGCTTTTGTAGATCAACGTGAACCAAAAGAAGAAGTTATGATACGCGGTGAAACCAACCTGATGCAGTATGAAGATATTGCGGATATGGGGCAGATGCGCCAGTTGTTTGAAGCTTTTCATGAAAAACAGCATATTCTGTCCATTTTAAACCAGGTCAGTAATGCGGATGGGGTTAAATTATTTATCGGTAATGAATCCCGCTACCAGCCGCTGAACGACTGTTCGGTAGTGGCAGCCCCGTATCAGATAGACGGGCAGACCATGGGAGTGCTGGGTGTTATCGGACCGACTCGCATGGCTTACGACAAAGTTATCCCTATTGTCGATTTGACGGCAAAATTATTAAGCTCAGCCTTGAATCACGAAAACTAACCCTTATATAAAATGTGTCAATTATTAAATTACCTTTAAAGCCCGGAAAATTCAGGGCTTTAAAATCAGAAATATCAAACAGGATTAAACCAGGAATACAAAATGGCAGAAGAACAGAAAGTGGATGGACAGTCAGCAGAGGAAAACAGTGCGCAGGCCTCAAATGCATCTGACCAGGCACAGGAAACAGCACAGGGTAATGACAACGGCGGTGAAGTTACGGATGAACTGGCAGCTCTGGAAGCAGAGGAACTGATAGCACATATTAAAAAAGTGCAGGCAAAAGCTGATGAAAACTGGGACATTGCTCTGCGCACTAAGGCTGAAATGGAAAATGTTCGCCGCCGTACCGAAAAAGAAATTTCCAATGCCAGAAAATTCGGTGTTGAGAAACTGGTGAATGAAATACTGCCGGTTAAGGATTCTATGGAAATGGGCTTAAAAGCCGCCATTGAACTTGATACCGATGATGAAGCGGTACACAAAATCCGTGAAGGTATGGAACTGACCTTAAAAATGATGAATGACGCCATGGCAAAAATTGGTGTAAAAGAAGTCGCACCGGAAGAGGGTGAACCCTTTAATGCCGATTTCCACCAGGCCATGTCCATGCAGGAAGTACCGGGCAGAGATCCCAATACCATTGTTGCAGTGGTACAGAAAGGTTATACCTTAAATGATCGTCTGATCCGCCCAGCCATGGTTATGGTGGCAAAATAACTGTTGCTTCAAACGTGTTGCGAAATTTGCTTAAAATACACTAAAAAAGCATAAAAACTTAAAAAACACGCAAAAAAGCACAAAAAAGATTTAATTAACACTTGAAAAGTGGGGGCATAACCCCATCTTCTTTAGCAAGATTGAAACTTTAATACGATTTGTAAAAAATTAAGTACAGAAAAAGTACAAAATAAAAATTCTGAGGAGAACAAACAATGGGTAAAATTATCGGTATTGATTTGGGTACCACCAACTCATGCGTAGCGGTCATGGATGGTGACAAGCCAAAAGTTATAGAAAATGCAGAAGGCGATCGCACCACTCCATCTATCGTTGCTTATACAGAAGATGAAATTCTGGTTGGACAGCCAGCCAAACGCCAGGCGGTAACCAATCCAGCCAACACAATTTATGCAGTTAAACGTCTTATTGGACGTACTTATAATGAAGACGCGGTACAGAAAGATATTGAACTTGTACCTTATAAAATTATTAAAGCAGATAATGGCGATGCCTGGGTAGAAGCTCAGGGTAAGAAAATGGCGCCACCTGAAGTATCAGCAAAAATTCTACAGAAAATGAAGAAAACTGCAGAAGACTATCTGGGTGAAACCGTAACAGAAGCGGTTATTACTGTTCCTGCTTACTTTAATGATTCCCAGCGTCAGGCCACTAAAGACGCAGGTAAAATTGCCGGCCTGGATGTAAAACGTATTATTAACGAGCCAACTGCAGCTGCGCTGGCTTACGGTATGGACAAGAGCAGGGGCGATTCTACTGTTGCGGTATTTGACCTTGGTGGTGGTACATTTGATATCTCCATTATTGAAATTGCTGAAGTTGATGGTGAACATCAGTTCGAAGTACTATCCACTAATGGTGATACCTTCCTCGGTGGTGAAGACTTTGACTTACGCCTGATTGATTACCTGGCTGATGAGTTCAAGAAAGACCAGGGTATGGATTTACGTGGTGACCCACTGGCTATGCAGCGTCTGAAAGAAGCGGCAGAAAAAGCCAAGATTGAACTGTCCAGCGCTCAGCAGACTGATGTTAATCTGCCTTATGTTACCGCTGATGCATCCGGTCCTAAACACCTCAATGTTAAGGTAACCCGTGCTAAGCTGGAGTCTCTGGTAGAAGAGCTGATTAAGCGTACCATTGAACCCTGTAAAGTCGCACTGAATGATGCTGGACTGTCTGTTAAGGATATTAATGATGTGATTCTGGTTGGTGGTCAGACCCGTATGCCTAAAGTACAGGAAGAAGTACAGGCATTCTTTGGTAAGGAACCTCGTAAAGACGTTAACCCAGATGAAGCGGTAGCTGTAGGTGCAGCGATTCAGGGCGGTGTCTTAGGTGGTGACGTTAAGGATGTCTTACTGCTGGATGTTACACCACTGTCTCTGGGTATTGAAACTGCCGGCGGTGTGATGACCAAACTGGTTGAGAAAAATACTACGATTCCTACCAAGGCGTCACAGGTATTTACTACAGCTGATGATAACCAGACTGCGGTAACGGTACATGTCCTGCAGGGTGAACGTGAAATGGCCAGTGCCAATAAATCACTGGGTCGTTTTGACCTGTCGGATATTCCACCAGCACCACGTGGAACACCACAGATTGAAGTATCCTTTGACCTGGATGCCAACGGTATTCTGAATGTATCGGCTAAGGATAAGGCTACCGGCAAGGAACAGTCCATTGTGATTAAAGCGTCCAGTGGTCTGTCAGACGATGAAGTCAACCGTATGGTTCAGGATGCTGAAGCACATAAGGAAGAAGACAGGAAGTTCCATGAGCTGATTACTGTTCGTAACACTGCAGATAATATGATTCATGCAACGAAGAAGTCCATGGAAGAGCTGGGTGACAAACTGGAAGAAAGTGAAAAAACTTCCATTGAAGCAGCGATTAAAGACCTTGAAGAAGCCATTAAGGGTGACGACAAGGACGATATCGAAGCCAAGACCAAGGCTCTGACTGATGCGTCTGCAAAAATGGCAGAACGTCTGTATGCTAACCAGGGTGATGCCGCGGGCACTGCCGGCGGACCTGGTGCAGCAGAAGCTGAAGGCGCTGCTCAGAACACTGCTGATGACGATGTGGTTGACGCAGAGTTCGAAGAAGTGGACGATTCCAAGAAGTAATTAGTCTCACTATGAAGCTCGCGTCCGACATAATCAGTTTTGACTATGACCGGCGTGGAGCGTTTAAGAACACAGGATGGGGAATATCCCTCTCCTGTGTTTTTTTGTTTTATAAAAATTAATTTTGTCATCACCAGATAAAGAAAGCAGACATGTCAAAAAGAGATTATTACGAAGTACTTTGTGTTGAAAGGACGGCCAGTGAGATAGAAATTAAAAAAGCCTATCGCCGTCTTGCTATGAAGCATCATCCGGACAGAAACCCGAATGATACTGAGGCAGAAGCTAAATTCAAGGAAGCCAAGGAAGCCTATGAAGTGCTCTCCGATGCCCAGAAACGGGCGGCCTATGATCAGTTTGGTCATGCTGGGGTAGAGCAGGGTGCCGGAATGGGCGGCGGACCTGGCGGTAATTTCAGTGATATTTTTGGCGATGTATTTGGTGATATTTTTGGCGGTGGAGGCGGCGGTCGTCGTGGTGAACGGGTCTACCGCGGGGCTGATCTGCAGTACAATCTGGAGCTGAGTCTGGAAGATGCGGTACACGGTAAAACGGTTAAAATCCGTGTGCCTACCTATGTCAAATGTAATAAATGTAACGGTTCCGGAGCCAAACAAGGTTCCTCACCGGAAACCTGCTCAACCTGTCATGGGGTGGGCCAGGTACGCATGCAGCAGGGTTTTTTCTCCCTGCAGCAGACCTGTCCAACCTGTCATGGTACGGGCAAGGTCATTAAAGATCCCTGTGATGCCTGTCATGGCGAAGGCCGTATTCAGGAACATAAAACCCTTTCGGTTAAAGTGCCTGCCGGGGTGGATACCGGTGATCGTATTCGCCTGTCCAATGAAGGTGAAGCCGGGCAGAACGGTGGGCCACCAGGGGATCTGTATGTGCATGTACATGTTAAACCCCATGATATCTTTACCCGTGAAGGCAGTGATCTATACTGTGAAGTCCCTATCAATATTGCTACAGCGGCTCTGGGCGGCACCCTTGAAGTACCTACCCTGGATGGTCGCATTACCCTGAAAGTTCCCCCTGAAACCCAGTCTGGAAAATTATTCCGTCTGCGCAATAAAGGCGTGAGTTCTGTACGTGGCGGTGTACAGGGGGATTTACTTTGCCGGGTCATTGTAGAAACACCGGTTAAACTGAATGCCCGTCAAAAAGAACTGCTGCAGGAATTTCAGGCCACTCTGGAAGAAGGCGGCAAAAATCACAGCCCTAAAGCACATAGCTGGCTGGACGGAGTTAAGAAATTCTTTGATGACATGAAGCAGAATATTGGGTCATAATAAGGCCTGAAACTGACTTAAGGAGGCGTTATGGATTCAGTATCATTCTGGGGGCGGATGAAAGCATTATTTCAGAAACAAAATAATAGTATAAATAATGCACAGGAACCCAGCCTGTCCCGACGATCAGCCCTGACAAAACTGGTTGCCGGCAGTGGTGCAGTGGCTCTGGGTGCATCGGCTGTAGCTCAGGCTCATCAAAAAGAAACTGGCAGTAAAAAGGGGGAGCGTTTCCCCGGTGATCCGCCCGAACACAAAATGCTCTACCAGCTCAATAAAGATGATGCCGAATATCATCAACACGTTATCAATTCAGTGGGTGCCATGATTGGCAAATACGCTGATAATATTGACCTGGTGGTTGCCTGTTTTGGTCGTGGTATTCACGTTCTGGTCAAAAATCCTGCCCGGCCTGTGGATGATGAAATCAGGGAAAAAATCAAAAGTCTGGCTGAGCAGGGCGTTCAGTTTCATGCCTGCGGCAGAACTCTGACCGCCATGAACTGGACCAAAGACGACTTATTACCTTTTGCCAAACTGGTGGAAGTCGGTGTGGCCGATATGATGGAACTGCAGGAACAGAACTATGCCTATGTAGCATGGTAATTAATCCCGTCAGGCCACCAAATCTCAAACAAAAAAGCAAAATCTGGAATCAGAAATAAAAATGACAAATATTCTAATCACCGGCGCTGCCGGCCGTATGGGGCGCAACCTGATCACTGCTGTACATGAAGCAGATGATGCAAATCTGACTGCAGCCACTGAAAGACAGGGTGGCAGCCTGGTCGGGGCCGATGCCGGAGAACTGGCAGGGCTGGAAGCAAATAATGTAAAACTGGTTGATGACATAAACAGGGTAATAAACGATTTTGATGTCTGTATTGACTTTACGGCCCCTGTTGTCACGGTAGAAAATATTAAAGCCTGTCGTGCAGCCGGAAAAAAAATGGTCATTGGCACCACCGGTTTTACCGATGAACAGAAACAGCTGATTGAAGAGGCTTCTAAAGATATAGCCATTGTTTTTGCCCCCAATATGAGTGTCGGGGTTAACCTGACGTTTAAATTACTGGATATTGCCGCCAGGGTACTCGGTGATAATGTGGATATTGAGGTCATAGAAGCCCACCACCGGCATAAAGTCGATGCGCCGTCCGGAACGGCTCTGCGCATGGGGGAGGTAGTTGCCGATGCTTTAGGGCGTGACCTGAAAGAATGTGCTGTCTATGGCCGTGAAGGCCAGACCGGTGAGCGGGATCGTAAAACCATCGGTTTTGAAACCATCCGTGCCGGAGATATTGTCGGTGAACATACTGTGATGTTTGCGGATATTGGTGAACGGGTGGAAATTACCCACAAAGCCTCCAGCCGCATGACCTTCGCCAATGGTGCTGTCCGTGCTGCTTTATGGCTGGAAAAGCATAATACCGGCCTGTTTGATATGCAGGATGTTCTGGGCTTAAGAGATTAAGCATAAACCCTTATTTAAGATAGACAGTTTTTGCCATTTCTTGTAAAATCCCGAGGTTAAATTAGCTTAATTTAGACTTATGGGAGACATCAGTGGCCAGCTCTGAAAATAAACCGGATACGACGGCGCTTTCTGGTACACAATACGCCCCTGCCATTCTGGCTCTGGAAGACGGTACAGTCTTTTACGGCAAAGCCATTGGTGCCCTGGGTGAGACGGTTGGAGAGGTTGTTTTTAACACCTCCATGACCGGTTACCAGGAAATTCTCACTGACCCCTCCTATAAAGAACAGATTGTTACCCTGACCTACCCGCATATCGGTAATGTCGGCACCAATTCCGGCGATGAAGAATCGGATGCCATTATGGCCAAAGGTCTGGTGATTCGTGATTTACCGCGTCTGATGTCAAGCTGGCGCGGTGAAATGTCCTTATCTGACTATCTTAAAAAGTATAATATTGTCGCCATTGCTGATATTGATACCCGTAAGCTGACCCGTTTACTGCGTGATAAAGGGGCACAAAGCGGTGCCATTGTGGCTATAGATGGCAAAAAAACTGAACTGGATGAATCGGCTGCTGTTGCTCTGGCAAAAGATTTTCCGGGCTTAAAAGGCATGGATCTCGCAAAAGTCGTTACCACCCAAACGCCCTATGAATGGACAGAAGGCACCTGGTCTCTGGACACCAATAGCACAGAAACCATTGCAGAACTGCCTTATCATGTTGTGGCCTATGATTATGGTATTAAGAAAAACATCCTTAGAATGCTGGCGGATCGGGGCTGTAAAGTAACGGTTGTTCCGGCTCAGACCAAAGCATCTGAAGTACTGGCTATGGATCCTGACGGTATTTTTCTGTCCAATGGCCCGGGTGACCCCGAACCCTGTGATTATGCGATAGCAGCCATAGGCGAAATTCTGCAGACCTCCAAACCGGTATTCGGTATTTGTCTGGGGCATCAGCTGCTGTCACTGGCCAGTGGTGCAAAAACCGTAAAAATGAAATTCGGTCATCACGGCGCTAACCACCCGGTCAGCGATCTGGATACTAAAGAGGTCATGATTACTTCTCAGAACCATGGTTTTGCTGTGGATGAAAACAGTCTGCCGGATAATCTGCAAGCCACTCATAAGTCCCTGTTTGACGGTTCTCTGCAGGGAGTGCATCGTACCGACAAGCCCGCTTTCAGTTTCCAGGGACACCCGGAAGCCAGCCCGGGACCCCATGATGTAGCACCCCTGTTTGATCATTTTATTGATTTAATTAATCAGCAGAGCCAGTAAACTGCCAGAGCCAGTAAACTGCCAGAGCCAGTAAAAAGCAGAGCTGGTAAACAGAGCTAAACAAACACGAACAACCTGTTTTTAATACACCATTTTTAGTGAGCAGAGAATGCCAAAACGTGAAGATATAAAAAGTATTCTGATAATCGGTGCCGGCCCCATTGTTATCGGGCAGGCCTGTGAATTTGACTATTCCGGCGCTCAGGCGTGTAAGGCACTAAAGGAAGAAGGCTATCGGGTTATTCTGGTTAATTCCAACCCGGCGACCATTATGACTGACCCGGAACTGGCCGATGCCACTTATATTGAGCCGATTCACTGGAAAGTGGTGGCTAATATTATTGAAAAAGAACGTCCCGATGCGCTGCTGCCCACCATGGGCGGACAGACAGCATTAAACTGTGCCCTGGAACTGGATAAGCAGGGTGTTCTGGAACAATATAATGTCGAAATGATTGGTGCGGATAAAGAAGCCATTAATAAGGCTGAAGACCGGGATTTATTTCGCCAGGCTATGATCAAGATCGGTCTGGATATGCCCAAATCCTATATTGCTCACACCATGGAAGAAGCAGCCCAGGTACAGAAAGATCTGGGTGCCTTCCCGATTATTATACGTCCTTCCTTTACCATGGGCGGTTCCGGTGGTGGTATTGCCTATAATAAGGAAGAATATGTTGAGATCTGCGAACGCGGTCTGGATATGTCGCCCACCAATGAACTGTTGATTGAAGAATCCATTATCGGCTGGAAAGAATACGAAATGGAAGTGGTGCGCGATAAAAAAGACAATTGTATTATTATCTGCTCCATTGAAAATTTTGATGCCATGGGTGTGCATACCGGCGACTCCATTACCATTGCCCCGGCTCAGACCCTGACCGATAAAGAATACCAGATTATGCGTAATGCCTCCCTGCAGGTGCTGCGTGAAATTGGTGTGGATACCGGCGGTTCCAATGTACAGTTTGCCGTTAATCCTGAAAATGGCCGCTTAATTATTATTGAAATGAACCCCAGAGTTTCGCGTTCTTCAGCTTTGGCCTCCAAAGCAACCGGTTTCCCTATTGCTAAGGTGGCTGCCAAGCTGGCGGTCGGCTATACTCTGGATGAACTGGATAATGAAATTACCGGTGGTACCACCCCGGCATCCTTTGAGCCGACCCTGGACTATGTAGTGACCAAGGTGCCCCGTTTTACCTTTGAAAAATTCCCCCAGGCCGATGATACTCTGACCACCCAGATGAAATCCGTGGGTGAAGCCATGTCTATTGGCCGTACTTTTCAGGAATCTCTGCAAAAAGCCCTGCGCTCACTGGAAATTGATACCGACGGCTTTACTGAAATGGTGCATGAGCTGGATGGTGATAATGAAGAAGAAGTTCTGGATGCATTGCGTCATGCACTGCGTGTTCCGGGTGCTCACCGTATCTGGTACATTGCCGATGCTTTCCGTAAGGGGCTGACACTGGAAGATATTCAGTCACTGACCGGTATTGATCCCTGGTTCCTGGTGCAGATAGAAGAACTGATCCAGATTGAAGAAAGTATTCGCGGTAAAAATATTCTGGATATTGACGCTGATTTTCTACGTGAACTCAAGCGCAGAGGCTTTTCAGACAGCCGTCTGGCCAGCGTGCTTAATACTGATGAAGCCACGGTCAGAAAGTATCGTCACCAGTTAAATATTCGTCCTGTCTATAAACGGGTAGATTCCTGTGCAGCGGAATTTGCCTCAGATACGGCTTATATGTATTCCACCTATGAAGAAGAATGCGAAGCCGAACCATCCACTAAAGAAAAAATTATGGTACTGGGCGGCGGTCCCAATCGTATTGGCCAGGGTATTGAGTTTGATTACTGCTGTGTTCATGCGGCCCACGCCTGCCGGGACGACGGCTTTGAAACCATTATGGTTAACTGTAATCCTGAAACCGTTTCAACGGATTACGATACCTCTGACCGCCTGTATTTTGAACCCCTGACTCTGGAAGATGTGCTGGAACTGATTGAACTGGAACAGCCTAAAGGTGTGATTGTGCAATACGGCGGGCAGACACCGCTGAAACTGGCCCGCGCCCTGGAAGCAGCCGGTACCAATATTATCGGTACTTCTCCGGACTCTATCGACCTGGCTGAAGACCGTGAGCGTTTTCAGGCCATGATTGAAGAACTGGGCCTTTTACAGCCGCCTAACCGTACGGCGTCTGATGTAGATTCTGCTGTGGCCCTGGCTACAGAAGTAGGTTATCCTCTGGTGGTTCGTCCGTCTTATGTCCTGGGTGGTCGTGGAATGGAAATTGTTTATAACGAAGATGAACTGCGCACCTATATGACTACCGCCGTCAGAGTGTCCAATGACTCACCGGTACTGCTGGATCGTTTTCTGGATGATGCCGTGGAAGTGGATGTGGATGCCATCTGTGATGGTGAAAATGTTCTCATTGGCGGTATTATGCAGCATATTGAACAGGCCGGTGTACACTCCGGTGACTCTGCCTGTTCCATTCCACCCTATAATCTGTCGCAGGAACTGCAGGATCGCTTACGGGATCAGACCACCCGCATGGCATTAAAACTGGGTGTAGTGGGTCTGATGAATACCCAGTTTGCCATTAAGGGCGATGATATTTATATACTGGAGGTTAATCCCCGTGCTTCACGTACCGTACCCTTTGTATCCAAAGCGACCGGTATCTCCCTGGCCAAGGTGGCGGCTTTATGTATGACCGGTAAATCACTTAAAGAACAGAATCAACTGGAGGAAGCAAAACCAAAGTTTTTCTCAGTTAAAGAGTCGGTATTCCCTTTTATTAAATTTCCCGGAGTGGATCCTATCCTCGGTCCGGAAATGAAATCCACCGGTGAAGCCATGGGGCTGGGTAAAACTTTTGGTGAAGCCTTTGGTAAATCTCAGTTGTCAGCGGGTGTAGAACTGCCCACCGGCGGTAAGGCATTTATCAGTGTGCGTGAAGCCGATAAAGGCAAGGTTGTGGACCTGGCGAAAAAGATCCAGTCTCTGGGTTTCACGCTGCTTGCCACCCGTGGTACTCATAAACTGCTGGTTGAGCAGGGCATTGAAGCCGAAGTAGTTAACAAGGTTCAGGAAGGCCGTCCGCATATTGTGGATATGATTAAAAATGAAGAAATCGATCTGATTGTCAATACCACAGAAGGCAAAAAAGCCATTAAAGCATCATCCATGATCCGCCGTCTGGCTCTGCAGTATAAGGTTACCTATTCCACCACCATTACCGCAGCCGATGCCTTATGTGAAGCCATGATGATTGAAGGCATTCATATGGGTGATGTGGATGTCTACCGTATTCAGGATATTCATAGTGAACTTTCCGCGTAAACACTCGTGAGCTTTATTAAAAGGAATAAAGACTAAAATGAACAAGATACCTATTACCAAAGTTGGCGCAGAAAGACTGGAAGCTGAATTAAAAGAGCTGAAGTCCGTACGCCGCCCCAAAGTGATTCAGGCCATTGCTGAAGCCCGTGAGCACGGTGATTTAAAAGAAAATGCCGAATATCATGCCGCCCGTGAAGAACAGGGCTTTATTGAAGGCCGTATCAAGGATATTGAAGGCAAACTGTCTCATGCCCAGATCATTGACGTCACGGCCTTAAAAAATGACGGACGGGTGGTATTTGGTACTACCGTGGTGTTATACAATGATGCCGAAGATAAGGAAATTACCTACCAGATTGTGGGTGAAGATGAAGCGGATATCAAAGCCGGTAAAATCTCCATCTCCTCCCCGGTGGCCAAGGCTCTAATTGGTAAGGAAGTGGATGATGTGGCCGTTGTAAAAGCCCCCGGCGGTGATATTGAATACGAAATAGTTGAAGTAAAATATATCTAAGGCCTTCCTTTTTCAAACTGCCAGAGCCACTAAAGATAGGAATCCCACAGGGGCGGAGGGTTTAAATAAAATGCATAATTTCCGCCCCATTATCAGCCAGTCCGGTGGTGAAAAAATCCTTCTGACCCTCTGGGTAGGTGCCTTATGGGCCATCGGTTATATTGCTGTGCCCGTTCTGTTCGGTTCTCTGGATGATCGTCAGCTTGCCGGTATGCTGGCCGGAAAAATGTTTACTGCCGTCAGTTACATAGGCCTGTTCTGCGGCTCTGTCCTGCTCGTTTCCCTGTTTAAACGTGCAGACAATATTAAACAGGAACTCAGTTTCTGGCTATTGCTATTAATGCTGGTGCTGGTGGTTATCGGTGAGTTTGTTATTCAGCCGCAAATAGCACAGTTAAAACTTCAGGGGCTGGCAGAAGGCACTGCTGCCGCTGCACAGTTCGGCAAACTGCACGGCATTGCATCAATATTATATATGCTTAATTCCCTGACCGGACTGATCCTCATTATTTTCCATAAACGCTAAATTTTATTGTATCTGTTTCGATACTACGGGAGAAATGTTAATGACAACCCTGCCTAACTGCCCAAAATGCGGCAGCGAATATACTTATGAAGACGCTGGACTGTTTGTCTGCCCTGAATGTGCTCATGAATTTACTCAGGAAGATCTGGAAGAAAAGGAATTTACAGTTAAAGATTCCAACGGAGCAACCCTGCACAGCGGTGACAATGTCACAATTATTAAGGATCTAAAAGTAAAAGGCAGTTCCGGTATTGTTAAAATAGGTACCAAAATCAAGGGTATCAGACTGGTAGAAGCCAGCGATGATCATACCATTGACTGTAAAATTCCAGGGGTAGGAGCCATTAGGATAACCCCTAAATACGTTAAAAAATCATAACTTTTTAGGAATTTCAATTCGGGGTTTCTTTTTATTGCGGCGAAAAAAGATCCCGATATGGCCAATAGTCTGCACCGGGGTCGCTTCGGTCTGCTTGCATATCTCAGTAATAATTGCCGCCTTGTCATCCCGATCATCTGCATTAACCCGAACTTTTATCAGCTCATGATCATCCAGTGCCTGGTTAATTTCATTAATCACCCCATCAGTCAGTCCGTTACCACCAATAATAACGACTGGTTTCAGGGAATGAGCCTGGGCCCGTAAAAAGCGAATTTGTTTATTATTCAGTGACATGCTATAACTCGTGCTGGAAAAACCCTATTATAACGGTTCATATGTAGGGTGTCAGTAAAAAGGTTTTTTAAGGGATTTAAACGTGACTAAAAAGTGTTTTATTATTGCGGGGCCCAATGGCGCAGGGAAAACAACTTTTGCTATGGATTTGTTACCGGAAGAAGTTAATTGTAAAAACTATATAAATGCTGATCTTATTGCCAAAGGTTTATCACCATTTGAACCAGAATTAGCTGCGGTGCAAGCCGGAAAATTAATGTTATTCGAAATCAAAAAGTGCGTAAATTCTAATGTTACTTTTGCATTTGAAACGACTTTAAGTGGTCGGGGATATGAAAAAAAATCAAGCAGTGGAAAAATATCGGTTATGAAATAATTTTATATTATTTTTCTTTACCATCAGCAGATATGGCTGTTGAAAGAGTGAAATAAAGAGTTTCTCAGGGAGGACATAATATACCAGTGAGTGATATTCGGCGTCGTTATATCCGAAGTAAAGAGAACTTTGAACAAATCTATAGTAAAATTGTTGATATGTGGGTTGTTTTTGATACATCAGGTGTTGAAGCATATCTGGTCAGGAGTTCTGTAAATGAAAAATGAACAATATTATGTAGAAATTGCAGTTAAGGCAGCTCAACGAGCGGCTTTTAAGCTGTCTGAAAAGGCCCGAAAAGAAAATCAGGCACTGCCCGTATGGAAAAATGATCATATTGAATATGAAATTCCAAAATATACCCAATCAACTCCATCCTGTTAAATAGTCTCCTATCCCCTGTTTCAGGTTTAAATAATGGCAAGAAGTAAAAGCAGTTCCCAATGGTTGCAGGAACATTTTAAGGATAAATATGTCTTACAATCTCAACAGGACGGTTATCGTTCCCGGGCGGCGTATAAATTATTGCAGATCCAGGAAAAAGATCGACTGATTAAGCCGGGCATGAATGTGGTTGATCTGGGTTCAGCTCCTGGCGGCTGGTCCCAGGTAGCACGGCAGTTTATCGGTAGCAAGGGTAAGGTTGTTGCTCTGGATATACTGCCCATGGAGCAACTGGCCCAGGTGGAATTTATCCAGGGCGATTTTCAGGAAGAGTCGGTGCTCAATAAATTGCTGGCAGTGCTGAATAATGAACCGGTGGATCTTGTTATTTCGGACATGGCGCCCAATATAACAGGAGTAAAGGCTGTGGATCAGCCTAAAAGTATCTATCTGCTGGAACTGGCCATTGATCTGGCCGACCAGGTATTAAAACCCGGTGGTTCCCTGTTAATGAAAGTGTTTCAGGGTGAAGGTTTTCAGCCCTTGATGGCGGAATTAAGAAAACGTTATCAGAAAGTGATAACCCGCAAGCCTGATGCATCCAGATCCCGTTCATCAGAGGTCTATTTGCTGGCTAAAGGCTTTAAAGGCTAGTAGGGTATAAGTGATATATTGATTTTCCTCTTATCATAGATATTAAAATAATATATCATTAATGGTTCGGCATAATGCCGTGAATAAAATTAGACAAAGCTAAAACAAAAAGCTAATACAAATAAAGTTGGAGTATTCGTTTTGAACGAAATGACAAAAAATATATTACTCTGGGTGGTTATAGGTATCATCCTGATGTCGGTTTTCAGCAATTTTACCCCGGCGACAGCCCCCAGGGAAATGAGCTACTCTGACTTTATTCAGAATGTTGAGCGTGGTTCCGTTAATGAAGTTAAAATTGAAGGACGGGTCATCAGCGGTCTGACCACTGAAGGTAAAAAGTTTACCACTTACAGTCCTGAAACCGATAACCGTGCCCTGATTGGTGAATTGCTGGACAATAAAGTCAAAATTGTCGGTGAACCGCCTAAACAGCAAAGCCTGCTGGTACAGTTGTTTATTTCTTCTTTTCCTATTTTGCTGATTGTCGGTATCTGGGTCTATTTTATGCGCCAGATGCAGGGCGGCGGCGGGGGCCGAGGTGCCATGTCCTTTGGCAAGAGTAAGGCGCGGCTGCTGGGTGAAGACCAGGTTAAAGTCACCTTTGACGATGTGGCCGGCTGTGATGAAGCCAAGGAAGAAGTCAGTGAACTGGTTGATTTCCTGAAAGATCCCGGTAAATTCACCAAGCTGGGCGGTAAAATACCGCGCGGAGTTTTAATGGTGGGTAATCCCGGTACCGGTAAAACCCTGCTGGCAAAAGCTATAGCCGGTGAAGCTAAGGTGCCGTTCTTTACTATATCCGGTTCTGACTTTGTAGAAATGTTTGTCGGTGTCGGTGCTTCCCGTGTTCGGGATATGTTTGAGCAGGCCAAAAAACACGCCCCCTGCATTATCTTTATTGATGAAATTGATGCGGTAGGTCGCCATCGTGGTGCCGGTCTGGGCGGCGGACATGATGAACGTGAACAGACCTTAAACCAGTTGCTGGTTGAAATGGACGGTTTTGAAGGTAATGAAGGCGTTATTGTCATTGCCGCAACCAACCGTCCCGATGTACTGGATCCGGCTCTGTTGCGTCCCGGTCGTTTTGACCGTCAGGTCGTGGTACCTTTGCCGGATATTAAAGGCCGTGAACATATTCTGAAAGTGCATTTACGTAAAGTACCTATTGATGATGATGTTCAGCCAAAATATATTGCCCGTGGTACACCGGGATTTTCCGGTGCTGATCTGGCAAACCTGGTCAATGAAGCGGCTCTGTTTGCCGCTAAGGAAAATGCCCGGGTAGTAACCATGGAGCATCTGGAAAAAGCCAAAGATAAAATCATGATGGGCTCTGAACGCAGATCCATGGTGATGAAAGATAAAGAGAAGAAAATGACCGCCTACCATGAAGCCGGTCATGCCATTGTGGGTCTGCTGGTGCCGTCTCATGATCCGGTTTATAAGGTCAGTATTATTCCGCGCGGCAGAGCTCTGGGTGTAACCATGTTCCTGCCTGAAGAAGACCGCTACAGTCTCACCAAGGAACAGCTTAACAGCCAGATTTCCAGCCTGTTTGGCGGGCGTATTGCAGAAGAGCTAATTTACGGTTCAGATATGGTGACCACGGGTGCCAGTAATGATATTGAACGGGCTACCGATCTGGCGCGTAATATGGTAACCAAGTGGGGCCTGTCTTCCAAGCTGGGTCCTCTGGCCTATACAGAAGAAGAAGGTGAGGTTTTTCTGGGCCGTTCTGTGACCAAACATAAAAATGTATCGGATGAAACCGCCCATATTATTGATGAAGAAATTCGCAGTGTCATTGATCATAATTATGAGCGCGCAGAAAACATTCTCAGGGAAAATATGGACAAACTGCATGCTATGGCAGAAGCTCTGATGACCTATGAAACCATTGATCGGGATCAGATTGATGACATTATGGCCGGTAAACCGCCCCGCGAACCCAAAGGCTGGTCGGATATTGATTCCAACAAGGATGATGATTCCGGTGATGAACTGAGTCTGGATGACCATGAGATTGAAGTTGATGACAAGCCGGATAAGCCTATTGGCGGCCCGGCGGATCAACATTAATTCTGATTCCTGTAGGACATAAAGAAAGTGCATAAAAAAACCGATGCTTTATAATAATCATCGGTTTTTTTATGTCTGATATTTTATAAATTCTATGCCTGTAAAAATACTACAATGTGCAGATAAACAACTGACATTTGAAAGCTCTGTCATTATGGGGATCTTAAATGTTACTCCGGACTCTTTTTCTGATGGCGGTCGCTATACCCATCTGGATAATGCTCTCAGGCAGGCTGAACAGATGTCTGCAGATGGTGCAAAAATTATTGATATTGGTGGTGAATCTACCCGTCCCGGAGCACAGCCGGTCACTGAACAGCAGGAGCTGGATCGGGTTATACCGGTCATAGAAAAACTGCATCAAAAGCTGGATGTTGTTATCTCTGTTGATACCAGCAAGCCTGGAGTAATGCTTGAAGCTGCCCGGGCCGGTGCGGGTTTAATTAATGATGTTATGGCGCTTAGAGCTGATGAAGCACTGCAGGCGACACAGCAGACCGGTTTGCCTGTCTGTCTAATGCATATGCAGGGTGAGCCACGAACCATGCAGACCAATCCACAGTACACTGATGTGGTTGCTGAGGTCAAAACTTTTCTAAAGCAGCGAGCAGAGCAATGCATTGCTCAGGGTATTAACAAAGAGAAGATTATTCTTGATCCGGGCTTTGGCTTTGGCAAAACACTGGCTCACAATATTGCCCTGTTTAAACATCTCGATAGTTTACAGGCATTGGGTTATCCGGTTTTAGTCGGTGTTTCGCGTAAATCCATGCTGGGACAGATCACCGGCAAAGCGGTTGAAGATCGTCTTGCCGGAAGCCTGGCACTGGCAACACTGGCAACGATTAAAAAAGCAGCGATTATAAGAGTTCATGATGTAGCTGAGACTGTGGATGCAGTAAAAGTGGCGCAGGCATTAAGTAGTTACAATAATTGAATTTAATGCCAGATGGATGTAGCTATACTAATCCAGGCATGGATCAATAAAGTGAATATTCACCTCAATATGGCCTTCCTCAAGAGGTTATTAATATAAGATGTCGAACCGCAGTCATAATTATCAGCCTATGCCGGGCAGCGAGTGCCTGATCACTGATCTGGGGAATGATCCCCAGGTAGCACAGCGTCTCGCACAGATGGGGGTTTTACCTGGCACACGGCTTCGGATAGTACGTCTTGCGCCTCTTGGAGATACTCTGGAAGTGGCAGTCGAGCAGGGGGAACTGCTGGCCCTGCGTCGGGATGAGCTCGATGCTCTGGGTTGCCAGTACCAGGTGCTGCCCCTCTCTCAGGTAGAGCGCTGGGGACCGGGACTCTATCGTGTGCTTTCCCTTGCCAACGGTCACACCTTTCGAGATCGAGTTGATCGTCATGGGATGGAACCTGGGAGTATTCTGCAGGTATTGCATCCCGGCCAGTGGCCACTTCGGGTAGAGATGGAGAAGAACGGAGAGTCTCTGATACTGGGTCATGGCGAGGCCGTTAAGATTCTGGTAGAGCGTGCTGATGGCTAAGCCTTGTGTGACCGTAGCCCTCAGTGCTATTCCTAATACCGGTAAGACCACTCTGTTTAATCGCCTCACAGGGGAGAACCAGAGCACCGGCAACTGGCCCGGGGTTTCAGTGGAGCGAAAAATCGGTCAGTTTAGCCTGGGTGAGTATCAGGTGGAACTGGTGGATCTGCCCGGTGCCTATGCCCTCTCACCAGTGACAGAGGAGGAGAGGGTGGTGCGACATTACTTTTTGGATGACCCTCCCGACCTGGTGCTTAATATTCTCAATGCGCAGAACCTCTACCGTGGGCTGGGGCTTACCTTGCAGATGGCCATGAGTGGCCTGCCTATGCTGGTTGCGGTCAATATGATGGATGAGGCAAAGGCTCGGGGTCTTGAACTGGATCTGGACATTCTTTCACAACACCTTGGCGTTCCAGTGGTGGGGATCTCGGCTCGCTCAGGTGAAGGTATCCCGGAACTGCAGGAAGCCCTGTACCAAATAATGCACCATCCTGAGACAGCGCATTTTCCACATATTTCCTGTCCACCAGTTCTGGAAGAGGCTGTAAAAGACCTGGTTCGACGCCTGGAGGCTTTAGAGGAAGGGCAGCGTCTGCGTCCTGACTTTCTGGCTTTTCGCCTGCTCGAAGTTCCTGCAGAGGCCCCAACAGAACCTCTGAAACAACAGGCAGACCAGTGGCGTCTGAAGATAGAGAAATCGCTCCAGACATCGGTGCCGGTTGCCTGTGCTAGCTGTCGTTTTAATGCTGCCCGGGGCCTGGTACGTGAGGCGACTCATCAGCACCCACCGGGATCAGATGCCCGTAGCGAAACCCTGGACCGGGTGTTGCTGCACCGCTGGCTGGGTCTGCCGCTGTTTTTGATAATAATGGCTCTGCTGTTCCAGGCGATTTATGGCCTGGGTATGCCGCTTCAGGAATTGCTTGCACACGGCTTCGATGCGGGTGGAGCAGGGTTACGCAGTACACTGGCAATGACTAGCCTGCCCGACTGGCTGGTGAGCCTGCTACTCGATGGTCTATGGCAGGGAGTGGGAGTAGTAGTCTCCTTTTTTCCATTGATCCTGTTTTTCTTTGTTTTTATGTCATTGATTGAGGATAGTGGCTACATGGCCCGTGCCGCCTTTCTTATGGATCGTCTGATGCATCGCCTTGGGCTTGATGGTAAGGCGTTTATCAACCTGTTGCTTGGGTATGGCTGCAATGTACCGGCAGTAATGGGAACCCGTATTCTTTCCAGTCGCTACAACCGGATAGTCACGATGCTGTTAATCCCTTTCACCCTGTGCAGCGCCCGTCTTCAGGTGTTTGTGTTTATGACCGGCATCCTGTTTACCTCTGCTATGGCTCCCTGGGTGTTGCTGGTCCTGTACTTGATCAGTTTTGTTGTCGTAATCGCTATCGGGCTGCTGTTGCGTCTGTTTCGCATCACCGGACAACCAGAGCCTTTTATTATGGAGATACCGCCCTACCGTCTGCCGATCTTGCGCAGTGTACTGCTGCGTAGCTGGCAGGAGATGAAAGACTTTCTCTATCGTGCTGCAACCCTGATCGTGGCAGGGGTGCTGGTAGTGTGGCTGCTGACTCATCTGCCTGTAAACCAGCCAGTAGCCGGTGCAGATACCTGGGCAGGCCTACTGGGACGCTCGGTCTCACCCCTGTTTGAGCCTCTGGGAATCGACTGGCATGAAACTATTGCCCTGCTATTTGGTTTCATTGCCAAGGAGATTGTCATTGGTGCCCTGGCAGTGATTTATGGCGGAGCCGATCTGAGTGCACGGATTGCCAGTCAGGTTACTCCGCTGCAAGGACTGAGCTTTATGCTCTTTGTACTTCTCTATACGCCCTGTGTTGCTACTGTGGCGGCAATTCGTGCCGAATCACAAAGCTGGCGGATTACCTTCCTGAGTCTTGCTCTGGGTCTGGGCACCGCCTGGCTGGCGAGTCTGGCACTTTACCAGGGGGGGCGGGCTCTGGGATTCTCCTGAGGTCGCTACATATAATAAAGGTTTGCAGGATACTGGCTAATTTATGAAACCGGAAACAGTGAAATACTGATATATGTAATTACTATAGGAAAAAATCAGCGTCTGGTGTATAACAGGATTGCATAAACCTGTAAAATCAGTTTATCAAAAAGATACAATAATTAAGCCTGTGTTCATCAATAATCAGGTAGACACAGGTCATCAATCCGATTAATACGAGATCTCCACTATAAATGAAAAAAAAATATTTTGGTACTGACGGTATTCGCGGCAAGGTAGGGCAGAGCCCTATGACGGCTGATTTTGTAATGAAACTGGGCTGGGCTGCCGGACGGGTGCTGGCCAAACAGGGCAGGGGCAAAGCGGTTATCGGTAAAGATACCCGGATTTCCGGTTATATGTATGAATCAGCCCTGGAAGCCGGCCTGTCTGCGGCCGGGATTGACTGTTTATTAACTGGTCCGATGCCGACTCCCGGTATTGCCTATCTGACCCGTACCATGAATGCCCAGCTGGGTATTGTGATCAGTGCCTCTCACAACCCTTATTATGATAATGGTATCAAGTTCTTTTCTGCCGAAGGAACCAAACTGTCTGATGAAGTTGAGCAGGCAATTGAGGCTGAGCTGGAAAAAGAAATGGTGCATGTTGAATCTGCCGATCTGGGTAAGGCCAAACGGATTGATGATGCTTCCGGTCGTTATATTGAGTACTGTAAAAGCACCTCACCGTTTTTTATGGAGTTAACAGGCCTGCGTATTGTGGTGGATACTGCCCATGGTGCGGCCTACCAGATTGCCCCCAAGGTATTTAAGGAACTTGGAGCAGAGGTTTTTGCTATTGGCAATGAGCCTGATGGCCTGAATATTAATAAAAATGTTGGTTCAACTCATCCTGAAGTGTTAATAGATGCAGTATTACAGCATCGTGCCGATCTGGGTATTGCCCTGGATGGTGATGCTGACCGGGTATTAATGATTGATCATCAGGGTGAAATTGTTGACGGTGATGAGCTGCTGTTTATTATTGCTATGGCTCGTCAGAAACAGCAGAAAGTTGATGATTTTGGTGTAGTTGGTACCTTAATGAGTAACCTGGGTATGGAAATAGCATTGAAGGAAGCCGGTCTGGGCTTTATTCGGGCTGATGTCGGTGACCGTTATGTTATGGAAGAACTGCATAAACACGGCTGGAGTATTGGCGGTGAGTCCTCCGGCCATATTATCTGCCTGGACCGTACCACAACAGGGGACGGTATTGTTTCTGCACTGCAGGTGCTGTCTGCCATGATAGGCAGTAGTAAGACCCTGAATGAACTTAAACAGGGCATGCAGAAATATCCCCAGCATATGATTAACGTGCGTATCAGGGAAAAAGTCGATCCGTTTAGTTCGGAGCAGATTGTTAAGGCGGTTGAAGAAACCGAACAGCGCCTGGCTGATAAAGGGCGGGTATTATTAAGAGCCTCCGGTACCGAACCGCTGATACGGGTTATGATTGAAGGTTCCGATGAACAGCAGGTACTTAAAGAGGTTCAGGAACTGGCGGATGTTGTAAAAACCGTGTTTGGCTGAAGAGCTGGCTAAAAAAGCACAGAAATACCGCCATATATCCTCATAAAATTTGATTTATCAGGGCAGTAAAGGTATCATTTCGCGCTGGATAAGAAGCCACTGGCCTGAATAAAAGCCCGGTGCTGAGAATCTTAAAAAAATATAAAGGAAGGTGAATAAATAATGCGTACCCCATTAGTCGCTGGTAACTGGAAAATGAACGGCTCGCGTGCGAGCGTTAAAGAATTAATCAACGGTGTTGTCGACGGTGCTAAAGCCATCAACGGTGTTGATATTGCGGTCTGTCCTCCCTTTATATTTATTGCCGATGTTGTCGCTGTTACCGAGGGTACGAATGTGGCTGTCGGTTCACAGGATGCCAGCACTGAACTTAAGGGTGCTTTTACCGGTGAAACCTCAGTTGAAATGATTCGGGACTTTGGCTGTAAGTATGCCATTGTCGGTCACTCTGAACGTCGTACCCTCTATGGTGAAACAGATGAAATTGTCGCTAAAAAGTTCGGTGTGGTTAAAAATGCCGGTCTGATCCCGATTTTCTGTATTGGTGAAACCCTGGAAGAACGTGAACAGGATATTACGGAAGAAGTCTGTGCCCGCCAGATTGATGCGGTCTTTGCCGCTCATGGTGAAAATGCTTTTGAAGGTTCCGTCATTGCTTATGAACCTGTCTGGGCTATCGGTACCGGTAAAACAGCTTCACCTGAACAGGCTCAGGCGGTACATGCTTTTATCCGTGCCCATCTGGCCAAACGTAATGCTGATATTGCTGAAAAAGTACAGATTTTATACGGCGGCAGTATGAATCCCGGCAATGCCAAAGAATTAATGGGTCAGGGTGACATTGATGGTGGTCTGATTGGTGGCGCTTCTCTGAAAGCCGATGACTTTCTGGCTGTCTGTGCAGCAGGTCAATAATTAGAGTCTTACAGTAAGTCTTAATATACAAGTAACGAGAAAAAACATGCAAACAGTTATTCTGGCAATACATATTATTGTTGCTATTACTCTTATCGGTTTAATTCTTATCCAGCAGGGTAAGGGTGCTGATGCCGGTGCTGCTTTTGGCGGCGGAGGCGGTGGTGCTTCTGCAACAGTATTTGGTAGCCAGGGTTCTGGTAACTTTATGACCAAAACCACGGCGATTCTGGCCACGATTTTCTTTATTACCAGCCTGTTTTTATCGTTTCTGTCTGGCAAAATCTCTGAACAGAAAGCTGAGTCTGTTGAAGTGTCCAACCAGGTGCAGCAAATTGAAGCAGAAGACAAGCCCGCCATGCCCGTTACTGAAAGTGCTCCGGCAGAAACGACAGACAAGCCGGCCATACCGGTACCTGCACAATAAAAAGATAATAAAAACCGATAAAATAAAAACTGAGTTCGCCGATGTGGTGGAATTGGTAGACACGCTATCTTGAGGGGGTAGTGGCGCAAGCCGTGCCGGTTCGATTCCGGCCATCGGCACCAAATTTCAGGTATTTATAAACCTGAATGCGAACTTTTAGCCTAAACTGATTTATTCAGGTTTAATACCTGAATGTTCTGTTTCAGGCCGAGCTTATACAGAACTTGATTTTAGTACACTTTATTAAAGTGCACTTTGTTTTAGTACAATGGGAGGGGTTTACGGGATCAGTATTTCGTTCCTATTGATGTCTATCAATAAGTTAGCAAATACTTCTATAACTCCCGACAAACCTTCCTGATATGCTGCATATAAAAAGCGCAAAAGCCGGTTAAAAAGGCTTTTAATACGTTTAGATTTGGTTTAAAGTGTTACTCATTCAGGATTTGCGGTATCTTTTTTAAAAGTAGCGGATGTGTTACAGAAAGGTTACCGGTAAGCTGTAAATAATAGGGTCAAAAACCAAATACGTTTCAAATAGATATAAAAAGACTAAGTGCCAGTTATTGAAACAGCCCTTAAACTTGCACTTAAACGACATAATAATTCATAAATAATATTAGTGTCTGGCTAAATCAAATTGCGGCCAGATTATGTAAGGAGCGCTAATATGCTTGAAAACTACCTTCCCGTACTGATTTTTATGGGAGTAGGTCTTCTGGTTGGAATCGGTATGACAGCAGCAGGTCTGATCCTGTCTCCACACAGACCTGATCGAGAAAAAAATTCCCCTTACGAATGCGGCTTTGAGGCATTTGAAGATTCCCGAATGAAGTTTGACGTTCGTTACTACCTGGTTGCCATCCTGTTTATTATCTTTGATCTGGAAATTGCATTCCTGTTTCCATGGGCCGTGGTGCTGGACAGCATCGGTACCTTTGGACTGGTCGCTATGGCTATTTTCCTGGGTTTGTTAGTGGTCGGTTTTATTTACGAATGGAAAAAAGGTGCGCTTGAATGGGAATAGAAGGAATACTTGAAGAAGGCCTGATCACCACCACAGCGGATAAAATGATTAACTGGGCCAGAACCGGTTCCATGTGGCCAATGACCTTTGGACTGGCCTGTTGTGCGGTAGAAATGATGCAGGCCGGTGCTTCCCGTTATGACCTGGACCGTTTTGGTATTGTGTTTCGTCCCAGTCCCAGGCAATCGGATGTGATGATAGTAGCCGGTACCCTGGTGAATAAAATGGCACCGGCTCTGCGTAAGGTGTATGACCAGATGGCTGAACCTCGCTGGGTTATTTCCATGGGTTCCTGTGCCAATGGTGGTGGTTATTACCACTATTCCTATTCAGTGGTACGAGGCTGTGACCGAGTTGTCCCTGTGGATATTTATGTGCCGGGTTGTCCGCCCACAGCAGAAGCTCTGCTGTACGGTATTATCCAGCTGCAGAACAAGATTAAACGTACCAATACCATTGCCCGTTAGGCAGAAACCGAACAAGATACGTTAATACCCAATACGTCAATAGCTAATACCAAATAAGTAGAGAAATACTGAATGTCTCAATATTATTCTGAACTGTCTGAAAAAGTAACTGCCAAACTGGCCTCTATTGAGAGTGTTTCAGCTATAGTTGCTCATGGTGAACTCACCATTGAAGTCAGCAAAGAGAATCTCATTGCCGTTTGTGAAACTTTAAAAACCGATCCGGAACTGGCATTTGATACGGTTATTGATATCTGCGGGGTGGATTATAGTAGCTATGAAGGTTCAATGGCCTGTCAGACCCGCTATGCCTCGGTTTACCATTTATTATCCGTAACAAATAATCATCGTATTCGTATCCGAACCTGGCTGGACAGTGACTTCCCTGTGGTTGATTCCGTAGTAGGGCTATGGAATGGTGCCAACTGGTTTGAACGTGAAGCTTTTGATTTACTGGGTATTCTTTATACCGGCCACCCGGATCTGCGCCGTATCCTGACCGATTACGGTTTTATTGGTCATCCTTTACGTAAGGACTTCCCATTAGTTGGGCAGGTTGAAATGCGTTATGACGCTAATAAACAACGGGTTATCTATGAGCCTGTAAGTATCGAAGAGCGGGTTAATATTCCAAGAGTGATCAGGCATGACAACCGTTATGCAGAACGGGAACTGGCGGCCATGGCCCAGGAAGCCGCCGATGCCAGAAAGGCCGCAGCCAATGAAAGCGGGGATAAAGCCTAATGTCAGAAATTCAGAACTATACCCTTAACTTTGGCCCTCAGCACCCTGCTGCACACGGGGTATTACGCCTGGTGCTTGAACTGGACGGGGAAGTTATTCAAAGAGCCGATCCTCATGTCGGTCTGCTGCATCGCGGCACTGAAAAATTGGCGGAAAGCCGCATTTATAATCAGAGTGTGGGCTATATGGATCGTCTCGACTACGTATCCATGATGTGTAATGAACACGCTTACTGTATGACCATTGAAAAACTGCTGGATATAGAAGTGCCGGAACGTGCCCAGTATATCCGCGTGATGTTTGATGAAATCACCCGTATTCTGAACCACCTGATGTGGCTGGGAACCCATGCTCTGGATGTGGGTGCTATGACCATGTTCCTGTACTGTTTCCGGGAACGGGAAGATTTAATGGATGCTTACGAGGCCGTATCCGGTGCCCGTATGCATGCCTCTTACTATCGTCCCGGCGGTGTCTATCGGGATCTGCCTGACAGTATGCCGCAGTATGAAGCTTCTCAGTGGCATAACCAGAAAGAAGTAGACGAAATGAACAAAAATCGTCAGGGCTCCTTACTGGATTTTCTAAAAGATTTTACCGAACGCTTTGAAGCCTATGTGGATGAGTATGAAACCCTGTTAACCAATAACCGTATCTGGAAACAGAGAACCGTTGATATCGGTTGTTTAACAGAGGAACAGGCTAAAGACCTGAGCATGACCGGTCCTATGTTGCGGGCATCCGGTGTGGCCTGGGATTTACGCAAAATGGAACCTTATGAAGTGTACGACAAACTGGATTTTGATATTCCTGTCGGCACCAATGGCGACTGCTATGACCGTTATGTGGTCAGGGTGGAAGAAATGCGCCAGTCCAATCGTATTATCAGCCAGTGTATTGACTGGTTACAGAACAATCCCGGTCCGGTTATGCATGAAGATCATAAACTGACCATGCCCGAACGCATGGATATGAAACAGGATATGGAAGGTTTAATCCATCACTTCAAGCACTTTACTGAAGGTTATATGGTTCCCGAAGGGGAAGCCTATTGCGGAGTTGAACATCCCAAGGGTGAATTTGGTACTTATATTGTGTCTGATGGAGCTAATAAACCGTATCGTTTAAAAATCAGAGCTCCGGGTTTTGCACACCTTGCAGCCATGGACTTCCTGGTTAAGGGACATATGCTGGCAGACGTGGTCACTGTAATTGGTACACTGGATATTGTATTTGGGGAGATTGACAGATAATGTCTCAAACAACTCAGGCTCCGAGCGACTTAATTAATGCCGAATCAAAACAGGATATTGATCACTGGCTGGCCAAGTATCCGGAAGATCAGAAACAGTCAGCCGTGATGGCGGCTCTGCGCATTGTTCAGGATCAGAACGGCGGCTGGTTAACCCTGGAATTAATGGATGCGGTAGCGGATTATCTGGATATGGATAAAATTCATGTTTATGAAGTGGCTACTTTTTATTCCATGTATGAACACAAGCCGGTAGGCAAGCATAAGATCTGTGTCTGCACCAATCTTTCCTGTATGAGCTGCGGATCCGGAAAAATTGTTGAACATCTGGAAGAAAAATTACATATTAAACTGGGTGAAACCACGGAAGATAATCAGTTTACCCTTAAAGAAGTTGAATGTCTGGGAGCTTGTTCCGGTGCACCAATGTTCCAGATTGGCGAGCACTATTATGAAAACCTGACCCCGGAAAAAATAGATGAAATACTGGCGGGTTTGAAATAACCGCAGCAGCAAAAACAGAAAATAAATTGTAAACGGCAGATTGCTTGAGTAGCAATACCAGGCGGAGTATTAAATGGCAAACGAAGTTTGTTTTAGAACATTACATCTTGATAAACCCTGGACACTGGAGTCCTATCTCAGTGTGGGTGGCTATGAATCCTTAAAAAAGATTCTGACCGAGAAGATCCCGGCTGAAGATATTATTGAAGAAGTAAAAACTTCCGCCTTAAGAGGCCGTGGTGGTGCGGGTTTCCCGACAGGTCTGAAATGGAGCTTTATGCCCCGTCAGGCACCGGGTCAGAAATACATCGTCTGTAATTCAGATGAAGGTGAACCGGGTACCTGTAAAGACCGGGATATTTTACGTTATAACCCGCACCAGTTAATTGAAGGTATGGCCATTGCCGGGTATTGTATTGGCGCCGATATGGGCTACAACTACATACGCGGTGAATTCTGGGAACCTTTCAGCCGTTTTGATAATGCCTTAAATGAAGCACGTGAAGCCGGTTATCTGGGTAAAAATATATTCGGCAGCGATTTTAATTTTGATCTGCAGGCGCATCTGGGCGGCGGTGCCTATATCTGCGGTGAAGAAACCGCATTACTGGAATCTATTGAAGGTAAAAAAGGTCAGCCCCGTTTTAAACCGCCGTTTCCTGCCAGTTTCGGTTTATACGGTAAACCCACCACTATTAATAACACAGAAACCCTGGCCTCCATTCCGGTCATTGTGGAAAAAGGCGGTCAGTGGTTTCTGGATATGGGTAAGCCGAATAACGGCGGCACTAAAATATTTTCAGTATCCGGTAATGTTAAGCGGCCCGGTAACTATGAAATTAATATGGGTACCCCGTTTTCAGAATTACTGGAAATGTGCGGCGGTATGAAAGACGGCTATCAGTTAAAAGCCGTTATTCCGGGTGGTAGTTCATCTCCGGTTATTCCCGGTGAGCAAATGATGGATGTCACCATGGATTATGACGGTATTTCCAAAGCTGGGTCCATGCTGGGTTCTGGTGCGGTGATTATTCTGGATGATCAGATGTGCATGGTGAATGCTCTGGCCCGTTTATCTCATTTCTATCATGAAGAATCCTGCGGTCAGTGTACACCCTGCCGTGAAGGTACCGGCTGGCTGTCCCGCGTTATGCATCGAATAGAGCACGGGCAGGGCAGACAGGAAGATCTGGACCTGCTGGATAAAGTGGCCGGTGATATTATGGGCCGCACCATCTGTGCCCTGGGTGAAGCCGCATCTATGCCGGTAAAAGGTTTCCTCAAGCATTATCGTGATGAGTTTCAATATCATATTGATCATAAAAAATGCATGGTCGGACCGGGCAGCAAGTAATTATTAACTTTAGCGGCTAACAATACAATTAGCGGCTGACTTAACAAGATAAGATTAACGAGTACTTAAATATGGTAACAATTACAATTAACGGAAAACAGGTTCAGGCCGAGCAGGGTCAGATGCTGATAGAAGCAGCTGATAATGCAGATATCGCCATACCTCGTTTTTGTTATCATAAAAACCTGTCTATTGCTGCTAACTGCCGTATGTGCCTGGTGGAAGTGGAAAAAGCCCCCAAACCTGTTCCTGCCTGTGCCACACCGATTACTGACGGCATGGTGGTGAATACCAAATCCACTAAAGCTCTGGCGGCTCAACAGGCTGTTATGGAGTTTCTGTTAATTAATCATCCGCTGGATTGCCCCATCTGTGATCAGGGCGGTGAGTGTGATTTACAGGAATTTTCCGTTGGTTATGGTAAAGATAAATCCGACTACTATGAAGTAAAGCGGGTTGTAAAAGATAAAAATATCGGCCCGCTGATTGCTACCGAACTGACCCGTTGTATTCACTGTACCCGCTGTGTCCGTTTTGGACAGGAAATTGCCGGTATGCGTGAAATGGGTGCTACCGGTCGTGGTGACTGGATGGAAATCGGCACTTATATAGAAAAGAGTATCGACTCGGAACTGTCCGGTAATATTATTGATTTATGTCCGGTGGGTGCACTTACCTCCAAGGTTTCCCGTTTTACCTACCGGGTCTGGGAACTGGCCAGCAATGACTTCGTGGCAGCCCATGACTGCATTGGCTCTAATATAAATGTGCAGACTAAAAACGGTGTGATTAAGCGGGTTATTGCCCGGGAAAATAATGAGATTAATGATACCTGGATTTCAGATCGTGACCGCTACAGCTTTGAAGGTATTAACAGTGCGGATCGCCTGACCAGACCTATGATTAAACAGAATGGTCAATGGCAGGAAGCCAGCTGGGATGATGCCCTGCAGTTTGCCGTTAACGGCCTGAAAGCCATATCCGATGCCAGTGAACTGGGAGCCGTCTGTTCACCTTCTGTCACTACCGAAGAAATGTTTTTACTACAGAAACTTATGCGGGGTATCGGCAGCAATAATATTGATCACCGTCTGCGTCAGACTGACTTTTCCGCTCAGGATGCCGATCCCCGTTTCCCGGGACTGGGCATGAAACTGGCGGAAGTTAAAAACCTTAATGCCGCCCTGCTGATTGGCTCCAATGTACGTAAAGAACAGCCGATTATGGGCCATCATCTAAGGCAGGCCAGTTTAAACAGTGCACAGATTGCTGTGCTTAATCCCGTTAAATATGAGCAGATTTTCAAGCCTGCCCAGGAATTTATTGCCGCTCCTTCCCAGATGTTTAATGAATTAAAATCTCTGGCTAAAGCGGCTCTGGAAATCACCGGAAAAACTGCACCTGACGGTCTGGCTGACCTGGTTGCAGGCCAAACTGTCAGCGATGCACATAAGGCCTGTATTGAAAACTTAAATGAGGCTGACAATGCCGCGGTTATTATAGGCACTATGCTGCAGGCCATGCCGGATTATGCCGCCATGCGTATGCTGGCAGGCTTTATTGCCGATGCCACCGATTCAGTTTTAAGCTATTTAACGCCTGGTGCTAATACCAGCGGAGCTTATCTTTCCGGGCTGCTGCCAAACCGCAATGCCGCCGGTGAGTCAGCCGATGGTCTGGATACCCAGGCCATGTTTGCCCAGCATCGAAAGGGTTATATTTTATTCGGCATTGAGCCGGATCGGGATATTGAAAATCCTGTTCAGGTACAAAATGCCTTAGACAATGCTGATTTTGTGGTGGCTGTAACTATGTACCAGTCTGATGCCCTGCAGAACAGTGCGGATGTTTTATTACCGCTCTCAGCCATTACCGAAGCATCCGGTACCCTGATCAATGTGGACGGTACCTGGCAGAGCTTCCAGGCAGCCAGTAAGGCTATTGGCCAGTCCAAGCCGGGCTGGAAGATTTTACGGGTCATGGGTAATCTGTTTGATGTCAGCGGTTTTGATTACCAGAGTTCAGAAGAGGTTCTGGCTGATGTTAAGAGTGCAGCCGGTGATGCAGTAACAGATAAAGCAGGCAATAAACTATCCTGGCAATGTCCAGATAAAAGCACTGCAGAAACTGCTCTGCAACGCATTGCAGAACTACCGATATATGCGGTAGATGCGGTAGTCCGACGGGCAGAAGCTCTGCAGCAAACCGCTGATGCTCAGGTTAACTGTGCCCGAATAAACTCAGCGACCGCAGAGAAACTGAAAATAGAGGACGGCCAGACAGTTTCAGCCGTACAGGATGGACATTTGGTGGACATGAGTGTCAGTATCGATGATCGAATTGCCGATAATTGCGTCTATATTCCGGCGGGTATTGAGTCCGCAGCGGCTTTAGGCGGCGGTTATAATGCCATTGAACTTAAGGCAAAATAGCAAACAGCTTTATAAATATTTACATTTATTTATAAAAAGTTTTAAAAAGTGCAAAATAAACAGCTTAGATAAACGGAGCCGATTTTGTTAGACCTGATTTTATCCATTTATGAAATACCGGTGATTAATATACTGCTCAAGATCATTGTGATCCTGGTGCCGTTATTATTGACTGTCGCGTATTTCACCTATGCAGAACGAAAAATCATCGGCTATATGCAGGTGCGTATCGGGCCTAACCGCGTCGGACCACGCGGCTGGCTGCAGCCTATTGCCGATGCCATGAAGCTGATGTTTAAGGAAATCATTTTTCCTTCTGATGCGAATAAGGTGTTGTTTACCATTGCGCCGACCCTGGCGATTGCCACGGCACTGGCGGCCTGGGCCGTAGTACCCTTTGGTTCAGAAATGGTACTGGCGGATATTAATGTAGCCTTGCTCTATATCCTGGCCATGACCTCCATCGGGGTGTACGGTATTATTCTGGCGGGCTGGTCTTCAAACTCCAAGTACGCCATTATGAGTACCTTAAGAACAGCGGCGCAGGTGGTGTCCTATGAAATTGCCATGGGCTTTGCCCTGGTCGGTGTCGTTATGGCGGCCCGCAGCCTCAATATCGGTGATATTGTAGAAGGGCAGAGCGGCAGTATCTGGGGCTGGTATATGTGGCCATTACTGCCTCTGTTTGTTATTTATTTTATTTCCGGTGTGGCAGAAACCAACCGTGCCCCCTTTGATGTGGCCGAAGGTGAATCTGAAATTGTGGCCGGTTTCCATGTGGAATATTCCGGTATTCTGTTTGCTATTTTCTTCCTGGCGGAATACGCCAATATGATCCTGATTTCCATTATGGCAGCCCTGATGTTTATGGGCGGCTGGTTATCACCTTTTGAAGGTGTCAGTGCCCTGGGCCTGGGAGACAGTTTCCTGGCCGGTTCCAGTATTATCTGGTTATTAGCCAAAACCGCAATATTTATGTTCCTGTTCCTGTGGTTCAGGGCCACTTTTCCACGCTATCGTTATGATCAGATCATGCGCCTGGGCTGGAAAGTATTTATACCCATCACCATTGTCTGGATTTATGTGGTAGGTTTAATGTATTACCTGGAATTAGCCCCCTGGTTTATTAAGGGCTAAGAGCGGATTGATAAAAGTAAGTATTCATATATAAAGAGCAAAATGGTAAATAGTAAAGTCGTTAGTAAAGGTTTCTGGAGATAATTTGTGCAGCAATTGATCCAATTTTTTAATAGCCTGTTTTTAGCAGAACTCTTTAAGGGGCTGAGTGTGACGGGCAAATATCTTTTTAAGAAAAAGATTACGGTACAGTACCCGGAAGAAAAAACGCCTCAGTCTTTTCGCTTTCGGGGTCTGCATGCACAACGCCGTTATGCTAATGGTGAAGAACGCTGCATTGCCTGTAAACTATGTGAGGCCATCTGTCCGGCACTGGCTATTTCCATTGAGTCAGAACAGCGGGAAGACGGTACACGCAGAACCAAAAGCTATGATATTGATTTAACCAAGTGTATTTTCTGCGGTTTTTGTGAAGAATCCTGTCCGGTAGATTCCATTGTGGAAACCCGGATTTTTGAATACCACGGAGAAGAACGTGGTGATTTATTAATGACCAAGGAAAAACTGCTGGCAGTGGGCGATAAATACGAAGCCCAGATTGCCGCTGACCGCGC
>Ga0256831_1000057_pt1 | contig 53704 bp, 48 predicted proteins | sample 132544metaG_FD_189087 | JGI IMG/M metagenome (GOLD analysis project Ga0256831, IMG submission 189087) | Hydrothermal vent microbial communities from Lau Basin, Pacific Ocean - 132-544 | ecosystem: Environmental > Aquatic > Marine > Hydrothermal vents | place: Pacific Ocean: Lau Basin | collected...
TACATTAAATTAACTATTTCTATATTTTTTGTTTGCGATTATCTTGAACTTATCTTAAAAAAATATGTTTTTTTAAAGAAATAAACTTGTTTAGATTGCTTTTTTAACAAAAAAACATTAATTTTGCATTTCGAATTATAAATAGTATTCAAATGACAAAAGCAGAAGCAATAGAAAAGATAAGAAAAGCCAAGATGGGTCATAAAAAATGGGTGTCATATGCTAAAGCAATGCACATGGGAATTAATGTTGATAAAGATGCTGTGCCCATGCTTGAGACAGATTGTGATTTTGGGAAATGGTATTATGGTGAAGGACAAATTTTTTCTGATTTAGAATCGTTTCAAGCTATCGAAGCACCGCATAGCTTGTTGCATCAAACTTATATGCAATTATATAAAGCGCGTCGTAAACCGGTGAAAACAGGTATGTTTGTTTCTAAAAATAAAGCACAAAATGAAAAACAAAAAAAATTGGATAATTTAATGAACCAATTATTGCAAGTGAGTCAAATTCTATCCGATAATTTGAAAGAATTAGAAACTGATATCAAAAATATGAGTGACTTTGAACTTGAAAGATTAATGTAGTTTTTTACCCGATTTGCTTTAAAAGTCCATCCAATAGATGGACTTTATTTTTTGGCTTTTTTACCGAGTTTTTTTATCATGTCAATCAAATTATTAACCTTGATAAACTCGGCATCTTTATGCGCTCTATAAGTGAGAAACAAACCTAAAGGTAAAAGTATGGCCGTAGCAAACCATGCGCCCAAGTAAGGTGGTATGGCACCTTCTTCAGCTGCATTCTTTCCTAACATACTAAGGATATAATAGGTCACAAATATAATGATTCCCAGGACTATGGATATGCCAAATCCGCCTTTTTTAATAATTGCACCTAAAGGGATTCCGACCAAAAACATAATAATTACCATGACAGGATAAGTGAATTTCTCTGAAAAAGTGTGGATGTATTTATTGGTCCGGATTTTCTGATTTTTTAAATAATCTGCCTTACGTTTGACAAACTGTTTCATGCCTTCAGCTTTATGGAGGGCTCTACTGTATAGACTGGCTAATTTTTCCGTGGGCATTAATAATGTATCTTTTAAAATTTGAGAGAGATCTTTTTTGACCTCTAATTTAGGAGAAGGCTTTTTTTTCGTTATAAAATTTCGTCTTAAAAGTTCCTGGGTAAAAACTTGTTTATTACGATAATTTTTCTTTTTCAGCGTATCTATTTCCTTTTTTAAATCTATTACATCCAGCATATGATAGGCAGATGAAATACTGGTTTCATCCATATTAACTTTATTTAAGGAAGAAAGATCAATATTAATAACATGTTTTTTGAAAGCGGTTTTCATGGCCGGAAATTTTTTCCGGTCCGATGCCTTTTTTTGTTGGCGTGTTAAGTCTTCATAAAAGGCGCCATTGTATAAAATTAATTGTATAAGCTGATTTTGAGGGTCACTTCTAAACAAACCGTTTTTGGCTATAATCACTTTGTCCGGAATACCATTCACTTTTTGATGGATAATAATCTCTTTTAACTTATTGTTATTTGGGCCATATTTTTTTTGTACATGGATATTGATACCTGCCGGCGTAAAATCGTTAAAAATTCCTTCGGTAATGGCAACACTGGGCATTTTACGTTTAATATTTCGTCGCAAATTACTAAACTTAAAATTGCCATAAGGCAATGCGGTATTGGCAAAAATAAAAGCACCGAGAGCTAAAAGCAGAATACCGGGCATCAGGGCTTTCATCATACTTTTTAATGAAATACCCATTGATTTCATGGCTGTAAATTCAGATTTTTCACCCATACTGCCAAAACTCATAATTCCGCCAAGCAAAATGGCCAACGGTATGGCATTGAGTACAACATATGGTGAAATATATAGCAAGAATTTGAAAATAGTCCCAATGCCTAAACCCTTTCCGGCCAGTTCATCAAAATATAACCAAAAGGTTTGAAGAACAAATATGAAATAAATAATGATAAAACTCGGAATGAATTTTTTTAAGAAATTGATTAATATGTATTTATAAATAATTTTCAATTTAATCTAAGTCATTTATGTAGTAATCATGATACTTTTGTTTATCAAACTCAAATAATTTAGGCGGCAAAATTTTGTTTGTCTGGAAACTTAAGATATCAAGTTTTATTATAGAGCCGTTTTTTTCGACAATAATAGCATTGTGAATGTTGTGTGTTTTAGTGTCTATGCCCAATAAAATATATTTTTCAGACGATTGGCTGTTTTTAGGGATTAATTTTACATATTGAATTAAACGGCCTTTTACCTTTTGTTTAATATCCATTTTTTTGGTATAGCCTTTTTGATAAAAATTGAATATTTTATTAGGGGTGAATTCATCATCATCTTTATGCGAACTGATATTTACCTCTTCATTTTCATGAACAATTTGATAACGTTTTTGTCCATCATAAATATCATCAATACCCATATAATTGGCGTGAAATTTGTTGCCTTCAATGTTAACTTGCCCTTTGGTATTTTGTGACACACCGGCTTTTTTATTTATTAAGCTGTATTTAAATTCGGCCCGGACATTTTTATACGTCTTTAGTTTATTGGTAACCTGTTGCAACAATTTTACGGCCTTTGGATCATCTTGTGCCTGTGTCAAGTTGATGCTGAATAAAATTATAAGCCAAAGAAACAGTGTATTTTTCATTTTAAATTTATTATTTTTTGGTTGTTTGTTATCCTTGTTTGTTAAAAAATTCATCTAAAGTTATAATGTCCGGAATCAACACTTTACGGGCTTTACTTCCTTCAAACGGACCGACTATACCGGCAGCTTCCAGTTGATCGATAATGCGGCCGGCACGATTATAGCCAAGTTTTAATTTACGCTGTAACAAAGAAGTAGAACCTTGTTGTGCATTTACAATAAGGTAAGCTGCTTCTTTAAAAAGCTCATCTCGATCGTCTTCATTATCAGCAAAATTTGTGCCAGCATTTTCATCATCAACTTCCGGTAGGGGAAAGGCACTGGCATAGCCACGTTGTGCACCGATGAATCCGGTTAAGTTTTCAACTTCCGGGGTATCGATAAATGCACATTGTAAACGGACTAAATCGTTGCCGGTAGTGATAAGCATATCTCCTTTCCCGATTAGGCGTTCAGCTCCACCACTGTCTAAAATCGTCCTGGAGTCAATTTTGGAGGTCACGGCAAAAGCAATCCGCGCCGGAAAATTGGCTTTTATCATACCGGTAATAACATTGACAGATGGACGCTGAGTGGCCACAATTAAATGGATCCCCACGGCCCGTGCCAGCTGTGCAATTCGCGCAATAGGCAACTCTATTTCCTTACCGGCAGTCATCATCAGGTCAGCAAATTCGTCAATAACCAATACAATATAAGGCAAATAACGGTGGCCATTTTCCGGATTTAAGAGCCTTTTTTTAAACTTTTCGTTGTACTCTTTAATGTTGCGGACCATGGCATCTTTGAGCAGATCATACCGGGCGTCCATTTCTTTGGTCAAAGAGTTAAGCGTTTTTACCACTTTAGACACATCGGTGATGATAGCTTCTTCTTCATCTGGAAGTTTGGCTAAAAAGTGGCGTTCTATTTTATTGTATAAAGTTAATTCAACTTTTTTGGGGTCAACCAAAACAAATTTAAGCTCGGACGGATGTTTTTTGTATAAAAGTGAGGCCAAAATGGCATTAATCCCGACAGATTTACCCTGGCCTGTGGCACCGGCAACCAACAAGTGCGGCATTTTGGTCAAATCAAACGTAAAAGTTTCATTGGTAATGGTTTTGCCCATAGCAACCGGTAACTCCATTTCAGCTTCTTGAAATTTACGCGATTGTAAAACAGAACGCATCGGAACAATTCTTCTTATTTTATTGGGGACTTCAATACCTATCGTGCCTTTGCCGGGCATGGGCGCAATAATACGAATACCTAAAGCTGCCAATGACAGGGCGATATCATCTTCCAGATTTTTAATTTTTGAAATTCTCACGCCTGCTTCCGGAATGATTTCATAAAGTGTTACCGAAGGACCGACGACCACTTCTATTTTAGAAATTTTTATTTTGAAATCGAGAAGTGTTTTAACAATTTTATCTTTATTTCGTTTGAGTTCCTTTTCGTTATAAGTAATATCGGTGGCACCATAATCTTTTAATAAATCAAAGGGCGGAAATTGATAGTCAGGTAAATCCCGGCGTGGGTCAAAAGGCCCTTGTTCGCTGACCAATTGCGCTGCTTTTTGGGTAATTTCTTCTTCACCGGCAATACGTATGTTCATGCCGGTTTCTGTCGCTTCGCTGCTCGATTGTTTGGGTTTTGGGGCTCTGTCATTGGAGGTAGCTTGTGTGACAGACTCTTCTTCAACCGGGTTTTTAATAATCATCTCGTCATCCAGGTCCATAATTCCTACTTCTTGCGTGGGTATGAGTGGTTCATCGCTTGGTTGCTCAGTGGTGACAAAGTCGTCTTTTATCCCGTCTTTGTGGGGCTTTTTTTTCTGTTTGTATAATGAAAAATTCAGCGATTGGACAAATTGGTGGATATGTCCGGCATCAATACTAAATTTGTAGCTGATAATGGCCATCAACACAAAAAATAAAATTAATATACTCCCGAGTTTACCAAAAATCTGATTGGCAAAAAAAGCTATTTCTTTACCATAAAGACCACTCCATATATAATTGGAAGGAAATAATAAAGCGAATAAAAAAGCGCCGGTATATAAATAAATGAAGATCCAAAACCAGCGTTTTAGATGATTATAAAAAGGTTTTTTAGCGATCAGCAATAAGCCCGAATACAAGATACCATAAGGTATGAGCAAGGCCATTAAGCCAAAACCTTTGTATATTAATAAGTGTCCCGTCAAAGCGCCTAATTTTCCAACCAAATTTTGGGCAGGTTCACCCTCAGTGCTTAACACCAAATTACTTTGGTCGGATTTCCAATTGAAGAAAAAGGAAATTAATGCGCCAAATAGCAATAAAGCCATGAAAATAAAAACCAGGCCAACCATCAACCTGTTTCGGTCATTTAGTTGAAAATCAATCTTTTTATTTGGCTTCTTTTTCTTTTTTTGACTTTTTTTTGCCATTAATTTTTACTGTTTTTATAAACTTCAAAAATCGTAATTTTAAAGCAGAATAAAAAATTTATTTTATACCTTGATACATTAATGATAAGGCAATTTTAAAATTAATCTTTAAAAATTTTCTTTTTTCTATAATAGTTTGTATTTTCGCACACTAATGAAAAATAAAACATATAAATTTAGATAGAAATGGCAATATTAGGACAAATTCAAAGAAGATCGAGTGTATTAATCATGATTATTGCATTGGCATTATTTGCCTTTATCATTCAAGGTTTAATCAAAAACTCTTCCTCTTTGGGAAAAGGAAATATCAATACCATTGCTGAAGTTGACGGTCATAAAATAGGGAGAAATGATTTTCAGAAAAAAGTAGCACTTTTACAAAAGCAAAATCCCGGTATTTCAAATATGCAAGCAATGCAATCTGTATGGAATCAAGTGATTAATGAAGCAGTTTTAAACAATCAATATGATAAATTGGGCATTCAAGTCGGTCCGGACCGTTTGAGAGAACTCATTGTTAACAATCCTTCTATTAAGCGTGCTTTTACCAATCAACAAGGTGTTTTTGATGATAATGCTTTGGCTGATTATATAGACAATATTTATAAAAGTAAAAAGACAAATCCGGAGTTATATGCACAATGGAAAAATTTTGAAAATTCATTAATTGAGTCCGAAAAGCAAAAAATATATACAGATATGCTTAAGGCAGCTGTCAACCCTACTTTGAAGGAGGCCGAATGGTTATATCATTTTAATAATGATGCAGTGGATTTTAAATATGCTGCTGTTCCTTATAGAACTATACCGGATTCATTGGTTAAAGTAACCAAAGATGATATTTTGGCTTATATCCAAAAACATAAAGACCAATATCAAACAGAAGAAAACAGAAGTTTGGAATATGTTTTTATTCCTTTACAACCTTCGGCACAGGATAAACAAAAAATAGAAGACGAACTGAAAGGTTTGATCAATGACAAAGAAGTTTTTGATGCCAATGCCAAAGATCAAAAAAGAATAGAAAAAGGTTTTAAAAATACCGGTGATGCCGAGGCATTTGCCAACAAATATTCAGATGTCAAACAAAAAGCCCGGTTTTTCTTTAAAAGTCAGTTGCCTAAACAATATGCCGACACCTTAATTAACTTAAACGCAGGTGATGTTTACGGTCCTTACACATTAAACAATCAAGTTTACTTAACCAAAGCCTTAGCAACCAAGCAAATACCTGATTCTGCTAAGGCAGCTCATATTTTAATTGCTTATAAAGGCGCTTTAAGAGCCAATCCGGCTATTAAGATAGACAAAGCGGCCGCTAAGAAAAAAGCAGATAGTATTTTGAAATTAGTCCGCAAAAATCCGGCTAAATTTGCCGAATATGCTAAAAAATTATCTGATGGTCCTTCTAAAACACGTGGCGGTGACTTGGGATGGTTTACTTATGGACAAATGGTCCCTGAGTTTAACGATTTTGTTTTTAATGGTAAAAAAGGACAAATTGGTATCGTTGAGACTCCTTTCGGCTATCATATTATAAAAATAAACGATATTACCAAGCCCAAAAAAGCGGTTAAATTAATTTCTATTATCAGAAATGTAGAACCCAGTAACGAAACTGAAAATCAAACTTTTGCTAAAGCGGCGCAATTTGCCAGTGAAGCATTAGACACTGATAATTTTGAAAAACTGGCCAAAGACAAAGGTTATGTAGCCAAGCCTGTAATGCGTATTGGCCGGTATGAAGATAACCTGCCGGGTATTGGCCGTAACCGCGAAATAGTTCGCTGGTTATACAATAAAGACCGAAAAATTGGCGATGTTTCTAAATTCGATACAGACAAAGGACACATTATAGTATATGTAACCGGTATGCAAGACAAAGGTTTAATGCCCGTTGAAGAAGCATCTCCTTTGGTTAAGCCTATTATTTTGAAAGAAAAGAAAGCAGCCATCATCAAAGAAAAATTTAAAGGCAATACATTAGAAGAAATGGCTAAAAATGCCCATGCCAAAGTTGGTGTTGCAAAAGGCGTTACTTTAAAAAATCCGATAATCCCGGGTTTTGGACGCGAACCGAAAGTTGTAGCTAAAGCATTTGTTTTAAAACCTGAAGAAGTCTCGAATCCGATTGATGGAAACCGTGCTGTTTATGTTATTGAAACCTTGAAAGTGGACAAAGCAGCGGATATCAAAAATTATATCCCTTATGTAGAACAACTCAAAAAACAACGTCAAGCCAGTATTGCACAAGATGTCGTAAAAGCTTTAAAAGAAAAAGCAGATATCGAAGACAATCGTGCTGTCATTTATCAATAGATTTTATAACCTCTCATTTAAGCCTTTGCTCTTGCAAGGGCTTTTTTGTTTTATTAAAGAATTCAGGAAATAAAATGCTTTAAGACTTAATTGAATTTAAAAAATACTTTAAATTTGTTGATTGATTAAAATAGAAAATTATTTCATTAAACTATAAAACATGAAAACACTTAACGATATAAATTTCAAAGGAAAAAAAGCTTTGGTTCGTGTAGATTTTAATGTCCCCTTAGACAAGGATTTTAAGGTGACGGATAATACACGTATTTTAGCTGCAAAACCTACAATTGACAAAATATTAATGGATGGCGGCAGTGTTATTTTAATGTCACATTTGGGGCGACCAAAAGCCAAAGAAGATAAGTATTCTTTGCGTCATATTTTACCCGAACTCGAGAAAGTCTTAGGCCAAAAAATTAAATTTGTACCCGATAGTATTGGTAAGGAAGTGGAAGAAACGGTTAAAAATTTAAAACCGGGAGAAATCCTTTTATTAGAAAATCTGCGTTTTTATCCCGAAGAGAAAAAAGGGGATAAGGACTTTGCGAAAGCATTGGCTGATTTAGGGGCAGATTATTATATCAATGATGCATTTGGCACAGCACATAGAGCGCATGCATCAACCGCTGTAATTGCTCAATACTTTGACAAAGATCATAAGGCTGCCGGAAAATTGCTTGAAAAAGAAGTCACCAGCATTCAAAAAGCTCTGGATAAAGGGCAAAAACCGGTAACAGCCATAATTGGTGGGGCCAAAGTTTCGAGCAAAATCGGTGTAATTGAAAATTTGTTAAACAAGGTTGATAATTTAATTATTGTTGGTGGTATGGCTTATACCTTTTTAAAGGCCTTGGGCAATAAAATAGGCGATTCAATCGTTGAGGATGATAAAATAGATTTGGCCAAAAAAATATTAGCCGAAGCTAAAGCCAAAGGAGTGAATGTTATTTTGCCGGTCGATTTGGTTATAGCCGATCGTTTTAGTAATAATGCTCATACCAAAGTTGTTAGTGCCGACAATATTCCCGATGGCTGGCAAGGCTTGGATATAGGCCCAAAAACCCGTGAATTAATCGATGATTTAATCCAAAATAGCAAAACCATTATATGGAATGGACCTGCCGGTGTTTTTGAATTTGACAAATTTGCCAAAGGTACCGAAAGTATAGGTTTGTCCATTGGTAAGGCTTCTGAAAAAGGTGCCTATTCTTTGGTTGGTGGTGGTGATTCAGTGGCTGCTGTCAAAAAATTAGGTCTGACAGATAAAATAAGTTATATCTCAACCGGTGGCGGTGCTTTATTAGAAATGTTGGAAGGAAAAAAATTACCCGGAATTGCTGCCTTAACTGAATAAGAATATATGAGAAAATACAGTGCAAGCATTTACTTGCTTTTTAGTTTTTTATGGATAAGTCAAACGATTTTTGCTCAAGACAATCGTGATAGTTTATCTTTGCAAAAATTGCATGTGCAAAAGGTGGATTCTATTACGGGAACCGCAAATTCTAATTTACTTCAGACGGCTATTGACACAGCTGGTTTGACGATCGATAATGTGGTTTTGAAGGACCTACCCGAGCTTAAAAGGATGGATAGTGTTTGGTATAAAGCCTTGTATCAACCGGCTTTATTTGACAGTATTCAAAATTTTACCGATACCTTAGCTCAAAACCAATTACCGGATGTGCATTTGGATACTGTTGATTTAAAAAAGAAAATAGCGCTTTTAAATCAACAGACTCAATTAAACATAGTTTATCATCCGGCTTTGATCCGAACCATTCAAGCTTTTTTAAAACATCGTAAAAAAAGTTTAGGACGCTTGTTTGGTATTGCCCACTATTATTTCCCGATTTTTGAGGAAAAATTAGCCAAATATAAAATTCCTTTAGAAATGAAATATTTGGCCATTGTAGAGTCTGCTCTTAATCCACGTGCCATTTCGCGGGCCGGTGCCGGTGGTTTATGGCAATTTATGTATTCAACCGGTAAGCTTTATGGTTTAGAAATCAATTCATATGTCGATGAACGGTTTGATCCCATACAAGAAACGGAAGCAGCTTGTAAGCATATGCAAGATTTGTATAAAATTTTTCATGACTGGAATTTAGTATTGGCAGCTTACAACTCTGGTGCCGGTAATGTTACCAAGGCTATTCGCCGGTCGGGCGGCCACAAAAATTATTGGAATATAAGACCTTATTTGCCCCGTGAAACAGCCGGGTATGTGCCTCTTTTTCAAGCAACGTGGTTTTTGGGTGCTTATGCTAAAGCATACGGGATAGAGCCGCAAAAATTTGATTATCAATATATTGTGACGGATACGGTACAAGTTAAACATAACATTACTTTTAATCAAATTTCGCGTTTATTAAAAATAGATGAAAAAGAATTAGCTTTTTTAAACCCTCAGTATAAGCTGAATATTGTTCCTTATGTAAAAGGAAAACATTACAGTTTAAAATTACCGGCTGATTTAGTTGGTGTTTTTGTCAGCAATGAGAAATTGATTTATGCATTGGTCGAGAAAGAGTTGAATAAAAAGGAAAAACCTTTGCCTAAATTTTATAAATTAAATAATTATTTGGTCTATCGAGTCAGATCTGGTGATTATTTAGGGCGAATTGCGCAAAAATTTCATACGACTGTACGTCGCATCAAAAGAATGAACGGTTTGCGGTCTAATAATTTACATATCGGTCAAAAATTAAAAATTTATTCGCGTTTTCCGGTTGCTCAAAGTTTTAGTCGTAAAAAACGACATGTATCTACTGCAAAAAAACACAAAACCGGCGTGCCTCGACATGCTAAAGTTGTGACTTATCAAGTGAAAAATGGGGATACGTTGTGGAATATATCCCGGAGATATAAGGTTAGTTTAGAGCAAATTTTAAAATGGAATAAATTAACCTACAATACAAAATTAAAACCCGGTATGACATTAAAAATAATTAAATCATAATAAATACTGACTTATTGGCATTTTTTCCGGCAGGAATAATTTTTGCACAAGAAAAAAATAAAAACTATGAAAAAATTATTTATATCTATTTTTATTTTGGGCTTTCTTATGGTTTCCTGTAAAGGAAACGGTAAGAAAACTTTGCCTGAATCAACCGGAAAAACGTATAATATTTTGGTCATTATGAAAGATAATGAATGGAAAGGAGCGGTAGGCGATAGTATTCGTAAATATTTTGCGGTTGAGTACAATGACTTGCCCCAAGCAGAACCTTTATTTACTTTACATCAAGCCGCGCCGCAACTTTTTTCGGATATTTACAAAATATACCGTGATGTTATTATTGTGGAAAAGGGTGACAAACCGGGTATTCACTTTTATAAAGATCAATTTGCACGACCGCAGTTGATAGCCAAAATAACAGGTCGTAATGAAGAAGAAATTAAAAAAATAATTCATGACCATGCGAAAGAAATAATTGCCCGTTTTAGAGCATTTGAAATCAAAAATTTGCAACAACGACACCGTCAAGCCCTACGGGATAATTCTGATATTGAGAAAGAATTGGGTATTAGTATCGAAATTCCCGACTTTTTCAGGGTGGTCGATCATCAAAAAAACTTTTTTTGGTTAAGACGTGATTTAAAAAATGGTGAAGAAGATATTTTACTTTATAGTGTACCCATTAAAGATTCTCTGGATTTAAAAGGAAACCGGGTTTTATTCTACCGTGATTCAATTGGAAAAAAATATATTCCCGGCCCTTTAGATAGTACTTATATGCGCTCTGAAAGTAATTTGTCACCATCACAAATTATGACTGAAATAAACGGACATAAAGCCATTGAGACCAGAGGTTTATGGAATATGAAAAACGATTTTATGGGTGGCCCTTACATCAATTACAGTATTATTGATAAAAAGCACAAACGAATGATTGTTGGCGAAGGCTTTATTTATGCGCCGGCCATTGACAAACGCAACTATATTATACAATTGGAAGCTATTTTGAAAACCATTAAATTGTTAGATAAATAAACATAAGAATTTTTATTTGGAATGCTAGCCGGTTAAACGCCGGCTTTTTCATTTTAATTTGTAGTTATTTTGATGCCGTTGATGGTCTCTTTCGGTGCGTTTTTTCATTTTCTTTTCCCAAGCAGCTTGCAAATCTGTACCGGTTTGGTTGGCAATGGCGGTTAAAACAAAAAGAACATCAGCTAGCTCTTCGCCCAAATCTTTACCTTTATCGCTTTCTTTTTCAGATTGCTCACCATAGCGCCGGGCCATTATCCGTGCTACTTCGCCAACTTCTTCGGTAAGGATAGCCATATTGGTCAATTCATTAAAGTAACGGACACCATGTTGTTTTATCCATTCATCTACTTGTTGTTGCAGTTGCATAATTGCTTTCATATATTGAATTTTATTATTAAATATTTTTATAATCAAAAATAACCCCGCTACTATGATCTTGTTTACAGCCTGTTACACTGGCTAAAATATTTACTTGCCCCATATCCTTTAATAAGCCCAATAGGGCAAAAATCAAAGCTTCTTTATAGTCTATAAGCATTGGATCTGGGATTATAACTTTGCCTGAAGTATGGGCCTTTATCCGTTTTATAAGATAATCATTAAAAGCCCCTCCACCGGTAATCAATATTTTTCCGTTATGAGTATGTCGTCCTATTTGTGTGGCAATATGTTCGACATAGGTTTTTAAAATATCAGCAAGTTTAAGTGCTTGCCGGTCAATAAGTGGTATAATTTTGTTGACGACCATTTCCCATCCAAAAGATTTTGGTTGATTTTCTTCGTATTCGGGTAATTCATTCAATTTTTGAAGTAATTTTAAATCAATTTTACCTGTGGCAGCCATCTGTCCTTTGTTGTCATAGTTTAAACCTATTTTATTAATGTAATGATTTAATACGATATTGGCCGGACAGATATCAAAGGCCAATCTCAGCCTGTCTTTTTCAAAAGAAATATTGGCAAATCCGCCGATGTTTATACAGTCATCATATGTGCTAAATAAAAGCCGGTCGCCGATGGGTACCAAAGGGGCTCCTTGTCCGCCTAAGGCAACATCTTGACGTCTGAAATCGCAAATGGTCTTAATGCCGGTTATGGCGTTTATATGTGCCCCACTGCCTATTTGCGTTGTATAGCCCAATTCCGGACGATGAAAAACAGTTTGACCGTGAGAGGCAATCAAATCTACTTTCTCAATTTTATGACGCTTCATAAAATTGTTTACTTGCTTCCCCAAAAACTGACCGTAAGCCGCATCCAAATACATTAATTGGTCAGCCGACATTTTAAATGACGCCTTTAACTGGTCAAACCAATATTTTGAATAAGGGATGGTTTCGCCTTTAATTATTGTAAAATCAGAAAGGTTTTCCGTATTAAACTTGACATAAGCCATATCTAAACCATCTAAAGATGTTCCACTCATTAAACCAATGACATATTTTTCCATATACGACCATTTTATCATCGCTAAGATACAGTTAAAAAATCATTTTTTTTTTCTAAATTTGAGCAACTTAATAAAAATTATACTTATATGGATTTTTCACTTAGCGAAGAACAATTAATGATAAAAGAAGCAGCCAAAGATTTTGCCAATTTAGAATTGCTACCAGGCGTTATAGAGCGTGATGAAAAGCAATATTTTCCGCCAGAACTCCGAAAAAAAATGGCCGAAATGGGATTTATGGGCATAATGGTTGATCCTAAATATGGCGGTAGTGGTATGGATACTATTTCGTATGTCAATATTATGGAAGAATTATCTAAAGTAGATGCTTCTGCCGGTGTAATTGTCAGTGTAAATAACTCATTGGTTACTTGGGGTTTGGAGCATTATGGGACAGAAGAACAAAAACAAAAATATTTGATCCCCTTAGCAACAGGCGAAAAATTAGGGGCATTTGCTTTGAGTGAGCCTGAAGCAGGAAGTGATGCAACACACCAACGAACAACAGCCAAAGATATGGGCGATTATTATTTATTAAATGGGGTTAAAAACTGGATTACTAATGGTGGAACAGCCGATACTTATTTAGTGATTGCACATACACATCCCGAAAAAGGGCACCATGGTATCAATGCTTTTATTGTTGAGAAAGGTTGGGAAGGTTTTAGCATTGGCCCAAAAGAAAATAAAATGGGGATCAGAGCATCAGACACCCACTCTTTAATTTTTCAAGATGTCAAAGTGCCGAAAGAAAACCGTATTGGTCCTGATGGTTTTGGTTTTAAATTTGCCATGAAAACTTTATCGGGTGGCCGCATTGGTATTGCTGCTCAAGCCTTGGGCATTGCACAAGGCGCTTACGAACGTGCTTTGCAATATTCTAAAGAACGTGAAGCTTTCGGCAAGCCAATTTCTTATCATCAAGCCATTGCTTTTAAATTAGCTAAAATGAAGACTGAAATTGATGCAGCCCGTCATTTGATTATGAAAGCTGCGTGGGATAAAGATCAAGGAAACAGCTATGATTTGAGCGGGGCTATGGCCAAATATTATGCGGCTGAAATGGCCATGCGTGTTACCACAGAAGCGGTCCAAATACATGGCGGTTATGGTTATGTAAAAGAGTATCATGTTGAACGGATGATGCGCGATGCGAAAATAACGCAGATATATGAAGGAACATCAGAAATCCAACAAATTGTTATTTCCCGTGCCATATTAAACGAAAAGATAAGATAAGTAAATAATATACTTCGTTACCTGTTAAAACCTGCTCTAATGAGTGGGTTTTTTTATGGTATATCAGCAATATATTTAATGATTTCATCCAATTGGTAGTTGACATCAAACCATTTTATAGCCTGATTTTTTCTAAACCATGTTAATTGTCTTTTGGCAAATCGCCGGGTGTTTTTTTTAATTTCGGATATGGCAAAATCCAAATCCCATTCTCCTTCAAAATATTTGAACAATTCTTTATAACCAACGGTATTTAATGCATTTAAATCTTTATGTGGATATAAGTGCCTTGCTTCATTTAGCAAACCCTTTTCCATCATTATATCTACCCGTTTATTAATTCTATCGTACAATTTGGCTCTTTCGGTGTTTAAGCCTATATAAATAATATCGAAAGGACGGACTAAGGTTTGTTGCTGAAGCTCTTTCATTTTTTTTCCATCAGATTGTTGTAAAATTTCAATAGCTCTAATTAATCGATGTGGATTGTGAATATCGATACGTGCAAAATAATCAGCATCTAATTTTTTTAAAATTGTTTGTAAAGCAGCTATACCTTTTTCTTTTAAAAGTTTTTGGAGTTCTGCTCTAATTGTTTCATTTTTAGGGGGCAACTTGTCTAAACCCTTACAAGCAGCATCAAGATATAATCCACTGCCACCAACTAAAATTAAAGTTTTATATTGTTGGAATAAAGCCTTGCTTTTAGTCAAAAATTCTTTTTCAAAATCGCCAACATTATAATCTTCGAAAATGCTTTTATGTTGAATAAAATGATGAGGCGCTGCAGCCAATTCTTCCGGTTCAGGGACTGCTGTTCCAATGGACATTTCTTTATAAAATTGGCGTGAATCAGCCGATAAGATTTCTGTATGTAACTTTTGCGCTAAGAATACAGCCAAACCGGTTTTACCTGAAGCAGTTGGGCCGCCTATAACAATGAGTCTTTTCATTTAATCAGCTAGTCTAATTATTTTTTCTAATTTGTATTTATGCATATGTTCTTGAACAATTTGTCTCACTGAAGGATGATCATTGATGGGGGTTAAGCGCTGCTTAATGACAGCTGGATTTTGGTTTTGCCATTCTAAATCATAAAAACCATAACCGATAATTTTTTGATTTTCAATGTAAATAATAGATTTTTCACCGGTATGATGTCCTTTATCAATCAGCATCATATGACTATTTGAAAATTGGTGGTTATTACCAGTTAATTTTTTCTTGGTACATGGAGTAAATAGCGGATTTTCTTTGTAACGATAATGCCATGCCATTACTTTACCGATAAGACTACCTTGTAAAATTTCGTAATCCACTTTGTTAATTTGTTGTTGCAAGTCTTTGGCAAGCGGTTTGTCTTTTATGTAGATGTTATTTACTTTTTGTTTAATATTCCTGGTATAATACACCCCAATTAACCGGTCGTATTTGTTGTATAAATAAAGCAATCCCTTTTTTGGTGGCAATTCATCTATGGTTTTGAGCACATTTTTTCTGACTTTTTTTAAGGGTTTTAAGTCAGGTGTTTCAATCCGGTCAATAAGGTTGCGTTGTTTGTTTAAAATCATTTTAAACAATTCGACGGTTGCCAATGCATCTCCTGAGGCTCTGTGACGATTAGTTACTGGTATATGCAAGGTTTTGCAAAGTTTCCCCAAACTGTATGATTCTTGTCGCGGAAAAAGTTCTTTGCTCAATTTCACCGTGCATAAAGTAGGACGTTCATAATTGTAGCCAAGTCTTTCAAATTCTTTTTTGAGCACGCGATAGTCAAAAGAGGCATTGTGTGCCACTAATACTGCATCATGGGTAATTTCGATAACTTGTTTGGCTATCTCATAAAACTTTGGGGCACGGCGCAACATTTTATTGTTGATGCCCGTCAATTTTTGTACATACCAATGTATGGGACGTTCCGGGTTGACCAAACTAATGAGCTGATCGGTAATTTCGTTGCCATCAAATATATAAATGGCTATTTCTGTTATGGCTTCATCGGTCGGTTTACCGCCGGTGGTTTCCAAATCTACAATGGCATATTTCATAGCAATTATTTAAAACCTGACGCCTGCTTTTTCCAGGCGTTCTATTTCAGTTTTTTCTGCCAAACGCTTAGGAACTATAGGCCGGATAAGCGTTTGTCCTTTTCGTTTTTTTAAGAAAGGATAAAAATCTATGGCAGGTATTTCTTCATTTTGGTTAATGTATTTATTGGTCCCGACCAGTACTATTTCGCCGTTGCTGTATTTTTTGTCTTGCTTTTCGGCTGACGCGGAAATTTTTCTTTGAATTTGTCCTTTGTACAATTGCGCCAAAAAACCGCCTGATTTTTCAAGTGTTTTAAACAAATTTAAAGCTTGTTCAGATAATTTATATATATTTTCTTCTAAAAAGTAGTTTCCTGAAGTACTTCTCAATGCCTCATTAAAGTGTGCTTCGTTTTTTAGTATAATCAACTGATTGCGGGCCAAACGTTCGCTAAATTCATTACTTTTTTTGTAAGTGACATCAAAGGGTATATTAGCGACAAAATCTGCGCCGCCTAATATGGCACTCATTATTTCCATGCCGGTTCTTAATAAATTGACATAGGGATCAAAAATAGTTTTATTACGGAGGGCAGGCCGGGCATAAACTAAGGGAATTTGAGGATTTTGATAGCTGGTACTAATAATTTGCCATAAGTTTTTTAAGACTTTAATTTTAATAATCTCAAAAAAGTAGTGGCTGCCTTGTGCCATTGAAAATTGAATTTGCGGTAATATTCCCTCACCTAATTTTTCGATGTATTCTACGGCATGTGATAAGCCGTAGGCTATTTCTTGTGTTATATTGGCACCGGCATTTTTATAATGCTCGGTTCGTATATCAATATGTAAAAATTTTTCGGATACTTTATCTTTTAAAACTTTCAGATTGTCAAAATCTTTTTGTTCATTGTCAAACCAGTTTCCATAGCGGGCAAAATGTCCCAGCGGGTCTATAAGCAAACGGCTTTTTTCTTGGGTTTTTTTAGCTAGATTTACTAAGAAATCAACTTGAAGCATATCAGCTTTAAAAATAAGCTTATTGAGATCCAAATTTTTTATTAATTTATCGATATCAAAAGGCTTATCTACATAAAAGGTAAAAAAATCAGCGCCTTTTTTTAAAGCGTTTAAGGCAATTTTATTGGCGATGCTTTCATCGCTTAAGTTCAGTTCTTGAACAATGTTAAATTGATCATTAAAAGTTTGTTCTGAAGGGATATAGGTGTCATAGTGATAATATGGCTTAATATCTATACCTTCCAAAGTTTTGGTAATTAAACTTTGGTAATCGGTCCCTTTTAAATCGGCTTGTATTTTAAGCTTCCATTCTTGTGTACTAACCTTTTTAAAATCTTGAAATAGTGAATTTTTTACACCCATTATTTGTTTTTATTTAGCCGTTTCTATAATATAAATATCTTCGCCTTCTTTTTTTAACAATAGTTTTTCGCGTACATATTTTTGCAACTTTTGCTCATCTTTCAAATCTTTGAGGGTTTGTTTTTGTTTTTTAATACTTTCCAAATAAAAAGCTTTTTTTTCTTCAAGTTTTTCTATTTGATGGTTCAAATTTCGTAAATAAAGCAGAGAATTATCATCAATAAAAATAATCCAGATCAAAAAAAAGAGGATGGCAATTATAAAACGATTAGTCAAAAATTTGAATGGAGCCCATTTCATTTATATATTGTTTTTGATTAAGCTGACAATAACATCTATAGCCACCTTATTGCGGCGGTCATTGGGGATTATGAGATCGGCGTGTGCTTTGGTAGGTTCAATAAATTGTTCGTGCATTGGTTTTAAAGTGGTCTGATACCGGTTTAAAACTTCATTGACGGTACGGCCCCGTTCATTAATATCACGGCGTACCCGTCGAATAAGGCGCTCATCAGAATCGGCATGGACAAATATTTTGACATCAAACAAGTCTCTTAAGCGTTTGTCGTTAAATATAAGAATGCCTTCTACAATCATTACTTTGCGCGGGTGTGTAACCACCGTGTCGCCAGTACGGGTATGCTGTACAAACGAATAAATGGGTTGTTCAATAGTTTCGCCTTTTTTTAACTTGGTCAGGTGGTCATAGAGTAAATCAAAATCAATGGCGCGCGGATGGTCAAAATTTATTTTGGCGCGTTCTTCCAATGACAAGTGTTTGTTGTCTTTGTAATAGGAATCTTGAGAAATTATACCGACGTCTTCATTGCCAAATTCTTTTACAATTTGATTAACAACCGTTGTTTTTCCGCTACCGGTTCCTCCGGCAATCCCAATAATAAGCATAGACATATATTTTTTGGTAAAATTACATTTTTTTAATGAGATATAAAAAATGAATGTGCAGTTAAATTAAGGTTTTTTTGTAGCTTGATAAGCTTACGTTTTTAATGTAATGTGTTGAAATACAGTGAATAAATATTGTAATGATTCATGTCGGTGTGGTCAAATTATTTTAATATTCGCCGGGCTTTAACATATGAGCGTTGCCAGTATTTTAAGTTTAATGATGACTTAGTTACACCCTTAGAAGTCGATGCGTGGATAAAATAGCCATTATTCATATAAATACCGACATGATAATATTTACGGCTGGTATGGAAAAATACCAGATCGCCTGTTTTTAAATTGCTTTTTCTGACTGCTTTACCTGTTTTCATCATCGCTTTGGTAGTACGTGGCAAAGTTAAATTAAATGCTTCTTTATAAACCCGTTGTACAAAACCCGAACAATCAAAACCACGAGCTGATGTTCCGCCATATTTATATTTAACCCCTTTATAATGACGATATATTTTTTCTAATTTTCTTTGTGTATTTGCCTTAGATGCTAAGTTTTGAGATGATTTACATGCAGTGAAAAGTGAAGAAAGCAGTATGATAAAAAGTAATTTTTTTGCCATTTATTAATTTAAGTTAAGGTGTAAATATAATTTTTCAAGGGCTTGGTCAAAATTTTCTTGTGCTATATTTATTTTTAAGTCGGCATTTTGTTCATAAACCGCTTGCCGCGAAAGAAATAAGGCATTAATATAGGCTGCCAAATCTTGTTCCGGAATAGTTTGGATCAATGGGCGCTTATTTTTTTCTTTTTTTAGGCGTTCAATTAAAACAGGCACAGCCACATTTAGGTATATTTTTTTATATTGTCGCAATGCCAACAATTGGCGGTTTGTGGGTTGTATAATGGTGCCGCCACCCAAGGACAAAACCACATTATCCAAGTTTTTTTTAATAAAATCTTTTAATGTTTGGTGTTCAATTTTTCTAAAACCTATTTCACCTTTTTCTTTAAAAATCTGTGCGATATTTTGACCGGTATTTTGTTCAATAGCTTCATCCAAATCGATAAAACTATAGCCTAAACGCCGGGCTAAAGCTTTGCCTAAAGCCGATTTGCCGGCACCCATAAATCCATATAATGCAAGACGCATATTTCTTATAATTTTAAAAACAAAGATAGGTTTTTTAACTTGAAAGTGAAATTTGAAAATTCCTTCTCAAAAAATTTTATCTTTACCAAAAAACCAAGATGAAACAAGGTATTTTACTTTTCCTTCTTTTTCCTTTTTTATTGACAGCTCAAAGGCCTAAAAATTATGACCTTTTGAATTTGAAAGCTAACATATCTATTTTCCCTTACCAAAAAGAGGTTAAAGGGCAATTACAATTAACGTTAAAGCTGCTTAAATATACAGATAGTATTGTGTTTGATGCGCCCGGTATTAATACAATTAAGGTCACAAACGGATGCATTAAATTACCTTTTAAACAAACCGGGAAATATCTTATTATTTATAAAAAGTTTAAACGTGAAAAAAAATATAAATTAAAATTGGTCTATGTGGCCCATCCCAAACAAGCGATGTATTTTACCGGTTGGCACGAAGGAGGCCGTAAACAAGTTTGGACACAAGGACAAGGCAAAGATAATACCCATTGGTTACCCGGTAATGCCAATCAGAATGATAAATTTACGTGGACATTGCAAGTGAATTTTGATAAAAATTACCGTGTTATTTCAAATGGGACCTTGGTAAAGAAAAAAAACTATCATGATTCCTTAGTATCTTATGTGTTCCGGCAGGACTTACCGGCGCCTAATTATCTTATTTTTATCGGAGCAGGTAAATATGTTGAAAGTAAAGTAGATACAAAGCAAAAAACGCCGGTTTTCAATTATCAATATCCCGATAAATTGCTGCATGACAAAACTTACTATAAAACGGCATTTATTTTCGACCGCTTGGTCAAAGAAATTGGGGTTAAATACCCGTGGAAAAATTATAAGCAAGTGCCTTGCCGTGATTTTTTATATGGTGGTATGGAAAATGTATCGGCTACCAGTTTCAATGGTGACCGGTATGTCGTGGATTCCATCGCTTTTAATGATGTTAATTTTGTCAATGTCAGTGCGCACGAATTAGCCCACCAATGGTTTGGTGACTTGGTGACGGGTAAATCTTCTGCTGACCATTGGTTGCACGAAGGTTTTGCAACTTATTATGCACGCCGCATAGACCGCCAAATTTTTGGCAAAAGTTATACCCAATACAGGACTTATCTTTATGACCGCCAAATTATTTCCGGACAAAATACCGATACGATTCCGTTGCACCGGTCTAATGCGAGCAGTTTGACTTATTATCAAAAAGGCGCGCGTATTCTCGAGATGATACGCTATAAAATAGGAGATAGTTTGTTTAACCGTACTATAAAAACTTACTTACGGAACTTTGCATTTAAAAATGCAGACATTCATGATTTTAAAAAAATATTAGAAAGGACATCGCGGCAAAATTTTGATCGTTTTTTTAATATCTGGTTTGAACATACCACTATTCCTTCATTTGAATTACACCAGAAAGATGATAGCATTATTTTCAAAAAAAATTCCCATCATTTGCCGCTTGATTTTTTAATTATAACCAAGCATAATAAGTTTATTGTTAAACACAAACAAAATTTTAAAATAAAAAATTTAAACACAATTTTGACCATTATTCCCAATCCGGGCAATCATAATCTGTATGATATTAAATTTACCAGAAGTAAAAAATGGCTAAAAAATCAAATTTTGTACAGCCCTGATTTTATAGACCGGTACACCGCATTGTTACAAGCTAACAAATGGTCCGAAAAAGAAAAAGATACCTTGTATGGTGCATTGATAAAACGACAAGATTATTTTCCGGTTTATGCAGTTATAATTAACCAAATTAAAAAGACATTAACTGACCAGCATTTAGCTTTTTTGCAATTGCTTTTTAAAAAAGATTTAAAAACGAGACAACAAATTGCCATCCAACTAAGTCAAATACCCCCTCAACTTAAAAAGCCTTATTTTTCATTGATAGATGATGCGTCCTACCAAACCAAACAAGCAGTTTTATGGCATTATTGGCAAAATTTTCCTGCAGAACGTTCATTTTTATTAGACTATACAAAAAAAATAAAAGGTAGTAATGATTATTCCTTTAGACTGACATGGTTGTCCTTGGCTTTACTGACGCAAGACTATCGGAATAATCAAAAGTCAATGATCGTCAGAGAACTGATCAATTATACTTCGCCATCATACAATATGCTGGTGCGTTTAAATGCCTTTAAAATGCTGATGGAATTAAAATTGATTAATGAAACAGTGGTTCAAAATCTTATACAGGCTGCTTTTCATTTCAATTGGCGTTTACACAGTGTTGCCCGGCAATATTTAAAAACTTTATATCGATTCCCTGCTTATCGGTCTTTAATAGAAAACAGTCTTCAAAACTTACCCGCTTCTCGTAAAAGAATTCTTATAAAATGCTTAACATAAGCCTGGGTTTAAAATAAAAATACAAGCAGTATATTTATATGGAAATCGATTTAATTTATTAATTTTACAGGTCTAAACCCCTAAGTTTTCATTTTTATGAATTTTAAGAAAATAGGCCCCCATTTATTCAGCATTATTATCTTTATTGTTATTTCATTTATCTATTTTAGTCCTGTTTTACAAGGTAAAGTGCTGAATCAAAGCGACCTTATCCAAGCCAAAGGTATGGAGCACGAGCGTGAAATATACAAACAAAAAGAAGGTCACGAAATTTATTGGACGGATGCTGCCTTTGGCGGTATGCCGACCTATTTATTAGGGGCTTCATTTCCGCATGATTATACGCTGAAACTTCATAAGATTTTAAATTTTTTACCACGTCCGGTCAATTTCCTCTTTTTATATTTTTTAAGTTTTTATATTTTAATGTTGGTCATGAAAGTCGATTGGAAATTAGCCCTATTGGGTAGTTTGGCTTTTGGTTTTTCGACCTATTACATTATAATTATTGGTGTAGGACACCTGGCCAAAGTCAGGGCTATTGCTTATTTTCCTTTGGTTATTGCGGGTATCTTGCTGGTATTTGAGCGTAAAAAATATGTTTGGGGTTTTATTCTCACGACCTTGGCGGTAGCTTTAGAGCTCAATACCAAGCATTACCAAATGACATATTATTTGTTATTTGCCGTGCTTATATTGGGCTTATTTTGGTTGATAGATGCTTATAAACAGAAAAAAATCAAGGAATTTTTACAAGAATTGGCCATCTTATTAGTTGCGGCTATTTTAGCTCTGGGAATGAATGCCAATAATATTTTACCCGCCAAAGAATATGTCAAATACAGTATCAGAGGGCAAAATATTTTAAGTATTAATCCGGATGGTTCGGCTAAAAAACGCCAACAAAATGGCTTAAGTAAGGACTATATAACCGAATACAGTTATGGTATTGCCGAAACTTTTAATTGGTTAGTACCTCGTTTTATGGGCGGGAGTAATGCTGAAAATCTTGGCGAAAATTCACATTTATACCAAGCATTGAAAGGAAAAACGGATACACGTACCGCCAAACAATTTGTTTCGCATGTCAGTACTTATTGGGGAAAACAACCCATAGTCGCTGCACCGGCTTATATAGGTGCTGTCGTTTTATTTTTGGCATTAATTAGTTTGTTGTTTTACCGTGGTAAATATAAAAAATGGCTGTGGACCACCATTCTTTTAGCTTTACTCTTATCATGGGGTAAAAATTTTAATCTATTGACCGACTTTGTTATTCATTATATCCCTTTTTATGACAAATTTAGAGCTGTATCTTCCATTCAAGTTTTGGCCGAATTTTTAATGCCTGTTTTAGCAGTATTAGGTTTATATAGTTTTTACCGCTCTGATTTATCACCTGCCCAACACCAAAAAAAATTAGGAACAGCCGTTGCTATTTTGGGTGGTTTGTTATTGCTTTTTATCCTTATGGGAGGCAGTATGTTCACCTTTGAAAGTCCTATGGATACTTATTTTGCCAAATACGGTTTGCTCGATGCCTTGATAGCGGACCGTAAAGCAATGCTGGTACAAGACACTTGGCGTTCTTTGATTCTGATTTTATTGGCAGCAGGTGTTTTATTTTTGGTTTTGAAACGGAAATTATCTAATAAGATAGCGACTGCATTACTTATTTTATTGGTATTATTCGATTTAGCCGGCGTTGACAAACGCTATGTCAATCAAGACAATTTTATCGACCCGGTACAATTGGATCGTTTTTTTCAACCGTCGCCGGTGGATCAAGCCATTTTAAAAGATACAACCAATTACAGAGTGCTGAATTTGACCCGGAACCCTTTGACAGATGGCTTAACGTCTTATTTTCATAAACAATTAGGTGGATATCATGCCGCTAAACCACGTCGTATTCAAGATTTGTTTGATTTTTATTTATCCAAAAACATCAATCCCGAAATTTTGAATATGTACAATGTAAAATACATAATTGCCCCGGGGCAACAAGGGCAGACTGGTGTTCAAATAAACGATGCTGCCAATGGCAATGCATGGTTTGTGCAAAATCTTAAATTTGTGCCGGATGAAAATAGAGAAATAATATCATTGAAGGCTATTTCAACTAAAAAAACGGCGGTTTTAAACCAATCCTACCAGGCAGAATTATCCACAGGCATAAGCAAGGATTCTACTGCACAAATTAAGTTGTTGCATTATCATCCTGAAAAGTTGGTTTATCAGAGTCAAAATAAGCAGCCGGGTTTTGCAGTTTTCTCCGAAAATTACTATAAAAACGGTTGGGAAGCTTTTGTTGATGACAAACCAGCTAAAATCTATAAAGTAGATTATAGTTTGCGCGGCTTAAAAATTCCGTCGGGAAGGCACCGCATTACTTTTCTTTTCCGTCCGGAAGTGGTTGTAAAAGGTGGAAAAATTGCCTTATGGAGTTGGATGATTTTTGTAATTTTAACAATTATAGCCATTTATATATGGCAGCGTAACCCAAACAAAAATGTATCTTTGCAATCAAAATAGAGAATTTTGAAAAAGTTTAGCATCATTATTCCCACATATAACCGGCCGGCATTATTGCAGGAACTCCTTAATAGTTTAATAATTCAGGAATTTAATCCTGATTTTTTCGAAATTATTATTGTCGATAACAATTCCAATTATGATGTTGCTTCCTTGATCCATGATTTCAAATCTGCTTATCCGGAGTTTGATATTAAATATATTCATGAACCCCGTCAAGGTGAGCAATATGCATGGAATACCGGGATTGAGCATGCGCAGGGTAAATTATTGATTTTTGTCGATGATGATACAACTTTTCACCGGGATTATTTTGCAACTTTAGAAAAAGATTTTACCAATAAACTGGATGATATTGCCGGTGGCGGGAAAGTGGCGCCGGTATTTGAATATCAAAAACCGGCTTGGATTAATAAGTATGTGATGCCTTATTTCGCCGAAATAAATTTGGGTGAAAAAACCACTTTCCCTAAAAATAAGTTTCCTTATGCGACTAATTTATTAATTTCGAAAAACATTTTTAAAAAAATTGGTTTGTTTAAGACAGACTTAGCCGAAGGAAAAAAAAACATCCCCCCGGGAACCTTTGAACGGGAATTATTTAAACGGATAAGAGCCGCCGGTTATCCTGTTTATTATTTTCATGATTTAGTGGTTTGGCACTTTATTCCACAAGAAAAAATAGATAAAACTTATGTTAAAGAGAAAGCTATAGAGTCGGGGCGGACTTTAAGAGAAATTTATCGCCAAAAAAGTTTTTGGTGGTCACTCTATGCTTTTTGGATGGATTTACTTAAATGGTTGGCAGCCTGTATTTTGTCTTTATATTATATTTTTACGACGCAATGGGAAAAAGCCGTCATGTTATTTAAACTTCGCTGGTGGAAAAGCAAAGGTTTTTGGTTTTCGGATGCTAAGGGCTAAAAGCCTTTCAAAAAAATAAAGAAAAATCCGAAAATTAAAAACAAATTTTATATATTTGCAATCGCAAAAACAAAGGGTTCTTAGCTCAGTTGGTTCAGAGTATCGCCTTGACAGGGCGGGGGTCGCCGGTTCGAGCCCGGCAGAACCCACAAAGCATGGTAAATATTTATCATGCTTTTTTTATTTTTCTTAATTAAATAAGTGGTAATTTTTAACTTTATTGGGGTGAATCCCAGACCATTTAAAGGTATCAAAATTGACAACAGCCAAACCGCTGGTGCGCAAATGTACCAAGGGTCCGGGCAAAAAATAATCAGCCAAATCTGTCCAAACGGGATTATGTCCAACTATGATAACATTTTCAAATGTATCAGGTATTTGTTTAATTTGAGACATCACATCAGGCAACGCATGAAAATAAAAAACCGGATTGATACCAATTTGTTTTTGATACTTTAATTCTTTTGCCAAAATTTCGGCTGTTTCAAAAGCTCTGATGGCAGGACTGCTAATAATCAAATCGGGTTTTACATCTATTTGAAGGAGGTCCTTGGTACGTTTTATCGTTCTATTTATTCCTTTGGGTGTTAAATACCGTTTTATATCGGGCATAGGTTCTTGTGTGGCTTTGCCATGTCGTATAATGCTTAAAGTTTTCATATATCATGTTTTAGGAATAAGCTTGTTTAATCAGTTTAAAATCTGCCAAAACCAGGGCAGAGAGTGCTTCGACAATAGGGACGGCCCGCGGTACCACACAAGGATCGTGCCGGCCTTTTCCTTCCACAATTATTTCCTTGCCATTTTTATCAATGCTTTTTTGTGCTTGCATAAGCGTTGCGACCGGCTTAAAAGCAACTTTGAAATAAATAGGCATCCCGTTAGTGATGCCGCCTTGTATACCACCCGAATGATTGGTTAGTGTTTTTCCGTCGGTTGTAAACACATCGTTGTGACGGCTGCCAAGCATTTTACTCCCTTCAAAACCACTTCCGTATTCAAAACCTTTAACTGCCGGTATATTGAGCATGGCGCAAGCCAAACGCGCTTGTAATTTATCAAATAAAGGCTCGCCTAAGCCGGCCGGCACATTGTTTATAACACAAGTTATTTGTCCACCAATTGTATCACCGGCTTTTTTGACTTCTTTTATTTTTTGAATAAACTTTTGTGCCATTGTTTCATCCGGACAACGCACTATATTGTTTTCTATTTTGGTTAAATCGAGTTGCGCAAAGGTTTTTGATATGGCCAAATTGCCTACGGCATTAACATAAGCCTTGAAGTCTATTTCAGGTACAATTTGTTTGGCTATGGCACCGGCAACCACAATGGCTGCAGTGGTACGGGCAGAACTGCGTCCACCACCACGATGGTCGCGATGTTTATATTTTATGTCATAGGTATAGTCAGCATGTGACGGGCGGTAAGTGTTTTTTAAATGATCATAGTCTTTGGATCGGTCATTGGTGTTTTTGATTAAAAAACCAATAGGTGCGCCGGTTGTTTTTCCCTCAAAAATACCGGATAAAAAATCTACTTTGTCCGCTTCATTTCGTTGGGTGGTAATATTGGACTGTCCCGGACGCCGCCTGTTCAATTCGTTTTGAATAGCTTCCATGTCTAATTGTAAATTGGCCGGAACTCCATCTAATATTCCACCGATACCTTTTCCATGTGATTCGCCAAAACCGGTAAATCGTAAAATTTTTCCGAAACTGTTGTGCATAAAATTTGTCTATGGTTTGTTTTCTAAAAATACAATTTTTTTATATATATTCGTAAAAAATATCGTTATGTCGCCATTGGTTTTATTTTTAGTTTATTCATTAGCCTTGCTATTTGTTATGCTTATAGCCGAATTGGCTTATAAAGTTTTAAAGTTAGATTCGGAATGGACCCGTAAAATTGCCCATATCGGTTCAGGTATCGTTGCCCTGTCTTATCCGCTTTTTATTCAAAATCATTTGGTGGTATTGGCCTTAACAATCAGTTTTACCATTATTTTATATATTTCTAAAAAGTTTGGGCTTTTTTCCTCTATTTTTTCTGTTGATCGTCATTCATATGGCGAATTATTTTTTGTTTGGAGTTCTTGGTTATTATTCTGGTTGTATCAATATACCGGCAATCCTCTTTATTTTTATCTGCCTTTCGGTGTCGTTGTATTTGCCGATCCGGCTGCTGCTTTGGTAGGAAAGGCGTTTCCGGTAAAAAAATACCGGCTTTTAGGTCATCAAAAATCTATAGGCGGCTCTTTAGCCTTTTTTGCCGTCAGTTTTATATTAGCCTATTTTTTGACCATTCATTATTTAGCAGAAACCAATGTTTTTTTATTTTCATTGACACAAGCCCTTATTTTGACGTTGGTTGAAGCTGTTTCACATAAAGGTTGGGATAACTTTACCATACCCTTGGTTTCAGTTATCTTAATATATATTTGGCTTTAAAATATGAAACTAATCAGTATTACAGGTCCGGATGGTAGTGGTAAATCTACGCAAGCCAAGCTTTTAGCGGCTTCCTTACCCGGCAGTCGTATTGTTTCGGTTTGGGATGTCATCAAACGGCCGGAATTTAAGCCGGAAAGAATTTATTTAAGCTCGCCAAAAGTAGAAGAATATGTGACGGACTTACATCCTTTTAGTCGTTCATTATTTATCTTTCATGCCTTTAATGAAGCCTATGAAAAAGCACTTACTTCATCGGCAAAATATTTGATTTTTGATGGGTATTGGTATAAATATTGGGCGGTAGAAAAGGCCATGGGTGCGCCTGCATTACTTGAAGATGTGCTTAAAGAGCAATATCGTACACCTGATTATAATTTTTATATTGACCTTCCTGTCGGACATATATTGAAAAGGAAAAAGCAATATTCTGTGTATGAAACGGCCAAAGCAAAAGATAAAATGAATGCTTTTATGAAAATTCAAACAGAAGTCATAGAAATACTGCGCCGCTTAATGCCTAAAAATACCCTTAGGTTGGATGGAAGTCAGATGCCCGAAGTTATACACCAACAAATATCTCATATTATAAATGCGTCTTAAAGAACTTTTAAACAGGTTTTTAACCGATTTATCATCTTTATACACGCCTGAGGAAATTAAAGCTGTTTTTTTTAGGCTTACTGAACATTTTTACCAAATTAAGCGTTTAGACCTGGCTATTGACCCAGATCTGAGGCTTCCTGATAAACGTTTAGAAGCTGCTTTGCCCGAATTACAACAAGGAAAACCTTGGCAATATATAACCGGAGAAGTAACTTTTTGCCATTTGCTTTTAAAAGTGAATTCGCATACTTTGATTCCGCGTCCTGAAACGGAAGAGTTAGTCGATTGGGTTTATAAAGATTGGAAGGGCAAATCCGTTAAAATTTTGGATATTGGCACAGGGAGTGGTGCAATTGCCATTGGTTTGAGTGCTAAATTGCCACAGGCCAAAATAGCAGCTTTAGATATTTCTCTTGAAGCGTTGCAAATAGCCCGTGAAAATGCACAAGACAATCGGCAAGATATAGAATTTATTCATCAAGATATTTTTTCAATTGAGGCTCACAATTTAAATTATGATATAATAGTCAGTAATCCGCCTTATGTTCGTGAGAGTGAAAAAAAATTAATGTCAGATAATGTTTTGAAATATGAGCCTGCTAATGCTCTTTTTGTACCGGACAGGAAAGCTTTAAAATTTTATGACCGCATTTTAGATTTGGCTCTCAAAAGTTGCACCAAAATGGTTTATTTTGAAATAAATGAATATTTAAAAAATGAATTAGAAGAACTGCTCAATCGCAAAAATCTCATGGATTTTACTTTTAAAAAAGATTTTTTTGGAAAATGGCGCATGTTAAAAGTGCTTATTTAAATTGTGCTAACAATTCTGCAACTGTAAAAGTGCTTCCGCCCAGAAAAATTAAATCTTCTTGCCCGGCATTATTTTTAGCACATGTTAAAGCTTCGGTTAATGTTTTAAATGTTTTTCCTGGCAGACCAAATGGTTGTGCTTTCTTGGCAAGTTTTTTTTCATCTAAAGCACGCGGAATTTTGGCTTTGCTAAAATAATAATTAGCCTCTTTGGGAAACAGTGGCAGGATTTCATCTAAATTTTTATCATTTACAAAACTCAGGACGAAATGTAAATTTTGGTGTGGTGTTTGTGCAATTTGTTTTAGAACCATTTTTAATCCATCTGCATTGTGTGCGGTATCGGCAATAATAAGTGGTTTTTCGCTCAAAATTTCCCAACGCCCTCTCAATCCCGTGTTTTTAGTAACATTTTGTAATCCTAAACGGATATGTTCAGTTGTAATTTTCCATCCCTTTTTTTGCAATTGATAAACTGCTGCCAAAACGGTTTTCAAATTTTCTTGTTGATAGAGTCCTTTAAGGCCGGTTTTATAAACAGGCAATGTTAAGTCTTCACTAAAAATTAGCGGTGCATTTTTTTGTTTGGTTATTTCTGAAAAAACGAATTGTGTGTCCGGTTGTTTTCTGCCTATAACAACCGGTGTTCCGGTTTTTATGATACCGGCTTTTTCTCTGGCAATATGAGAAAGTTTATTTCCTAAAATAGCCGTATGGTCAAAGCCGATATTAGTAATAATGCTCAATTCGGGTTGAATAATATTAGTACTGTCTAAGCGGCCGCCTAAGCCTACTTCTACCACTGCTATGTCCACTTGTTTTTTTGCAAATTGATGAAAGGCTAATCCAACGGTCATTTCAAAAAATGAAAGTGCATTATCTTCAAAAAACGGACGGTGTTTTTTGACAAAATTAATAACGCAATTTTTTCTGATCAATTGACCGTTTAATCTTATACGCTCTCTAAAATCTAATAAATGTGGTGAGGTATATAAACCTGTTTGATAACCGGCTTCTTGCAAAATAGAAGCCAACATATGTGATACCGAGCCTTTACCATTGGTGCCTGCAACATGAATGCTTTTAAATTTATTGGCTGGATTGCCTAAATAAGTATCTAATTTGCGTATATTGGTTAAATCGTTTTTATAGGCTTTACGGCCTTTATGCTGGTACATGGGCAATTGGGCAAATAACCATTGCAGTGTTTCTTCGTAGGTCAATTTATTCAGTGACTTTAAAGTTATAAATAATTTTACCAATTTGCGTTTCCGGCGCCTTGGTATCTTCCGTCCACCTTGTTTTGAGGGCTGCATATTTGGCTGCTTGCAGCAAACAAGGCGCATTATTAGTACTTCCTTTTACACCTGGTATGGCTTTAATAACGCGGCCTTGCCTATTCACATATATTTTCACCACAACACGTCCTTCTTCATTACAGTTATAAGCCGGCTTCGGTTTATTTTTCGCATTTCTGTTTCCTAACCGGTAGTTGCCGTTGCCGCTTGCACCATGACCTCCTGCACCATAATATCCTGATGCATCCGGATCCCCATTTGACAAACCTTTATCACCACTTTTTGTATCATTACCTTCACCGCCTTTCTCCTGATTCTCTTGTCCTGGTGCATTGGCTACATTATTTAAAATGTCAGTAATATGCTTGTCAGGCTTTGGTTTGGGCTTTGGTTTGGGCTTACTTTCCAGTTTCGGTTTATTTTTTTTAGTCGTCTTTTTTATAACCGGCGCCTCTGTGTTATTTTGGGTCAAAACCTGTTCCTTTATCACCGGTTTAGTTTCCGGTTTGGGGGCTTTTTTTTGTGTTGGCGTTTTAACCGGTTTGTTATGTTTGGGTTGTATGAGTCCTCTGCCTTTTTCGCTTGAACCAAAATTGACAGCAATTCCTGTTTCTGGTGGTGGGTCTAAATAAGTCATACCACTGATAAACATTAAAAGAATGAGAAGCAGCATCACAATGCTAGCTTCTATGAGGGCTTTTCTTTTATGTTTATCTTTGAGTGTCATAAAATTATGAATATATATAAAAATGGATGCAGATATTATGCCAAATTAGTTGTTTTTATTTTGGACGAACAGCTAAAATAACTTTGTAGTTATTTCTGTTGGCAATATCCATAACATAAACTGCTTTTTCGATAGGCACACCTTCTTCGGCCCGAAGGATAATAACCGGTTTTTTCTCTTTTGAAAGCATTGCTTTTAATCGGGTTTCTAAGTTTTTGGGGTCAACTTGGCGTTTATTAATGTAGTATTCTTGTTTTTTGTTAATGCTAACCGACAAATTTTGACTATGTTCTGTTTTACCCTTGGCTTTGGGTAAAACCAAATCTAAGGCATCTGCTGTAACCAATGTTGAGGTCAGCATAAAAAAGATCAGTAACAAAAACACAATATCAGTCATAGATGCCATGCTAAATTCCGGGCTGACTTTGTTTCTTCCTTTAATATCCATAATGTTTTAACTGGGTTCGTTTAGTAAATCTAAAAATTCGACAGCATTGGCTTCCATTTGGTGGACAACCTTATCTGTTTTGACAACCAAATGGTTGTAGGCAATATAGGCGATAATCCCTACAATTAAACCGGCAACGGTGGTAGTCATGGCTGTATAAATGCCTTGTGCTAAGGAACTGACTTCTATTTTTCCGCCACCACTGGCCATATTATGAAAAGCCAAAATCATACCGATTACTGTACCCAAAAAACCAATCATGGGAGCTGCGCCGGCAATGGTCGCTAAAGTACTGACATTTTTTTCCAATTTATAAACTTCCAATTTCCCGGCGTTTTCAATGGCTTTATTGATGTCATCTAAAGGTTTGCCAATCCGGCTGACCCCTTTTTCAATTAGGTTGCCCACAGCCGTATCATATTGTTGTGCCAGCATTTTGGCGCCTTCAATATTCCCTGATTTGATAAAAGCTCTGATTTGATTCATAAAATTAGGGTCAATTTTGGCTGCTGCTTTTATAGCCGATAGTCGTTCGAAATAAATAACCAAAGCCACAAAAAGCATAATAAACAAAATGGCAATAATGATAATACCGCCGGTTCCGGCATTCATAATCAGGTCTATTACTCTGAGTTTTTTTTCTTGTGGAATAGCTTCATCGACAATTTTCCCGGCTTGTGCCACGCTGTTTTGCACTTGTCCGGCTTGTAAAAGGGTGATTAAATTCATAAATTTATAAGTTTATTTCTTGATTGAATCATTTATAAAACGAAAGTAAACATTTTTTATTATAGTATAAAAAATGAGAAGTTAAATTTTAACTTCTCACTTTCAGGTATTGGTTAATGTTTTATTATTCTGCGGTTTCTTCAGTTTCTTCCGAGGTGTTTTCGCTTTCTTTTTGTGCTAAAAAATCTTTTAAAATACCGGCTTCTTGAAGTAAATTATACCATTGGACAATTTTTTTTATATGAGAAGGATAAACACGTTCTTCATCATAATCGGGTAAAACTTTTTTAAAATAATGTTCTAATTCCGTTTTTCCGCTTTTGTGACTGATGGTTTTTTCATAGTTTTCCTTTTCGGCTATTTTTTTGAATACTTGCCATAAAGGTATTTCTTCATCGTAGGTATAAATAGCAATTTCATCTAAAGCAGAAATGTTGGTGAAAGGGGCCATCACCCGCTTTTTGTCGGTTAAAGATTCTGCTATAATACCGGATTTGGTCGAAGTTAAAAGTTTGAATAATCCGCTTTTTCCTGAAATACTAATAATTCTGTAGGCTGTCATTTTCCTTTTTTTATCTCTTGTTGGTTTAATTTTTTTTAATAAATTTCAATTGATCATATAAATTATAAATGATGTATCTTTGAAAAAAATAAGCACAAAGATAAAATGAAATTTTTATACATAACCTTATTAACTGTTTTTTTTGTTGGCTGTCAACAAAAAGATTTAAAAGTTCCGGTAAATGATCAACCCGGCTTACATGAAGTTTGGAACAATTCACCCGTGTATATTTTGTTGAAAAAAAACGGGAATGATACCCTTGCCGATTTGAAATTAGGCCAAACTATATCTACTACCAAATGGCTGGTGGCTGTAGATAAACGCTTAAAATTAATGCATTTATTGCCCGCCTTGAAAAAAGTAATCCGAAAAAGACGAAAAAAATCGATGCATTCGGATGGGAAAGGGCAAATGTATTTTACATATTTGGATAGCCTGCAAAACAAAATTTCATTTGTCGAATTTACACATTTAGATATAATGCCCGATTATTTTCAATCGAAATCTTATTTTGATGAATATCCAAAAGCCGAGATGAACACGGAAAAGTGGCACGTTGTTTTAACACCAAACCTTTATAGAATTAACGATTCAATTGTCTTGCCTCTTAATTCATCACTGAAGCAATTAGGCCAAAAATTAGCTGAATTGGATAATCAAAAAGTAAAAGGGGAAAAACGTCAAATCTATTTGAATTTTGACCATCGTTTGTCTTTCGATCGCTTTTTAAATACTTTTGTTTATTTTAAAAACCATCCTTTAAAAAACAGCCAAATCAGTTCAAAAATTTTTATATTTACCCCAAATAAATCCTGATGTTAGATTTTGTTCATTTTAGAATTCTTGATTTTATCGATATCTTTTTGGTGGCCTTACTTTTATATTACTTTTATAAGTTAATCAAAGGGACAGTTGCCATTAATATTTTTATTGGAATCGTTATTCTATATTTGATTTGGCTGTTGACCAAAAGCTTGCAAATGAATTTGTTATCAGAATTTTTGGGTAAGTTTTTGGGGGTTGGTGTTTTGGCCTTAATCATTGTTTTCCAACAAGAAATTCGTCGTTTTTTATTGATGATTGGTTCCACCAAATTTAATCCGTCAGGAAAACTGATGAACCGGTTGGGATTTAAACAAATGGCTACCAGCGAAACCGATGTTGAGGCCATTGTAAATGCCATTAAAGATTTGGCCAAGACCAAAACAGGGGCTTTAATTATTATTAAGCGGAATTCAAATCTTGATTTTTTAAAGCAAACCGGTGATGCCATGAATATTGAAGTTAATAAACCCATCATAGAAAGCATTTTTTTTAAAAACTCGCCTCTGCATGATGGGGCTGTTATTATAGAAGGTAATAAAATTACGGCTACCAGAACAGTGTTGCCTATTTCGGGCGAAATTCGTTTGCCCTCTACTTACGGGCTGCGCCATAGAGCAGCTATCAGTATAACCAAAAATACCGATGCTGTTGCTTTGGTCGTTTCCGAAGAGACTGGCAAAGTGTCTTATATCAAAGATGGCCGGTTTGTACCGTTTAAATCTTATGACGATTTAAAACAATTGTTAAAATACGATTTATATTAATTCGTCAGACATTATAATTTTGATTGTTTACAAATAAAGCTTACTTTTGCATTTTTAAAATAAAAATGAAAGACATAAAACTTCATGGCAAAACATTTGAACCTTATATCACTAAGGAGCAAATAGAAGCGGCCATACGTAAGCTTTCTCATGAAATAGAAAACTATGCCAAAGACGAAACAATTGTTTTTGTCGTGGTCTTAAAGGGTTCTTTTATCTTTTCGGCGGACTTAGCCAAGCATTATCAAAAAAATGCCATTTTTGAATTTTACAGACTAAAATCTTATGAAGGAACACAAAGTAGTGGCGAGGTGAAGGTTTTAGTGGATATTGACGATCAATTAATTGAAGGAAAAAAAGTTGTTGTGTTAGAAGATATAGTGGACACAGGCAACACCTTAATCAAAATAATTGAAGAGTTAGGCCGGAAAAATCCGGCAGACCTTAAAATAGCCAGTCTTTTTTTTAAACCAACTGCTTATACCAAAAATAGACCAATCGATTTTGTAGGAATGGAAATTCCCAATGAATTTATTGTCGGTTATGGTCTCGACTATGACGAACTTGGAAGAAATTTACCTATTATATATAAACTAAAAGAAGAAAAAAAAGAAAAAATGATCGATTTCATTCTATTTGGTCCTCCCGGCGCAGGAAAAGGGACGCAAGCCAAAATCTTAAAAGATAAATTAGGGCTAACCTATATTGCCACCGGTGATTTATTCAGACATCATATCAAAAATCAGACACCACTTGGGAAAAAAGCCAAAGCTTATATAGACAAAGGCGATTTTGTTCCCGATGAGATTACTATTGACATGATTAAGGAAATTATTTCAGATCCAAATGTAAAAGGAATAATATTCGATGGTTTTCCGCGAACCGTTCGGCAAGCGGAGTCATTAGACAAACTAATGGCCGAAAAAGGTTTGATTATTGATGCATTGATAGCCTTGAATGTCCCCGAAGAACGTTTGATAAAACGTTTGCTAAATCGTGGTGCTACCGGTGAACGATCAGATGATAATGAAGAAACGATTAAACATCGTTTAGACTTGTACCATCAAAAAACAGAGCCAGTCAAAGACTATTACAAAAAACAAAATAAGTTTTATGAAGTTAATGGGGTGGGCGATATCGAAGAAGTCAATCAAAGGCTTTTAGATGTCATTAACAGCATACAATTACGCGAAGAAGTTTAATTCACTCTTTATTTCACACCAATGACAGAAGGTAATTTTACCGATTATATCAAAATACACGTCAAATCCGGCAAAGGCGGAAAAGGCTCGGCGCATATGCGACGTGAAAAATATATTCCTAAAGGTGGCCCTGACGGTGGCGATGGTGGTCGTGGCGGTCATGTTATTATAAAGGGCAATAAAGACTATTGGACGCTTTATCATCTTAAATTTAAGCAACATTTTAAGGCCGAAAAAGGTGGAGATGGTAGTGGACAACGATCGACCGGTAAAGATGGTGAAGATATTTATATTCCGGTACCTCTGGGAACAGTGGTTAAAGATACTGAAACCGGTGAAGTGATAGGTGAAATAACTGAAGATGGACAAGAACTAATCGTAGCCAAAGGTGGAAAAGGCGGCAAAGGCAATTGGCATTTTAAAACAGCGACCAATCAAACACCACGGTATGCCCAACCCGGTTTGCCCGGTGAAGAGCGTGATTTGACTTTAGAACTTAAACTTTTGGCCGATGTAGGCTTAGTTGGTTTTCCCAATGCAGGCAAATCGACTTTGTTAAGTAAACTCACGGCTGCAAAACCCAAAATAGCCGATTATCCTTTTACCACTTTAAAACCCAATTTGGGCATTGTTTCTTACAGGGACGGTCGCTCCTTTGCCATAGCAGATATTCCGGGTATTATTGAAGGCGCTGCAGAAGGTAAAGGTTTAGGCCATTATTTCTTACGACATATCGAGCGCAATTCCAACCTTTTATTTTTAGTGCCGGCCGATACCGATGATATCAAAAAAGAATATGAAGTCTTGTTGAACGAACTAAAAAAATATAATCCAGAACTCTTAGACAAAAAACGCATCTTGGCTATCTCAAAGGCCGATTTATTGGATGATGAATTAGAACAAGAAATTGCTAAAGACTTACCAAAAGATATTCCTCATATTTTTATTTCGTCGTATACTGGTAAAAATTTAGACAAATTGAAAGATTTGTTGTGGAAAGAATTGAATACTTAACATGAAAGTTCTACTACTCGATACCAATCACCCTTTATTAAAACAAGGTCTATTGTCGCTTGGTTTTGAAGTAGATGAAAATTATTTGTCCGAAAAAACCGAAATAGAAAAAAAAATAGATCGCTATGATGGCATCATTATTCGAAGTCGTTTCCCAATTGACCGGGATTTTTTAGAAAAAGCAACCAATTTAAAATTTATTGGCCGGGTAGGAGCGGGACTGGAAAATATTGATATAGACTTTGCCCGTCAAAAAAATATTCAACTTTTTAATGCACCTGAAGGAAATCGAAATGCTGTGGGTGAACATACCTTAGGTTTAATTTTAAACTTATTTAATAAGATAAATAAATCGGACAGCGAAGTAAGACAAGGTATTTGGGCCAGAGAAGCTAACCGGGGAGTCGAATTGGATGGTAAAACAGTGGGTATTATCGGTTATGGTAATATGGGAAAAGCTTTTGCCAAAAAATTAAAAGGTTTTGACGTTAATGTCATAGCTTATGATATTTTATCCAATGTTGGTGATGAGAATGCCCGTCAAGTAAATTTAGATGAATTATTTGAAAAAACAGATGTTTTGAGTTTGCATGTGCCACACACACCAAAAACTAAAAAAATGCTTGATGCCAAATTTATTGAAAATTTTAAAAAACCATTTTGGCTGATAAATACGGCACGTGGAACGGTTGTGGATACACAAGCTTTGGTATCGGCCATTGAAAAAAAGAAAATTTTAGGGGCAGGTTTGGATGTTTTGGAATATGAAAAATCTTCTTTTGAAAATATGTTTGAAAACAACCAATTACCCTCTGTTTTTAAAAAATTGATTTCTTTCGATAATGTAATTATAACGCCTCATATTGCCGGTTGGACGGTTGAAAGTAAAGAAAAATTAGCAAAAACCATTGTAAATAAAATAAAAGACTGGAAAAAATCTAAAGAATATGAAAATTGATAAAAAACTTTTAGAAAGAAGTCAAGAAAAATGCGAATTATGTGGTGGCACCGAAAATTTGCAAGTATATATTGTTGAGCCAGAAAATCGTAACGATAATGAGATTATCGTTTGTGAGAAATGCGCCAATGAAATAAAGCATCCTGAAAAACCTATGGATGAAAACCATTGGCGATGCTTAAATGACAGTATGTGGAGCGAAACACCGGCAGTACAAGTGATGGCTTGGCGGTTGTTAAATCGCTTAAACCGTCAAGGTGCCATATGGGCGCAGGATTTGTTAGATATGCTTTATTTTGATGATGAAACACAAAATTGGGCAGAATCGACAGGCGAAGGGAATCAAGAGGAGACTGTTGTTCATAAGGACAGCAATGGCGCTGTTTTACAAAATGGCGATTCAGTTGTATTGATTAAGGACTTAAAAGTAGCCGGTGGTGGTTTTACGGCCAAACGGGGGACTGCCGTACGCCGTATTTCGTTGGTGCAAGACAATCCCGAACATATTGAAGGCAAGGTAGAAGGCCAGCAAATTGTTATTTTGACTAAATATGTCAAAAAGATATAAATTTTAAAATTTCTTATATACAACACGCGGCGTTGCATAGGCAACGCCGCGTGTATTAATAATCCACTACCACGATTATGATACTTGGATCTTTTTAACTTTCTTTTGTTCTTCTTCTTTTTTAGGGACGATAATTTCTAAGATACCATCTTTGTAAGTAGCTTTGATATTTTCAACATCAAAAATATCTTCAGGTAATGTAAATGATCTTTGGAATTTTTCGAAACCAAATTCTTTTTTAACAAAATTGGTTCCTTTTTCTTCTTCTTTAATTTCTTTATGAGCCGAAATGGTCAATGTATTGTTTTCTACACTTATTTCAAAATCTTCTTTGCTTAAGCCCGGAGCAGCTACATCAATAATAACTTCTTTGTCATTTTCTTTAATGTTTACCGCCGGGACGACATATTTAACTTGATTTTCGACTTTGGTTAATTGATTGGTTAAGAATTCATCAAAGAATGATAAAATCGGATCATTTATTGGCTTTCTAACTACTGGTTTCATAATTTTTTAATTTTTTAGGGGTTAAACTCGCTTTATAACAATCAAATGCAATACCAAAAAAGGATGAAGCTTGGTATTGGCACAATTTGTCATTTTACCGTGTCAAATTTGCATTTAAACCTGTAATTTTTACAGTTGTAGTTTGTTATTGGTAATTTTTAGCGTATTTATGTTTTCGCCAATAATTGAAAATTAAACCACCGGAAATAATGAAAATCAGAGGAAACAAAAGATTAAGCCATTGCCAAAAAGTCAATTCGGACACCACTTTATTATCATCTAAAAAGTTCAGTTTGACTATTTTATTTTTTAAACTGATAACGCCATTTTTATCCATTAAATAGTCTACTGCATTGCGTAAAAATTGTTTATTATCATATTTTAATTTACTCCACTTATCGTAGCCCAAAGTTAAGGCTTTACCTCTGTCAACTTGATTTTTTATCAAATCGCCATCCGAAAATACAACGAGTGCCCCATCTTTAATGCTGTCTTTTGGATGGGGTATTTTAATGGGTTTTATGCGGTGTTTATAAGCCGATTTTATAGGGCCTTCCAGTAAAACACCAAATATCTGAGGTCCGGCATTATATTGTTTGATATCCGGTTTTTTACCTATTTCATCAAAGTTTATTTCGGTAGGAACCCCAACCAATTGTGTTTTGGGCGAACTGGTCAGCAAAATGGTTTTCTTAGTGTTGTTTTTTAAAATTTCAATGGGACTTACAAAATCGGTGAGGATCATTTCTAAATTTTTGCCGATAGGATGCGCTTTATTAGGTTGTGCCAAGGGACTGTAAAACCAGGGAAATTGCTTGAGTTGCGGTCTGTTTCCGATTTGACCGACTTTTAAAACCACCAGTGCCGCTATCAGGTCTTTAACTAAAACCGGATTAATTCGCAGCCCATAACTGAAAAGCATATCAGTCAGATTGAGTTCAGCATTTAAAGCATAAGTTTTACCATGGTACATCAAAGTGTCTTTATGAGCTTTAACGGCATCAGTTAGTAGCAGAAGCCGTCCACCATTCATGATAAACTGATCCAATACAAATTTTTCTTTTTCGTTGAATCTTTCTGTCGGTTTGGCGACAATAGCCAAATCATATTGTTGTAGATCTTTGAGTGTTTTAGGAGCATTGTTAGCCACACTATCTAAAGTAAAAGGTGCCAAGAGATATTTTTGATGCAGACTGCGTAAGAAATCTGTTAAATGTAAATCGTCTAATTCGCCGTTGCCTTTAATAATGGCAATTTTTTTATTTTTTCTGGTGTTCAGTTTGTTCAAACCATTGGCTAACGCAAATTCTAAATTTTCAATGCTTTTTTCAATTTGATCATCTAAATTTTTGCTGTAAGTATTGACCAACAGCGAGACAGGAATCTCCCTGTTCCCTTGTTTGATAATAACCCATGGAAATATAAGCAACTGCTCCATTTTACCTTCTTTTTGCAAACTGATTTGCGTCGGTTGTAAGCCTTTTCTGATGAGTCCTTTTAGGTATTTATCTCCTTTTTTTAAAGGATTGATAAAAACATAATCTATATTGGGATTTTGTTGTTTGAAATCATCCAATAAATTTTTGGTTTCGTTAGCTAAACGTTTAAAATAGGAAGGGAAATTGCCTTTTAAAAAAACTAAAACCTGAACCGGTTGCTTAATGTTTTTAACCGTTTTAATCGACGCTTGAGATAAAGTGAAGCGTTTGTTTTGGGTCATGTCAATTTTATAATCATAATTTTGCACTATTAGATTAAGTACTATCAATCCCAGCACTACCCCAACAAAAGTTTTAAGTTTTTTCATTTCTGTCAGTCATTTATCGTTTGATTCAATGATTATGCAAAGTCTATAATTTTTTGATAATCATTTTCTGTCAAAATAATATTTAAACCTGTTGGTTTATTGATTTTCCAAAGTTCTAATAATTGTTTTTTATCGTCGTCCCCTAAGCCAATTTCATCCATACGGATAGGGGCACCAATTTGTTTGAAAAAATTTTCAAACAAATTAATGGTTTCATCGGCAGATATTTTTTGCCCGGTTAATAAATAGCCTAAATTTTCCAAACGGTTTTTTATGGTGTTTTTCAAGGCTTTCATCCAAGCCGGAAAAATAATGGATAATGTTTGTCCATGCGGGGTATCCCATAAAAGTGAAATATGATGTGCCAAGGCATGGGTGCCCCAGTCGCCATTTGTTTTTCGGCCGTGCATGGTCGTCCCATTTTCGGCAACCGTTGCAGACCACATCATGCGTGCCCTTAAATCATAATCTTTTAAGTTATCAAGTAATTTTGGCGCATAATCCATGGTTTCCAAAATATTGGCCGCAACAAAACGGTCTGCAAGGGGGGCATCTCCCCCCGAAAAATATGCCTCTAAGCTGTGGGCAATCAAATCTATTATACCGTTTATAGTTTGACCCTTTGGGACAGTAAAGGTCATTTCAGGATTAAGGAATGAGGCCTTGGGATACATTAAAGGCGAAAAATAACCTATTTTTTCATTGGTTTTATGGTTTTGAAGTACAGCTGCACCATTCATTTCGGTACCGGTAGCGGCTAAAGTCAGAATGGCAAATAAGGGTATTTTTTTTTCAGGTGTCACTTCTCTTTTCATGATAGACCATACCGGTAAATCATTGGCATACGCCATATTAACAAGTTTTGCGGTATCGATAACACTACCACCGCCTAAAGCCAGAATGAGATCAATTTTTTCTTTACGGGCTAATTCTGTAGCTTTTTCAGCATCATCAACAATAGGGTTGGGTTTTATCCCCGAGAATTCGACAATCTTTTTTTCGGCTTGTTCCAATTGGTTTTTAATTTGGTCATAATAACCATATTTTTTAACACTGCCTTTTCCTGTCAGCAACAAAACTTTTTCACCACTGTTTTTGATTTCAGTTGATAAATTTTGTTCGGCATTGCGCCCGAAATATAATTTGGTCGGATTATAAGCGATAAAATCTTCCATTACTTCATATGATTTTGTAAGTTGTAATTCGTCAAGATTATAAAAAATAAGGTGATACTTAACAGATAAATCAAATCGGATAAGCGCATCAATCCTTTTATAAAATTTTGGTAGTGAAAATCTAAACTTAATTTTTTAATCATTAAATCTAAATTGCCCAGCAGATTAAAATTTCCTAATCCATCTAATCCGTAATAAAATAAAAACATTAAAAACAATCCGGTTAAAAAAGCATTGACCTGATTTTTAAATAAAGACGAGGCAAATATACCCAAGGCAGAAAAATTGGCCATTAATAAGATTAAGCCTATATAACCACTAATAATTTGTTTAATATCTATTTGTGTATCAATGCTTAATTGTTGGATACTGTATACATATATAAAAGTTGGGAGTAACATTAAAATACCCAGCAACCAAATGCTTAAAAATTTGCCTAATACGATTTGATAAGATGAAAGCGGTTTGGTCAAAATAGTTTCAATAGTGCCGCTTTTAAATTCTTCGGAAAAACTTTTCATGCTAATGGCCGCAACAACAAAAATCAAAATCCAAGGTGCCAATTCGAAAAATGGTGTCAAATTGGCAAAATGGTACGTGGGAATATAATAATTGCTCCCCGGTATAAACCATAAAAAAAGCGCACTCAAAACAAAGAAAAATCCCATAGCGAGATAAGCAATAGGGGAGCTGAAAAACTGTTTTATTTCTTTGATAAAAATGCTTCTCATCGTTATTTTTCTTGGTCAAACTGTTCTAATCCTAATGTTTTGATACCTTGATCGAAAATGATATCAACCGGAATATGTGCTTCGTTGAGTTTTTGCAAATCTTGTTTTAATTGAGCCGGTACCACTCCTTTTTCTTTAATTAATTTAGAAACGCCCTCATAGTCGCCATCTCCTTGTAATTTTAAAAGTAAGCCGGATAAAGATTTCATAGCATCATACATTTTATCATAATTCACTTTATATGTTCCATCCGGATTACGGGTAAAAGCTCCTTTATCTTTAAAATAATTAAAACGAATCATATTGGCCACCCCATGAGCATCGGCTGCTCCAAATCGTATACTTCTGAAAATACTGGCCATAAATGTGGTCATATAATCTTTCATATCGCCGTCAAGTTCGCCTTTTTTATATAATTGATCAACCATATATAAGCCCAAAATATCCGCTTTACCCTCTTCAATGGCAGAGTAGTGTTCTTTAAGAGCTGTGCGTGCCATTCCTTTACCGTTTATGGTATTTTTGATGCCGAGACCATGCGCCACTTCATGAAACATTGTATTGGCAAAAAAGGCATCAAATTTTATATGTTTGCGTTGTTCGGGAGCAATAATGATATTGGCAATGGGAACTAAAATTTTATCAAATTTGGCTTTCATCACATTTTTTAATTGCAAGCGACGGGTTCCTTTTTTGAGTTGTACTGCTTCATCATTGGGCAAATTGATAGCAATGGTTTTTCCGCCTGTATTGGCTTCACCGGCATAATATACGACGTCATAAGCATTTAAGTCGGAACGGGTGCCGGGTTTTTCTTGCTTGTATTTGTTTTCTACCGGCAAATTCTTTTGCAATTCGGGCAAAAACTGGATAAAACGGGCTAATTTTTTGCTCCATTCCATATCTTTAATCAAAACATTTCCTTCATAGCCTGTTTTGTAATTATATAATTGATCTTCGTAATTTTCGATGGGGCCAATCACAATATCGATATGATTATCCTTCATGTCCATCCATTGCATATCACTGGGGCGAAAGTTGTCATCCAATAAGGCTTTAGCTCGTAATTGGAGATATTGTTTAAACATTTTATTATCGGCAAATTTAGCTGCTTTTAGTAATTCTTCACTGGCAGGTTTTAAATATTGTTGATAGGCAATATGGTAGGGAATGGTATAGAGTTCGCCGGAAGGACGTCTTCTTATAATTGTATATTGGCTGCTTTTGTCGGGCAATTCGGCTTTTTCAAATTCGGCTTTGGTCATATCTTTAGGATAAAAATTAGCACCGGTAGGTTTTGGTCCCACACCTTTTACAAAAGGTTTATTATCGTCCAATCTGTCCCATGGGCCATAATTTATATCGACATATTTTTTAGTTAAAGAATCTTTGATTTTGGACATTAACTCTTCTTTGTTGCCGTAAGTTTGTTCCCAAAATGCAGGATCCATATACTGAACAGCTTTAATGAGGTGTACGATAAGTTTTTTTTCATTATCTGTCAACTGTTTCGTATCAGTGGTTAGTTTTACTTTAGCATATTGGTTTATTTTATCTTGCATTGTTAGGTCATGGTTTGGTTTTTTTGTAGTTTGCGTATGACTTATTTTTTTGGGTGTTCGTTCTTTTTGTGTACCCTGACACGCAGAAAAGATTATAGCAAGTAATAGAATAATAAATGATGAGTATTTTAACATAAATGACAGTTTTTTTAACATGAACAAATTTAATAAAATATACCAAGTCTGATTAATCTTTAACATATTATTAAACCGGCCCTAATAGAGCCGGTTTAATAAATTTGATAAAAATGCTTATTAGAACTTGATAATGTTAGATCCCCAGGTAAAACCGGAGCCGAAAGCTGCGGTAACAACGATGTCTCCACGTTTGATACGACCTTGTTCCCAGGCTTCCGTTAGTGCAATGGGGATAGAAGCAGCAGTGGTATTGCCATATTTTTGGATGTTGTTCATTACTTGTTCATCTTTCATTTGTAATTTTCTTTGCACAAATTGCGAAATGCGCAAGTTGGCTTGATGTGGCACCAGCATGTCAATATCTTGTGGCGTTAAATTGTGTGTATTAAGGGCTTCCATAATGGCCTCCGGAAAACGGGTCACCGCATGCTTGAAGACAAAATTTCCATTCATGTAGGGATAATAAGATAAATCATTGGGATCCCAATCTTCAACCAATTTTTTGGGTGGATTGGGCCCACCCGGGACCAAAACCGTTAATTCTTTGGCATATTTACCTTCCGAATGTAAATGATTGGACATGATACCACTTTCATCATCACTTCTTGTTAAAACCACAGCACCTGCACCATCGCCAAAAATAACCCCAACACCGCGGCCACGGGTAGATAAATCAATACCGGAAGATTGTAATTCAGAACCGATGACCAAAACATTTTTATACATGCCTGTTTTGATAAATTGATCGGCGGTAGCCAGCGCATATACAAAGCCGGAGCATTGATTACGCACATCTAAAGCGCCAATGGTGTCGCATCCCAGCATCTCTTGTACTTGTACACCACCACCGGGGAAATAATAATCCGGACTAATGGTGGCAAAGACAATAAAATCAACATCTTTGGGTGTGAGACCGGCACGTTCTAAAGCAATTTTTGCAGCTTTAACCCCCATAGTGGCAGCCGTATTGCCATCGCCAGGCTTTACCCACCGTCGTTCTTCAATACCGGTTCGTTCTCTGATCCATTCATCATTGGTATCCATATATTGGGTCAAATCATTATTGGTCACAATATTTTCAGGTAAATATTTACCAAGGCCTATTATTTTAGATTTATACATAGTAATATTAAGATTTTGTTTTATGGGCAAAAATAAGGTATTTTTTTCAATAATTTTTGTTGTGGACTATGGAGATGTATGAGGTGCGATTTTTAAATGTCTTATATCAAATGAAATACCTGTTTGAACAAATGAAAGCTTTGTTTAGTTGATTTAGCGGTTGTTTAATGATTTTATATTGTTTTATTTGAATATTAATATAAAAAATTAAAAAAATGAAAAAAACATTGTTAATTATTCTTGTTTTGTTAGGTTTTAACCTTAATGCACAAGTTGCAACAACGCCTGAGCCTTTAAAAGATTCCGGTTGGTTTTTTAGTGCAAGAGCCGGTTATGATATAATTCCTATGTATGATAACCAAACCCCTTATATCGATTACAAAGGTGGAATTGAGCTGGGGGCTTCTGCCGATTATTATTGGAATTGGCTCGGTTTAGGCTTTGATTTTGATTTTATTAAAAATAAACCTCAATCGACTTATCCGACCAAAGATGTTTATTGGGCAGGTGGTTTGGTTAAAAATTGGGATTTGACCGAAAATGGTATTACCCGTTTGTTTTTTGGCATTGGTCCGGATTTTAAATACCAACATAATAAATTAATGGCCGAATTGAATTTGCGCGCCGGATATAGTTTGATAAGTGGTGGAAAAGTAAATCTGACCGAAACAACTTTTTCGCCCCCTACGACCATGAATTATCATGCCGGCTATAGTACCGGTGCCATTTCCTCTAAAACGCAACTGCGTTTTACTTATTTTTTCAAGCCTAACTGGGGATTGCAAATAGGTGGATATTATATGAATCATTATAAGGTTAAAGAATCTGCCAATAAATCAGGTATCGCTTCTTCATATCATGATTATAGAGAGTTTGTCCATGGTAATAACTATTATATTGATGTAGAAATTGAGCCAACAGAAAGAAAACCCATAGAACATAAAATTTCTTCCATTGGTATTTTTGCCGGAATAACCTATCATTTGCCGGTAAAACCTAAGCCAGTAACCGTTAAAGAGAAAAAAGCCCCTGCACCAGCACCGCAAAAGTATGATTTAACAGTGACTGCCAAAGATAAATTTACCCATCAAATTTTACCGGATACCGATGTTGTCCTAAAAAATATGAAGGGAGATGTGATAGGATCAGGACGAACCAACAATTTTGGTGTGGTGGTATTTAAGGATATTTCTCCTGGTAATTATACAATTGAAGGTGCTTTGGATGATAAAAATTTGGAATCGAACAGCGTAGCAAAAAACGAATTTGTGCCGGGTAAAACGCTACAAAAAGATATTTTATATACGGATGAAGATTTTATTTTGAAAGGTAATGTGGTTGCTTGTAATACCCAAGACCCTGTTCAAGATGTCGATGTAATTTTAAAAAATACGGATCAAGCTATTCAAAAATCTACTAAAACAGATGAAAAAGGTAACTTTAAATTTCATTTGAAGCAAAAAGCCAATTTTGATATCTATGGTAAAAAACAAAAATATTTTTCGCAAACCGAAAAAATATCTACCGGCGATTTTGATAGAAATAAGACACTCTTTATCAAATTGGAAATCTGTATGGATAAAGCTGATTGTGGTAGTGCTATTCGTTTAAATAATATTCATTACGATTTGGATAAATATTATATAAGAGAAGATGCTAAACCGGAATTGGATAAGTTAGTAGAATTTATGAAAGATAATCCGGACATTAAAGTAGAAGTCTCATCACATACCGACAGCCGTGGGTCTGATGCTTACAATTTGCGTCTTTCGCAAAACAGAGCAAAAGCTGCTGTGGATTATATTGTATCCAAAGGCATTTCGGCCGATAGAATTAAAGGTGTCGGATATGGTGAAACCCGTTTGCTAAATCATTGTGGTAATGGTGTGAAGTGTTCTGAAGCAGAACATGAGCTAAACCGCCGTACAGAGATGAAGGTGATTTGCCCTGAATAAGATTGTTTGATTGTTTAGTTTATATTCAAAAAGAAAGCAGTTAGCCCGTAAAGGTTAACTGCTTTCCTTTTAAAATACCGTATTGCTCCCTTTGAAATTGGGTGTAAATTCAATATTTGAAATTGTCGGCATGAAATTATAAACCCCTAGCAATTAAATAGTTCACCGGTTTATTTTAACTTCCTGAATTAAGAGTAGACTGTTGACCTTCAAGCCGCTGTATTAAATTAATAAATAACGGGTGTATATATGTGATTAATTGTTTAATTAGCAGTAAAATTATAAGCTTTACTGTATAAGTTTAGCTAAATTATTATTTAAATAATCTTTTTATTTAAATAATACATGCCCACTTAATACCAATATTTTGTTGTTTTGAGATAATCCCTTTATTTGAACAATTTTTATAAATATTATTTTCACAAGGTTTTAATATTCACTACTTGTTAATTATAATTAAAAAAGACCATCTTTGTTAAGACGGTCTTGTAAAAGAGTGATAGAAAATATTTAATTAAAGCGTTCGTATAATAAATTGGTAAGCAATTCAAAATTATCAGTCATTTGGTTGACAATCATATTGGCAGTAGTCGGACGGACTTTACTGTCTAAAGTAACGGTTTTTCTCACTTTATCAAAACTATCTTTAATCATATCAACATACATTTGAATACCTGAGTCAACTTTTAAATCAGGATTATTTTCTGCCTGATCAGCCAAAAGTTTTATCACTTCATATAATTGTTGTTTGGTTTCTTTAAATTTTTTGGGAATTTCAGGATCACGAATTTTAGCTTTTCCGGCAATATAATAAAGCAAGAGTTTTTGTGACAGCATTCTTCCTTTTGAACTTAGTCTTAATACTTTTATAGACTTTGCATTGGAGTAATTGGTAACCATATCGACAATGGTTTCAATTTCATCTCCCATTTTATCGGCATATTTTATGACTTTGGCTGCTGCCATGGCATCATATTTTTTTTGCAAAATACGGTTCATCAGCATCCAAGACAAATTTAATTTTTGAAGTTCAATGTCTATTTCATCATTGGGTGCACTATCAGATAGGGTTAATAATATATTAGAGAATTTATCCGAATCGTCTTTCATTTGTTTAGATATCCGTGGTATATTAGGCAATATTCCATGCATAATATAGTTTTTGGCAATCCGTTGTGTCAAAGTCCTCAGCTCTTCAGTGTTAATAACAAAGTCATCAATATTTTTTATTTGCGCCTCAGATTTTAAACTGATTATGGTCAAAACAGCTATTAAAAAATATTTTTTTAATTTCATAATGTTAATTTTATATGTTTACAAAAGTATTAATTTATTTTTAAAAAGAAATATAAGTTCTTTTATTTTTATTTAACAGAAAGTTTAAAGGAAATATTTTTCTTTTCGCCCTCCGGTTTTTTAGCATTTTTCAATTTTTTTCCCTGTAAGGCTTCAATGTATAGTGTAATATTTTTAAGCTCTTGAGGGGTTAAATAATCTTTATAAGCTATCATCATGGTTCCTTTCTTGCCATTCGCTATTATGTTGTAGAGATCCTCTTCATTATTAATATATTTCCAATATGGATCCGTCAAGTTTGGACCAATGCCACCTTGTCCTTCTTTTTTATGACAGGAATAACAACGTAATCTATATATTTTTTCACCGTTTTCTAACATTTTAGCCAAATCATTTCTCACGACTGCAAAATGTTCTGTAATTTGGTTGTTTTCGTTAGTTTTAGACTTGATTACCACAAATTTATGATCATTTCTAATGATAAACAGGGTATTTCCATTATTTTTAATAACGTTAAAAAGTTTAATTTTTTTCGGATCGGTATTGGCAAAAATATTGTCTCTTACATTTAAAAAAGATTCCAATATTTGTGCCTTTTTATCTAAGTTTAAATTGGGATCCATAAAATTTACAATCGAATCGGTATTATCCGATTCAGCAATTTTAATTAAATTTTGTCCCAATTCAAAAAGATTTGTTGTTTGTGCTTGAATTTTTCCTATATAAGCCATTATAATGAATAAAGCTATGCTATAAATTTGTGTTTGTTTCATAATTACAGGCTGTTTGTTGTTTGTGTTATTTTTTTATGGTCATTTCTTCAATGAGTCTTTTGTCATTTCCAAATTTATCAATAATAAATAAAACATAATTTATATCTACCATTATATTTCGACTTATTTTTTTATCATAATAAAGGTCACTCATCGTTCCCTCCCATACTCTATCAAAGTTTATGCCAATTAAGTCTCCTTCAGCATTTATTGCCGGACTGCCGGAGTTTCCACCGGTTGTATGAGCTGTCCCAATAAAATCTACAGGCATTTCGCCGGTATTGGAATAAGGAGCATAATCTTTTTTTTCATATAATTCAATCAAGCGTTTTGGCACGTCAAACTCATAATCGCCCGGTTTGTATTTTTCAATAATGCCACGAACATGTGAGATAGGAAAGTAGTAAACGGCATCTCGCGGTTCATAGCCTTTTATAATGCCGTAACTAATGCGCAAAGTCCCATTAGCATCAGGAAATATTTGTTTATCAATCGCTGCCATAATTCCTTGCATATATTTTTTTTGCAACTGATTAATTTGTACCCGGCTGTTTCTATAATCAGGTGCTATTTTCAAATAATAATCTTGTATTAGTTGTCTTGCAAACTGATAACCTGGATCATCAGCTAATAATTTAATAAATTTTTTGGGTTTCTTATGCAGCAGTTTTTTTAATTTATCCGGTTGATTTAAAATTGAGTTACTATAAATTTCGTCGGCGGTTTGCGATATATCTAATTTTTCAATATTTTTATTTCTGTATTTAACAGGCATTTTACTCACATAAAGCTTCATTAAAGCTTCAAATAAGGCCTTATCGACTTTAGAATCATAGTTTTTGAAGCTATTTAATAAACCGGGCAGGTATTTTTTTTCTTTGGCTTTAAAAGCCTCTTTTCCCGTGGTTTGATAGACTTGTTCCAAATTATATAAATCAAAAGCTCTTTTAAGCAAATCATTATTTAAATAGGCTATTTCAATTAAGTAGTTACGTGCCAACTCAATATCTTTATTTTGTTGATAGAGATCAGCAAATCGATCAAAAATACTTAAATATTCAGGACTTAATTTTTTGGCTTTCACTTGTTTTAAGAAATAACTTTCAAATTCTTTTTTCTTGTCAATGGCATGAGTCTTATGGATACCTTGCGTTTCACCAATCCATTTTTTCCAGTAATTAGCTATGCGGGCAAATTTCGCGGTATATTTTAATTTGATGGTATCATTTTTTTGCATAAAATTTTGCATGACATCCAAAGCTGTTTTTCGGGTTTCTATGCGTGCCGGATTTATTACATCAACCTTTTGTTTAACCGCAACTGCCGGTAAATATTCTTGGGTTCGCCCGGGGAAGCCATAAATCATAAAAAAATCTCCGGCTTTTTTTGGCTTTATATTGATTTTAAAATAGGTGTCTGCTTGATAGGGGACATTATCCGGGCTATATTCAGCGGGATGATTGTTTTTGTCGGCATAAATTCTGAAAACAGAAAAGTCACCGCTGTGTCGTGGCCACATCCAATTATCAGTGTCTGCCCCAAATTTTCCAATAGACGAGGGGGGGGCTGCTACCAAGCGAATGTCTTTATATTTTTCAACCGTGAAAGCATAAAATTGATTTCCATCGAAAAAGGATTTTATCTCCACCTCTTGCCAAAGTTTTTTAGGGTAGGTTTTAATAAGGAATTTAATATTTTTATTAATTAAGGCTTGTTTGATGGCCGGATCCATATCTTTTTTAACACCTTTTAAAACCTGATTGGTCACATTTTCTATTTTGCGGACAAAGCTTACATACATGCCCGGATTTGGCAATTCTTCAGACAAACTTTTGGACCAAAAACCATCCTTTACATAATTGTGTTCAAAGGTAGAATGAGCTTGAATAGCGCCATAACCACAATGATGATTAGTCAGAATTAAACCTTTCGGCGATATAATTTCGCCGGTGCAGCCACCGTTGAATTGAATAACAGCGTCATTTAAACTTGATTTGTTGGGTGAATAAATATCAGATGTCTTTAGTTTAAGGCCCATTTCTTGCATTTCATTAAGGCTTTGTTTGGATATTTCCGATGGTATGATCATCCGGCCATTTTGCCCTAAAATAATTTGAAGACTTAAAGTAATAAATGCGATTAATATTTTTTTCATAATTGATTTATCTGGTATTGGGTATAAGTATATTATTTTTTTAAAGTTAAATCATGATTTTTGTAATAAAAAATAAAATATTTGTTTAAATACGCATTATTTGCGTCCAAATTATTTCAAAGATATAAACAATCAAGCAAGGAGGCAAACTTTTTATCAATTTTTGTTTTATTATATTTGCATTTATCAAAAAACAGACCAAAGATGGCAAATAACCTTAATTTAACCGATACCACTCCAATTTTTACTAATGATATTATTGTGTTTGGCTTATTAATGGGCTTACTCGCTCTGGTGTTTTATACGAGTTCCTTAGATAAAGGTTTTTGGTCTAAATTCTATAAAGTGGTGCCTGCTTTATTATTGGCTTATCTGTTGCCGGCCATTTTAACTTCGACCCATGTTATTGCCACTCATTGGATTAGTTATGAAAATGGTCAATATGTAAAACATACCTCTCATTTATATTACATTGCCAGTCGTTTGCTTTTACCTGCTTCGCTCATTCTCATGACTTTAAGTATTGATTTAAAAGCGGTTTACAAATTAGGCTCCAAAGCCTTAATTATGTTTTTTACAGGTACATTGGGTATTGTCATAGGTGGCCCGATAGCACTTTATTTGGTGGGAAGCCTTTCTCCGCAAACAGTAGCAGGTACCGGTCATGATGCTTTATGGCGAGGTTTATCAACTTTGGCCGGTAGTTGGATTGGCGGCGGTGCTAATCAAGCAGCCATGCTCGAAATTTTTGAATATAATCCTAAAAAATATGGTGCGACTGTTTTAGTTGATATTTTTGTCGCCAATCTTTGGATGGCTATTTTATTGCTGGGCATACCGCGTGCCGAAAAAATTGATCGTTGGTTAAAAGCAGATACATCTGCTATTGAAGAACTGAAGAAAAAAGTTACCGCTTTTGCCAAAAAAGTACAACGTATTCCTACTTTAACCGATTACATGGTTATGTTAGGATTGACTTTTGCAGCCGTAGCCGTATCCTTTTATGGCGCAGAATATATAGCCAATTTTTTGCAAGATCATGTCCAATTTATAGCAGATAAAAGTTCTGCTTTTTCCTCTTTTGGCTCTCATTTTTTTTGGTTAATTAGTTTAGCAACCCTATTTGGGATAGCTTTTTCATTTACCAAAATTAAAAATTATGAAGGGGCAGGAGCATCCAAAATAGGCAGTATTTTCATTTATATTTTGGTGGCTACCATTGGGATGAAAATGGATTTATCTGAAATCTTAAAAAACCCGGGGCTTATTTTCATTGGTCTTATTTGGATGAGTATTCATGCCATATTGCTTATTATAGTAGCTAAACTTATCCGTGCACCTTTTTTCTTTTTGGCAGTGGGCAGTCAGGCCAATGTGGGCGGAGCAGCCTCAGCCCCTGTTGTTGCGGCCGCTTTTCATCCTTCTTTGGCTTCAGTAGGTGTTATGCTGGCCGTAGTGGGGTATGTAGTCGGTACCATCGCCGCCCTTGGCGGAGCTATTTTAATGCAATTGGTTTCCAAATTAATGGGAATCATTTAATTTTAAAAATTTATTAAATTTTTAAAACATACATAATCTACATATTCCGGCGATATTGTCCGCCTACTAAAAACAAAGCATCGGTCAGTTGCCCCAATGAGCTGACTTTGGCGGCTTCCATTAGTTCGGCAAAAATATTTTGGTTGTTGATGGCAGCTTCCTGTACTTTTCGCAAGCGCTTTGGTGCTTCCGCTTCATAGGTTTTATACAAATTGCGAACCGTATTAATTTGCTGTTGTTTTTCAGCTTCGGTGGCTCGGATGACTTCTCCCGGAATTTGCGTTTTACTGCCATCTTTTCCTAAAAACGTATTGACACCGATAATTGGTAACTTTCCGGTATGTTTTAAAGTTTCGTAATACAAACTTTCTTCTTGTATTTTGCTGCGTTGATACATGGTTTCCATAGCACCCAATACGCCACCGCGTTCCGTCAGGCGGTCAAATTCCGCATAGATGGCTTCTTCAACCAAGTCGGTTAATTCTTCAATGATAAAACTGCCTTGAATCGGATTTTCATTTTTTGCCAA